>Ga0209097_10000399_pt1 | contig 44868 bp, 41 predicted proteins | sample AD_UKC052_MetaG_FD_184419 | JGI IMG/M metagenome (GOLD analysis project Ga0209097, IMG submission 184419) | Active sludge microbial communities of municipal wastewater-treating anaerobic digesters from USA - AD_UKC052_MetaG (SPAdes) (version 2) | ecosystem: Engineered > Bioreactor > Anaerobic >... | reverse complement strand
AGGATATGGCGAGCTGCTGGAGCGCAGCCGCAGCTTTTCCGCCGGCCTTCTTGCGCTCGGAATCCGGCCTGGTGATCGTGTGGCGACGCTCGCGTGGAATACGCAGGAGCACGTCGAGGCCTGGTACGGAATTTCCGGGATCGGCGCCGTCATCCACACACTGAACCCCCGGCTATCCGTCGATACGCTTGGCGCCATGGTGCGGCTGGCTGAGTGCCGCCTGCTTGTCGTGGCGGCCAATCTTGCTTCGATTGCTGTTGAGCTGGTGAGGATTGCGCCGTCGATCGAGCGCATCATCGTGATCGACGATCCGGTGGAGGTTCGGGATCTCGCGGCAAGCGTTCCGGTGAGCCTGTATGCGAGCGTCTGTCTGGACGAGGACATCGCGTGGGGCGATTTCGATGAGGCAAGTCCAGCCGGATTGTGTTTCACGTCGGGCACGACGGGCGATCCCAAGGGCGTCGTTTACACGCACCGCTCGTCCTATCTTCACACGCTCCGGATTCTTCAGGCGGATGTGATCGCACCCACTGCGAACGACAATATCCTGATGGTCGTGCCGATGTTTCACGCCAATGGCTGGGGCCTGCCATTCGCAGCGCCGGCGGTTGGCGCGTCGCTGGTGCTGCCGGGCAGGCACCTCGATGGCCAAAGCCTTGCGGCGCTCATCAGCAGCGCGAACGTGACGGTCGCCGCCGCCGTGCCGACGGTCTGGCTGGGGCTGGTCGATCATCTCGACAAGGTGGGCGGCGAATTGCCAAGCCTGAAGCGGATCATCGTCGGGGGCGCGCCGATCAGCGAGCAGCTGATGGATCGGATCGAGCGCCGCATTGGCGCGATCGTGCAGACAAGCTGGGGCATGACGGAACTGACGCCGCTCGGCGCGATAGCCCCCGCAAGTCTGGCGAAACGCGACGCCGCAAGCGCCGGTCGTATCGCAGTCGGCGTCGATCTTCTCCTGAAGGACAGTGAGGGGCGTGCGCTGCCTTCGCAGAGAAACGTCGAAGGACGTCTTCATGTGAGGGGCCAGAGCGTGGTGCAGCGCTATTATGGCCATTCCACGCCGGCGGTGGATGCGGACGGATGGTTCGACACGGGCGACCTTGCGCGCATTCAATCGGATGGCGCGCTCCACATCACAGGACGCGCCAAGGACCTGATAAAATCCGGCGGCGAATGGATCAATCCGGCGGAGATCGAGGCGATCATTGCGCGCCAGTCCGGCGTCGCGGAGGTGGCGGTGATTGCGCGCGCAGATCCCAAGTGGGGAGAGCGCCCGGTCCTGATCGTCAAACTGCTGGCCGACGCCATCAATGACGACGACCTGCTGCAGCCATTGCGGCCTCTGGTGCCTGCGTGGTGGATTCCGGATGCGATTGTGCGCGTGGCGACGATGCCGCTCGCCCCGACCGGCAAGATAGACAAGAAGAAGCTGCGCGCAGAGTTCGGGTGACGTGTGCGGGCAGGGGCGACGGGAGCGATCCCAGCCCAAGATATTGCGAAGTACTGCCGGACCTAGCCATCCGCCAGGATTGATACGCTGAGCCTCTTCATTCGCCGCTGGATGACTCAGTCACCCAGCGCATATGCGATCACCCAGCCGCCCTTGTCGTCTATCGGTTTCCGCATGGCTCCCGCGCCGGCGTATGTCGATGCATTCGGCCATCCAGGGTTGGGAACGGTAATGACAACATACTGTTTCCCATTCTTGCCGACATAGCTCATCGGCGTGGCTTGCGCGCTGCCTGGCAGCTGGGTTTCCCAGCGAACCTCTCCGGTCCGGGTGTCGAATGCCCGGAAAGTCGAGTCCATTGCGGCGCCATGAAAGACCAACCCGCCACGCGTGGACATCAGGCCGGCCTGAACCGGCGTTCCCACCATGAAGGGCATACCGGTCGGCAGGCCGAACGGTCCCACGTCCTTCATTGAACCGACGGGGCGCTTCCACAGAAGCTTTCCGGTGTTCAGATCCATGGCGCCGATCTGCGCGAACGGCGGCTCGAAGCAGGGCAGTTCGGTCAACGTGTTGAAGAACGGCAGCGGAAGACGCCATGACGACATGAACGGCCGTGTGTCGCCGCGATAGAGCACGCGGTTCTGGTCGAACACCTGTGCATCCCTGGGCGCGACAGCGGTGGCGCCGGCCGCCGGCGTGGGCGGCGCAGGCGCGATAGCCGGGCCGGATGCTCCGGCCCCTGCGGGCGCGCCGGATGCCGCGCGTTCGGCCCTGCGCTTCTTGTCCCGTTCGGTATCCTCGGCTCTCGCTTCAAGGCTGCGCATCACGATCCGGTTGCCCATCAGCATGGGCGCGCCGATCAGCAGGCCGTTGTCGGCATCCACCGACACCGAACCCCAGTTGAAGCCGCCGGCATTGCCCGGATACTGGAACGTGCCGCCCCAGCTGTCTTCAGCCATGCCATAGCCACCCCCGCCTTCCATCGGCGGGGTGAACAGGCCTTCGTAGCGCATCTTCTTGAACTCGATCCGGCAATGCAGCTGGTCGAGCGGGGTGAGACCCCACATGTCCTGCTCGATCCGGTCGTCCCGGAAGTGCGGCAGCGACGAGAACGGTTGCGTCGCGGTCACGACTTCGCCCTTCACCGGGCCCTGTGGCACCGGCAATTCCGGCGTGTCGTAGATCGGCACGCCCGTGCGACGATCCAGCAGGAAGATCTCGCCGCGCTTCGTAGGCTGCGCGACGGCTGGGATCAGCTCGCCTTCGCCATTCTTGCGGATGTTCACCAGCACCGGCTGCGAGGGCACGTCCCAGTCCCAGATGTCACGATGCACGGTCTGATAGACCCAGCGCCGCTGGCCCGTGGCCGCATCGATTGCAACCACTGACGAAGCGTTCTCCTCGGCTTCCTTCGAACGCAGATCACCGTCGAAATAGTCCGGCGAGGAGTTACCCGTCGGCGCATAGATCAGGTTCAGCTTCGGATCGTAGCTGGTGTTCGACCACACGTTCGGAGTGCCGCGCGTGTATTCGCCGCCTTCATCGGGAAGGCCGTTATAACCCGGGTTTCCAAGGTCCCACGCCCAGGCGAAAGCGCCGGTGATCGCATCATACGCGCGCAGAACACCCGACGGGTTTCCGATCTGCTGGTTGTCCGTCACCCAGCCGCCGACGACGACCTTGTCGCCCGCAATCAGCGGCGTCGATGTCACCATGAAATTGCCCAGCGGCGATCGGCCAAGACCCGAAACCAGGTTCACCTGTCCGTCGAAGCCGAACGAACGGCAGAGCTGGCCGGTCATGGCGTCCACCGCGATCAGGCGTGCGTCCACTGTGCCGGCGAGGATGCGCTTGGAGCATTCGCCCGTGTATTCCGGCGGCGCCTCGTGATAGCCCAGCCCGCGGCAGGTCCGCGCGAACGTCGATGACCGTTCCAGCTCCCCACCCGGCACTTCCGTCTTGGTGTCGTACTGCCAGCGCTTTTCGCCCGTATCTGAATCGTAGGCGATCAGCGTGTTGCCGGCGGTGCAGATGTAGAGAAGGCCGTTGGCCATCTGCGGCGTCTGCTTGAAGTCGTAGGCGACGCCCGTGCGTGCGCGCCAGGCTTCCTTCAGCTTGCCGACATTCTCGACATTGATCTGGTCGATCTGGGCAAAGCGCTGGCCTTCCGGCACGCCGCCATAGTTGCGCCAGTCAGTCACGGCCGCGCCGGCCACCACTTCGTTCTTTGTGCCCTCGACAACCGGATAGCGCTGCACAGCTCCCACGAGGAGCAGCAGAGCGCCTGCAGCGGTCGCGAGGCCAACCCACAGCCCGCCCGCATTGATCGGCGTTTCAGATGTCTTGCCCATCGCGGCGCGATGCCAGGGCGACAGGAACCACAAGCCAACCACCAGCCACGCAGCAAGGCGCGGCAGCAGGGAGAGGAAATCAACACCCGCCTCGACGAATGACATCAGCACCCAGAAGACCACGATGCCGGCATAGATCAGCGCGCCCAGCGGCTTGCGCATGAGCAGAAAGTAGGTCGAGGCCAGCAACGCAATGCCGGAAACCGCGTACGCGAACGACCCCCCGAGCATCAGCAGCTGCGCGCCGTACCAGAGCAGGTATGCGCCCACGACTCCAAGGAACGTCGCGAAAGCAATGTTGAGATTGGCGACCAGCGCCCCAGCTTTGCTCGCCCTTGCATCGCGCGCGGCAAAGAACGTCACCGCAAGAAATGAGGCTGCCGTCAGGAAATAGAACATGGCCGCCGTCACCATGCCGGAGTTCACATACAGCGGCAGCGGATCGGGATTTTGCGGCGTCGGGGCCGGCAATGGCGGATTGAGTTCGTTGAACCCGCCCCATAGTGCGATGATGGCTACGACGAGATAAACGGCCGCAAACGCCCACTGGGCGACACGCGTTGCCATGCTTTCCTCCCACGCAGCCGCGCTTCCGGCGTCAACACGCGCCGCCCCCGGCCTTTTTGTCAGCTTAGCTGCTGTCCGAACGCCGTAATAGGACGCGCGGCAAAGCTTCATTGCTTTCGGCTTCACGTCGCCGTGTGGATTGCGTGGAAGGTCCTGGTCAAAGACCTCCGGCTTCGCCTCATTTGTGCGCGCCAACGACCCTTGCGCTTATCGATGGAAGCCATAAGTCACGCCTCCATGCGGGTATCGCAAACCTGGACACGCTGGGGACACACCCAGTTCGGAAACACGCGGAAACAGCAGGAATCCTAGGAGAACTTCGGGGCGCTAACTAAAATCCAATTCTTGGATGTCCCAATATTTTTGATGAAAATTCAATCGCCTAAGGTCTCGGTTGCGCCGATGATGGACTGGACAGAGAGTTCTATCTTTTCAGATATTTACGAGGGTCGTGACACACTGGGGACACACTGGTTTCGAGTTCCCCTCGGAAGCATCCGGCAACACGGAGCAATTCCGACGGTGCTGACAAGTTAAGTGCTTTCGGTCCTGAACGGCCGTTGTCCCATCGAAAATCATCCATGGGTTCAGACCGCGTTCTGGGGCGCCGAGACTCGAAATAGGTCGCTTTGGACTTTAACTTGTCAGCACCCCTTCCGAAGGCAGACCTTTTGGCCGCCTTCGCCGAGGCGCCAAGCCAGCTAGTCCTTCGAGAGTTTCAGGTCGGCTGGCGTTCGATTAAACTCGACACCCCGCGTTGAGGGATTCCGGCTTGTTCTGCGTACTGTCCGTAGACGCGCAACGGCGCGACACTTTCTGACGAGGAGTTGCGGATGGTCGACAGGGCGGCGAGAGGCCTTGGCCGGCGCCAGTTTCTGATCGGGACAGCCATCGCGGGCGTCGCCATCTCCACTGGTCCCGGCTCGTGGGCGCAGCAATCGTTTGTCGCAGCCATGGCGCCCCAGACCCTGTCTGGCTCGGACATCTACCTGACGATCGCTCATGGCACGATCACGATCGACGGCAGTACGGGGCACGCAATCACCATAAACGGAACCGTGCCGGGGCCGACCATCCGCCTCAGGGAAGGTCAGACCGTTCGCCTGCATATCACCAACACACTCGAAGAAGACACGTCGATCCACTGGCACGGACTCCTGGTGCCGTTCGAAATGGATGGCGTGCCGGGCGTCAGCTTTCCTGGTATCCGCCCTGGCGAAACCTTCACATACGAGTTTCCCGTGAGGCAGTCGGGCACCTACTGGTTCCACAGCCACTCTGGTCTGCAGGAGCAGGAGGGACACTACGCGGCGATGATCATCGATCCCGCAGGTCCCGATCCGGTGGCATACGATCGCGAGCATGTCATCGTTTTGTCGGACTATAGTTTCATCCATCCACACCGCCTGTTCCAGAAGCTCAAGCAGGAAGCGGGCGTTTTCAATTTTCAGAAGCAGACCATCGCGGGGCTTCTGACTGGCCAGGACCAGTCGATTGCAGAGCGCATGGAGTGGGCCCGCGAGCTCATGGATCCGACCGACATCTCGGACATTACCGGGGCAGTCTATTCCTTCCTCGTCAACGGTCGCGGACCTGCCGATAACTGGACAGGACTCTTCACGCCCGGCGAGCGCGTACGTCTGCGCTTTATCAACGCCGCGGCACAGACCATTTTCAATGTGCGCATTCCCGGCCTGAAGCTTAGCGTCGTGGCAACCGACGGGCAGAATGTGCGCCCAGTCACGGTTGACGAGTTCCAGATCGGTAACGCCGAGACGTATGACGTCATCGTCACGCCGACCGAAGATCGGGCCTTCACGCTGGTTGCTGAGGCCGTCGATCGTTCGGGGATGGCGCGCGCAACGCTTGCGCCACGCCCTGGCATGACAGCGGAAGTCCCGCCACTACGGGAGCGCCCTCTCGGCACGATGAAAGATATGGGCATGGCGCACGACATGAGCGGCATGACCGGGGCGGAGCACGCCGGGCACACCGATATGGCTGCGATGGCTGCACCCGGCATGGCCGCGCCCCGCGTGCGTGGTTCGGATGTCATGGGCGACATGGCCGGAATGGAAGGCATGGACATGTCCATGCGAAACTGGATGAACGCCCCCCAGGTCGAACTTGGGCCGGGTGTGCAGTCACTTGCACCCATGCCAATGGATCGCACCGGAGAAACGGGGCAGGGTCTCGAAAGCGTCGGCCATCGCGTACTCGTCTACCGGGATCTCATCGCTCTTGAACCCAACGCCGACACGCGCGCGCCATCGCGCGAACTGGAGATCCGCCTCACTGGCAACATGGAACGCTTCATGTGGGGCTTCGACGGCAAGAAGTTCTCCGACAAGCCGGCGCCTTATGCTTTCCGCAAGAGCGAACGTGTCCGTGTCAGTCTCGTCAACGACACGATGATGGCGCATCCCATTCACCTGCATGGACATTTCTTCGAGCTGGCGCAGAGAGCCCCGCTTGGCCACATGCCGCGCAAGCACACGGTGATCGTCGCTCCGGGCGGCATCGTGAAGTTCGATTTCACGGCCGACCCTGGCGACTGGGCCTTCCACTGCCACATGCTCTACCACATGCACGCAGGGATGTTTCAGGTCTTCACTGTGCGTCCGCTCGATGGAGCTACCGCATGAACCGGTATCTCCTCCTGATCGCCCTGTCTCTTGGAGGCGCGGCTCCGGCCTTTGCTCAGCACGAAGGCCATGGTGCGCCACAAACACCGGCTCCCCCAACGCCCGCGCCAAAGACCCCAGGGCCGCCACAGCAACCCGCAGCGCCCGCCGAAACGCACGCACAGCACGATCATGGCGACAAACCCGCCGCTGCCGCGCCGGACCAGCATGCTGGCCACGAGATGGCCGAGGAGGCCGTTGATCCGCTGGAAGCTGGCAATGATGTACCGCCCGACGCGCCGGCCGAATTTGCTGCCGACCGCTTCTTTGGAGTGGACGATATGAACCGGGCGCGCGGCATCCTGCGCGACGAGCATGGCGGCGCTCTCACTTACAAGATCATGGGCGACATGATCGAGTATCGGAGCCAGGACGGCGAGGATGGCTATGCCTGGAATGGCGAGGCATGGTTCGGCGGCGACATCGATCGCTTTGTCATCAAGACGGAAGGCGAAGGCGGCGAGGATATCGAGACTGCAGAAATCCAGGCGCTCTACTCGCGCGCCTGGGATCACGTCACTGACCTTCAGATTGGCATCCGGCAGGACATCGAACCCAATCCTTCGCGTACCTACCTTGCGCTCGGCTTCGAGACGGCCCTGCCTTACTGGTTCGAGGTGGAAGGAGCGCTGTTCGTCGGCGAACGCGGCCAGGTGCTTGGACGCCTGGATGGAAACTACGATTTCCGACTGACGCAGCGCCTCGTCCTCCAGCCGCGCGCCGAGGTGAATTTCGCCGCCAGAGACGATGCCGCCATTGGTCTTGGCTCCGGTCTCTCCGACGCGGAGCTGGGCCTGCGTCTCCGCTACGAGTTTCAGCGCGAATTCGCCCCCTACATTGGAATCTCGTGGGAACGCAAGTTCGGGGATACCGCTGACTATGCGCGGGCCGACGGAGAGAACGCGGAGACAACGAGCTTCGTCGTGGGCCTGCGGGCGTGGTACTGACGAGCGGCCTGGAGGAGATTGGAGCAGGGCATGACCCGCAATCGCATTCGCTGGATTCTGGCGGCATCGCTTCTGGCGATGGCGCCCGCTGTCGCCATAGCGCAGGATGGTCAAGCACCGTCGGTCGCGCTCATGTCGTCAGAAGCACAGGAGGCGGCGAAGGCGGTTGACGCCTTCCATGCCAAACTTGCTGAAGGCGATGGCGCAGCCGCTGCGGCGCTACTCGCTGACGATGCGCTGATCTTCGAGAGCGGCCATGCGGAACGATCGAGAACCGAGTATGCTTCGCATCATGCTGGGGCCGACGCCGCCTATGCTGCAGCTGTTCCCTCGAAGCTCACGCATCGGGCCGGCTTTGTCGAAGGCGACACGGCCTGGATCGTCAGCGACAGTCGCGCGACAGGAAAGTACAAGAACAAGCCCATTGATCGCGTGACCACCGAAACGATGATCCTGCGCAAGACTGCCGAAGGCTGGCGCATCGCCCATATTCACTGGTCGTCGCGCGCCGCAAAATAGTTGCCGTTCAAGTTTCGTCGACATCAAGGCCATCGGCCTTGAGGGCTTCCGCAAGCTGTTTGCGGGCGCGGTAGACGCGGGTTTCGACGGCCTTGGCCGAAATTCCGAGCGCCTCGCCAGCCGCCGCTTGAGACAAGCCTTCGAATGCCGTGAGAAGCAGAGGCTCCTTGAGCTGGCCGGGCAGGGCCGCGATCGCGCGGTCGAGACGGGTCAGCGCGGCCTCATTCGCGTCGTCTGCGCTCGCTTCAGGCGCCGCTGTGGTTTCATCAAGCGCTCGAGCGCCGTAGAAGAACCGCCGCACGACCCGGCGGCGTCCCCAGTCCCGGCACTTGTTGAGCGCGATGCGACGGAGCCAGGTCGCGGCGGGGCGCGCCGGATCATAGCGCCCGAGCGCCTGCCAGGCTGAAACGAAAGTCTCTTGGAGCAGGTCGTATGCCTCATCGGTATCGCCGACATACCGGCGGATGAAGCGGTAGAGCGGTTCCTGGTGGCGCCGGACGATATGGTTGAAGGCGGAACGATCGCCCTTGAGGGCGCGCGCCGCCAGCATGGCGTCGCTATCATCCGGGTTGGCGCCGCTCATTTAGCGTCGGCGGTCAACGCCTCGCCGATCCTGTCGTCGAACTGCCTGCGCTGTTCCGGGGCAAGCACTTTGCGCATGGCGAAGACGTGCGCGATTGTCTCCGTCTGGAGCGCACCCATGGCGTCGTGAAAGTGATGCACCGCCGCCTCGACGGCCGGTCCTGCGGTCTCGCTTGCCCGGATTGCTGCTGCCAATTCAGCGTTGGCTTCTCGCATCTCGGCTTCCAGGGTCTGCCGCCGGGCGGCGAAGTCCGCCTCTAGAGCGTGAAGGGCTTTGTCCTGTTCGGCCGTGAGCGAAAGTTCGTTGTGCACCATCGCGTGCAGGGATTGGTCGTGCGCCGGGGCGGTAAGCAACTGGCGCCCAAGCCACATGCCGCCAATGCCCGCCAAGAAGGCGAGAACAACAGTGACGATGGCGCTGCGAACCGAAACCTTCACTCGGAAGGCTCCAGGAGGGTTGACGGCGCAAGGCTGGACCAGGCGGCGAACGGGGATGTTGAGCGAGCCACCGCTGATGCCGTCGAGGCGCTGACGACAGCGCCTCCCATGACCAGAAGGCCCATAGCCGCCGCACGCAGCCGCCAGGTCTGGCCGGCGATCGCCGCGCGCTCGGCCAGCGCCTCGTTGACCTCGACAGTCAGGCCGCCAAGATCACGGTCTGGGGGCTGCCGGCGCAATTCTGTCAGCAGGTGTTCAAGGTTAGGCGACATGCCGATCTCCCAATACGTCCGTCCCTTCCAGTCTATACGCAGCGACGACCGAATTCACGCAGGGATTGGACAGCCTCTTGATTTCGAGCGGCCAGCGGCATGATCGAGATCGGTCCATGTGCTGCCTGCCTTGATGCGGATCGCTGCTCGCCAGTCAGCCGGCGGGGGCGCCAATCGTGGTGGCCGCGGAGACGGCGATTATAGCCGCCGCAAACAAAGTCGCTTCGCAAAGCAGCGCAACGCGTAGCCACTTCTTGCCGGTGGCCGGATCAGCTGCAACCTTCGCTGTGATGACCTGCTTGTTGAGCGCGCCAACGCCTATCGCGATGACCCCAATCGCGAGTTTGGCGAGCAACAGAAGCCCATAGGTTGTGACGAGCAGTTTCTCGCCCCCCTCGGTAAGAATCCACGCAAGCCAGATGCCCAGGGCGATCAAGACCGGGATGGCCGCGACGGCGATTGTGCTGAAACGGTGGAGACGGCTGGTAAGCCGAGCACTGTCCAGCGTTGGACCTGGATAAAGACTGATCGGAGCAGCGACCCAGAAGCCCGCGATCAAGACATGCGCGGCGACCATTATGGGCGCAAGGCCGGCGGTCAGCCCCTGCGCGTGGCCCGTGAGGCCGAAGCCAACACTGAGCGCTGCTGCGCCGAGACCGGCGACGACCCGTGAGCCGAACCACATTCCGGCGATGGAGGCAACCGCGCCTACAAGGATCGCGAGCGTCGAGTCGCCAAGAACCAACCACGCCAGCGGCATCAGTTCAGGGTCGAGGAAATTTCCTCCATCCCCCATCTGCGCGACGAGGATGCCAAGACGCGCTGCTGTGAAGAGCACCACAGCAGCGCCGGTCAGGGCGATACGCGGGCGCAGGCCCCGAAATGAATCGCGCTCCACGACGCCTGAAGCGGCATGGAGCGCGAAACCGATCGTCAGAAGCGCAAAAAGATTGAGACCGATTCGGTCAGCGAGCTGCAGGAGTGCCAGTCCGTCCCCGGTCAAGGTGCTACTGGCCCGTCACCGTGAACCGCACGGCGCCTGGCATGGCATGGCCGTCCTTAGCCATCGATTTCCACGACAGCGTGTACGAGCCTTTGGCGAGCGTCGGCAGCGGGACTATGAACTCCTTGCCCATCGTCTTTGAAGGCTTGAAATCGACCGCGATCATCTTCTTGTCCGCAGTCATCAGCATGAGGCTAGTGATGGCGCTCTCATGCTGGAATGTCACTTTGAACTCGGCCGGGGCCTGCACAAGGCTGGCCTTGTCGTGGATGCTGGTTTCCATCATGCCGCCGTGGGCGAAGGCGGGCGATGCGCCCAGAAGAGCCGCCGCCAGCATGAGAGTCAGAACCTTGTTTTTCATAGGATGCTCGTTGATCTAGCCGCAGATTTGGTGCGGCGGGGAGGGCGTCATAGATAATACGCGGCTCATGGGCGGAACCCTCACCTAGGGCTTCGCCTCGGGAACACTAGTGGGAGCTGGCGCCAATTGGGTTGGGGGTGCAGGCGTAGGCTTCGGATGCGGTCCGGGCCCCTCGCTTGGCGGCGTGGCCCCCAGCCGCAGCGAGTTCACGATCACCGATACCGAAGACAGCGCCATGGCGAGCGCTGCGATCATGGGCGAAAGCATCTGACCTGTGAATGGATAGAGGAGGCCGGCTGCAACCGGGATGCCGAGGGCGTTATAGCCGAAGGCAAAAACCAGGTTCTGCCGGATGTTTGCCATGGTGGCGCGCGACACAGCCCGGCCTTTCACAACCCCGGAGAGATCGCCCTGGAGCAGTGTGACGCCAGCGCTTTCGATAGCGACATCCGTGCCGGTGCCCATGGCAATTCCAACATCAGCCGCCGCAAGCGCGGGCGCGTCGTTGACGCCGTCTCCTGCCATCGCAACGATGCGGCCTTCTCGCTTGAGTCGCTCGACGATCCGCGATTTGTCTTCGGGCAGGACTTCTGCCTCGACATTCGTGATGCCCAGTGTCCGACCGACAGCCTCCGCCGTCGTGCGATTGTCTCCGGTCAGCATGACCAGTTCGATGCCCTGGCTGCGCAGCGCCTTGAGCGATTCAGGCGTCGTCGCCTTGATCCGGTCAGCGATCCCCAGAACGCCAGCCAGTCCGCCGTCTATCGCGACAAAGATGGCCGTGACGCCATCCGCGCGCAGGCGTTCTGCTTCGGAGCGAAGAGATGATGTCGCGATGCCGAGTTCATCCAGATAGCGTTCGGCGCCAAGCGCGACGGTCTTGCCTTCGACTTTGCCGATGACGCCCTTGCCTGTCGGCGAGTCGAACTCGGTCGGTTCGACCAGGGATATGCCGCGTTCCTTGGCAGCCGCCACGACGGCAAGCGCCAGCGGATGCTCGCTGCGCTGCTCGAGACTTGCTGCCGCGCGCAGGAGGTCAGCTTCCACTATCCCCGCAACAGGCTTGATCGCAACGACGCCGGGCTTGCCTTCGGTCAGCGTGCCGGTCTTGTCGAGGACCAGCGTGTTGACCTTCTCGAAGCGTTCCAGCGCCTCGGCGTTGCGGATCAGGACGCCCTGACGTGCTGCCCGACCGACGCCCGCCATGATGGACATGGGCGTAGCAAGGCCAAGCGCACACGGACATGCGATGATCAGGACGGAGACGGCAGCGATCAGTCCATAGGTGAAAGAGGGCTGCGGCCCGAACACCCACCAGCCAATGAACGCAAGGACCGCGATAGCGATCACGGCCGGCACAAACCAGCCGGATACCTTGTCCGCGAGGCGCTGGATCGGCGCGCGGCTGCGCTGCGCGTCCGCGACCAGCTGAACGATCTGCGACAGCATCGTGTCGCGGCCTACGCGCTTTGCTTCGATGACGAGAGCGCCGGTCTGATTGAGGGTCCCGGCAATGACGGCGTCACCGACGCCCCGCGTGACGGGCATGGATTCGCCGGTCACCATGGACTCATCGACCGTCGAGCGCCCGTCGATGACAACGCCGTCGACCGGCGTCTTCTCGCCCGGACGGACACGCAACCGATCGCCGACCATGATTGCATCAAGCGGTACTTCCGCTTCTTCGCCATCACTGATGCGCCGTGCAGTTTTGGGAGCAAGGTCAAGCAGGGCGCGGATGGCCCCGCCCGTGCGCTCGCGGGCGCCCAGCTCCAGAACCTGTCCGAGGAGCACAAGCACTGTGATGACGGCTGCCGCTTCAAAGTAGACAGCGACATCACCGTGGGGGCCGCGGAATTCTGGCGGAAAGGCCGACGGGAAGAGCAGGGCAACCACGCTGTAAGTCCATGCCACGCCCGTGCCGAGCGCAATCAGCGTGAACATGTTGAGGCTACGGTTGACGAGCGAAGCATAGCCCCGTTCGAAGAATGGCCAACCCGCCCAAAGGACTACCGGTGTCGCGAGGCCAAACTGGATCCACGCATTGATATTCGGAGGTACAAGAGCATCGACGTTGAATAAGTGACGGCCCATTTCCAGCACGAGAACTGGCAGTGCGAGCGCAAGACCCACCCAGAAGCGACGCGACATGTCGGCGAGCTCGGGGTTCGGCCCGGCGTCTGCCGTCGGCATCATCGGCTCGAGCGCCATTCCGCAGATCGGGCAGGAGCCCGGGCCATCCCGCACAATCTCCGGATGCATTGGGCAGGTCCATTTCGCGCCGGCAGGAGCGGACGCTGGTGCAGCTGCAGGGGATGGAGCGTGTGAATGTAGGTGATGATGGCTCCCGGCATCCTGACCGCTAGCATGCGCAGCCTTGGTCCCACCCGCGGAGCAGCAGCTGTGTTCGGCCTTGGTGGCAGGTTTCAGATATCGACCAGGCTCGGCCTGGAATTTCGTCTTGCAGCCCGCGCTGCAGAACAACACCTCGTTGCCGTCATGCGTTTCGCGATGCGGCGTGTCCGGCTTCACCGTCATGCCGCAGACAGGATCCTTCAGTTCAGATCCTTCAGGGTGGGTATGCGCCATGGCGCCCTCCGGGACTTGCATTTCGTCTCCTGCGTATATACCCTATGGGGGTATCAAATCAAGTACCCGGGAGGGGTATATGGAAAGATCGGTTTCCGAGAAGGTTCTGAAGAATCTGAACCGGGTAGAAGGGCAGGTTCGGGGCATCGCCAAAATGGTCGAAGATGACCGCTACTGCATTGATGTGGTGACACAGATCGAAGCGGCCCGTGCTGCGCTCGCGCGCATCGAAAGCGACCTGTTGCGGCAACACCTTGGCCATTGCGTGCACCGCGCCATGAACTCGAAGAACGCTTCAGACCAGGAAAAGGTCATCGAAGAACTCGTCGGCGTCTTCCGGCGCTGACAGCTTCGCACCCGATGCCGTCGCAATCATAAATCGTTGGTCGGCTGTCCGAGTGCCGCCCGGAGTCGTCGTTTGCCTGTAGTCTCAGCCAAAGCGTTCACCGAGATCGTCAGCTCAAAGAAAATGCACAGGGGCGAAACCGCCGCCTTCAGTGCGGAAATTTGTCGTTTGGCCTTGGTAGAGCCGAGCCGCCGCCAACAGCAGCTTTCCCTCATAGGTATAGAGGCGCACGTCGGTCTTTCTTGGCAGCGGCGCATCATCGATCTTCACCAGGCGTTCGCCGGGTGGGGCGATGTCCTGTGCGATGTACTCGGAGACGAGTATCCCGGACCAGACCGATTTCGTCAGCTTGTCGCCGCGATAGACCGCTTTGCCCCCGTGGCCTGCAACCGGTTTGAAGAACAACCCTTTGCGCTGGGACCATAGTTGCTCAGCGTTGTCGTGTGTGACGCGAATCGCCTTGGGAATGGATGCCAACGTCTGGATGGCATCAGGCGTAACGGCCCAGCCGCGCAATTGGTCCAGATCGGATAGTAGCACCAGATTTCGCTTGTCGGCGAACAGTGCGTGCGTGCGGGGGTTGGGCGTCACCACGACAGCGCCATCAAGATAGGCATCGCGCAGTGGCTTGTGGCGCTCCTCGGTGAGTGAGAAATCAACCAGGCGGTTATAGACAAGATCGACGACGGTTTCGCCTGCACGAAGCTTTCCTCCCACGTAGGAAAGTTCTGCTGGATCGGCTATTATGGTCGAGACCCCCTGAGCTTCAAGCAGCTGCCGCGCCAGCAGGAACTCGGGATAGAGATACTGCTCCGTTGGCGCATCATCGATGATCGCGACGGTCTGGGGCCGCCCCGCGCCACGCTGCCGCCGCCACTCGCTCTCAAACATCGTGACCACGGCCTCGTCAAACCCTCCCACGGTCGTACCCTTCTTGAGCGGTTCGACTATGTTGCAACAGGCAAGCTGCGCACGCGCACTGAAGGCATTCAAAAAAGCGCCGCCGGCGTTCGTGTTGATTTCGATGAGGCGAGGCGCCTCTGAACCAAGATGAAAATCGTATCCCATGAATGCGCCGGCCGGACCAAAATCGCGCAGCGCAATATCAGGCGCCCACTTCAATACGGCGTCGATGTAGGCGGGGAGCCGGGCGGTTTTCTCGATCGCGAGCACGATTGCCAGCATCGCGTCACGATCAGACTCCGGCAGGAACACCGGCACATTCGCGAACAGATGAGGCCGGCTCACAATATGGGTCGCGTAAAAATCAGGAACAGCAGCAACCGCCTGCATCGCATTGGCCAAAGCGTGGCGGTCGAGCGTGATGCAGAAGCAGCTGCGATTCAACTCGTTTGCAAGTTCTCGTGCGCGAGCGACGGAGTCGCCCGGCGGGCAGCCGGTTGATTGGCAGGAGATAGGGGGGACGCTGTCAGTCAAGTCGCGCGCCCGCCTGTGCGATGAATAACGCCTACAACATTGCGTCTCGTCAAACACGGTGAGCTTGATCCAACGCAAGACATTGTCCAGCTCTTATTGCGCATGCTTCGCCATAGCTTGCTTGGAGCAGCACCCGAGGTTCGTACGCCACGATGTGCCTCATTTCAGGCGTTCTGTACTTGCCCACCGGCGGGCCTTAGGGAGAATAACCATGATTTCGTCAAAACGTGCTGCATTCGCAATCGCCGCGATTGCCTTGGTTGCTGCAGGCTGCGCTCAAGCTCCCGCGCCGGGAGCCGACATGAAGATGGCCGACGCGGATCACATGATGATGCAATCCTGCATGTCCATGTCGCACGAAGACATGATGAAGAGCCCTGGTTGCACCAGCATGATGAGCAGCATGAAAATGTCGGAGGCGGACATGACGGTCATGATGGCGTGTCACAAGATGCCTCATGCAGAGATGATGAAAGACGAACGCTGCACATCGATGATGAAAATGCATTCGGGCATGATGAGCATGAAGACGCCCAGCTGACGTTTCGACGAACGCGCGCTTGTCCGGGAGGCGACTGCCTCAAGTTTTGAAGCTTGAAAACTACGGAGGTTGCGCATCTTCCGGACATCATTGGCATGATCGGGAAGCGCTTACCCAGGCTCAGATTCTGATCACTGGGGTGCTGGACCCGCCTCCGAACGCGCATGTACCTTTGTAATTCCTGCACATCCGACGCACGGCAACCTCACGGCCAGCGCCTCGATGATCCTTGCGGATCATGGCGCGCGGGATAGGAAGGCTGACGCGTAGGCCGTGCTGGCGCGACCCCGCCAACGCGGGCTGGGCTCTGGGCGTTGCCCGGAGTCTTCCGTCTCGGCCCTGGCTACCTGGTCATCCTGCTAGCCGAACGGAACCCCACACGATGGTGTGAAATGCTGCGTCTGTTGGGCGAACGCGATTCCCGCAGGCGCTTTTCTGGTATAAAAATTGCTGTTCAGCAACCTGCAACAATTCGCCTCTAGCCTGAAAACATGTCGTTCTTCCGACGCCTCATGAGCCTTTGCCTGACGCTTGCCTTTGCAGGCTACGGCCTCATCGCGGCTGCCCCGGTGCACGCTCATGAGCATCACGATACTGCTGGTTACGCGATCCACGCCGTGGCGCAGGATGCGGTCGATCATGATCACCATTTTCACCACGATGAAGATCACCACGAAGCTCTCGACCATCATGATGATGGTCCGGGCGATGACAGCGCCCCGGCAGAGCAAGGAGGCCTGCATGTTCATGCAGTTGCCTCCTTCACGACCGTCAGTGAGCCCTCGGCAGTTCCCGAACTGATCTCCACGGCGGTGGTGAACCGGGCCGAACAGTCAACCGTTCGTGTCTCTGGCCTCTTTGTGCCTCTCAAGAAGCCGCCGCGCACCTTCCTCTGATCCAGACAACGCGTCCGCTGCCATGCGGACACTGACGGTTTGCGACAGAGGAGTTCTACGTGTCAGTCCATAACTATGCGGCCCTGTTTGGGGCTGCGTGCGTGGCATGCCTGGCCCCCGGGCAGGCAGCGCACGGCCAGACATCTGCCGAACGCGCTCAGGTCAGCCTCGATGACGCATTTGCCCGCACGCTCGGCCAGACGCCTGTGCTCAAGGCGACGGAAGCCGCGCGCGAAGCAGCCGATGCGAGCGTTCGACAGGCCGATCGCGGCCCCAACCCATCGATCGACTTCCTGCTCGAGAACGCCCTCGGTACGGGGCTCTATCAGGGCATCGACCGAACGGAGGCGACCCTCACATTCAATCAGCAGCTTGAATGGGGTGGCGACCGCGAAGCGCGTACACAACTGGCTGTTCGTCAGGGGGAGCGGATTCGCGCAGGCGGGGACGTCGCCCGCCAGGATCTCCTTCACGACGTCGAGATTGCCTACATTCGCGCGCAGCGTGCGCAGGCGGACGTTCTGGCCGCCCAGGAGAGACTTGCACTCGCTCTGGAAGTGGCGGCGACAGTCGCACGGCGCGTTGAGGCGGCACGCGACCCGCTTCTTGCTGCATCCCGTTCGAACACTCTGGTAGCTGAAGCCGAGATCGCCGTTGAGAACGCCCGTCTCACGGATCTCGCCGCACGCGACAATCTCGCACTGTTCTGGAGCGGCGCCAGAGAGTTCCAGGTCGACATGTCAACTTTCGATCGCATGTCTGGTCTTGAGATCGGCGGTGCAACGCTCGCGCCTGAGATAGCCGTCTCGCGCGCTGCGCAGCAGGAGGCGGAGGCCCGCATCGCGGTTGAGCGTGCGAAGTCCACGCTTGATCCGAGCGTCTCAGCGGGCTTGCGCTATTTCCGGGATGGAAGCGAAGCAGCCTTTGTAGTCGGCTTCTCCATCCCGCTCGGCATCAACGACACCAATAGCGCGGCAGTTGCGCGGGCGGCGGCGGAGAGCTCGCGCGCGCGCCTCGAGACCGAAATTCTCGAGCGCAATCTCGAAAGACAGGCCGCGTCAGCTCGCTCCCAGATGAACATTGCCGCCCGTGAGATCGCCGCGATCGATGCGCGCCTGATTCCAGCCGCCCAGGAGGCCGTCGAGCGGGCGCGTGCCGGCTACAATCAGGGCGGCTTCTCGTATCTGGATGTTCTGGACGCACAGCGCGTTCTTTCAGCGGCGCGACTCCAGCGCAATGCCGCTCTCGATTCCCATCATCGCGCCCAGGCGGCGCTCAAACGCCTGCTCGGCGGCTATGCCGACGGCGCCGCTCAGTGAGGTCTCTCATGAACACCTTCAAGTTGACCATTCTTGTCGCTGCCGCCGCTTCCGCTCTGATGGCCGGAAGTTGCGGTGAAAAACCCTCGGGCGCCGAGAATGGTGCAGAGGCCGCCGCAGCATCGGGCGAGTATGAGCGTGGGCCACACCGCGGACGCATGCTTCGCGATGGGCCGTTTGCCATCGAGATGACTATTTTCGAAGATGGCGTTGATCCCGAATTCCATGTCTACGCCTACGAGAACGACAAGCCGCTTCCCCCGACCGAGGTCCAGCTCGGCGTGGAGCTCATGAGGCTTGGCAATAGGATCGACAGGTTCGCGTTTGCGCCGCGCGAAGACTACCTCCTCGGAAATGGCGCCGTCACCGAGCCGCACTCCTTCCAGGTGAAGGTGACCGCCACGCGCGGGGGCAAGACATACGAATGGAACTACGATTCCTTCGAAGGCCGTACGACCATCGCCCGGGACCAGGCTGATGCAGCGGGCGTCAAGGTAGAGCCGGCCGGTCCAGCCGCGATCGACGAGATCGTCGCGCTTACGGGCCGTGTCGAACTGCAGCCCGAAGGACGGGCAGAAGTCCGCGCCTGGTACCCTGGCCGCATCGTGAGCATGACCCGCTCGATTGGTGACCGGGTCGAGAAGGGACAGACGCTCGCAACTGTCATGTCCAGTGAAAGCCTCCAGACCTACGCCATTCCAGCGCCGATCAGCGGGGTGATAATGGAGCGCAATGCAACGCCGGGCGATGTGGCCGGCGCCGCGCCCCTCTATGTGATTGCCGATCCGCGCAAGCTTCATGCGGAGTTCTTCATCTATCCGCGCGATGCCGAGCGCCTGCGGGCAGGACAGCCCGTCACTGTCACCAGCGTCGGTGGTGCGAGCACGCTCAAGGCGAAGATCGAGGTCATACTGCCAACCTCCGATCTGCTGACACAGACCGTCGTCGCCCACGTTGAGCTTCCTAACCCGGACGGCGTGACCTGGCGTCCCGGACAGGCGGTCGAAGGCAGCGTGGTCGTGGCGTCAGACGACGTGCCGCTGGCGGTACGTACACGCGCGCTGCAGCGCTTCCGGGATTTCACGGTCGTCTACGCGCGCGTCGACGACACTTATGAAGTCCGGATGCTGGAGCTGGGCCGTCAGTCGCCGGAATGGACGGAAGTCCTCGGCGGGCTTGCCCCGGGCGAAGTCTATGTGAGCGACAATGCCTTCCTCATCCGCGCTGATGTCGAAAAGACAGGCGCGAGCCATGATCACTGAGGCAGGGCCATGCTGAAGCGCATCATCCACCTGTCGATCATCCACCGCTGGGCGGTGCTGGCGGTCGTCGTCCTGCTTGGCGGTCTGGGTATCTGGAATTTCCAGCGCCTGCCGATAGACGCGACGCCTGACATCACCAACGTCCAGGTGCAGATCAACACCGAGGCAACGGGTTACTCGCCGCTGGAGGCAGAACAGCGCGTGACCTTCCCGGTGGAGACCGCGATCGCCGGGCTTCCAGGGCTGCAGTATACCCGCTCTGTCTCGCGCTACGGACTGTCGCAGGTCACCGTCGTCTTCGAGGACGGCACGGACATCTATTTTGCGCGTCAGCAGGTCAATGAACGTCTCCAGAGCATTCGCAGCCAGTTGCCGCCCGGGCTTGAACCTCAGCTTGGCCCGATCGCAACGGGGCTCGGCGAGATCTTCATGTATGTCGTCGAAGCGGAAGAGGGCGCGCGCAAGCCAGATGGATCAGCCTACACGCCCGAAGATCTGCGTACATTGCAGGATTGGGTGATCCGGCCGCAGCTGCGCAACACCAGGGGTGTTACCGAGGTCAACACGATCGGTGGCTTCGTGCGTCAATATCACGTGACGCCCTGGCCCGAACGTCTGTCTGCTCTCGGTCTGACGCTGGGCGATGTCGTCGCGGCGCTCGAGAACAACAATGCAAATCTCGGGGCGGGCTATGTCGAGCGCTATGGCGAACAGCTCCTGCTTCGCTCCCCGGGGCAGGCGGGTGGCATCGCGGACCTTGAGGGAATCGTCGTTGCAAACCGCAATGGCGTTCCTATCCGCGTCACCGATGTTGCAGACGTCGTCATGGGCGAAGAACTCCGGACCGGCGCTGCAACCGAGAACGGCAAGGAGATCGTGCTCGGCACAGTCTTCATGCTGGTGGGTGAGAACAGTCGCGAGGTCGCTCAGGCGACGGCGAAGCAACTCGATGTCGCCGCCCGCGCCCTGCCGCCCGGCGTCACGGCGAAGCCGATCTATGACCGGACCGAGCTGGTAGATCGCACAATCCAGACCGTCGAGACCAACCTTGTCGAAGGTGCTCTGCTCGTGGTCGTGGTCCTGTTCCTGCTGCTCGGAAACATCAGGGCTGCGATCATCACGGCCATGGTCATTCCGCTTTCGATGCTGCTCACCATCACCGGCATGGTCTCCAACCGTGTGTCGGGCAATCTGATGAGCCTCGGCGCGCTGGACTTCGGCTTGATCGTCGATGGCGCTGTCATCATCGTCGAGAACTGCCTGCGGCGGTTTGGGCAGGCCCAGCATCAGCTGGGGCGGTTGCTCACCAGAGACGAGCGCTTTGCGCTGGCGGAGGATGCCACCGTCGAGGTGATCAAGCCGTCGATCTTCGGCGTGATCATCATCACGCTTGTCTATGTGCCGATCTTCGCCCTGTCGGGTGTCGAAGGTAAGATGTTCCACCCGATGGCCTTCACCGTCGTGCTCGCGCTCACGGCGGCGCTGTTGCTTTCGCTGACCTTCGTGCCTGCTGCCATCGCCCTCTTCGTGACCGGAAAGGTCGCCGAGAAGGAAAGCCCGATCATGCGGGGCGCTCGCTCCGCGTATCAGCCCCTGCTGGAGATGGCGTTGCGCTTCCGGAGTTGCGTGGTCGCAGGCGCAGTCGCCCTGGTGGCGCTTGCGGGCTTCGCGGCGTCGCGCATGGGATCGGAGTTCATCCCGAACCTCGACGAAGGAGACATCGCGCTTCACGCCCTGCGGATTCCCGGCACCAGCCTGACCCAGGCAATCGAGATGCAGACAGCGCTTGAAAGCGCGATCAAGCAGATGCCGGAAGTCGAGCGGGTGGTCGCGAAGATCGGTACGGCTGATATCGCCACCGATCCCATGCCCCCAAGCGTTGCGGACACCTACGTCCTCCTGAAGGAACGCAAGGAGTGGCCTGATCCAAGCAAGCCGAAGGCGCAGGTCGTGTCGGAACTCGAAACAATCGTCCGGAAGATTCCCGGCAACAACTACGAGTTCACGCAACCGATCCAGATGCGCTTCAACGAGCTCATCTCCGGGGTGAGGTCGGATGTCGCCGTCAAGGTCTTTGGCGACGACACCGATCAGCTCCTGGCGCTTGGCGACGAGATCGAGGGACTGATCAGCGGGATCGAGGGTGCTGAGGACGCCAAGGTCGAGCAGGTCACGGGCTTGCCTGTGCTCCAGATTATCCCCGATCGCACTGCCCTGGCGCGGCTTGGACTCAACGTCTCCGATCTCCAGGCTGTTGTCGGAGCTTCCTTTGGCGGAGCCAATGCTGGCACGATCTTCGAGGGTGACCGTCAGTTCGACGTGGTGGTCCGCCTGCCGGAGACACTGCGTAGGGATATCGATGCGATCGGGCGCTTGCGTATTCCGCTGCCCGAGCGCGCCGGGGAAATGCGTGGATTTGTTCCGCTGCAGGAAGTGGCGAAGGTCGAGCTGTCAATTGGCGCCAACCAGATCAGCCGCGAGAACGGCAAGCGGCGTGTCGTCGTCACGACCAATGTCAGGGGACGTGATCTGGGCTCGTTTGTCAGCGAGCTTCAGAGCCGCATTGGCGAAGAGGTCGATGTGCCGGCAGGCTACTGGGTCGAGTATGGCGGCACGTTCGAACAGCTGATCTCAGGCGCTCAGCGCCTTGCACTGGTCGTCCCCGTCGCACTCCTGATGATTATTGGTCTGCTGTATGCCCTGTTCCGGTCAGCGCGTGACGCACTTGTCGTCTTCTCAGGCGTTCCGCTCGCAATGACAGGTGGGGTTGCGGCATTGCTGATCCGTGACCTGCCATTATCGATCTCGGCGGGCGTTGGGTTCATCGCACTGTCAGGCGTTGCCGTCCTCAATGGCGTCGTCATGCTGACTTTCATCCGGTCGCTTCGTGATCAGGGCCTGGGCATCGACGAGGCCATCCGTGAGGGCGCTCTGGCGCGATTGCGACCCGTACTCATGACGGCGCTGGTTGCCAGCCTCGGCTTTATCCCCATGGCGTTCAACGTGGGCGCGGGTGCGGAAGTCCAGCGGCCGCTGGCGACGGTCGTCATCGGCGGCATCATTTCATCGACGGCGTTGACCTTGTTCGTCCTGCCCGCGCTCTATCGTCTCGTGCAACGGCGTAGGCGAGATGAGCGCGAAATCGGCATCGTGCTGGCGACCGGGGAGGCGGCGCACTGATGAACATGCATAATGAACTGAGGAGGAAAGCGGTGGTCAGTCGATCAGCTGTCTTGTGCGCGGGGCTGTTGCTGGCCGGCTGCACGACTGTGACGAAGTCGGAGGCGCCTGGTTCCGTCCAGCTTGTCCATGGCGAGCAGCTCAGGATCTGGGGCGTCGAGGCGCAACGCGATGAGCAGAGCGTCAGGCTGGCGGGGCAGGTGAATCGTAGTGCGCTACCGCGCGGGCCGCTGCGTGAGCACGTACACGTCGAGGTTCTCAACGATGCAGGCGTGGTTGTCGCAACGCAGGACGCTGCCCTCTATCCCTTCACCGCATTGCGGAAGATGGGGACGGCTCGTTCGTCCGCCACCATATCAGCTGAAGCCATTGGATCAGATGGCGTGCTGCAGCTTCGGGTCGTCGATGGAGTTCCGCATGACTGACGTGCTCTTCAAACCGTCCGCTCACACGGTGGTCCCCTGGATCTACGCCCACAGGTGGCTCCTGGTGTCTCTACTTCTTGTGCTGCTGTTCTGCCAGCCAGCCTTCGCCCACGGGGTTGAAGCCGGCGACAAGGGCTACATTCAGGAGACGAGCGGGATCGTGTTCTGGCCCTTCGTCTACCTTGGCGCCAAGCACATGGTGACGGGCTATGACCATCTGCTCTTTCTCTTTGGCGTGATCTTCTTCCTCTACAGGATGAAGGACATCGGCATCTACGTGACGATGTTCGCCATCGGGCACTCGGTGACACTGCTGTTCGGCGTTCTGAGCAATATCAGCGTCAGTTCGTACCTGGTGGACGCCATCATCGGTCTGTCGGTTGTCTACAAAGCGCTGGACAATATGGGCGCCTACCAGCGCTGGTTTGGCTTCCAGCCGAATACCAAGGCGGCAACCCTTATCTTCGGGCTGTTCCACGGCTTTGGCCTTGCGACCAAGCTGCAGGACTTCGAGATGGCGCCTGACGGCCTCGTCGTGAACCTTATTGCTTTCAACATCGGTGTTGAACTGGGTCAGCTTCTGGCTCTGGGCGCCATTCTCATCGCGATGGGCTTCTGGCGCAAAACGTCAGGCTTCTGGAAGCACGCCTACCTAGCCAACACAGTCGTCATGACCCTCGGTTTCGTTCTGACGGGCTACCAGCTCGTCGGCTACTTCGTCGCTTGATCGGAGACATTCCATGTTCAACGCAGAAAGACCTGCCCCTTCTGACCTGCCTTCGACCGGCAGGCTTCTCAAATCGACCGGCATTGCAGCCGTCATCGCCAGCGCTCTTCTGGTTACAACGGTGCTTCCCGCGGAGTACGGCGTCGATCCAACGGGCGTGGGCTCCTTGCTCGGCCTGACGGAAATGGGCCGCATCAAGATGCAGCTTGCGGAAGAGGCGAAGGCTGACGCAGCTGCCGAAACTGCAGGATCATCAGCCGTTGCTGCTCCGGCTGACGTGCCGTCTTTGCCGTCAGGTCCCGCAGAGGCGTCGCCCAGTCCGGCAGTCCAGCCGACGCCGGCGCCATCAGCGCTGCAAGCCCAGGCATGGGCCGACACTACGACGGTCAATCTCGCGCCAGATGACGGCTACGAGGTCAAACTTGTCATGGAGAAGGGAGCGACTGCACGCTTCGAATGGTTCACCAACGGCCCGAAGGTGAACTACGACACGCATGGCGACGGCGCCGGGATCAACTATCACGGTTACGGCAAGGGCACGAATGTAGACCGCCAGGAAGGCGAGCTGACCGCCGCCTTCACCGGCAGCCATGGCTGGTTCTGGCGCAATCGCAGCGGACAACCTGTCACCATCACCCTCCGCACCAGCGGGGACTATACCGACATGAAACAATACGACTGAGGATCGCCGCGATGCTCTCGCCCCTCGGCAACGCCACCTACTTCCGCCTGTTTTCGGCGCAGGTTGTGGCGTTGCTGGGCACTGGCCTCGCGACCATAGCACTCGGGCTTCTGGCACACCGTCTGGGCGGAGCCAGCGCAGGAGAAATTCTCGGCATCACCCTTGCGATCAAGATGGTCGCTTATGTTGCTGTGGCTCCATTCGCCAGCGCGCTCGCCGCCAATCTGCCCCGAAAGACACTCCTGATCGGTCTGGATCTGGTCAGGGCTGGTGTCGCCGCCCTGCTGCCGTTTGTGACTGAGGCCTGGCAGGTCTACACCCTGATGACAGTTCTCTACATCGCTTCGGCCGCGTTCACGCCTGCTTTTCAGGCGATGATTCCGGACATTCTGACCGACGAGCGCGAGTACACGAAGGCGCTTTCCCTGTCGCGACTGGCGTCTGACCTGGAGAGCGTCGGCAGCCCTGTCATCGCTGCCGTCCTGCTGGCGTTCATGGCGTATAGTGATCTGTTTGCGGGAACGGCGATCGGCTTCTTCCTCTCCGCTCTGATGGTCTTGAGTGCGGCTCTCCCCACCACGCGTAGTGTCCAGCAAAGGAGCTTCGCTCAACGCCTGACAGTTGGATTTCGACTTTTCGCGCTGACGCCGAGGCTTCGCGCATTGATAGCCATCAGCCTTGCCACTGCCGCTGGCGGGGCAATGGTGTTCATCAACACCGTCGTCATTGTGCAGACGCAGCTCGCGCTATCGGAGCAGCATACAGCCTGGGCCCTGGCTGTCTTCGGGCTGGGGTCGATGTCAGCCGCGATGCTCGTGCCGCGTCTGCTGGAGGAGGCTTCCGATCGCACCGTGATGATTCTTGGCGGCGCGATAATGACCGTAGGTCTCATCGCCGGGGTCTTCCATCACCACGGCGGCTACTACGCGCTCCTGGTGATGTGGTTTGATATTGGCATCGGGTATTCACTGACGCTGACGCCTGCGAGCAGGGCGCTCCGGCGTTCTGCGTCGGCGGAAGACCGCCCCGGCCTGTTTGCTGCCTATTTTGCGCTGTCGCATGCCTGCTGGTTGATCGCCTATCCGCTGGCCGGCCTGGTCAGTGCGACATCGGGCACAGACGCAGCATTTCTTGTTCTTGCAATCCTATGCGCGGCTGGGTCGCTGGCAACATGGATGTTGTGGCCCTCACATGATCCGGAGAGTCTGCCTCACCGACACGATGGCCTTTCCCCGGACGACCCACATCTTGCAGGCGGTGGCCCCGAGCACGCGCATGCATTCGTCATCGACGATCTGCACAGGCGCTGGCCTCATCACCGCCCCTGACGCACCAGCGCCATGGAGCGGCCAACCGAAGCGGGCCTTGGGAATGACTTAAGCTCATCGGCCTGAGGGTTGAGTCAGGGCTGACTTAGGCGCAAGCCATCAGGATGTTCCTCGCCACTTCATGAAGGACCCCGTGATGACGACAGGTATCGATCGCCGCACCGCCTTGGCTGCCACGCTGACCGCCGGGGCTATGCTCGCCGTACAAGGGTGTGCAACGGCGCAGCAGCCTGCAGCGGTCGCCTCGTCGAGAGGGTATCAGCCACAGCCGCTCCCATTCGATCCTAAGATGATCCCCGGATTGTCCGAGCGACTTCTCGTCAGCCACCACGACAATAACTATGTCGGCGCGGTTTCTCGGCTTGGCGCGATAGAGGCGCAGGTCGCCCAACTGGATCCGGCCGCGCCGGGCTTCATGTACAATGGACTGAAGCGCGAGGAACTGCTCGCGATGAACTCCATGATCCTGCATGAATTGTACTTCGCTTCGCTTGGAAAAGGTGGAGGCAGGCCTGGAGCTTCGCTTGCGACCCAGATTGAGAAGGATTTCGGCAGCCAGCAGAAGTGGCGCGACCAGTTCGGCGCGATGGGCAAGGCGCTGGGCGGCGGCTCGGGCTGGGTGCTGCTGATATGGTCGCCACGGGCGGGCAAGCTCGTCAACCAGTGGGCCGCTGACCATACGATGACGATCGCCGACGGCCGTGGACTGATCGCGCTCGACATGTACGAGCACGCCTATCACATGGATTTCGGGGCGAAGGCCGCAGTTTACGTCGACGCATACATGGGGGCCCTCGACTGGGCCAATGCGGACACCGAATTCGCCAAGGCGACGGCTGCGTGACAGCTAACGTCCGTCCCACGCTTCGTAACCTGACGGCGGCCTCATTCAAGGTCGGTTGCCTCGGCTTTGGCGGGCCGGCGGGCCAGATCGCGCTGATGCATCGGGTCTTCGTCGACGAGAAGAAGTGGATCGACGAGGATCGCTACCTGCACGCGCTGAGCTATTGCACGCTGTTGCCGGGTCCGGAAGCTCAGCAACTCGCCACCTATGTCGGCTGGCTGCTGCACGGCGTGACAGGCGGAATAATCGCCGGACTGCTTTTCGTTCTTCCCGGCGCAGCCATCGTGTTTGCGTTGTCGTGGATCTACGTCACGGCGGGTCAGCAGCCTCTAGTGGCCGCAGCGTTCCTCGGCATCAAGGCCGCGGTCGTAGCCCTGGTGCTCGAGGCGATGATCCGTGTTGGCAAGCGCGCCCTGAAGGGGCCGGCAGCATGGCCAGTCGCCATCGCCGCCTTTCTGGCCCTGAGCGTGTGGAGTGCGCCGTTCCCCGTCGTTATCCTCGCAGCTGGAGCCGTTGGCCTTGTACTGGTGGTGCTTCAACGCAACACCGTGGAATCGTCGCCTGAGGCGACCGCAGGAGCGCCGCCATCCGCATGGCGCGCGATGGCAACCGCGGGCGCCTGGGGCGTCGCATGGCTGGCGCCGCTCGGTCTCTCCCTTCTGGTGCTGGGACCGGTCCACGTCCTGACCCGGGTAGGACAACTATTCTCGACACTCGCCGTCGTCACCTTTGGCGGCGCCTATGCAACGCTCGCCTATCTGCAGCAGGAGGCGGTCGATGTGCATGGCTGGCTGACAGCCAGCCAGATGATTGACGGATTGGGCCTCGCCGAGACGACGCCGGGCCCGCTCGTGCTGGTCAACGAATTCGTGGGCTTCGTTGCCGGGTGGCAAGATGGGGGAGGCCTCGCACTTGCAACGCTTTGCGCCCTCATGGCCGCTTGGTGCACCTTTGCACCTTCATTCGTCTGGATCTTTGCGGGCGCTCCCTTTGCCGAGCGGCTGCGAGCGAACCGCTGGGCAAACGCGGCGTTGAAGGCAATCACAGCGGCAGTGCTCGGCGTGATTGCCAACCTCGCCATTTGGTTCGCCCTCCACGTCGTGTTCGGTGAGGTCGCCGTGTTGCCATTGGCGCTTGGCGCAGAAGTCCCCTTGCCTGTCTGGTCATCCTTCCAGGTCGCTGCGGCGCTGATGTGCATTGTTGCAACCATCGCTCTTCTTCGGTTCAAGGTCGGCGTCATCGCGCTTGTCCTCGGCTCAGCCGCGTGCGGCGTGGCGCTTCGCCTTTGCGGATTTGCATGACGGGCAAGTCCGCGGTGATGATCGCGGAAGAGCCAACCATTCGGGATCTGCGGGTTCTGAGCAAGCTTTGCCTGAGGGCGCGTACGCCCCGGCGAGGTTCTGCGTCGAACCATTGAGTCCGCACTAGCCTGTAGCGGGATCACCGCCCTCAGACGACGCGCTCCGGCGGCCTACCTTCTGGCAAGGCGTGGTGCAGGCGCCGCCCTGGCGGACGGTTTCCACTTCAGCGGCGAGTGAGGCGCGCAGGTCGTCGAAGCGCAGGCGTTCTGCAACGCCTTCTCCGAAGAAGGCCAATGTCGCAAAATGGGCGATGAACTGCCGGTCGTAAGCTTTCGTCCATCCGGCAGGAAAGCGCTCGATAAATGACCGGTCGCCGCAGTATATCTGAGTGACCGGAATGCGCTCCTCAAGCGACAGACAAGCGCATTCGCGGGGCAGGGCCTGTCGATTGCGCAATGCCAGCGTTTGAACAGGCTTTGCTCCCTCTCCGATCGGCGCGCCGAGAGACTGATTTGTCAAAAATCGACTAGGCAATTTGCCGGCGCGACCTACTGTCTTGGGATGGCGCACGATCATCACGATCACGACGACGATCACCCTGACAACGAGCTTGACCCGGTGACGGCGCGCGTCCGGGCGCTGGAAACCATTCTTGTTGGCAAGGGGTTGGTCGATCCCGCCGCCATCGACGCCATTGTCGAGGCTTACGAGACGAAGATCGGACCTCGCAATGGCGCGCACGTCGTTGCGACGGCCTGGACCGATCCAGGCTTCGCCGCGTGGCTGAAGACCGACGCCACCGCTGCCATCGCTTCATTGGGGTATACGGGCCGCCAGGGCGAACATATGCGGGCGGTGTTCAACACGGAAGGCGAGCACAACCTCGTCGTTTGCACGCTGTGCTCCTGTTATCCGTGGTCGGTGCTTGGTCTCCCGCCAGTCTGGTATAAGTCGCCGCCCTATCGTTCGCGTGCGGTCATCGATCCTCGCAGCGTGCTGGCGGAGTTCGGACTTGGGTTGCCTGCCTACACATCTATTCGTGTATGGGATTCCACGGCCGAGTTGCGCTATCTCGTCATCCCGCAGCGTCCAGCTGGGACCGAGGACCTCGACGCCGAGGCGCTTGCTGCTTTGGTAACGCGCGACAGCATGATTGGGGCGGGCCTTGCACGAGCTCCAGGCAAGGCATGAACGGGCCACAAGATCTCGGCGGCCAGATGGGCTTCGGGCTGGTTGCTCCTGAAGTCGAAGAGCCTGTGTTCCATGCGGCTTGGGAAAAGCGTGCACTCGGCCTCACTCTGTGCGCGAGCGCGCTGGGCAAATGGACGATCGACGAGAGCCGCCACGCGCGCGAGTCGTTGCATCCGGCGGACTACTATGCGTCGAGCTATTACGAGATATGGACCAAGGCGCTTGAGGCGCTGCTGCTGCGGCATGGCTTCATCACAGCGGCTGATCTTGCCGCGCAGCGCGCCGTCGATCTGGTGCCTGGGCCGAGTCGAATTCTGACCGCTGACAACGTCGCAGCCGCGCTGGCGCGTGGCGGGCCGTGCGACCGACCGATGGCAACCTCGCCGCGTTTTGCTGCTGGCGACCGCGTCCGCACGCGCAGGACCCATCCGACGGGTCACACCCGCCTGCCGCGTTATGCGCGGGATTGTGTTGGCACGATCGAGGCGGTGCACGGTGGCTTTGTGTTTCCGGACACCAACGCGCACGGCGCGGGCGAAGCGCAGGAATACGTTTACACGGTCGTGTTTACCGGCGAGGAGTTGTGGGGCGAGGCGGCCAATCCCGGCCTCACCGTCAGCATCGATGCGTGGGAGAGCTATCTTGTCCCGGCTTGATCCCGCGCCCGATGCCCCTGTCTTCGCAGAACCGTGGCAGGCTGAGGCCTTTGCGATGGTGGTCGCGCTGCATGAACGCGGCCTGTTCAGCTGGAACCAGTGGGCCGATGCGCTTTCCACGCAGGTGAAAGGGCCCGGCGGCGAGAGCTATTACGCTGCATGGATCGCCGCGCTTGAAAGCCTGCTGGTATCCTTGAATGTCACCGCGACGACCGAGGTCGATGCGCTGACAGAAGCTTGGCAGCGTGCGGCGCATGCCACGCCGCATGGTCAGCCGATCCTCCTTGAGAACGATCCTGCGCGGTCGACGTGAGGCAGAGTTCCCTTGAGTTGGATCGTTGCCTGCGCGTCGGAACCAACCTCGGATGTATTGCGAGACCGAATGGGCGCATACCGAGCGACCGAGATTGGGCGAGGTCCGTTCGTATTGAACCACTGGCGCTCAGTGACGGCTTTGGGGCGACCTTGCCGTTTGTAACCTCTCGCTGCTCGGGCAGGATGGGAGCCTATTTCTGCCACCCGTCAGAAGCGGAGAATGCTACGGTATCGTCGTCAGCTAGAACTGGCCAAGCATCCTCGAATGACGACGTCGGCGAAGTCCGGCAGTTGCCGTGAGTATGTCAGGTGGCCTTACGACATCCTCCATAATGCCTGCCTCACAAAGCCAGTCAAAACATCTCTTTCAAGCGGACCTTGGCCGTGAAATCATACTGCAAATCCAACAAGAGGCATGACGAAGATGGCCAGGAAAAGCCGCCACCCGGAAACCATCGTTCTGCACGCAGGCTGGCGCGCAGATCCAACGACCGGAGCCGTGGCGCCGCCCATCTATCAAACCACATCGTTTCAGTTCCAGAGCACCGAACACGCCTCGAACCTTTTCGCCCTGAAGGAACTGGGCAACATTTACACACGCCTCGGAAATCCCACGACGGCGATCCTCGAGGAGCGGATCGCCGCGCTTGAGGGCGGAGCGGCTGCGGTCGCCTTGGCGTCGGGTCAGGCCGCCTCGGCCTTTTCGATCCAGAACCTGGCACGGGCGGGCGATAATGTGGTCAGTTCGACTGACCTCTACGGCGGCACGTGGAATCTATTTGCCAATACGCTGAAGGATCTCGGCATCGAGGTCCGCTTCGCCGACCCGGCCGATCCAGAGTCCTTCCGGCGCGCGACGGACGACCGCACGCGCGCATATTATGCGGAGACCCTGCCCAATCCGAAGCTGGCGGTCTTCCCGATCGCAGAGGTGGCGGCCATCGGCCGACCGCTGGGCATCCCCCTGATCATGGACAACACAGCCGCCCCGCTGCTCTGCCGACCGCTGTACCACGGCGCGGCCGTCGTCGTCTATTCGACCACCAAGTATATCGGCGGGCATGGCACCTCAATCGGCGGGGTCCTGATTGACGGCGGCAATTTCGACTGGGAAGCCAATCCCGAACGCCAGCCGCTCTTCAACACCCCGGATCCGAGTTACCACGGCGCGGTCTGGAGCAACGCAGTGAAGGGGTTGGGCCCGATCGCATACGCGATACGCGCACGCGTCGTCCTGTTGCGAGACCTCGGCGCGGCGATGTCGCCCTTCAATGCCTTCCAGTTCCTGCAGGGCATGGAGACGCTTCCGCTTAGGATGCCGAGGCACTGCGCCAATGCTCAGGCAGTGGTCGAGTTCCTGAAAGGCCGAAAGGACGTCGCGCAGGTCATCCACCCTTCGATCCAAATGGGGTCGATGCGAGAGCGAGCCGACAAGTATCTGTCGGGTGGCTATGGCGGCCTTGTCGGGTTCGAGCTCGTGGGCGGGCGCGAGGTTGGCCGCAAGTTCATCGACGCCCTTGAGCTGTTCTATCATGTGGCCAATATCGGCGACGCACGCAGCCTCGCCATCCATCCGGCGAGCACAACTCATTCCCAGCTAACGCCAGAGGAGCAGCTGGCGACCGGTGTGACCGACGGCTACGTGCGGCTGTCGGTTGGCCTGGAGCACATCGAAGACATCATCGCTGATCTAGAGAACGCGCTGGCCACCGCCGGATAGCCTGCCCGAGGCGGCAATCGAAAGCCCGATCCGTGTCAGACATCGCGGCGGGCGGCGGAGTCCGGCGAAGAAACGCCAGGGTCGTTAGGGCAGGATGACCGGCAGCTCTTGGCCGGCTCAGCCGGATCGCAGCGGCATCTGCTGAGCCGCAGCGCGACGCGTGTGCTGCGGGCACGCTCGGAATCTGTCTGGAGCAGGGCGGTGGCGTGATTAAGTAGGCCGTTGTGAAAGCCCGGCAGAGCCGCGTTGAGTTAACCCAACAGTTCTGCCTAAACGGGTCGTTCTAGACTTCACTTTTCAGCACCAGCCTGCATCAGGTCGATAGAACTTCACTTACCATTTCACCCAATGGCATGCGTGCCTGCATTCTAACTGCAAGCAGAGCCATGCCGCTCACCTTGCGTTGCACGAAAAGGGTGTCGGCAGGCGGCACGTGCCATGCGGCCCGGTCAGCTGCGATAACTTCAATGTGGCGCAGCAGCGGCTCCACAAATGAACGGTCTGCGAAGTCGAACGGACCGGGCTTGCCGACGTGCGTTATCGTCATTTTTATGATTTCATCAATCGCTTGACGGTGGCGGTGCAAAGCCGCCATCGAGATAAAACCCGCCTCGATCAGAGCCGTACAGGGCGCAAGGTGGTCGCCCGCGAGACCTGCACGCAACAGCCGACGATACGCTTCGACAGTTTGAACAGGAACACTGCGCGCAGCTCCGAAATCTAGAAGAACGATACGCCCCGTGTCCGCTTGCCAGCGATAATTGGCAAAGTTGGGATCGGTCTGCATCAAGCCGAACGCGAACAGCTCGCGCAGAGCCAGCCCCAAAGTGCGATCATGGCTGAGCCGGATGGCCCGTTCTGTCTTTCTTGCCTCCAACTGGAAGTTGCCCGCTTTACGGCCGCGGCCAACACACGCCACCCAGAAGCGGCCGTCAGGATTGACGATCACATCGCGTCAGCCAACAGGAGACAAGGTCGAGCCCGGCGCGGTAGACAGCATGGCGAGGCCGCGCGAAGGAATCGGGAGACACCGAAGGCGACGCGGTCATTCGACGGCGGCGCTCGCCGTCGAATTCGGTGGCGCGATAGTCAAGTGTTCCTACCAACGCCAAGACTCGTAACATCGATATCTGTAGGTCGCTTGCCGATGATATCAGCCAGGAGACGGGCCGAACCACACGCCATCGTCCAGCCGAGCGTCCCGTGACCGGTATTGAGGTAGAGACCTTCAATCGAGGTGGAACCGATAATCGGAGGTCCGTCTGGCGTCATAGGCCTAAGACCACACCAGAATGACGCGCGATCAAGGTCGCAAGCCTCGGGGAACAGGGTTCTGGCAGAATGTTCGAGGGCTTGGCGCCGGGCAGGTCGCAATTTGAGGTCGTATCCCGCAAGCTCGGCAGTTCCGCCAATGCGGATGCGGTCGCCGAGCCGCGTAATCGCAGTCTTGTAGGTCTCGTCCATTACGGTGGAGACGGGCGCGGCCGCAGCGTTCGTGACTTGAGCTGTCAGTGAATATCCTTTGACTGGATAGACCGGAATGCTCAGCCCGACCTGCCTTACCAAAGTCGCGGAGTGACTGCCGAGCGCGACGACATAGCCGTCAGCGTTTTTTCGGCCTCTGGATGTGATCACCGAGTTCACCCGTGGTCCATCGCCAATGATTTTCTGAACGTCGGTTTCAAACGTGAACTGCACGCCCATCTGCCTGGCCATGCCGGCAAGCTTCGACGTAAAGATCTGGCAATCGCCTGTCTCGTCGTCAGGCAGCCGCAGTCCGCCGACAATGTCCGCTTCGGACCGACTAAGCCCCGGCTCGGCTTTCAGGCAACCCCGCTTGTCGAGCGCTTCGAACGGAATTCCCAGGCCGGTGAGAACTTCCACGTCCTTGGCCATGTCCTCGAATTGCTGTTGTGTGCGGAACAATTGCAAGGTGCCTTGGCTTTGTTCGTCGTACGTAACGCCCGTCTCGGCCCGAAGCTCTTGCAAGCAGTCACGACTGTATTCCGCGATCGGCAGCATGAGGCTCTTGTTCAGCGCGTAGCGCCGGGATGTGCAGTTGCGCAGCATGCTGAATAGCCACCACCACATACGTCGGTCCATTACTGGACGGACTACGAGTGGCCCGTGTCGCATCGTCAGCCATCGTAGGGCCTTCACCGGCACGCCTGGCCCGGCCCAAGGTGAAGCGTATCCGGGAGATATCTGTCCGGCGTTCGCGAAACTGGTCTCCATGCCGGGGCCTGAGCGGCGATCGAGCACTTCCACCTCGTGTCCGTCTCGGCCCAGGTAGTACGCCGTCGTTACGCCAATGACGCCTCCGCCGAGAACTAGGATACGCATGGCCCCATCCTCTCACTTCGCGTTGTGCATTGCTGCGTGGCTGCGGTCAGGGGCAACCCGTCGCCGACCATTTGCATGCATTTCAGATGTGGCTCACAGGCGCCTGTCATGGACAAAGCACGCGAGCATTGCCGCCGTTTGTCACGATTTCTCGCCGCTTCTCGAACGCTGCCTCAATGGCCCATTCCTGTCTCAAATAATCGCCATAGAAGCGGCCGTTGATTTTTACGTTCCAGACGCCCGAACGGTTCGTGATGAGAAGGACCGTCTCCGGCGCAGACGTCATTTGGGTCGTTGGTGTCATCACATATCTCCAAAACGGGGCAGGTTCGGGTAGTGGCCCACGCGTTCACGCTGCCGCCGGCCCCGGATCTCCATCGTCAGGTGGACCGCCGTTTGTCTGATGGACACGGCCCTTCGTAGAACTCCGAATGAGACGAAGCGAGGCCGGTTCGGTAACCGTACTGTGCGGCGAGAAGCGCCCGGGCCAGGAGGTTTCGGGCTGTTCCATGACACGACCCAGGGTGAGGACCCTGGAGCACCCTGGTCTAACGTCGAAATTCTTTGCCCATCCCTCGCGTTGGCCGAGAAGGGCAAGGCCGAAGGGCAACGTGATTGGCAGCCAACGTCGGTCGAGACCCGTTGTGCCGGTGAGAGTTGCGACATGCGTCTCCTCTCCGACTGCGTACGCAATCTGACTACCCAAGCTTGCAACATCGCGTGGGAGATCGTCAGGGAAGACGACTACGGCTGTTTCGAGCTTTGCGCGCAATTGCAGCACGAGATCATGATCTCGCTGGCTCCATTGCTCGTGAATCGAGCTTAGCGTTGTAAAGTCACCGATGGTAAGAAGGCATGGGTTGTCGTTCATCGCGGATCTCCATCCACATATGCGAGTTCTAGTCGCGAATGTCGGAAAGCCCCTGGCCGCGACTCTGCGGCACAGGGGTTAGGATCCTGCGAGGAACAAGCCTTCCATGTGAGCGACGCGGCGTGCCCGGTGATGCGCGCTCACGACACTAACGCCACGTTTGGCGCGGATTCAGCCGGGGTGGGCGATGGAGTGAGTATCCGGGTGACCTTGAGGCGCCGGGTGCCGCCGTCGCGTCTGCGCCATTCCATAGAATCGCCGGCGCTGAGACCGATCAGCGCAACACCGATCGGCGTCAGAATCGAAATGCGCCCAGAGGAAATGTCCTCGTCTTGCGGGAAGACAAGCGTAACAGTCCGCGCGTCTCCCGGTTCAGTTTCGTAATCGAGTGTAGAGCCCATGCGAACGACTTCGCGTCCGTGCATCGCTTCGTCAATAAGTTCGGCGCGCGCGAGCTCGGAAGACAATGGATCAGCCAGGTCGCTATTTCGGCGAGCTAGAATCTCAGAAAGTAGGGACAGACGCGCAAAATCTGATTGCGAGATCGCGATGGGTGGCTTGTGGAATGTGTGTGTCATGTCGTTTCCATATGCGCGCGCTGCGCGCGCAAAGCGGTGAAGCTGGAAAGGTAAACTGAAAGGGGGTCGCGCTAGGTTGTCGTGGCGTGTGTTTTCGCCTGGCCCTCGGCCGGCGCGCGACGCACCGAGCCGGGGGTTAATGTCCCGCGATGGGGCAAACCCGGAAAGTCGTGCTCAAGGCGAAGCCACAGATCATGCCCCTAAGGTCGGTATTGATGATGGAAAGTCAAGGCGCTCGGTCTGTTGGTCGCACGCACGCGAGGTTGACGTCGTAGCCGCAGCGTCACGTCACCGCGATCACGTCACGCGCCGACCTTTTTACATCTCCAAATCCCCATATCGGCGAATGAAATGTTCCCCGCGAGAAGGAGACGAGGATTGCGCACTGATGAAGCAGAACAACGGCGGAAGCTCCGCGCGGTCGCGCTGGCGCGATGGGAAGGCGAGGGTGGCGCGGTGGGGCATCCCACAGAGGAAAGCGAACGCTCAGAAATCTTTGACCATGCCGGCCTTGCCACCAGGAGTTTGCTTGCTTCTTCCCGTGATCGGGATGCCGTTGCTGTGACGACGGAAGGTTTTTCGAAAAAGTAGGCAGCACATAGCCGCGCTCCAAGTTCCTGGTCACTGCAAGCTAGACTGATGGATTATCGAGTGATCTCATCAGAAGGCTTGGAGGACGATGCAGGCTTGCGCGCCATTTCAATAAGTGCTCGCGGGTCGAGTGGCTTTGCAAGAAGGTCGTTAAAAGTTGGGGGGAGGGAGCCGTCATCAACGTCTGCCGCAGTAAACGCACAGATGCGGGTGAGAGCGTTCGGTCCATTGCCGTCACGAATGGTGCTGGCGACCTCTGCGCCGGAGATGTCGGGAAGATTGAGATCAAGGAGAATCAAATCGAACTGTTGGGAGGCGGCTGCGTCCAGGCCTGACGCGGCATTCTCGGCGGCGACAACGAGCGCGCCTGCGCCTTGCAGAATGCGTGTGCAGATTTCTCGATTTGCGGGGTGATCGTCGATGACTAGAACGCTTGAGACCGTGGCGTTGTCGGATTGCTCCGTGTCTGGGGCGAGAGACCGTGGCGCATTTATCCGGACAGTGAAGCAGGCGCCCGCGTCCGGTGCACTTTCCACTTCGATCGTCCCCTGCAGCGCCTCGACAAGGCCCTTACAGATCGAAAGACCGAGACCAGCGCCCGCAGGCAGTATCTGCGGCCCGATGCCTTGGGAGAATCTGTCGAACAACACGGCTCGTGTCGCGTCATCGAACCCGGGCCCCGTATCTTTCACGGCGATCGACAAGATCTCGAAATTTTCATCGTGATCAGTCGATACGGTAATCGACCCTCGGTCGGTAAACTTGATGGCGTTACCTATCAGATTGACCAGAATCTGGATGAGAGCGTCTGCATGAGCTTCCAGGAAGGGAGGAAAACCGTCACTGGTTTCCTGTCGAAGCTCCACTCCGTTGAGACGGGCCTGTTGCGAGAAAATATCCAGCACATTTCCAACGAGGGTGTTGATTGCAACAGGAGCTGTTCTGTTCGCCGCCAAAGCGGCGGCGGCTTTCGAACGACCCAAGACATTGTTGGCGACGGAGAGCAGGGCGTCGCCGGACCGCGTCAGATGTTCAAGATCGCTTCGCGCCGCGGCCGGTATGTCGTCCCGGGCGGCCAGGAGATGCGCGTATCCGAGGATGGCCATCAAGGGCGTACGTAGTTCATGACTGAGATCTGCCGCATACGATTGCTTCTGCAAGATCTCGTTCTCTGCTGTTGCCGGGGCATGCGCGACATCGCTTTCGCGTTCAACTCGCGTCGTGATGTCCAGAACCGATCCTATGATCGATGCGACTTCGCCCGCGGCGTCTCGCTGCACGATAGTGCGTGACTCGACCACGCGGATGCCGCCCGACGGGAGCATTATGCGCGAGATCGAAACGTGGCCACCGGCCTGCAGATTGGAGGAAAGGTCGATATAGGCATCGGCGCGGTCGTCGGGATGAATCCGACTCATGGTCTCTTGCGCGTTGGGAACCGGCCCCACCGGAAACTCGAAAAGCCGAAACATGTTCGGTGACCAGTCCACCGCTCCGGTCGATGGATCCATGCGCCAGAAGCCGATGCCTGCGACTTCTTCAGCTGCGTCCTGCCATGTTGCCTGGAGGGCTGCGGTGTCGCTCATCGTGATATAGTGGGGTGCGAAAGATGAGATTTGGCTACTCCCCCGAACCCGTTGGCTTGCCTTCTTGTTGCATCCTCGGTCCGGCGTACGACACATTGCGCCTGCGCATGAGAAGGCGCGCTCCTGGCGTAGAGTAAACCACGTGCAATAATGCCCTCTGCATTGCGGATGTTCAGCGTTCGCTTGAACGCTGGCGTTTCTTCTGGTTTGTGTCCACGGATACTTCGCAAAGCGTTGTCTCCTCTGAACCTCGTCCCTACCCAGTATGCGGGCCTCAATGCTGGCTGCTATTGAAAAGCTGGATGTTGCCACGCGGGCCGAAGCTGACGGCCTTTAAAATTCTCCTCGGCTTCCCCTTATCAGAGCGATCTCAGGAAATCAGAGCAACGACAGCTGCAAACAGGCTGGTTCCAAGTGAAACCATGCTTGGGACAATTACGGCGATGCCGCAAAGCACCGCTATACCCACGATCCAGCCTGCCTTTCGTTTCTTCACTTCCTTTGTCATCAGCTGAACCTTCAATGAGGACGCCCATCTTTGCCCGTCGCGGGCTGGATCGACGTGCGCGAGTCCTTGTTGAAACGTGGGTCGGTACTGGCGTTGGTGGGAAGCGGATGATCCTCATCTGCCAGGAGGATCCTTTCCGAGGCGCCGGACAAATCGTCGTACTGCCCGGACTTAAGCGACCAGAAAAATGCGGCCAAGCCGACCGCTCCCATGAGCAGGGCAATTGGTACGAGCCAGATCAGGACGCTCATGGCGCTGTCTCCAGAACTCTCTGAATGCGCGACGGTGGCGGTTTGACGTTACTTGGGCGTGGTGACGGCGACAATCGCAGGGAGTTGACGACCACGGTCAGCGAGGATGCGGACATCGCGATCGCAGCAAGGAAAGGCGTCACAAAACCCGCCAGGGCAAATGGGACCGCAACGACATTGTAAATGACGGCCAAAGCGAGGTTCTGATGAACAAGCCGTCGGGCTTTCCTGGAAATTCTGAGTGCATGAGACACGGAGTCGAGGCCGCCCATGAAAACGAAATCTGCTGCGGCGCGGCCGATATCGGCAGCATCTCCTGGCGCCATGGAGGCATGAGCCGCCGAAAGAGCAGGGGCGTCATTGAGGCCATCGCCAACCATCAGCACTTTTCGCCCTGCGTCACCAAGCTCCTTCAGGCGGCGAACCTTGTCCTCTGGTCGTAAGCCGTAGTGGAAATCCTTCACACCAAGGCGCGCGGCGAGATTCGCAACTGGCCCTTCGCCGTCGCCCGACAAAATTTCGATGTGATAACCTCGGGCGCGAAGATCGAGAATTGTTCCAATCGCATCGGGACGCAGGACGTCCGCCAGTTCAAACTTCCCGACAATCGTCCTATCCTTGGCGAACGCCGCGCCATCGCCAACAGCGCCATCCTGCACCCAATCTGTCCGTCCGAGACGATAAGTGTGCCTCCCAATCCGTCCCTCGACTCCCAAACCTGGGTACTCGCGCGCATTCTCGACGACAGGTTGCGCGCTCTCGCACGCAAGGCTGGCGATCGCTTGAGAAGCAGGATGCCGCGAACAGGCGGCAAGTGCGAGCGCTGCATGGAGATCGTCACCCATCACGGTATGCGAAACGATTTGCATCCGGCCGAATGTGAGCGTGCCTGTCTTGTCGAAGACAACCGTATCCGCTTCCGCAGCGCGCTCGAGGGCGCTGCCATCCTTGAGAGCGATCCTGAGTTCGAACAATCGACGCGCAGCCATGACATGGACCATGGGCACGGCAAGGCCGAGCGCACAGGGACACGTGATGACAAGCACGGACACGGCAATGGTGAGAGCCTGATGCCAGCTTCCCGTGGCGAGCATCCATGCGATGAAGCTGCCTGCAGCCAGTGCATGTACGACTGGTGTGTATAAAGAAGCGGCCCGGTCCGCCAGACGACGGTAGTGCGCCCGTCCGATCTCTGCCGCCTCCATCATGTTGATCATGCTGGAAATGAACGAATCTGGCATCGTGCGGCTCACCCGAACCTCGATGCGGCCGTTGATGTTGAGCATGCCGGAGAGCACGGGTGTGCCCGGTTCCGCACGGACCGGCGTGCTTTCTCCGTTGACGATCGCCGTATCCAGATCGGCGTCTCCGCTTACAATCACGCCGTCGAGCGGGATGCGATCGCCGGCCGAGACGAGAACAATCTGGCCAACGTGTATAAGGTCGGTCGACGTGTAGGCGCGCCGGCCATCGACCTCGACAACGGTTGCGCCGCGCGGCATCAGACGCGCCAGACCCATCACCGCCGTTCGAGCCTTGCGTCGCATCATATGGTCGAGCGTGCGGCCGACAAGAAGCACAAAGATGAGCGACGTCGCCGCGTCAAAATAGGCATGGGGACCCTTCTGCACGGTGTCGTAGGCGCTCAGGGTAAACATCAACAGGATGCCGACAGCTATCGGCACATCCATGTTGGCCTTTCCAACCTTGAGTGCCGACCATGCTGACTCGAAGAAGATGCGTCCCGAATAGACGATGACGGGCGCCGCGAGCAGCGCGGAAATGACGTGGAAAATGTTGCGAAGCGCCGGATCGGCGCCCGACCAAATTGAGACGGACAGCAACATGATATTCATCATGGCAAAGCCAGCCACCGCAGTCGCGCGCACCAGCCGACCCAATTCCGGATCCCGGCCATCGGTTTCGAATGAGGACAGCGTGGCGTCGAAGCCCGCCTGCGACAAAGTCCTGACGAGCGGCGGGGGCGATCCGCCGGCGCGCCACTTCACTTTGACGCGGCGGGTCGACAGGTTGACCCGCGCCTCAACGACATTGTCCAGACCGGAAAGCGCTCCTTCGATGGACCGTATACAGCCAGCACACCTCACCGTTGGGACAACGAGGTCGGTCTCCATCAAGGCGGGGGAGATGTTGCGGCTTGCAAGAAGGACTTCGGCCTCGGACGGAAAAGGCGTTGCTCGCATGCGTGAAGCGGGTTCGGAGAGACTGACCATCTATGCCTCACCGTCTGCAATCATCCGGTAGGCGTGCCAGCTCGCGTGGCCGAGCAGGGGGAAGATCACGATGAAGCCAACAAAGAAGGTTGCGACACCAACGGCGCACAGGAAGAGAATGATGGCGCCCCACATGATCATGGGCGCGACGTTGTTCCAGACCAGCGCCATGCTTGTGCCCATCGCTGTCAGGGCGTCCGTCGGCCGGTCCAGAAGCATCGGAATGGAAAACGCGCTCAGCGCAAACGCGAAAGAAGCGAAAAGCCCGCCCACAGCGGTTCCGACAGCGAGCATCGCCCAGCCCATCGGCTCGTTCAGCAGAAGGGCGACGATATGGGGCAGCCCCGGGAAGGGCGTCACGCCGAAGAAGAGCGCATAAAGCAGCACAGCGGCCCTCATCCATAGCAACATGAGAAGCAATAGAAGAAGTGTTGCGTAGAATATCTGGGCGCCGGAGCGCAGCTTCACGAAAATCATCTCGCTGAGCGTCACTGTCTCGCCCGCTTCAATGGCCCGGCTCTTGGCGTAGAGGCCCACCCCTAGGAGCGGCCCCACGATCAGAAATCCTGCGAGCGCCGGGAAGAGGATGTAATCATACTCCAGCGTGACCAGAAGGAACACGAAGGCGACCGAAATTGTTGCAATGCTCAGTCCATATAGAAGGCTGAGAAGCGGCTGCCGGACAAGATCGCGCCAGCCCATCGCAAGCCACTTGAACCCAACATCCAGCGGCAGATGACGTTGCATGCGTACGTCCCGCGTCCGCTCGACGCCGGATGTTTCGCTCAGGAGGCCGTAGTTCTCGCCGTGCTCAGCCATGTTCGTCGCATCCTAGCATGCCGATTTCGCCGCTATGTATCCGCCATCGCCCGTTTCCTTGACGTGGGGCACGCAGGCCGGCTGGGACGTAAGCGCCACATAGAGCAGATGGATGTTTGCGGCCGCAAAAACCAAAAGCGCCCCGCTGATAAGGATCCAGATTCTCATCCTCATGACGTCGCAAACTCCCGTCGTCCCTAGCTGTCGCCTTCGCCGAGCGAATGCACAAAGAGTGCAAGTATCTTGATCTCCGCGCGCGTGAGGCGTTGATCCCAGGTTGGCATGTGGCCCCGCCTGCCGCCGTGGATCGTCGTTATGATCGTTTCCAGATCGCCGCCGTATATCCAACGCTCGTCCGTCAGGTTGGGGGCGCCGACATCCTGCTTTCCGCGCGCGTCTTCGCCATGGCAGGTCGCGCAGTTGGCAAGAAAAACCTCTCGGCCAGCGGCAATGGTTTCGACATTTGCTGGTTGGGAGAATTGGGGGTTGCTAAGCGAGAAAACGAAATTTGCCGCCTTCTCGACATCTTCGCGCGGCAGCATCTGATCCACGCCGAAACGTGGCATCTCGGCAATCCGGCTGCCTGCATTCGCGGAGTTGACGCCAACGCTGACCGTCTCGGCAATGCGCTGGACATCTCCGCCCCATAACCAGTCGTCATCCGTCAAGTCCGGGTAATTGGCGCGTCCCTTGCCATCGCTGCCGTGGCAGGCGGCGCAGTTGTCTCCGAACAGCTGATGCCCCGTGCTTCGCACGATCAACATCATTCTCTCGTCGGCCTGGATGGTTGGAAAATCCGAGACTTCAATCTTCTTCGTCCACGTCGACTTGTCGGCGGCGGAAGCAACCAGTTGCTCTTCCACGGCTTTCTTCTGGTCAATTCCAAGAATGCCAGGCGTGTAACTTTTGCCTAGCGGCCAGGCGGGGGTCAGCACCCAAAGGGCAAAAGCGATAATATGGGTGACGATCAGGAAAAGCAGGACGCCACGCGGTATGGGCGTATCAAGTTCCTTGATGCCATTCCAGTCATGTCCGGTCAGGCGCTCTCCACTGACGGGATCGCGTTCTTCAACGCTCATGGTCATCCTCCCGTTCAAGAACGGAGTGTTTGGCCTTGTCAAATCGACGGCGGTTGGATGGCCAGAACGCATAGATCACAACGGCCACTGCCATTGCGATGAGGTAGAACAGACCCCAGCTCTTCGAGAACACCACCCAGAATTCGTGGTCCATGATTTTCCCTCAATCCAGCGGTTGCGGGGATGTCTCAGGCGCCGCCGTATTCTTGTGGGCGGCATCGGTCAGTCGACCCAGAATCTGCAGATAAGCCACCAGAGCATCCATTTCGGTGAGCTGGCTGGTCACGCCATCAAAGGCGCGCACCTGCGTTTCGTCACCATAGCGTTGCATCACGCCGGGGACGCCATCCGTGTCGGGATTCGCCTGGGCATATGCATCGGCCCGCGCATTCTTGACCATCTCGTCGGTATAGGGAACGCCGACCATGCGTTGCGCGGCCAGATGCTCAGACAGATCGTCAATCCTGAGTTCCGTGCGCGCCAGCCATCGATAGGCAGGCATGTTGGATTCAGGGACCACGTCTCGCGGATAGGTCAGGTGCGCGACATGCCAGGCGTCGCCGTATTTGTCGCCGACACGCGCCAGGTCGGGACCCGTGCGTTTGGAACCCCAGAGCATGGGGTGATCGTTCTTCGACTCGACTGCGAGCGAGTAGGGCCCGTACCGGTCAACCTCGTCGCGCAGGGTTCTAATCATCTGGCTGTGGCACGCATAACATCCCTCACGGACGTAGATGTTGCGTCCCGCCAGTTCCAGCGGCGTGTAAAGTCGCATGTCCGGCGCCGCTTCAACAGTCTCATCGATCGTGAAAAGAGGTGCGATCTCGACAATGCCGCCGACACTGGCGGCTGCAATGATAGCAAGAACGAAGCCGATCGCGGAACGCTCGAGTTTGCGGTGAAAAAATTCGCTCATTTCACTCTCCCGCCAGCGCCAGATCGGCGGGATGCGGAACATCATCCCGGCTTTCGGCCTTGTCGGGCGACCGGATCGTCATCAGGATGTTGTAAAGGCAGATGATGGCGCCGATGAGGAACAGCAAGCCGCCAAACGCGCGGGCCACATAGTATGGCCACATAGCTTTCAGCGAATCCACGAATGAATAAGCAAGCGTGTCCTCCTCTGTGTACGTACGCCACATCAGGCCTTGAATGATGCCTGAATTCCACATCGCGAAGACGTAAATAAGCGTTCCCGCCAGAGCGAGCCAGAAATGCCATTCGATCAAGGCGGGCGAATACATCTGGCGTCGTTTCCACAAGACCGGCACCAGCGTGTAGAACGATCCGAACGTGATCAGCGCAACCCATCCCAAGGCGCCCGCATGCACGTGACCTATCGTCCAATCAGTATAGTGAGACAACGAATTCACCGGCCGGATCGCCATGAAGGACCCCTCGAATGTCGACAGACCGTAGAACACCGCGGCGATCATCATGAAACGGAGCGTTGCGTCGTCGCGCACCCGGTGCCAGGCGCCGTTGAGCGTCAGCAGCGCATTGCCGGCTGACGCCCAGGAGGGCACCAGCAACATGATCGAGAAGGTCATCCCGAGCGTCTGCACCCAGTCCGGCAGGGCGGTGTAGTGCAGATGGTGAGATCCGGCCCACATGTAGAAAAAGGTGATGCCCCAGAAACTGAGGATCGAAAGCCGATAGGAAAAGATCGGCCGCTGGGCGCGCACGGGTAGGTAGTAGTACAGCATGCCGAGGAATCCGGAGGTCAGGAAGAACGCCACCGCGTTATGGCCATACCACCATTGCACCATGGCATCCTGCACCCCGGGCCAGACCGTGTAACTCTTGGCGTGCCCGAGCGAAACAGGCACTGCGAGATTGTTCACGATATGGAGGATTGCGACGACGAGAATGAATGCCAGGAAGTACCAGTTCGCCACATAGATGTGCGGCTCTTTCCGTCGTGCAAGCGTGCGGATGTAGAGGACGAAGTAGGTCACCCAGACAAGGACGAGCCAGATATCGGCATACCATTCCGACTCGGCATACTCCTTCGATTGCGTAATTCCGAGCAGGTAGCCCGAGACAGCTATCAAGCAGTACATGTTATA
>Ga0209097_10000398_pt1 | contig 44901 bp, 40 predicted proteins | sample AD_UKC052_MetaG_FD_184419 | JGI IMG/M metagenome (GOLD analysis project Ga0209097, IMG submission 184419) | Active sludge microbial communities of municipal wastewater-treating anaerobic digesters from USA - AD_UKC052_MetaG (SPAdes) (version 2) | ecosystem: Engineered > Bioreactor > Anaerobic >... | reverse complement strand
GTAACGTTGGCCACGGTCACAGCCGCCGCACAACAGAACCTGATTGTTGCAGCACAAGCAGTGGAATACGCGCAGTGTCGGTGGCGTTACCACGCGCCGTTTCCGACGCTTGCGGCCAAGGGAGGGAGGCGCATCAGGTCTGTGCATGCAAGCGACCTAAGTGCGCTGCGCGCGGCCCGTCAAGCTCCAACTGCGACAGCGGACAAGAAACGCTGCGGAACCACGAAATCAGCAGACTGAGCAACGAAAAAAAGCACTTGGATGCGTCAGTGGGCTGAGGAGATTGCATTCCCGTTCGCTAGGACAAGCGGGCCGCACTGACAACGCTGCGGTGGCGCTGCACTACAAGCAACGTGCTAGCGCCCCAGGCTGCGGCTGCGATGAGTGCTCTTTGAACAGACCTTTGCTGCTTGGGGAATGGGAAGGCCGTGCAGCGGGGTCAGTGCTGCTCTGTGTGCAACTGCAGCGGTTATTGGTGGTTTTTGGGGTGGCGTTAACAGAGACAGTGACGCAACGTGTCGCTTCCGCATCCACACACACGCGTCGGTTAGGCGCATCGGGATAGAGCTTGTCGCCTATCCGATACCGCTGACCCTGCAGCTCGCAATGCTCACCGTCATCGGTCAGCATCCCCAGCGTTGCAATGGGCTGCCCGTCACGTCCAAACAGAACGCACGTTTCGCGCACCGGTTCGGGGAGCTTGCGCAGCTGCTCAGCTACCCACTCGCCCGTCTCTCGCAGGATGTCTACGACCAGGCTCTGCGGATAGGAATAGCCCTTGCCAATTGAGAAATCGAGAGGGCCGCGCAGCGTCAGCGTAAACGGCGCGACATCGCCGAAACCCACAGCAACTGCCATCGCAAAATCGATCTGCTTTCTGGGCCGTGCAACAACGCCAAAACTGAGCACACCGCCGAAGGAAATCGGATTCTTTTCATCAAGTGCGCCCGGCAACATCGCATCCGCGTTCACGTAGGTCAGGCGAGGCATGCCACGTACTGCGCCGTCGGCAAACACCTTCACTTCAGGAAGAAAAGGCAGATGAAAACCAATGCGCGCCCAGCTCTGCCGTCGCAAAACGCTTCTGCCAGTCAAGTAGCGCGCCGACCTGAAGGCCCACTTCCGCATGACCGAGCGGCTTGTTCAGCGATAGCCGCAGCGTTGCCAAGTCTGTCAGAAGGCCCAACTGATTGGGTCCATCGAAGCGCCACAGACGGGCCTCTTGCTCGAAGCTGGCGGCAATCGCTAAGTGCTGATGTGGATCGCTGCGCCATGGCCACAGCAGAGCTTTTACGGCGAAGCGCAGCGGGCCTTGGTGCCAGCGCCGGTCGTCACCGCTCGTTGCTGGCTACTTCCAAACGGCGGTGTGCGAGAAGATGCTGCCCTCCAGCCGTTCAAACAGCGCGAGGGAGAATCCGTAAGGCGCGACGAAAGCAATGCCGCGACTGTCGGTGCTGCTGGAAAACATCGCATCGGCTCGCGCGTGAAACGCCAGCTCGTCGATGCGCGTGCAGGACAGAGGCCCACCATCGCAGCTACCACCGAAGCCGGGAAGCCACGCGCGATGCAGCAGAACGGGGGCGTCTGCATGAGCGACCCGAGAAGACAGAGCAAGCAGCACCGTCAGCAATAGTACCCAGGAGCGATTTAGGCCGCCTCTGTCCCGCATCGGTTATGCGTGTATCACGTCCTCGGTGATGCCAACAAAAAAGGGGACTCATCCGCAAATGTGTACCCTCGCCATCAGCGCGATTGGCACAGTCAAAGTCGTCGGGTGCGGGAAATGCTAGTCGGCAAAGAGCGGTGGCTGGAGCGGATCGCCCCCAACCTGGCTCTGGACCGCCAAGGCCTGCCGCGGCAGTTGCCACACCAACCAGCATCACCGCTAGCTCTCCAGACCCGCCAGAAAATCACAGTGCGGCTCAACACTGGTGATAAGAAAGGCGGGTGCAGGCGACGTAGTGCAGGGTCGCTGGATCTCATCGGCGTTCGCTGGCACTACCATGCCAGCGCAGCTGCTACTCGTGCCGCGTTGCTGGTGAGGCGTGCTGTTGGCAGCTCGGACTGTACTGCCGGAGTTGAGCAGGCAGGGAAGTTCCTTGTCCCGGCACAGTCCTGCTTGTTACTGTCCTCGCCCTGGTCATCGCAGAATGCCACTCATACATACCTAGAGCCCATGGTTGTGCTTAGGGCATGAACCGCCCGAACACGGCGCTCGGCGAATCAGAACAGCGCGCAGACCACGCCAGCGCTGCTGCGCACCCCTGACCTGCCCGATGCTTTGAGCGCGGCTCTTACAGCAAGCTGGGCCGCATTGCTGGTGCTCTCGGCATGAGCGCGGCCACTGCGCACCGCATAGCTGTACGCTTGGGCCCACTGCGCATGCGCGGACGTGCCGGCTTTGTGTGTTCGTGTCTGAGACAATTGGCTGCTGCGTGACTATCGACTATCAGGACAGACGAGAAAACGGCAGGAGTATGAACTTGCTAGGGAAGTTTGTGCTCGGTTTCTTGTCTGCAGTAAGAGCAATCCGAATCTCGCCCATCTTTGTGGCGTTCCTGATAGAGTCGTGGGTCCTGTGGCTGGCTACCTGCAGCGGCGTGGATGTGATACCTTGCAGGAGGTTGGACCCGACAGCCTGCCTATCAGGCCATCATGGTGGCCCGTCCACCTTGCAAGCGAGGAGTGGCCAGGGGCCCGTAGGGCCGGTCGCAGACCGCTTGACCCTGGACTCCCCGGATCCGCGAGGCAGCCCCGTCGGTTCCGCAGGCCAGCGCATCGCGGGTTCAGCCGATCTCTCTGTGCGTCGTCGGCGTTCGTACCCACGACTCTGTCAGGAGAGCCTGAAAAACACAAACAGATGACCGCCTAGCGGGTCGAGCTGAAGCTGCGACTGCACGTACAGACTCAGCGCATCGAAGCCCTTGCGGCCATCAACAGGAGTCGTCGCGACAAACAGCCGCACCGAAGGAGGGAGCATCACCATGTCGGAAAGAGGAGCTCCAGCTCAAGCGTCTCGATCGATTCCGGAGACTCACGAGCAGGGTGTCATAGACCGGCCAATGTAACCGCGTCCGGACCGGGTGGGGTGATCCAACAGAAGAGTAGAAAAATTAGTAATGGCCAGAGGGGTTTACCCCGACGGCCTGGTAGCTCTCCAGCGGTGGAGGACGGCGCCAGTCAAGGGGCGCGTAGCGACGAGCGTAGCGCGCTTGCCCTTGATTGGCGTTGGCCTCTACCGCAACGGACTGAGCGCATTGTCAGTATAAACTCAGTCAGCGGATCAGTTCCCCCCGTCCCAACGCGATCAGTAGGGCCGGTCCATGACAAACCTCCGAGAGCAAATTTGCAGCGGGCGGCTGCTTGGCGATAGATGTGGGGGGCGGGGGCGTACGCAGCAAGTGACTCTATAATCGGAAGCGAAGTGAGAAGCGACGCGCGCCGAGTCGTCGGACGACCGAATAGTACCGGAAGCGCGGTGAAAGCCACGCGACCCGCAAAGGGCAGCCAGAGTGGGCTGGGGAAGGCGGTCGGCCAAGCAAGTCGGAACAGGACAGGAAGCCGGAAGAGCAAGGCCGCGGAGGAGGAACACTTCCATGAGTGAAAAACCTGTACATCCGCGACCCAGGAGACTGGCAGAGGTCCTTCCCGAAACCTAGTGGCGGAACCTGTCAATAACTTTGCGACAGCAAACGGGGGGAGTTTACTGAAGATCCTCCTCTGACCTGCGGGGGGTTGGGGGTGTCTCCGGGGTGGGAGGGTTGATCCAGACGGAGGCTGGGAGTTTGGGAAGGACGGGGGCTCCGTGGACGAAGCGCTCGGGGTGCTCAGCGAAGGCGGCGGCGAGCACGGCGGAGCGCACTTTTCGTCGCTGGGTGGCTTGGCCGAGGTGGACCTGGGCAGGTGATAGGAATGCCAGGCCGCTATGTTTGTGCTCGTCGTTGTACCAAGGGAAAAAGGAGGCACAAAAGGCGCGTGCGGCGGCGCAGTCGGCGAAGCGGTCGGGATATCCGGGGTGGTATTTGAGCGTCTTGAACAGTGCCTCGCTGTAGGGGTTGTCGTCGCTGGTGCGGGGTCTGCTGTGCGTCTGGAGGATTCCCAATTTCAGCAGCAGCTGGGTCAGTAAATCGCTGGTCATCACGCTGCCGCGGTCGGCGTGCAGAGTCAGCTTGCCGGGGCCAATTCCCTGGCGCTTTGCCGTGGCTGAGACCAGCTGGCAGGCCAGCTCTGCGGACTCACTTTGGGCAACCATCCAGCCCACGACGTAGCGGCTGTAGACGTCTTCGATGGTGTACAGGTTGGCGTGCTGGTCGTCGCTGAGCCTCAGCTTGCTAATGTCCCAGCTCCACAGCTGATTGGGCCCAGTGGCGCATAGCTCAGGGCGTGCGTAGCGACGGCGCTGTGCCTGATGCCGGCGTTCCCGAGTCTGGCAGTCGGCGCCAAGAATCCGATACATCGTGCGCTCCGAGCACAGGTATGTCTGCTCGTCCAGCAGCGTCGCCACGACATGGGCCGGAGTCCTATCCATGAAGCGCGGCGCATCCAGAATCGCAAGCACCTGCTGCCGCTCCTGTGGGCTGAGTGCCCGTGAACTCGTAGGGGCCTTGCGAGCGCGCTGCGGGCGCTGCCAGCGATAGTAGGTCGCGGGGTCCAGGCCCAGCGCCTCGCACGCCCTCTGTACGCTCAGGCAACCCCGCTGCTCGACCAGTGCCGTTAGCATACGTCGTCGCTCAGCTCGGTGATCTCGGAGCCCAGCAGGTAGGCTATTTTTTTTTGGAATGCGACCTGGGCCTCTGCTTTTTGCGCCCGCAGGGTCTGCTGATGCAGCTTGCGTAGCAGCAGCGCAGCGTCCATCTCCAGCTCGGCAATGCGCGCGTCCCGCTCATCCACCACCTGCGCCTTGGGGCCACGGGCCGGAGGCGTGGCCCCCTCAAAGACGCCCTGCACCTGCTGCCGCCGCCAATCGGTCAGGTGCGAGGAATACAGTCCTTCGCGCCGCAGCAGCTTGCCAATCTCCCCAGGCTCGGTGCAGCGGTCTACCTTCGTCAGGATCTGTTTCTTGTACCAGATCGGGTAGCTGCGCCGACGCCCTGACTTGGGCTTGACCTCCGTCGGCATGACCTCAGATTTGTCGGTATCTGGCTTCGTCATCTCTGCACATCCAATCACTTCTCGCCCTCTTCAGTAAATTATCAGCGGGCAGACTGTCGCAGAGTTATAGGCAGGGAGGGTGGCCAGCACATGAGTTGGCTTGGACAAAATCAGAGGGAAGCGTCAGCGGTCAAAGGAGGTTCGTGGTAGGGATGAGAGCCGTAGCGGAGGCCTCCTATGAGCTGGATGAATGTGGACTTACTGAGCGAGCTGTTGCACTTGCCTGCGCCGTGGCGCATTGAGGGATGGGAGATTGATCAGCAGCGGCGCGTGCTGCGTGTGTAAGTGGGGTGGCCTAGCGATGTGGCGGTGTTCTGTCCGCAGTGCCAAGCCTCCTGCGTGGTGCATGACCACCGCGAGCCGCGGCGCTGGCGGCACCTGGACTGCATGGAGTACCAGACGTGGATTGTGTGTCGGCAGCCGCGGTCTCGCTGTCGGGAGCATGGCGTGCGCATGGTGTCGGTGCCGTGGGCCGAGCCGCTGTCGCGGATGACGCCGAGCGTTTCAGCGCGCCGTCGAGAATGTGCTTCCTCAAGCTGCCATCGCGCATGACCGCTATCACATCAAGCGTCACCTGCTGCAGGCCGTGAAGCAGGTGCACCGCGCCGAGCATAAGCAGCTGTCCAAGCAAGGCGACACACGACTGTGCGGCACGCGATTTCTCGTTTTGCGCAATGCCCAAAACTGGAGCGAAAAGGACGCGCGCGGCTACCGCTACTTCCAAAACTACCGCACCGCCATCCTCTTCCACTGCGGCAGACTCCACCTACTTCCCCATTACTGAGGTCGCTGCAGCCAAACACTTTCACGGAGATCCCTTCATGTTCGCCGGCAGCGACGCCGGAGCCCATCGCCTCGCAACTCTGTACACGCTGATGGGCAGCTGCGACATGGCCGGCATCGTTGACCCGTGGGCCTATCTACGCGACGTCTTGGACAAGCTCAGCCGCGACTGGCCACAGAGTCGCATCGACGAGCTACTGCCAGAACAGTGGAAAGTAGCCCGGGCGCTGTAGCTCGCGGCGTGGCCAAGAGACGTCTGTTGGCGGGGGATTTGGGGGGCAAGATGGGGTGTGGTGGGCGCGTACCCAGCAGTCGGAGTTGTTCAGGTGGGCGATTGTCCAGAAATTGTACGGGCTATGCGATAAAGGAACGGCAAAAGCTGCTTGCACTATAGCGCGCCCTGCCCTCCGCCTCCAGGTTCCGGTTTTCACCGGCAGCTCGCAGATCTCCCAGGTTCCTAGGCAACCCTTGTATGCGTGCGCCGTTCTTCGACCCCGGTGAGGAGCTTGCAGGTCAGAGACCCCGGGCCTTCGGCCCTGCGTTGAACCTGCTCTCTGTTGCCTTCCGTGTTCCTTCAGCACGTCGGCCTCCACTTGGGATCTGTGTCTCGGGGCTCAATACCGCCGCCCGCATACCCGCTGTCTACGCTTCGCAGCCGCCCTCGCGAACGGTCCACGCAAGACTCGCTTCCGGCTGGCGGTCTCCAGCCTTGGCCGGTCAGGTCTTTCACCTGCGGGTCACATTGAAAGTTTCTCACTGTTACATCGTGGTCGTCTTTCTCTAGGCTTTTCCTGGCGCAAGAACGGAGGTAATCTTCAACGGTAAATCCCTGCGCGGAGTGGCCAACAAAGGACAGAGTCCGCAGACCAGCGAGCCGCTCCGGTTCCGCGTGGTGGTCACCGAGCTAAGGCGGGAGGGAGAGCGGACGCTGCGCCGGGTCCTTTTGACCAACTTGACGGATTCTATCTCCTAGTTGGGTCAAGGGATACCTATCTCGGTGGCTGGTGGATCGGCTCTTCTTTTTGGAAAAAGTAGGCTTCAAGCTCCAGAGCTGGCACCAAGAAAATGGGAATCGAATCGCTTGGCGGCTGGCTCTGGTGCAACTGGCGGCGATGGTCCTTTATGAACTGCTAAAGCTGGAACCCAACGAGCCCATGTGGGAACTGCTCCAGACGATTGCACGGCTTGGCGGCCACAAAGGAAAGCGGCGCCGGCCTCTGTCTCCTACCGGGCTGATGCGCGGGCTGATGCGCCTGTGGGCGGCCTTGGACACCCTCCAGGATGTAGACCAGAAGACCTTGCAACGGTGGCGCCGCCAGCTAGAAGATCTCTTCGGTACCTGCTCTTCTCGACGGAGACGTAGCGTTCTGTAGATCTGAAAGGCGCTACTCGTCTGCCTGCTTCTTTGTCGATTTCACTCTCCGTGGTAGCGCGTACCGCCCAGGTGCGAGGATGCCCCCTGGATCGAGTGCTTCTTGAAGACGGCTACCCATCCGCCAACAAGTGTAGGCCTCCGTGACGATCAGCGGCATGAAGTACGAGCCCACCCGGTAAGGCACGAATCCCTCGGCTCTTCCCTCGGCGAGCAGCGCGCGGTAGCAAGCCTCTGCGCGGGCGCTCTCTTGTTCATCGTCGGGCGAAAAGAGCAGAGCGAGGCTGCTATCAAACGCCCGTTCCGAGAGTCCGGTCAGAGTCACTGGTGCCTCGATCCCGTACCTTGCGCAGACCCTCCGTGCGAGGTCCAGGTAGCGCCGCACGCTCTGCGCCTGCATGGGAACGACAGGCGTGTACCAGATGAGCCCGCATCCATCACGAGCCGGGTCCATCGGGCCCTCCTTCGGCTTTCGCCCCGATTTCCAATAGGGCATGTGCAGAGAGAGCTCGCTCGGCCTCCCCGCAATTAGGTCTAGCTGCGCCTGCGGGGTGCCATCATCAGCACCAGCATCTACATGGATGACGCGCTGAACGCAAGGGCCTACCACACGATCAAAGAGTGCACGTGTCGCAGCGATGTGAGCCGGGGTACCGTACATTGGAACTACCCCCATCCAGGCGGGAACCTGCGCTCGTCGCGAGAGCTCGGCGATGACTGGTCTGGGAAGCCCACCTCCGGGAGTTGCGAGCGAGCGCGGGTAGGGAATACCCATGGTGGCGAGCATGCGCAGGTCACTAAGGATGTTGACCGCTCCGACATTCGATCCAGCTGTGCGTAGTAGCGCTCTCAAGGCGGTGACGACCTGCTCGAGCTGCTCGTCTCTTTCAACTAGGAAAAAAGAGGCGCACACCTGCTCAGGTTGGTGAGCCAGCGCGAGAGTCATGTTGGTAACAATACCGAAGTTACCCTGAGCAAAGAGGCCATCAAGGTACGGCCCGATGCCCCACTTGAATACTGCGCGTGTATCTGGGCTGCCCAGCTCGAGAATTGGCGAGCGGTAAAGCTCTCCCGTTGGGAGTACCGCCTCTAGCGCGGTAACCGCTAGGAAGTGATCGGTGTACGGCGCGGGTCCGTAGCCGCGTTCCAGCGCGTTGCCGACCAAACTGCATCCGGGCCCGCCACCGGTGACGGGAACCATGAAGTTCAGCTTCCGCTCGTCCAGGTATGCGCGGAGATGCTGCTGGGTAACCCCGGGCTCGAGCGTAACCAACCCGAGTTCACTGTCTAGCGAGATGATCCGGTTCATGCAGGACAGGTCGACGATTACGCCGCCCTCGGAAGCCTGCAGCGCCGTTCCGTATCCCCAGTTTCTGCCCGTGCTGATGGGATAGAGCGGGACTCCGTGCAGTTGCGCAATACGGACTACCGCTTGTACCTGGTTGGTGTCCTTGGGATACAGAGCGGCCGGGATGGTACGCGTCAGGTGGCTGGTATCGCGGGCATAGCGTACCGAGGCGTCCGCGCCATTGAGGACGGCTTCGGCACCAATTGCTTTGCGCCACTGGGCAAGGGCCATTGCGAGGCCTGGGCTGGCGGCTGGGATCAAGGCAGCACCTGGAACTGGGTGGCGGCTGCGGTCCCGGAGCACCGTGATGCTTGCTGCGGCGGCAACTGCCAGAAGGGTTCCCCGAAGTGCTCAGTATGCCACTTGGAATACCTCATGCTCAGCCGATCCGAAGCCACCGCTTGGCCGAACGCTGGCGCTTTATGATCGAGGGCAATCTGCTGCCCGCAGAGCACGTCGATGTCTTGCTTGAGCGCCCGCACCGCTAGGGTCCGGAACAGCGGCATCAGGATCCCGCGCAGCGGCTTGAGGAAGTTGGCCCCGTAGAGCGAGAACATCGCCGTCTGATTTTTGGCGGCCGGCACGCAGTAATGCACCTGGTACGTTCGCATCACCGACTTGCCCCGCGGGGTGCCCCACAAGTCGAGCGTAACGATGCAAGGAGCGTAGAATTTGAAGACCACGCGCTCGATGGGCGGCACCGGCGCGCCGCGCGCTGGCTCGAATATCGACTGCGCTGAGAACACGGCATGCTCGTCGTTGATATCCTCAAACCGGATCGGTTGTGCAAACGACCGCCGGGACAACGTTCCGTGATGAGTAAAGGGTATATGTGCCGGGTCGAGCAGATTCTCGATGACCAGCTCATGGGAAACGGGAATGGTGGTGTCAAATTGGTAGGTGTACATTCCGGCATCAGAGAAAACCTGATAGGGGGACTCGGATAGAGCGTCGAGATCGGCGGACTCGGGCTTATCGGCCCAGACGAAAACATGGCCACGGTGCTCGATGCATGCGTGGTACGGTGCGCAGGCCTCGCTGGGGATGCGCACGTCAGGCTGCTGCGACGGAATACGGACGCATCGACCCTCGCCAGCGAACTGCCACCCGTGATAGCGGCACTCGATCCGGCCCGAATCGACCCGTCCCACGGACAGCGGGACCGAGCGATGCGGACAGCGGTCTTTAAGGCAGACTGGGCTTCCTGTCGCGTCGCGAAATAGGACCAGCGGCTCACCAAAAAGCTCCACCGCCAGCGCCTGGTTCCGGCCGAGCTTCGACGAGGTAGCTACTGGATACCATGCCTTCTTTGGATTCATAGTCTATTCTCCTAGGCCGTTGACCAGGACATCGCTAACGCACTATGCCGCTCAGGGTTTGTCAAGAAAAATCCTGAAGGTGCCGAGAAGCTCCCTGCGTCGGTTTGCGAGTGCGCAGGCCAAGTAACACTAAGTAATAAGGCCGCGTCCAAGTATTTCGCTTGCGGTGGGCCCCAAGAATCCCCCCGAAGTTGCCGCATCTTGCAATATTTACTAGGATTTGCCCAATGTCGCTTGACGAAGAGCTGGCGAAAGACTTGGCTTCACTACGCATCCCACCGGAGAAGCGCAGCGACTTGACTCGGAGTCAGCGGAGCGGCAACTCGACACTTGGTATTGGTAATAAATTCATTCGCGGACTCGGATTATTGCTCGCATCGGCAATCATCGTCTGGATAGGCTACCGATTGTACAGCCGGGGCGCGTCGCAGCTGCTGGTCCGAGAGTATGAGATCGCAACCATCACTCTGATTTCGCCAGCTCACGAGAATGCGATACTCGTCGCTACAGGCTATGTGTACTCGCGGCACAAAGTGACTATTGCCCCCAAAGTAGCTGGGCAACTGGCACGTTTGCTAGTCAGTGAGGGGGAACTAGTCAAGGCGGGACAGCTAGTCGCTGAGCTCGATGCGAGTGAGGCCCAGGCGCAGCTCGCGCAGCTGCGTGCCGATCAGGCGGTTGCACGGGCGCGATTAGAGCGGGTGCGAGCTGATCTCAGCGATGTCGAGCTGAAAGCGCAGCGCGAGGTAAAGCTGCTGGGCTCGGGCGCGGGTACGTTGGCCGCCGCCGAAGATGCGGCGGCGCGGGTCGCGTCAGCGCGAGCGCAGTCTGTGACCGCGCAAGCCGAGCTCGAAGCCGTACAGGCCCATTTCCAGGCCGCCACAGTGACTCTGGACCATACGAAGATACTCGCCCCGTTCGCAGGCACGATTATTCGTCAGCTGAGCGAAGTGGGAGAAGTGATCGCCGCCGGTACCGGCATTTTCATTGAGGTATCGCTAGCTGACCTTGAAGTCCAAGCCGATGTCGCCGAGGTAGACCTGTCGAAGGTCAAGGTAGCCGCCCCAGTGGAAGTGCTGCTCGACGCGTTTCCCGACCGCCGCTTTCGCGGCGAAGTACAAGCTCTCCGTCAGGCGATAGACCGCACGAAAGCCGCCGTAGCGGTGAAAGTGCGGTTTGTCGATCCGGTCGCGGGCATCCTTCCAGACATGGCGGCCCGGGTTAGCTTTCTCCCGCACGCGCTCGATGACGCGGCGATGAAAGTCGTGCCCAAGCTGGTGGTCCCCATCAATGCGGTGGTTCAGCGCGCCGGCAATAATGTTCTTCTTGCTGTCGAGGGCGGGTATGTGCACGAGGTAACGGTGGTGACCGGGGCCACCTTGGGCAATTTGATCGAGCTCAGGTCTGGCCCGCCGACCGGGACCCGGGTTATACGTAACCCACCATCTGATCTACACACGGGCGCGCTGATTAAAGAAAAGGACGAAAAATGAGTAACGCCGACCGTAAAGAAGCCGAGTGCGGCGCCGCCACCGGGAGTAGCTTGATGATTCGTTTACGTGGGGTCTGCAAGACTTATCAACGCGAACAGCAAACCATACCTGTACTGGAATCAATAGATCTCGATATTGCGGAAAACTCTTTTGAAGCCCTGATGGGTCCTTCGGGGAGCGGCAAGACCACGCTGCTAAACCTGATCGCGGGCATTGACAGACCCAGTGCCGGTTCGATTACCGTGGGCGGCATCGAGATTGGCGGGCTGTCCGAGGGAAAATTATCTTCGTGGCGGGCGCACAACATCGGCTTTATTTTCCAGCAGTACAATCTGCTGCCCACCCTAACGGCGTTTCAAAACGTCGAACTGCCATTGCTGCTGACCAAGCTCGGCTCAGCCGAGCGTGCGAAGAGCGTAAGCACCGCATTGAAGATTGTCGGCCTGACTGAGTTTAAGGATCACTATCCTCGGCAACTCTCCGGCGGACAAGAGCAACGAATCGCCATCGCGCGCGCGATCGTCACCGATCCGGCGATCTTTATTGCCGACGAGCCAACGGGGAACCTGGACCGCAAGAATGCGGACGAGGTGCTCAATCTACTGAGTTTATTACACCGCGAGTTCAAAAAGACCATCGTCATGGTGACGCACGACCCGGCTGCAGCCCGCCATGCTATGGTCGTTCGCAGGATTGACAAAGGCCAGCTTGTCCATGACCGCACTGAGCAACCGTTGGCGTAAGGGCAAACGATGACAATCCTTCTCATGCTATTCAGGAGTGCTTTCAGGAATCGCCTGCGGTCCATTTTGACCGTTATCGGGGTAGCCCTTACGATTGTTGCATTCTTGTCTCTGCGTACAATGGTGTCGTCGTGGAGTGCGGGCGCCACTAGCGCTTCGGCAGATCGTCTGGTTGTGCGCAATAAAGTTTCAATGATATTTCCCCTCCCGATTATATATTCTTCTAAAATTAAAAACATCAACGGCGTGACTTCGGCCAGCTGGGCTAGCTGGTTTGGCGGTATTTATAAAGATCCCCGCAACTTCTTCGCTAAGTTTGCGGTGGATGCCGAATCCTACCTACACGTCTATCCTGAAATCAGCCTGAGCCCCGCCGAGCGTGACTTCTGGCTCAGCGACCGCACCGGCTGTGTGGTCGGTGCTGAGCTCGCCCGGCAGAACGGTTGGAAGATGGGTGACAGCATCGCCATAACTGGCGACCTGTACCCAGGTAACTGGAAGTTCACCATCCGCGGTATCTTTGAATCAACCAATAACGCCTATAACGAGCACACGCTACTTTTCCACTGGAAATATCTCGATGAGATGGCGGCGGAAGAAAAAAAGGGTCAGGTCGGCACGTTCGTAATCCGCGTCGTCGAGCCGACCCGTTCAGCACATGTCGCGCATGAGATCAACGGGCTTTTCGCCAACTCGCCCGCCGAGACGCGCACCGAGACGGAAAAAGCCTTCCAGCTGTCTTTTCTCGCGTTAGCATCGACAATCCTTATAGCTATCAATATCTTCGCGGGCGGTATGTTGGTTATTCTTGTGCTGATCCTGGCTAATACCATGGCGATGGCAACCCGCGAGCGCACCTACGAGTGTGCAGTGCTGCGCGTGCTCGGGTTTCGGCCCTCACACATTGTTCTGATGGTACTTGCAGAGGGAGTATGCCTAGCCATGCTGGGTGCTCTGGTCGGCGTCGTCATTACCCCGCCCATTCTGAGCGTTGCGGGAAAAGTATTCGCGGTAACCTTCGGTAGCCTCCTGGGGGATTTTCATACCGAGCCGAGGCTGATTGCATTCTCCCTGGCCGCCGCGCTGGCCGGGAGCATACTCGCCACCGCAATACCGGCATGGAGAGCAGCAGCGAGGCTTCTAGCTGACGCTCTGCGGAGGTCTGAATGATCGGCAAAGTCCTGGTCTTTTTCATCGTCGCAATCCTCGGCATTGGGGCCGTCGGCATTGTGCTGCTCGTGCCGCTCTCGCTAGCGGTTGTCGGCGTTCTCGCGATGACCTTGCTTTTGTCAGGCAGCGGAGTACCGCTTATCTATAGCCTGCGCGCCCTTACGGCCCGCAAGGGGAGCACATTCCTTACCGGGCTGGGACTGGCCATGGTCGTCTTTGTTTTCGCGACCATACTCATGCTGTGCCAGGGCATCCGAATGACCTTCGTGTCGACCGGCTCACCCGACAACGTCAAGGTGCTCCGGATGGGCTCGACTACAGAGGTGCAGAGCAGCATCTCTGCCGAGCAGGTGCGGTTACTTGGGGCGGCCCCCGAACTCGCAGTGGACGCTGCAGGTCGGGCGCAGCTTACTGCCGAGTCGCTGGCAGTAATCTTCTTGTCCAAAGAAGGTGCGGTCGACCCTGAAGATGGGGCCAATGTGACCGTACGCGGCATTGGTGCGCAGACGCTGCAGCTTCGTGATCGCCTGCGAATCGACGGGCAAATGGTGCGGCCGGGGACCTCAGAACTAGTCGTCGGCAGGGCCCTGGTTGGCCGATTCAAAGGGCTGCGTCCGGGCGGACAGATTAACTTTGGCCGCCGTCAGTGGACGGTTGTCGGAGTGCTTGAAGGGCAGGGTACGGCCTTCGACTCCGAGATCTGGGGTGATGCCCAACAGCTCAACGAGGCGCTGCAGCGTCGCGGTATTCTCTCGTCGATGACGCTGCGCCTGAAAGCGCCGGCCAGTCTCGCTGCACTACAGGCACGCGTCGAGGCCAATCAGCAGTTAAACTCGCTCTCGCTCATGCGTGAAAGTGACTATTACGCAAAACAATCAGGCGGGATGGTCAACTTCATTCAATTTCTCGGCATGTTCGTCACCAGCATCTTCGGTCTTGCGGCCGCGCTTGGCGCAATGATTACAATGTATATGCAGGTTGGTTCGCGCACGCGCGAGATTGGCATATTACGCGCCCTCGGCTTCCGCCAGAGCGCGGTTTTAGTCGCCTTTATCTTCGAGTCGGTGATTCTGGGGTTGTGCGCTGGAGTCGTGGGAATTGCGGCGGCGTCACTGATGAGATTTGCCTCTTTTGTGACAACTGACTTTCAGACTTTTTCTGACGTCAGCTTTCACTTTACTCTGACGCTAAACATCTTTGGTTGGGTGCTCGCCTTCTCCACCGTTTTAGGATACTGTGGAGGGCTGTTCCCCGCGATACGGGCCTCGCGCATGTCAATCGTTGATGCGATGCGATGCCAATAGAGCCGAGTCTGGCGCGGCTGATTCCGCGCGGACTAGTGCAAACGTGGTCTCTCGACCCCAATTGCTTGTCTGGCGCGCTTCATCGCATCGATAGCCGTCAAGAAATTAACCAGATTAACTTTGCAGGTTGGTCCCTCTCGCTGCAGTGCGATAGATGCGGCGTAAACCACGCAGTTCAGGATCTCGCCGCCCGAAAATCCCTCGGTCTCGGTAGTCAGGCGCACCCAATCCTGGGGCGAAAGCTCGACCGGCAGTCGGCTGGGGATATGGTACCGCCATAGTAACCGACGCGAGTCGGCATCGGGCAGCGGCATCTCAACATGCCCCAAGATGCGGCGAACGAATGCCGTATCGTAATTGGATGCGAGGTTGGTGGCGAAGATCGTCACCCCGGAAAAACTATCGAGTTCCATCAGCATCACGGAGCGGCTGACGTTGACTGCATGATCCGTGCTCTGCGTGATATTCGAGAGGCGGCGCCCAAGAATCGAATCGGCTTCGTCAAAAAACAGCAGGGCGTTGGTGACCCGCGCCTTCTGAAAAGCCGCCTTGATATTCTTGGCGGTTTCGCCAACGAACTTGGATTCAATTTCAGCGTAGTTTGCCCGAATGATTCCCATACCCAGCTCATGGGCAATCGCATCCGCGGCAAAGCTCTTACCGGTGCCCGGAGGTCCATACAAGTTGATCGCCGTACGACCGCCATAAGGATCGATTTCGCGGAGCCCGAAATCATCATACAGAATGTGGTGATAGCGGATCTTGGCGAGCAGACTTGCTAGTTGTGCACTGGTGCTTGCCGGAACGATGAGGTCCTTGAGCCGCCGAAGAGGGGTCTCGACCGTGAACGCCGCGAGCCGTTTCTCAGCGTCATTTTCCTTCTGCCGCACCGGGCGGACGACCGGGGTAATACGATCTGTCGACGAGTCAGAATCAAGCTCGGCGCCAGTTGCGCCCTCGTCTTCATCCGTGCGAACCTTATCCGTGTTGGAACTAGCGTTATCTTTCATTTGCTCGCCCATTTATTGCGGTAAATTCGTCCAACTGCGTCTACACTCACAGTAAGCTATCCGAAACCCGTTCACTCCTCAAGAATGGACATCTCACGCTCTAACCATTCGGTTTCAAGAATATCTACATAATGTGCTATCGATTTTTGCAGAAAGCCCGGTAGATCAGGGTGGATGGCGGCGAAGACGGCGTTGAAATCAGGACTCTCGTTGTAGGCCTTGCCCAGTCCGTCGAGTACATCGATCGACGGCTCGTAGAAATATTTCAGATGTTGATGCCAGCTCGCTAGCAGTTCCTGCACCTCGGGGCTCTCCGGCCCCTTGTCCATATTTGCCGCTAGTCGTCTGTAAATGGCATCGCCTTCTTGCTTGATGCGCTCTTTCTTTTCATCGGAATAGCTATTCCACAGCTTCATCGATTCTTTAACAGAGTCGCCGCCAAACTTCTTGCTGGCTACTTGGGTATACTGCTTTTGCTTTTCATTACTAATGTTTTCAAAGACTCTCTTCTTGTTCACTTTCAATCCTACTGTCATCGGGAGAAGATACACAGCCACAGTGCTCCTCGCAAGTCAAGAGTCTACGCACCGCAAACGATCTAGTGTGCTGGCCAGACTTGTCAGGCCTTGGGTCAGCCGCCCGCGGTCTTCGCAGCCGATGCTGATCCTTACAAATCGATCACGAAACGTCGGCCCTGCCTCATCAGGCAACAGGAACTCGTCGGTGGTGACCGCCACCCCCAGCTCGGCGAGCAGTCTGGCCAGCTCGGGAGCGCAGCGTGAGCTGCCTAGCGCGAGTGTATCAACGCACATGAAGATGCCGTCCGCGGGCACCTGGATGTCAAACCGCGCGAGCGTCACGCGGGCGTCTTCCCGGCGGGCTTCGAGCTCCTCGTCGATTGCTTGCCGGAGCGCCAGCCGTTCCGACATGAGCGCTTGGCCAATATTTGATATACTCGCGGAGATACCGACGCCCAGCCCATGGCGCATGAACCCGATTAGCGAGCGGTCCGGCTGCCGTAGGTATCCCAGCCGCAGCCCCGGGAGCGCGAACTGCTTGGAAAAGCTATCCACGATCCACCAAAGAGCGGGATCAATCTCCCCCCAGCCTGGCCGCGCTGCGCCAACGATATCCAAGATCAGCGCGCATCCCGAGTCGCGGGCCGCCTGCTCGATGGTAACTAGCTCCTCCTGACACCAGAGCCGACCGCTGGGGTTATGGGGCTGAACGAGCAGCAGCGCATGAATCGCCCGCTGCCGGACTGCGGAGACGATCTCGGTTAAGTTCGACGGCAGTGGACACACGCGGCGGTCAACTTTCTGCACGATTCGCCAGAACGGAAAAGAGGGCACGCACATGCCGATGCTACCGCCCTTTGGGATGGCACAGGAAAACACCACCTCCAGCGCCTCGCTTGCGCCGTAAGTGAGGGCGATCTGGCGCTCGTCACTTTGCCATCGGTAGGTCGCAAACAGGTGCTCGCAGATCAGACTTTTTAGCGGTTGCTCGTCATTGGCAAACGGCAACTTCGCCAGATCCTGGGCGTGTAACGGGGTGCTGGACAATGCCCTCGTCACGAGTGCCTGCCAGCCCGGAATGTTTCTGATCTCGCCGGTTCGAAGGTCAATCACCCTACGGCATCCTCAGGCTGCGGCTTGCTGAGCTTCGTGGTCACTACGCGCCGCTCCCCCCGTCTATGTGGTAGCCCTCACGAATCGTTCCAACGCAGATCTGCGCTAACGTACCTACGGGTGTACCCTGCAGTTCGTAAAGTGCGTCCACGTCAGCCGCGTTGAAACCGAGCATCGGGTGGCACCCCAGCCCCAGGGCGGCGCACACGAGCATGATGGCATCCAGCGCGGCGCCCACGAGCATCTGTTGAATCCGATAAGTGCGGTTTCCTCGTTCGCTGCGCCGAAAATCCAGTGTATCCGCGATGTGCACGGTAAACGCGCCGAGATCCAGGTTGACGTTGCGAATGTTGGTGCAGGCTACCAGTGCCAGGCCCAGATCGCCGCTGCGTAGCAGGCTCAGTGCGCCGGTGGATGGGTCATAGCGGTAGGCGCCTTGCGAGACGCCGATAGTCCGCTGCGCGATGACGTATAAGACCGGCGCTGGCAGACCCTCCCTGCGGGCCGCTGCGCGCGCGTCCGCAATGGCCTCGGCCGCCGCCCGCAACGCGGTTGCCATGGCTTCCGCACGTACCGACTCTCCGGCAAAGAGCTCGCCATTGGACGTGCGTGCAAACACCGCGGCAGACAGATCATCAAGTACGCCAGTTAGCGGCGGCGGCAGCGCAACTCTACTCCCGGGCTCGGTAGTTGCAGGCAGAGCGGCCAGCACATCAGGCGGCAACGGGGGAAGGTCCCGGACGCATGAGCGGGCGCTGGCGTGCATCGCATCGAAGTCCGGCGAGCGTCTGATGTTGCGCGAGCGTTGGTGGCTCACTGGAGCCGCCGATCCGGTAGCGTCAGGGGGAATCGTCTTCAGCACCGGCGAGCCAGGTATCCCAGCGGTGCGCAGGCGGATCACTGCGTAGACGCTCTCGTGGAGCCCGTCAATCTGAAGGACTGAGTTGACCGCCTCATCATCAAAGTCGAAGTGTAGTGAGGCCTCGCCGAACTCGGCGACCGCTAGGCGGTGGAGCCGGGCGGCCGCAATTCCGACGTCTACAGCACCGAGACGATAGCTGAAATCGCCATACTTATAGAAACTTTTCCAGAACAAGTTGGTGACCACCAACATCGCCTGGTCCGCAGCATCCACCGTAATGTCCACAATATTCAGGGCCAGAGCCAGGCGCTGTTCCGGCCGCTCGGCGGTCAAGCGGGTCAGCTTATGCCCGATGGGATCGTAATGGTACGTCCCGATGACACGCTGTGCCAGAGTCCCCGCGCACAAGTAGACTTCGGCCGGATAGAGACTGCCCCCCGATGCGAGTGCGCGTCGAGCGGTCAGTGTCGCACTGGAGTTTTGCGGCATCGGACGCTCGGGTGAGCTGAGCACCTGGCCGTCTGGCCGGATGCGGGTGCGGGTGAAACCAACCGATAGCTGAAGCAGGCGGCCCAGGCGGTCGAGGACCTCATCCTCGACCGGGTTACGCGGGACCCACCGTGGCCCAACCACGGGGAGCAGCACCTCGGTTCTACCATCGTAGATCTTGACTGGCCACGGCGCGTCCGCCCAGGTCACTTCCCAGTTGGGGGGGTTCATGGTCGCGGGATTTCCGCGCAGCCGGACTGCATAGCGAAAGCCATCTTCAACATCAAAAGCCATCGTTCTGCCTTTCCAGCCTGCTCATGGAAATGGGTGTGGTAGTAAACCGATATCGGATTTAGAGCTTTTTGCCCGCGGATGCTCGCGACCAAGGCGCGGGAGCTCCGCTGTTCTTCTGTATCGGTGGCCGAAAGTCATCGCCAGAAGACCTGGAACGATCACCTTCACGCAGCGCATGTCAGCGCGGCTTAGCTCGCCCATGGTTAGCTCAACCACGACGACATCCAGGTTCGCGCGGACAACGCCAGCCAAAAGTCCGCGGACCGTGCTGCCTAGGTCGAGCGATAAGGGCAACGCCGGACACCCGCGCGCCGCCTCGGCAAAGGACAGGGGGGCGGCCGCCTGATCAAGCAGGAACGAGAACCGCTCGCGAGCCTCTGGCAGACAGTTTACAAGGGCGTGGTCCTCCATTTTCCGTACCAGGTCCGGGTTTTCCAGCATCGCTTGGCCGTCCGCACGGCGCTCCTTCAGTATGCTCCGCATGCGTAGGCTGAGCCCCGCTAGCTCGTACAGAACGCTACTCAAGGCTTGCAGCAGGTCCGGGTGAGCTGACGCCGCCGCCAAAGTCCGCGGTCCATCTGGCGACCGACCCGTCGCCACGGCGAAGAGGCTCGTAATCCCATGCTCCTGGGTAGAAAGGAAGACCCGGATATCAGAGGCGGTGACAAACTCGACTCGGCGCAAAAGATCGCTAACGCCGCGGTCGGGCAGCGCTTGCAGCGAGAGTTCGGGAAGTGTCAACTGGCGATACCAGGTGAGTAGAAAAGAGTCGCGCTCGACGACCTCGAGTAGCCCATGCATGACCGCCTCTTCCAGAGTGCTGCCGAGTGCGCAGCCGTTCGAGACCTCGTAGAAGAACGCCGGTGAGCGCTGCGCCGGATAACCATAGGCCGCGTATCTGGCCGGGACGAGCAGGGGCGTGCCGCTCCTTAAAGAGCGGCCCCACATCCAGTCAATCCGCTGCTCGGGGTGGAATCGGACAAACGGAAATCCGGGAATGTCGTAGCAGGGCGCCTCGTGTGCGCCCAGGGTGGTGGGATCCAGCGCCTGCGCGGCCACTTCGGCGTAGGAAGCCGTGACAATCTCACGCCTGCCCCCCGCGTTCCAGCCACAGTAGCGCTCCAGCGACTCCAGCAAGGCAATGGTCTGCGCCGTTTCGTACGAAGTTGCTCTGCCGATGCACGCCTCGGGGCGCCGGCTGCCAAGCGGCAGATCGAGGTAGCAGGTTCCATACGCGCTTTGCAGATCGTGCTGCACGTCTTTGACCATCCCCAGCCGCGCGCTTAAATAGTGCGCTGTGAGCGTTGGGGTGAGCTCTTTGACATCGACGGCGCGCAGGCCACGCCCCCGGCGCAGGGCCGGCGTCGGCACCGTGCCTTGCGGGTCCCAAACCGGAATGCCCCTGATCGGAGGGGGACCGCAGACCACGCAGAGCGAGTTCGGGATGAGTGGCTCAAAGGCAATCTCCCCCCGCACATCGTCAAACACGAAGGCGCCTCGGGTGGTCTCCGGGGTCTGGTCAGTGAGGTATGCGGCAAGCTCGCGGGCGACCAACTGGCCAAGCGTGACCTGGATGAAAGGGGACGGGAGCGGGCTGCCAATCCGCTCATGCGGCAGCAGGTTTCCCTCTGCGTCCACGTCGGGACCATACTGTGAGCCGGCGACCCGGGCGAACAAGCAGGCGAGACACCCCTTAGCGTCGCGCCTGCGAAAAGGGCCCAGATACGCCCAGCCGCGCCAGAAGCTGATGGCGAGCACGGAGGCAGGAAGGTTCAGCCAAGGTATCAGCTGGGCAGCTTGGTCGAGGCGGACGAGCACCACGGCAAGGGCGTCTGGGGGCGGCGGCACGTGCAGTTCTGCGCATAGGACGTGCGCACCGGGCAGACTCTGTTTGAGCTGCTCAGCGAAAAAGGAGGCTAGGGGCTCACTGCCCGCGAGCCAGATCGACACGGTCTTGCTCATGCGCTAACTCTACTGAAACCAGATAAGCCTGGTCCCTGGCAAATGGCAGAAGGCTACTCATATCATAAAACTCCAGAGGCACGCGGTCGTCACGGTTCCCCGCGGCCGCGGCCAGCGCGTCTGCCCACTTCGGCACCGGAGGCATAAGGAGTGCTGGCTGCAGCGCCGGGAGCGGCGCGGTCGGCCCGACCAGGTATGACGCCAGGTCCATGAGCGCGTTTAGTAAGGCGTGCGGCGGACTGATGCCCGCGCCGTGTCCGACTCTCCCGCTTTGGACCGCTGCCGTGGCGACAAACAGCCCGGTCGGGGATAACGTGGTCGTCAGCTGAGTCAGGCCCGCCGCGCGATCATCGATGATCCGCTTCAGGTATTCGGCAGACTCGCTCGCCCGCAATTCAGCGCTGTCCGCCGCCGGGTTCTTCGGAGTCCAGGCGAGTGTTGCGTAATGCAGCGACCGATAGGCGGCCTCATCAAGGGACCAGCCGGCTCCCAAGGCAAGCGGGGAACGGCGTCCAGGTGGTACTGCTCCCTGTAGTCGGCTCCGCCCAAACTGCTCAAGTGCAAGCAGCACGACCTGATTGCGCGCTTCCCGGGTTGACAGCGCGGCACAGAGCAGCATCTCCCCAGTCGCGGTGCCTTCCCGCGTCAATGTACGCACTACACACTCGCTCACCGCCAGTGGAACCTGTGCGTGCTCGCCCTCACCGAGGTGTAGCAGCGGGCCGGTACGGGGATCGCACAGACGGGCGGAAAGGGCGGCAATCTCGTCTTGGGCCCGCACCAGATCAGGCTCGTCGAGGGCACTGGGCAGATCAGACCGCACCGAGCGTCCGGTCTGGAGCACTGGGAGTTTCTCCGGCAGGCCCGCCGCGTGCCTGCTGCACCGCGGATGCGGATGAACCCGATGAACCCGCATGGTCAAAGTGCTTACAGCGATGGTCCGGACCGGGTTATCTGCTTCTTCCCTCAGCCCCGTACACTGGCAAAAGAGACCGTACACCAGCTGGTTCGCCGCCATCGCCGAGACCACTGGAGGCACCGGCGCTGCGCTCGCAGGAGATGGCGGCAGGGTGTGCTGGATGCACTCGAAACAGACAGGCGAATCAGCGGTCAGCGGCGACGAAACGACGAGCACGTCGGCGGCGGGGTAGACCGCAGCGACGCTCTCGCCAGCTGCGGGCTGCAGGCTGGAGCCCGCCTGATGCTCGGGTAACGCCAGCGCCCAGAGCGTGCAGTGCTGCGGTTCCCCGATCACCGCTGGCTGCGCCGAGTTCTCATCGACGTGAAACGTAACCTGCTGATCGCGCTCCTCCACCGCTCGCAAAAGGGCGGAGAGCGCCTTGCGCTCGGCTAGGTCCGGACTTGTCGGCGCGACTATGACGTGGCCGGCGCCGTACTCGGCCAGGGCCACCACCACGGCGCGCAAAACTGCGCCTTCGCCACGGCAGACCAGGGTCCGGCGGCGAAAGCTGAGGAAGCGCCCAAAAGGAGCATCGTGCTGCTGAGCGATAAACCTGAGCTTGTCTCCATAGAGGGTCTGGGCCCAGTCCGGAACAGCCTCCGGTTCGCTCAGCGGTTGAATGAAACCCTTCTCATGGAGCCGGTGGATGACTCCTTCGATAATTTTTTTCTGTTCGTCGGAAACCTTGCTGCACAACTCAGCGATGCTAGCTCCGCCGTGCAGCCCGGCGAATAGGAAGCGAACTAGCGGGTAGGCGGCCTGCCCGGTGATCGAAAAGGACCCGTGATTGTTGCGGAGCCAGACTCCATCGGCAGTCTTGACGAAATAGGCGTCCGCGCGGATCTGGAATCGCATCGGTGTGTGGGGCTGGCTCATAACTTGCCTCGTAAGCTGTAGCCGGCGACTTGCTCCGGGACACACTCGAGTACAGTGGGACGGCAGGAGTCGGGGAGGCTACGGCAATGCTCGCGTACCGCATCGGGGAGGACCGTGCCAACAATGCGGGCCTCCAGGCGTTCGCTGCCCTCAGAGCTACCCAGCTGGACTCGCACGTCCTCCACACCAGGGAGGAGTAAGATGTGGCGCTCGATCTGGCGGGGATAGATGGTGAGTCCGTGCAACTTGCTGCCGCCATCGATCCGACCGTCCAGGTAGAGGTTGCAGTCAGCGTCGAGGTGTCCGTAGTCTGTCGACGACACTGCACCCTGCTCATCGCGAATCCGCCCGGCAAGCTGCAGGTAGAAGTCGCGGCAGTCCGGTCCGGTCGTGCTTACTCTGCCGATGCCATTTTCGTCCGGCTGGGCGATCCATATGGGCTTGCCGGCGATCGCGCGTCCGACATGCGCATGCGCATCGGGCTCGGGATCAATCGTCATGACGCCGGTCTCTGAGGCGCCATAGGAGCCTAAAAGGGTTGCACCGCGAAACTTGCCGCGGATGAGGGCCCCGCGCGCTCGCGAGAGATAGCCTGCCGTGAAGATGAACGCGCAGTTCTGCATCTCGATTGTTTGCGGCGTACCGGCGTGAGCCGCAGTCACTAGGGCAGGGACCGCCAGGCAGGCGACTCGCTGTCGCGCCGCGATGCCGTGCAGTACGTCCCAGCGATAGCTGGGGAACAGCACAAGGTCATGGGCCATAAACATGGCGGGAACGATAAGCATCATGAAGACCGCTGCGTACTCTAGGGGCAAGCACGTCGCCAGCACCTGCACGGGAGCATCTCCGGGAAGCGCTCTCTGGTAAAGCGCCAGATCGTACTGCAGAGCCACCAGCTCCAGTTGCTCGCCGTAGGCGACCGGGATCTTGGCAGCGCCCGAGGTTCCCGAAGTTGCAGTGGCGTAGCGCGGTCGCAGGGGCCCATCGAGCGGCGTATCCTGGCTTACGAACAGACCGGGGGCTGTAGGCGTCAGCCGGAGCGGGATGGTGTGCGGCTTGCCCCAGACCAGCGTCGTATTCGAGGTCATGGCGACGGCCAGTAAGGCAGCGAACGCATCATGACCAACGCTCGGATCTACGACGTACAGAGCTCCTGGCACCAGCGTCTGAGAAATCGTGGACGCTCGGCCGGCAAGCGATGCCCAAGAGGCAAACTGTCCATTTATATGGACGCCGCGCTTTTCTGGGGCAGCGCAGCCATGCGGACCATCTATCCAACGCGAGAAGATACGCCGGCCCATTGAACCCATCCATCGATCGTATTGGGGGTCGGTACCAGGTCGTCCGACACTTCAATCCCGCGGGCGGACAGGAAGCTGCGCACCACGACGGTCTCCAGCGAATCGAGCTCGCGGCGGTGATCAGATTCCTGAAGCTCGAACTCGAGCGCCTCGGCAATATTTTGGTGAGTTAGAGTCAAGTAGACATCCTCCTTACTTTACTTATCTGAGGTCAATCTCAATGATGTACTCTTCAGCACTGCTAGCGCTAGCTGGCGCGGTGTATTCCTCAGTAGATGGCAAGCACTCTTGGAACATCAGAAATCCCTCATTGCTTTCCTGAAGTTGCTTGAAGAGTGCGCTACAGAGAAGCGGGTTGTGGAAGTCCAGATAGTAGGGCTTGCGCTGCCGTACGCTCCGCGCCGCGATGGCCCAGCTCCTCATCTCATCGGCCCACTCGGTAGGCGTCGGCGAAGACCTGTGGGCCGGCAGGAATCGGAAGAATCCCTCGCGGGGGAGACCGAGACGCTGCTGCCAGCGCTGGGCGGCCATGATGCTCGCCAGACCGTTACGCTTGGACGGCTCGACGCTGGGGAGCAGTGCGACGGGCCACACCCAGGTGCGGCGATCGAGCACCAACCGGCCAAGCTGGAGCCGGGGCAGCTGCGGCACGTCTGCGGACTCGGTTTCGCGTAAGTACTTGGTCCACAGGCCACCGCGATAGTTGATGAGCGGGGTGAGCGCGCATAGAAACCGATACAGGTTGGGGCCAGCCGCCGGAAATAGGAAGTTATGGGCGAAGAGCCGTAGCGGCTGACCGTCTCTGCGGGATATTGGCACGATCCGGCGGCGCTGCTCATCGCCGATTAGGATGATGTCGCGCAGGGTGAGCATCGACTCTCTAGGGCCGTACCCGCGGCACCGCGGGTAGACCAGTTCCAGATCGGTGAGCCGCGGATGCAGGTTGGTATTCATACCGAAAACCGCGGTAATGTCGACCTGCCGCTCGCGCAATTCGCGCTCGCGGATCTGGGCGGCGACCCGGTCCTGCAGCGCGGGGGAAGGAACTCCCGCAATGTCCGCGAAGAGCGCGCAGAAGCGCGAGTATGCCCAACCGTACCCGTTGACGACATTATTGACGACGATGCCTGGGCCGCTCGCACTGCGCTGGAAAAACTGGAGCGCGTACGCCGCCGAGCTCCATGGGGGGAGGGATTCCGGGAACTTCGCCACCAAGTCCTCCACCCATGACTCATCGAGCTGTAGGACAGACTGACCCGGGGTCAAGTTCTTGAGACGATCGCCAAGGTGCGCATAGAATTGCTGCCGGAACTGCTGAAGCTGCGCTGCCAAGGGCAGGTCTACGCCGGTCATCAGCGCTGATATTGCGACCGGACCTTGATTTGCGAAGAGCTGGTAAAAAGTTAGCAAGTCCTCGCAGCGCCCAGCGGGACCATAATGGCGCGTGAAGAGGTCATACAGGCCACTTTGCTCCAGCGCTACGTCATCAAAGAGCGGTAGCAAGCGCTGTAGCGTGGCGAACTGCGTCCGCTGCCCGGTGAACAGTTCCTCATCCCAAGCAGTCAACGGCTGCTGACGGGCGACATCCTCGAACACATAGGAGCGGCTCTGTTCCTCGGAGAGACGAGGAATGCCCAAGATATCGGCAAATTCCTGCACGAGCTCGTGTACCCGCTCGAGCTCCGCCTCGCGTTGGGACGCCGCTGCCTCGGGCAGCGCGCGCTCGATGTCGTCGAGCCGCCGCAGTACCCGAGCGCAGCGCAGGGCTCGCTCTCCTGGCAGGGCCGCGACCGCGTCGGCAAGGTGGCGCGTGTACTCAGGATCTTGTTCAGCAAGTCCCAGGCTGCGCTCCAAAAGACCCACTTCGACCAGCCGGTCAATCATCGTTCGGGCGCTACCTTCCGGTACGCCGCTGGCCATCAGCTGGTTGGCCAGCCGCCCCCGCGGCTGCGGCCCATCCGCGACCGTGCTGAGAAGCGCGCGGACGGGCGGGGTCAACGAGAGTCGTACGAACCGATCTCCGCCCGTCTCATCGGTCGCGCCGAAACTTCCAGGAACGAAGAAGTGAATCTTTTCGGAGCCCTCTTGGGCAGTGTTGGCCAGAAAGTGCGGTAGGTCATCCCAGCACTCGGTAAGCTGCCGGGGCAGTTCCTCGGCCATCCACTGTAGAAACGCTCGCGACAGCCGCACCATGCGCCGCGCTCTGGTCTCATTTACGACGAGAGTGTCGCGCTCGTCCAACGCACCGCGCAGCTTCAGACTAAGCTCGGTGAAGGCGCCGAACGGCGAAGTCTTCAGCGCCATCCGGTATAGAAAGCTCACCAGCGTCGCTTCGGTATGACGGGTGCGTTTGTCGGATGCCTTCGCTGCGGCGTGGTGGACTAGGCGGCGCACCTCTCCGTAGACCCGTCGATTGGCGAGCAGTAGCCCCTGTCTGACCTCTTCGCGGGAAGCTAGGCGGATGAGCGCTCGATGCGCCTCGTCGAGCTCTTCACCAGCGACGGTCTCAGCGCTGCGCAGAAGCTCTTCCTCGTCCGCGCGGCTGCTGAGCCAAGCACTCAGCTCAGCGGCACTACCGCCCAGCGCCTGGGCGGCAAAGGTTAGCGCGGTCGGGGTCGGCGTGCGGTCGTTATAGACATCGCGCTGCAGTTCGATCAGCAGGTTCCTCTGCTCTGGCGTTACCGCCGAGGCCAGCTGGTAAAGCAGCCCCAGCAGTTGCTCACGCTCCGCCCCCCGGGTCGCGCGGAGCTGCGCTGCCTGTTCGAGCAACGCGCCGGTGTGCGATTGGGAAAGCTGGGACAGCGCCGCGAACGTCAGCGCCCCCTTTCGGCACAGCGCGAACCCACTGGTCCACAGGGTGGGAGTTTTCATCTCACCGACCGCCGTGGGAACTGCATGCTCGACGGCGGCCGGCGAGACAATGGTCTGCGCTCTCAACGGCGGCGCACTTCGGCGAGCCACGCCTGGGCTCCGCCATCAATGATAGTAGCAAGGTACTGGACCTCGCGGATGGCGACAACCTCCCAGCCGTCCGCAAACGTGTTTCGAATCTCTGCTTGGCTGATGTGCCGTGGTCCACCGACGTAGCCTTCCCGATCAGCGAAGCACAAAAGGTACAACGTGGCGTCGGGCCTCATGGCGGCCTGCAGCGCTGCAGCATACCGACCGCGCTGCGCATCTGAAAACGCGTGAAACGTGGCCGAGTCGATCACCGTATCGAAGACGGTGCTGAGCGCAGCCAGTTCCAGCGCGTCGTGCACCGCAAAGCGGGCCCCCGACTGCCGCTGTAGAGCCTTAGCGCGCGCCTGCTCAACCACCTCGGGCACAAAGTCGATCCCGAGCACGTCGTAGCCGCGCGCGGCCAGAAACAGCGTAGTCTCTCCGGTGCCGCAGCCGACATCCAGCACCGCGCCACGAATCTTGCCCGCTTTCTCCAGAGCGACCATTTCCGGCTGCGGCTGACCGATTTCCCACGGGGCCTCACCGCGATAGATCGCCGCGTAGGTCTCACGGGATACGCCGTTATTTCGGAGACGGTCAGGGACCGCGTAGCGAACCAACAGTGATGAGCGAGTGAACGGGTCCATGCTGTCCTCGTCGCCTCAGGTGGCTGCGGCGTTTCTGGGCACGTGAGGCAACAACTCGGCAAGCAGCGTCATCTGCGCCCTGGGGCCGGTATAAAAGGGGTTATTGGTCTCGATGCCGGGGATTAGCACTCGGACTGCCCGAGCTGGTAGCATCTCCGGCAGGGTTAAGTCAACCGAGATCAGGTGTTTCAGGCCGGCGGCGACGAGCCGCTCGCGCAGCCATTGGAGCTCGGCGTAGTCATCGTTCGTGACGAACCCGCCCAGAGCTGACACATCCAGGGTGGCGTCATCCTCGCTGTGCCAGAACGCTTGCGCAGTCGTCCGCAAGGGGGTGGTGCGCTCGTGCCGCCCGAGGCTACGCGCCTTGATGGTAAGGTCTTCACGGCCAGCCGCCGTGGCCCCCACCAGGGTCTGCACGGCCTCGAGCAGGGCCATGTGAGCGGCGACCGCCGGGTTTGCGTGGCAGGCCCAGCCCTGAGCGAGCTCTCGGTCCTTGACCAGTCGCGCGTATACCGTCGGAACGGCAATGTCCGAGGTAATGTCCCAGAGGCTCAGCTCTCCCGCGGATTGCTCGATGCTGGCGACCAGCTCCCTGACGAAACCCGGCAGGCTGCCCGGCACAATCCGGCGCGGTCGCCAGCGGCTCGGTAGGCCGGGATTCTCGATGCACAGCTCGGCCATCCGCGCCGCGTGGCGCTCAATGAGCTCGCAGACTCCATGAACCAGGGCCTCGGCGAGCGTGAACCCCGATGCGAGACCGTTGGTCGAGAAGGTGACCCGCGCGCCGCGTTCGCTGAAGTAGATATTATTTCTGCCCGCGTGGGATGAGCAGGTCAGCGCTGCAAGCGGTACATAGATATCCCGGCCCTGCAGTAGATCGACGCAGCGCTGCCACGCCAGTTCCAGACTCGGGTGGTATCGTGAGTCATAAGGCAGATCTAGGACCGCAGGGTCCAGCGTATTTTCGCGCAAGCACAGCTCTTCATACGAGCCCCATAGGGGCGACCCTTTAAACTGCTCCTGCGCCCACTTCTCGGTCTCCTCCATGATCGCTCCGATGACCGCCCCCTCGTGACTCGGGCTCTTCCCCGAGCCGTAGGTGCTGGACCAGACTCCGGTGGGCCGTGCCGCCTGGCTCACGTAGACCCCGGGGATATCGCAATAGCCGTTCACCATGGCCACGCGGGTTACACCGATCAAATCCTTGAGCCGTAGTGCGTGCGTATGAGCTTCCCCTAAAGAACGTGAAAATCGCGGCTCACCGAGAGGCTTCAGGCCTGGCGTGAGGCCAAACCTAGTGTCGATTCCCAAAAGGTCGATTGCCGGGTCCGAACCGGGAGCGGACGCTACCTTTTGGGCGAATCGCCGGGCACTCGCCAACTGGCGCAGGAATTCATCGCGCTGCGCTGCGTTGACGCCAAAGCTGTCCAGCTGGGTGCACAGCGCTTTCCAGCTTACCCCGCCATGCCTACGGCACAGCGTCCGTCGTGCCGATTCCAGTTCCTCCTCAGTCAGTGAGGCACCGCCACCAGTCGCGGCAAGGCGGGTCAGGCTGCGCCGGCGCATCGTCTCCCGCTTCAGCGCGAGGTCGTTGCAGACCAGCTCGGCGCGCAGCGCTTTGCAGAAACGCTCCGGCAGCTGGCGGGCCAGGGCGGCGAGCACCCGCGACGCCCCAACCGCTTCTGCCAGATGAGCAGCCAGATCGCGAGAGCCGATCCCTAGGTCATTGAGGGTGGCGTTGATCTCTTCCGGCGTGCCCCAGCCCCAGGTGCGATACACTTCGAGGGCGCGGTACTTTACCTCTTCCTGCAACGGGGTCACGCTGGCTTCCTCCCGGGTGAGGGAGCCACCCAGCGCCAGAAAGCGGAAGAGTGCCCGCTGCGCGTAAGCCGTGAAGTCACCCGTCAGCTTCAAAAAAAGGAGAAGCTCCGCAAAATCCACCACTCCCCCGATCTCCCAGATCAGGACCGGGGCATCGGGTCGCCCATGTTGGGCGGCCCTGGCGGACCCAAACTGGTCAGGGGGGCCATAGTCAGGGCGGCTCTGAACCCCAAGTCCAGCGGGCACGGTGGAAGCTTGCTTGATGGCTACGTGATCGTGCAGCCTTTCGAGCAGCAAGCGCGCGTCTTCTCGCTTGAGATCGAAACCCCGGAGCATCTCCATGAGATCCGGCGCATCGGCTCGCCCGTCAAGCCCGGCCTCGGAGAGGATGCGCCGGTAGGTTCGGTCCCGATAGTGTAGCCGGGCCGCCGCCGCCACCAGGGCGCTGCCGATAGCGGGGTCAATCGTCGCGGAGCGCACCAACCGCTCAACCGCGTGCCGCACGTTGACCAGCGGAGTGGTGATGGGGACGAAGCGCTCAGCGTCAAAGAGCAGCGTCACCTCATCGTCGCTGTCGATCAGCCCCGTCTTGAACATTTCATACACGCGGCCAACGCCGGTGACACCGGGGACCTCTACGGCACGCAGGGCGCCCATACTCGAAGCACCCCAGATCGTTACACCGCGCTCCAGCGCGTAGACAAGCTCGCGCGGACTCACTGCGTCGTTTTGAGCAAAAACACCATCAATGAGTCCGACTACTGCGCCGCCGGGAATATTGGCGAAGTCACCGCGCTGACACGGCGGGCGGAAGTCGGCGTCGATGATGCTGCGCGCCTCAACCAGCGGCATCGATGGACCCAGGAAAATGATCGGCCGCGGAGCGGGCCCTAGAGCCAACTCGCAGTCCTGCTTAGCGGGACGAGCTGTCATTGGCGCTCTGCGGTTGCTGCGCCGCCAACCAGCAGATGTGAGAACTGGGTGATCGCCTCGGCCGCACTGACGGAAAATATCTCCTCGTAGCAGCGGCAGACCGCGTACAAGAGTAGATAGCGCTCGATGAGTCGGATGCCCATAAGATGCAGCGTCAGATAGAGCAGTGAGGCCATGATCCGCATCGCGTTGAACTCTTGATCCGTCGGCACCGCGTCGCGCAGCGGACGATCCTTATATACTGCCTGGTGAAACGGACTGACGCTCAGATCGTAGCGGTCGCCAAGGTGCTGCCCCGCTTCTTCGGGGTCGCTGGCGACCATGAGCCCGCCGAACTCCAGTCCTTGCAGCACTCGCCCGACGTATTTATCCAGGATCCGTTTCCACTCGGCCCCTGCCGTCGAGACAACCGGCCCTTGTGCTTGGACCTGAAGGCGCAGCGCGTCGACCAGGGTCCGCATGGATGCGGAACTGCGCTGGTATCTATCATCAAAGACCTGCCAGGTCGCCGCCGGATCCTTGGTGGCGATCATAAACCCGTCAACATGGGAGCGGTACGAGATGAACGTGCAAGGAAACTGGAGCTTGCGCATCCTAACGAACAGGTGCTGCTGCATCGTGAGTGGCTGGATGGCCATCATCTCGAAGGCGAGGGCGGCGCGTAGAGACGCTTCACCACGGGACTTTTCGAGCAGGTCGAGCACCAAAGGCGACGCGTCGCAAAGAAAGTCTTCAACGAGCTCCTGGGCCGTGGTGCCAGTCATCTGGGCGTGATGGATGGTGGTGCGCTCGGCGCTCGCGAGTTGGACCTCCGCCCCTGCCGCGAGGGCGCCGAGCAGCCCGGCGCGCAGCGCTTGCATATCCTCATCGGCCTGCGTGGAGATGTAAACGCTGATGCTGGCGTCATCAGGATCGGGGACAAAATAGGCCCGGTCGTAGGCCCTGAGCAGCGGAGCGACAGCCCGTGTGAGAATTGCCGTATGCTCCGGCGCTGGCGCTGAAATCCGCAGCCTGGTCCATACCCTCTCGGCGATCATACGTTCTTCTCCTCTGAGATGGGGCACGGCGCCCCAGTAACCGCGGTCTCCCCGGGCCGCGTGGCTACCACTGGTGCGAGAGACGCCCAAAACTGCTCGCTGTGGAGCGCGAAGAGCAGCGGCTGCTCATGGCTCGGCATGTGCCCGGCGCGTGGGATGAGGGCGGCGTCGAGCATTGGCGAAATACTCGGCAGCGCCGCGGCGGCCATGCGCTCGTCGGACTTCCGGGAGCCGTTGACCAGCAGGGTGGGTACTGTGAGCGCGGCCAGCTCGTCCCGGCGGACCGCGATTGCTTCGGGGTAGTGTTCTTGTATCTCGGCCACGACTACTGTGAGCGTGTGCCGCCAGCGCGAGCCGTGGAGCTCGTCGTAGTGCTGCGCTAAGTCGGGGTTGTTCGCCGCCAGCGCAAAGAAGGACTCGGCCCAGCGTTTAACCACCGCATGAGGGGCCTCGGGAACATAGCCCGTAAGGACCAGGCTGCAAAAGTGCGCGGGTGCAGCAAGCGCTGCGCGCAGCGCTATCGAGCCCCCCAAATACGACGCACCAACTACGTGGCCCGGTCCGTTTTTCGCCATGTAGTGAAGGAGCTGTGCCTGACAAGACTCGTAGAATGGCCGCTTGGCTTCATGCCTAGAGCGGCCATGGCCCGGCAGGTCGATCGGCACGACCCGGAAGGTCTCTTGCCAGCGGCGGATCTGCGCCCCAAAGTGGGCATAGCTCGTGGCTAGGAGCCCATGCAGCAAGTAAACCGTGGGCCGAGTGTCGGCGCTCACGCTAACGCTTCCAGGGCTGCCGCGCCGAGCGTGCACAGGTACGACTCGGCAGCCGGTAGGAGGCCCAGTCGGTTATTGTGGGTGTGAATATAATTCCCGAGCAGCCAGGCGCGGCGGCCCGCAGGTCCCTGGTCCCCGGAGGCCGGTTGTACCAGCGGAAGCACAAGCTCTTGCTGCTCGTCCAGGGCGCGGGCAGCAGACTCCACCGCATTCGCCCAGAACTGTAAGGCCGACGGCTGGGCACCTGACCCAGAAAGCACTGCCTGCGCGTGCTCCTTTAGCTGCTCGTGAATGGCGGCAGCGCGCGGACCAACGAGGGAGGTCACCGGCGCGGGCAGGAACTCGCGCCAAGTCGCCGCATAGCGGCGCAAGAAAGTCGGCATACGCTCAACGGGAACCGTGGAGCAGCGAAGCGCCAGCAGCATCATGGTGAAGGCGGCACTCAACCGCTTGTTCGGGGAGCCGGCGAAGGTCGGCAGGAGGGTCAATGCACATGTAGTGCTGTGAGCAAAGAGTTCCTCTGCTAGCTCTACGCCGGACGGTCCGCCATATTTAACAAACTCGGGCTTGTAGCGCTCACGCGTAAGTGTATTGTTGGCGGCTAATGTTGCATTCACGGTGTCGATGCCCTCGCGGCGTGCGTACTCATTTTGCAGAGCGGCGTAAGCGTTCTCATCCATGGTCCGGTGGCTCGGCGCGCGCGCCATGTAATCCTCGACCACTCGCAAGACCGCAGCGTTTACCAGCTCCGTCGCCTTTGGGCTCTGTACCTGGAAGCGCAGTCGAACGTGCGACCCTCGTTCCCAGTAGCGAAGAAAAAAGAACCGCGAGATGAGGCCTTCCTCCTGCAGCGAGTGCACGAGCGGGGCGATGCACTCGGTGAGCAGGAGGTCGGCCTCTTCGTAGAAGACATGGAAGCTCTGCCACGACGCCTGGCTCAACGGCCCGCTCCAGTAGCTGCTGATCCCCCCCGGGCCTGTTGTTGCGCCATCGAGCCCCGAAATGCCAGCTCGACGATCACATGCGGCGCGGTACTCTCGGGCAGGCGGATTCCCGTCTCATCCTCGATGAGTTTGCCAGCCTCGCGCAGGTAGGACAAGAGCGGAGCGAGCCTTGGCTCAGTGAGTATATTGTCCAGCGAAACTCCGGTTCGTTCGAGCCACTCCTTTCGCAAGAGTCCGTCATAAATGGAGAGGCCTGAGCGGAGCAGAGAGAGGACCACCGCGGGGTCGGTGGCCGGCGACGTGAAGTCCCAGCGTAGCGGGTTCTCGATATACTGTTTGAAGAAGCCCTTGTTGTGGCCGTTATAGGTACCATCGAGTAGCGAGATGGCTCCCGAGCCGAAGCCAATGGTCTCCAGCCGCAGCTGAAATGGCATTACCACGTTCAGCGCAGGAGCGCCGAAGTATCCCACGGCGTACTCAGGCAGACCGGCCACTCGCGCAATCCGCCGGGCGCGTGAGAATGCGAGCAGTTCCTGCCGCAGGTACCGGTCGACCGATTCGTCTTGCATCCGGCGGCGTAGCTGTACACCCGGCGTAGGCCGGAACGCGTAGATTGATAGGTGGTTTATGGGAAGCGCCAGACCAGCAGTGACCGTTGCCTCGACCTCGTTGAGAGTCTCGTCGGGAAACCCGCACATCAGATCGATGTTGAGATCGGCGAAGCCGGCCTCGCGGGCCCAGTGCACTACTTTAATGGCCTGCTCGGCACTGTGGCTTCGACCCAGCATGCGCAGGCGCTCCGGGTTCAGCGACTGCACGCCGCTACTGAAGCGGTTGAAGCCCAGCTGGCAGAATCGGCGAAGTTTCTCCAGGGAAACGGTTTCGGGGCTGCACTCGATCGTCGACTCGGCAACGCTGCTGAGATCGAACGACTCGTGCAGCGCCGTCATCACAGCTTCTGCCTCAGCCTCGGTCAGCGAGCTGGCTGTCCCGCCACCCCAGTAAAGTACGTAGGGGACGTGACCAGCCGTGGTGAGCTCACGCCCGCGCACCTGAATCTCACTGATCAACGCAGCAATGTAGCGCTGTCGGAGATCATCATTCGGCTTGAGGAGCAGCTCGGACTTCGGGATTGCCTGTACCCAGTCGCAAAAATGGCACTTTGAAGTGCAGAATGGAATATGGACATAGATCATACAGAGCCGTCGGTTCGCAGTACTCGACGGGATAGTTGCTTGCCATCTACTCACGTGCACCTCTGGAGCTGGTGGTTATGGCCCCACGCCTTGGCTAGCGCTCTCGGATTTTGCCTGGCCCCGCATCATCTCCTGGTACTTCGGGTTGGGGTGGTCCTCAAGTCGCTCTTTATAGAGGCCAATCACGATCCTCGCGGCGGTAGCAGGAAAGAACGCTGGTACGAAGGCATGCACCAGACTGGCGACGCTCGCGTAAGCCAAAAGCGCACTGGCCTTGACCGCAAAGCTCAGATGCTCACCATAGGTGACGTCGCTGTCGGAAAGATGGGCTTGAACTTTCTCGAACAGAGAGGCCACTCGAAATTGATTAGCTGCTGAGTTATAAGCCACGCAGAAACTCCTCCCGTGGTGGACCTCGATGAGTAGAACGCGACGCACTATTCACCTGCCACTGTCACATGTCAATACCCATTCCTTGCCTAAGCGCAATGGATAAATTCAGAATAGCGGAATGTTTAGGTGGACGACGCGGGGAGGTACTCTCAAATCACTAAGCCAAGGCGGCAAGCACCGATAACTCATTCGGTGGGTCAAGCACGCGAGGTTCAATCAATCAAGCCAAAAGCGCACGCGCTCTGGCATAGTTAGCGAGAGTATCCTCCAGCGGCGGTCTAGATCGACCGCCGCCCTGCAGCTAATTAGTAGCTACAGCAGCACTCGCAGGTGGTGCACGACGCCGCCATTACCTTGGCAATGGTATTACCTTCTTTAAACCGCGAGTTATCAAGGAAGTCATTTAGCTCGAGCTTTTCGATCTCCAAGCCTTCGAGCTGGAAGTCGATCTCTTGCAGCTGCGGCCCTGACGACATTTCAACTTTGAGCATAGCTTGCCTCCAGAAGTGTGTTAAACCGAGGGTTTGCGTAGACCCACCATTCATATCCCTATCAGCCTTTGGCGGAGAGTCAACCGTTTATTGCACTGCTATCGCTAAAAAGCGAGCCAAGCCTAACCATAGCCACGAACTGGGAGGTCAGGGCGAGCGCCGCTCAGCCGGTCAGACAGGAAAATTCCAACCGATCGTTGAAAAGAGACACCGACGTGATCTCGTGCGGTGTCGTGCGCACCCGTTCGACATAGGGGCGAGCGTCAGGGAAGCGCACGTTGTCGCCGATAATCACCGCGCCCGGCCGCAGCCTTGAACGCAGCATGTCAAAGATCGGCAGATAAAGGTCCTTCCAACCATCCAAGAAGAGCATATCGATCGGACCCGTGACATTGCTCAGTGTGTTGAGGGCATCCCCTTCAAGGAGCTTTACATATTCCTCTAGCCCGGCTGCACGGATATTCTCCGTCGCCGCGCGACACTTCGTACTCTCGATCTCGGTGGAGATGACCGTCCCGCCACCGTTGTCCTTCAAAGCCGCAGCAAGGTAGATCGTCGAGATGCCAAAGGATGAGCCAAACTCAACCACGTTGCGGGCGCCGATCGCCCGCGCCATAGCATAGAGAAACCGCCCCTGCTCCGGTGAGACGGGCATATATACGTTTTTGAATCGGGCAGGCGGTACTGCCTTCATGACGCTCTTGCCCGCCATCATAGTCTTGAAAAATAAAGGTGCCATCCGGAGCATAGTCTTCCAGTCATTGCCTGCGGCAGTGCGGAGCCTGCTCAAAGTGGTTACGACCGGCTCGGAATCGAGCGTAGACCCTGGATTGTTCATCGACATAACGCGTAGCCTGTCAGCTTCCAAAAAACATTGTCAAGTGTAAACCTTTAAGGGGAAGAAGTGAGCGGCAATAAAGTACTCGGCTTTCTGCACTTTCCATGTAGCGCTTTGAACCCCTACCAGTGCAGGATGAGCCAGACAAACCTTCAAATAGAGTAGATCTAGAATTGGACTTAAATTGGGTGATTCGGCCGATGATGCTCTGGCAGAGGCTTTATTAAGCGGCATAATGCGGCCTTTAGAGCAGTCAGGAAGCAGATCTTCGCGCGGTGGGGGCGATTGACAGACTTGTTGCCTTGAATGGGTCGTGGTTCGTAAAGTTGATGCAAACTGCCAACACCTTACAGTTATCAGCTTGGTTCCCATCCACGGGACATTATTTTTCTTGGCCCTACCGTCGCCCAATCCACTCAGGGAAAAATCGTCAACAATTCTTCGACGACGCTCGGTTCCAATTGAGTAGTGGTCCAAAAGTTCCAATTGCCCAAAGGTTATTCTGGTCACTTCTCCAGACCGAGCGCAAAACATCCTTAACTTTGTTATTAGCTAGTTCCCATCCACAAACCACGCCAATTATCGATTTCTCGTCGAGGTTATCCGTTGGCACAGCCCGTAGATTGAGGTCTATTGCAGCGCAGCTTGGGTACGGTTGAGGCCGGTGATCCGTTTTTCTCCGTCGAGCGCACTTATATCGCAAGGAGATTTCATGCGCGCGACTCATCGCATTCAGCCATCCCTTCCCATCGGCCAGATTCCTCACAAGCATGCGCTGCAGCTTCGCTTGATTGCCCAGATTCTCGACGGGCTGCCGCAGCTGCAGGAGCAGGTCCTGGCCTACCTGGTGCCCGCGCAGGTTCGCCGAGATGTTGGCCGCGACGGACTCAGCGCGCAGCAGGTCCTGCGCGTGCTGGTCCTGTATCTGCTGCTCAAGGTCGGCTTCGAGCAGCTGGAGTTTCACCTCACCGACTCGCTCACGTATCGCGCTTTCTGCCTGCCTGGCGTCGGAAATTCGTCGCCTAAGCGCGCCTGTCTGCAGCACAACATCAGCCGCATTCGGCCCCAGACGCTGCAGGCCCTGCATCGGATTCTCGTCGAGCAGGCGGTGTAAAAAGAGCGTCGAATCGGGTCACGCCGTGCGCATCGACACTACGCCCGTCGCCGCACCGATTCGGGCACCGCTTGACTTGGCTCTCCTCGGCTCTCCTCGGCTATGCGGTGCGCGTCCTTTGTCGTCTGCTAATTGCCTGGGAGGTCGATGTACCCGGCATCCAATTTTGCCATTGCGCTGACCGCAAGGAAGCGATGGCCCTGTTCGCAGAGCTGGCCAAGGCAGCCGGGCGCTGGCGTGGTCTGCGCTTACGCGCCGAGAGTCGTCCCTGGTAGCTCGACCCGCGCTCTGCCGCGACGCGTGGTGTAACGGCTGCTCAACGGTCTTTGCGTAACGATTAACGCCCAGTTGCAGCCTACGAGGACAAGGTGATACGAATCGGCGCGCGAGGGTTCGATGAGAACAGGCCAACCGCTGAAGTTGACGTCAATGCTCCTCATCGGTGCTATGGGTTGCTCCGTCAGCACGCAGACTCAATATCAAGACCAGCCGGTCGGCAGCCGCCCCTACGCTCGCGTGGTTCCTACGGGCGCATATGAAGCGAGCGCTCGCGTCGAAGGTGTCAATGTGAACGTGGCTCTCTCTGAGCTCGCATCCTGCGAGCGCGGCGAGACGCCGTTGGTCCATCGGATAGAACATCGCACCCGCACTGCTCACCCATCGCCTTGGGGGTTGGCCGTCCCCGGCCTGCTGCTGGCACTGGCGGGACCGGGTATCTCCTTCGGGGCGAAGGAGGGACCTTCGTCATCGGACAGATCACCGCAGATCCCTTTATTGGCCTATCAGGTGGCCGGGGGAGTTGTGGCGGCAGTCGGCGTCGGCTTGCTTATGGGCAGCTTGGTACAGGTGGTGCGAGCCAGAGATAGCTTTACGGACGTGGGCACCGTCGAGCTTAGTCCTATTGGTACTACCCGCGACTGTAACTCACCCTTGCCAAAAGGCACGGCCGTGGCGTTGTCCGTCTCAGGACAGCATGGTTTCGACACAACAGTTGATAGTTCTTCAATGGCCCATTTCTCGATACTGAATGCTGAGAGCCGGCTGGTGCCCACAGCGTCGACGCCTTTGTGGCTATGGATCCACGGAGTTAAAGTCCCGTTTTCTATTTCGTCTGACCAAGCACGAGGCCTCCGTGATGCGTTGTTGTCAGACGCGCGATCACTCGCGCGGCAAGAACTGAGGGTGGCGCAAAAAAGCCAATGTTCGCGCGCAGTCAGCCAAGCCAGCGACTATGGGATACCTGCGCTGAAGGAGCAGGCAGACGCTGCCATCGCTGCGTGGGATGCAGCGAAGAACGAGTGCGGAGATCTATTCACTCCGGAGAGTGCGGAACTACGCGCCACGGTTCAGGCGGCCAAGGTTCGCATAGATGCTGATGCCGCATTTTTCGCGTCGGCGGTGAAGGTGGAGGTAGGTTCAGCGCCCGACAGCTTGGCCGGCAGAGTCGTTCATATTGAGGAAATGGTTTCGTCCAGCGACGGTGAGGCTGGATACCTACGGGTTGTTGAGAGTGAGGACTCGGTGTGCATGCACGACCAAGAGCAGCATCGGACTCACTGGGGCCGCGGACGCGGCGGTGGACGTGGGGGCAGCAGGAGCCGTGGATGGGGTTGGAGCTATGGCGGTAGTTCCTCAAGCCACAAATCCTCCTACACATCGAAAAAGCGAGGCTACAGAGGCACTTACTATTTCGGGTCGCAGGAGTCGGTCCGGGCCGATCCAGTGGATCGCCCCAGTCGGTTGGAACATCAGCCGCGCTGCCGTACGGTGCAGCGATGGCTGGTCTTCCGTCTGCCGCATCCGACGCCCCACCGACTACAAAAAGGTGACTTTGTCAGCGTTTATGCCACTGCGACGCCGTCTCCGAAAAAAGACACGATGTATTTGGTTGAGCCTCGCATCACCCTGTTGACGAGAGGCAACCTTACTTTAATCGCGACTCGACGGCAGCGAATGTGACCAATGGGTGACGACCAGTCGGCGGGCCGACCTGAAGGTGGCGGTTCTCGCAAGGCAGTTCAGAGCGGCTGCGCCTGTCGCCATAGTGGCGTCACGCCGACGCCGGGCCGGTGACACCATGATGGCGTCACACTGACGCCAGTCACCAACTCTACGGTAGCGACGATCGATTACTCACAAGCGCCGGATCGACAGCGATCCCGGAACGTGAGCGGCGCTTTCCTTTCGATCCGACGACAGTCTATCGCTCGCGTGACGGATGGAGCGAGGCGGCTACAAGTTGCGTTGGTAAGCAATACCCACACAAACTCATCTCGATTAAGAGTGGCCGAAGCAGCATCGTTGTGCCGATGTGCTGCGCTGCTTTCGCTGTTGCCATATCGGTGCCTGAGCAACGTGCTGCGCTTTCCTGAAAAGCCTTGGTGTTGTCGTTGCTTCCGTCGTATTCATCCGCTTGCGACTACCAAACCGGCCAAGTGGTCCCCTTGTGGACCACAAAGCCCTCCCCTAAGTCATCTTCCCGAGGACAACGATGCCAGCAAGACCGCAAAACTACTGCGCGTCCCTGTGGACATGTCGTCCGTCCTCACAGCCAGCAGGCTGCTCCGGGCGGGCGCCATGCCCACAGGGCCTGCTCGCTACGTTTCTGGATGGGAACTAGTTAGGAAAGCCAAGGCAATATGTAGAGGGCTACGGTGGCTAGCAGCCCGATGCCCCACACCAGGGAGCGGGCCTTGTCGTGGTCGGCGATGTACAGGATGGGGTAGGCGATGCGTGCCGCGACGAACGTCAGGCACAGCACCGTGCTGCCCGGTAGCGACGCCTTGGCCAGGTACGAAATGATGACGCCGGCGGCAAACGGCGGGAACGCCTCGATGGTGTTCTGGTGGGCGGCCAGGGCGCGGCGGCCCCAGCCTGCAAGCTGGGCCTGCTGATCGCGCGGCGCGTGGTTGTTGTAGCCGCCCTCTTGCTGACCCATGGCCATGCTGACCGGGACTCGCGAGAGCACGATCAGCAAGAGCGCGATCAGAACGCAGACAAACGGGATGGTCATTTCAGTCTCCTATAAGGGCGGGCTCTGCTCATGCCGAGGTGGGTCGGGGTGCCGGAGCACCTGCATCAAGCCTCTGCCGCTGTCGTCCGGCCCCATCATGCCATGGTGCCAAAGCAATGCACGGGCGATTCCACCCGGCAATCTCGGCTTGGCGCCTTGAGTCTTGTCAGCACCAGCATGGCTGCATTATGAAGGCCGTACCTTTCGAACAACTGCCGAGGATCTTTTTATGCCACCTGCGAAAAAGCCCAAGCCAGCCCCGAAAAAGCCCAAGCCAGCCCCGAAAAAGCCCAAGCCAGCCCCGAAAAAGCCAGAAGCCCGCCCTCCTGTAGCCGTCGCCGAGCATGCGGAGCTGCACGCCATGGTCTACACGCTGCCAGCCCTGCTTGCGCGCATGCCCGCCGCACCCGCGATCACAGCTGAGCAGGTCCTGCTGTATGTCGATGTCCCGACTGAGCAGCTGGTCGAGATGGGCCAGCAAGTGCGCACCGAGCGCATCGACACCGATACGGCGCGGCTGCTCGGCACCGCTTACGACTTTGCGCTCACCGCCACGCCCGCGCAGCGCCGTGCGGTGCCGAGCCTCACCGAGCAGCGGCTGCGGGTCAGCATCTGGGCGGCAGCGCATGGGCAAAAGCTCAACCTTGAGGTCCAGGCCAGTAAGAGTCAGGCGGCGGCGACCCAGGAGCGGCGGGCGCTCGATGCGCAGCTGGTCAAGGCCGAGGCGACGGGGCTGCGCAAGGTGCTGTTTGCCACCCTGTTCTCGCTGGCTGGTGGGCACAAGCTGCGCACCGACGAGCTGCGGGTTGCCTATGGCCGCTCGGAGAAGCCGCAAGAGCTGGCCGATTCGCTGCAGGCGCTGGCCGACCTGCTGGACCGCTACCAGCGCGACCCCGACCCCAAGATCGCAGCGCGGCGGGCAGAGATGCTGCTAGACGGTCAGCTGGCCGCCAAAGGTCGCGCCCTGGCCGAGCAGGTGCTCAAGCGTGGTAGCTCCGAGAAGGCTCCGCGCACCGCCACCACCCACGCCGAAGTGGACCGCTGGGATGGCATCAACCTGCTGTTGCTGGAGCAGCTGATCATGATCTTTGAGGCCGGCCATGCGGTGGATGCCACGGTGCCGCGCCTGATTCCGCTAGCGCTGCGCACCTGGTTTGGCCGCGCCTCCGGAGGCCGACCCGAGCCGAGTCCGGCGCTACCGAAGCCCGGTGACAGCGGCCCTCCGGCCCCCAAGTAGGCACGACGCCCCCAACCGGTGGTGCGTTGGGGGGCGCTGGGGGCGCCTTTGGGCGCGCTGGGGAAGCCTTTGGGTGCTCTGGGGAAGCCTTTGGGTGCTCTGGGGGCGTCCTTGGCGCGCTTGGACAGGGGCCCCCATAGCGCCGACCGTGGTTAGTACAGCGCCGACGCATGTTGCCCACCGCGCCGACCCAGCTTTGTGCAGCGCCGACCCTGGTTAATAGAGCGCCGACGCATGCTGTCCGCTGTGCCGACCTCGGTTGGCAGAGCGCCGACGCATGCTACCCACCGCACCGACTCAGCTGAGTGCCGCGCCGACCGTGGTTAGTAGAGCTCCGACGCATGCTGTCCACTTCGCCGACCCAGCTGAGTGCCGCGCCGACCCCGTATGGCAGAGCGCCGACGCATGCTGCCCACCGCGCCGACCCAGCTGAGTGCGGCGCCGACCCACTTCCCCAAACCCGCTGCTGCTAGCGCGCGCCCGTGCGCAGCAGCACGACCTTTACGGTATCCAGCAAGATCGACAGGTCGAAGGCCAGCGACATGTTCTTTTGATAAAACAGGTCGTACTTGAGGCGCTCGCGGGCTTCGTCGATGGTGGTGGCGGCGCCGTAGCGCACTTGGCCGAGGCTCGTGATGCCGGGCTTGATGGCGTGGCGCTGGTCGTAAAACGGGATCGCCTTGCGCAGCTCCTCGACGGAGTACAGGACCTCGGGGCGCGGGCCGACCAGGCTCATGTCGCCGAGCAGGACGTTGAAAAACTGCGGCAGCTCGTCGATGCGGTGCAGGCGGATAAAGCGGCCAAAGCGCGTGATGCGGTCGTCGTTGCGATCGGTCAGGCGGTCCTTTTCGCCGGGCTTTTGCACGCGCATCGAGCGGAACTTATAGATGGTAAACAGCTTGCCGCCTTTGCCGACGCGCTGCTGGCGATAAAAGATCGGCCCGGCACTATCCAGACGAATCAGCAGCGCCGTACCCAGCATCAAGGGCGCTGCCAGCAGCACGGCGATGACGCTAATCAAAAGGTCCAGCGCGCGCTTGACGGTCAGGCTTAGGCGCGAAGGCTGAAAACCCTTGTCAAAGACCACCGCCGAGGGCCGCAGCAGCTCGACTGGCAGGCAGTGCTCCAGCGTCTCGAAGAACTGGACGGCGCTGTGGACCTCGGTGCCGCCGAGCTTGAGGTTCATCATCAGCACCATCAGCCAGTCGAGGCCGCGCTGCTCATCGGGGGCGAACACGGTATCGGTGACCTCGTTGCGCTCGACGGCTAGGAGCAGGTCGCGATAAGAGCCGAGCACCGGGCGGCTGAGCAGGGTAGTGCCGGGATCTAGCGGCTGCGGCGAGAGAAAGCCAGCCATCTCGTACCCGGCCCCGGGGCGGGCCATGATATTGCGGGCCAGCCGCCGCGCCAGCCGACCCGTGCCGACGATGAGGACGCGCCGTCGCCAGCCGCCGCTGTAGATGATCTCTCCCAGGTGGTAGCGCAGCGAAAACAGCAGCCACGAGCTGATGGTCAGCGTCATCGCCAGCGCCAGTCGCTGCACCCGGTAGGTCGGCACCAAGTAGTAGATCAGCGCCAGGGCCACACCCGCGCCCAGGTGGGCCAGGAACAGCCGCGACAGCAGCTGCGTACGGGTCGGCAGCGGGGCGCTGGAGTACAGATCCAGGTAGTACATCGCCAGCTGCACGGCGATCGGGATGGTGACGCCAGCGATGCAGGTCTGCAGCCAATACGGCCAGTTCTCGGGACTTAGCGGATCATCGGCTGCGATGCCAAGGCCAAACCGCAGCCGAACGCTAAGCACCGCCACCATCAAGATCAGGATGGTCTCGCACAAAAAGAGGCGCCGTAAGCGAGCCGATCGAAAGATTTCGAACATGCCGGGCAGGTGCAACTGTAAGGCAAAAACGGCTCACGGCATACCCCGGTTCCGGGATTCGCTCGCAGATCGGCGGGCGGGTGCGAAAATGGCCAGCGCACCGTCGCCTAACTGCGCTTTGGCAGGGTCGCAGCAGCGCCTGGACACCAGATTTTTTTGCTTTTGTTAGGAATGTTGGGGGCGCAGTGCTTGACAATTAAGCTCACGGGATTAGCTTCACCACGATTTTTGAAGGGACAGACATGCCGACGTACGAATACCAGTGCCAGGCTTGTGGCCATCAATTGGAAGCCTTCCAGCGGATGGCGGACGAGCCGCTAAAAGAGTGCCCCACGTGCAAACAGCCACAGCTGGAGCGGCTTATTTCCGCAGCAGCCTTTCATCTGAAGGGCGGGGGCTGGTATAAGGACGGCTACGGCAGCTCTAGCCCGGGTCGGACCGACAACCAGCGCATCGATCGGCTGACCAAGGCGATTGATGACGATAAGAAGAAGACGGCTGAGTCGACCAGCACCGAGAGCGCGTCGGCGTCGTCATCCTCCGGGGCGGCGACCTCGACCGAGAGCAGCACTGGTTCGACGACGGGAACAACCTGATTAAAAGTCGCTGCGAGAGCTGCAGCGGCTGAGTGGTAACTAGTAAGTCTAACAAGCCAGCTCGCTGGCATTTTCACGAACCACGATGTTGAAGGAGCAAGGGAATGAAGATTCGTCCCCTACACGACCGAGTTTTGCTCAAGCGTAAGAGCGAAGAAGAGCGCACCGCTGGCGGCCTGTATATCCCCGACAGCGCCAAAGAGCGTGCCAACCAAGCCACGGTGATCGCCGTTGGCAAGGGCCGCATCCTCCCCGATGGCAAGGTGGCTCCGCTGACCGTCAAGGCTGGCGATACCGTGCTGTTTGGTAAGTATGCAGGCAGCGAGATCAAGCTCGACGGTGAAGAGCACATGATCATGCGTGAGGATGAGATCCTCGCAGTGCTCGACTAATCACCTGAGACGTTTTGCCTCCCGCTACAAACCGAATACTTCTTACGCAAGGAATTAGCTATGGCAGCCAAAGAGATCCTGTTTAACGTCGCTGCGCGCGCTGAGATCGCGCACGGCCTTAATGCCCTCGCAAATGCCGTGAAGGTCACTTTAGGACCGCGCGGTCGCAATGTCGTGATCGAGAAGTCCTGGGGTTCGCCGACGGTGACCAAGGACGGCGTCACGGTTGCAAAAGAAGTCGAGCTAGAGAACAAGTTCGCCAACATGGGCGCCCAGATGGTCAAAGAGGTCGCCAGCAAGACCTCGGATATCGCTGGTGACGGCACGACGACTGCGACGGTGCTTGCTCAAGCCATCTACACCGAAGGGGCCAAGATGGTCGCCGCCGGTCACAACCCGATGGAGATCAAGCGCGGGATTGATGAGGCCGTGGCGGTCTGTATCGCCGAGCTCAAGGCGATGTCCAAGCCGACCAAGAACCACAAAGAGATCGCCCAGGTTGGCACCATCTCGGCCAACGGCGACACCGTGATCGGCGACCTGATTGCGTCGGCCATGGAGAAGGTTGGCAAGGAAGGCGTCATCACC
>Ga0209097_10000397_pt1 | contig 44976 bp, 40 predicted proteins | sample AD_UKC052_MetaG_FD_184419 | JGI IMG/M metagenome (GOLD analysis project Ga0209097, IMG submission 184419) | Active sludge microbial communities of municipal wastewater-treating anaerobic digesters from USA - AD_UKC052_MetaG (SPAdes) (version 2) | ecosystem: Engineered > Bioreactor > Anaerobic >... | reverse complement strand
CGACGAGCGCACGCCGCGGTCGGCCTTCAGCGCGAGCTCGAGGTTCTCGAACACCGACAGCTGCTCGAACACCGTGGGCTTCTGGAACTTGCGGCCGATGCCGATCGAGGCGATGTCGTTCTCGCGCAAACGCAGCAGGTCGATGGTCGAGCCGAAGAAGGCCTTGCCGGCGTCGGGCCGCGTCTTGCCGGTGATGACGTCCATCATGGTCGTCTTGCCGGCGCCGTTCGGGCCGATGATGCAGCGCAGCTCGCCGGCGCTGATCGACAGGGAGAGCGCGTTGAGCGCCTTGAAGCCGTCGAAGCTGACAGTGATGTCGTCGAGGTAGAGGATGGCGCCGTGCGCCACGTCCAGTTCGCCGGTGACCACGCGGCCGTAACTCGCGCCGCCGGAGGCAGGCCGGGTGGCGACGATCTTCGCGTGCTCTTCGCGGATCTTCGCGCCCGCCTTCATCAGATCCGGCGTCATGGACGTTCTTCCTTCTTCACCCGGCGGACCAGGCCGATGATGCCCTGCGGCAGGAACAGCGTCACCGCGATGAACAGCGCGCCGAGGAAGTAGAGCCAGAACTCCGGGAAGGCCTGCGTGAACCAGCTCTTCGCGCCGTTGACGAAGAAGGCGCCGACGATCGGGCCGATCAGCGTGCCCCGGCCGCCGACAGCCGCCCAGATGGCCATCTCGATGCTCGCCGCCGGGCTCATCTCGCCCGGGTTGATGATGCCCACCTGCGGCACGTAGAGCGCGCCGGCGATGCCGCACGTCACCGCCGAGATCACCCAGATGGTGAGCTTGTAGCGGATCGGGTCGTAACCGGTGAACATGACGCGGCTCTCGGCGTCGCGGATGGCCTGCAGCACACGGCCGAACTTGCTGGCCACCAGCCAGCGCGCGAACACGAAGAAGCCGATCAGCACGAGGCCGGTGATCACGAACAGCACCATGCGCGTCGACGGCGTGGCGATGGTGATGCCCAGGATGCGCTTGAAGTCGGTGAAGCCGTTGTTGCCGCCGAAGCCGGTCTCGTTGCGGAAGAACAGCAGCATCGCGGCGAAGGTCATGGCCTGCGTGATGATCGAGAAGTAGACGCCCTTGATGCGCGAGCGGAAGGCGAAGAAGCCGAACACGAAGGCCAGCACCCCGGGCGCCAGCACGACCATCGCCATCTGGAAGACGAAGCTGTCGCTGAGCGCCCAGTGCCAGGGGAATTCCTTCCAGTTCAGGAACACCATGAAGTCGGGCATCTCGGACTGGTACTGGCCGTCGGTGCCGATCTGGCGCATCAGGTACATGCCCATCGCGTAGCCGCCCAGCGCGAAGAACAGGCCGTGGCCGAGCGAGAGGATGCCGGTGTAGCCCCAGATCAGGTCCATCGCCAGCGCGCAGATCGCGTAGCACATGATCTTGCCCACCAGCGCGACGGCGAAGTCGCTCATGTGGAACAGGTTGCCTTCGGGTACGACGAGGTTGAGCACCGGGGCGAGCACCACCACGGCGAGCAATGCGGCGAGCACGCCGAACCAGCTCTTCAGGGACAGCACGCGCGTCGGCGACGGCGCGGCGGAGACGGGCAAGACGGCACTCATGCTTCTGCGCTCCGGCCCTTCATGGCAAAGATCCCCTGGGGTCGCTTCTGGATGAAGATGACGATGAACACCAGCACCATGATCTTGGCGAGCACGGCACCGGCCACGCCCTCGAGCAGCTTGTTCAGCACGCCCAGGCCGAGCGCCGCGTAGACGGTGCCAGCGAGCTGGCCCACGCCGCCGAGCACGACGACGAGGAAGCTGTCGACGATGTAGCTCTGGCCGAGGTCCGGGCCGACGTTGCCCACCTGCGAGAGCGCGCAGCCGGCCAGCCCGGCGAGGCCGGAGCCGAGCGCGAAGGCATAGGTGTCCACGCGGGCCGTGTTCACGCCCACGCAGGCGGCCATGCGGCGGTTCTGCGTCACGCCGCGCACGAACAGCCCCAGCCGCGTGCGCGCGATCAACAGTGCCACGCCGGCCAGCACCAGCACGGCGAAGGCAATGATGGCGATGCGGTTGAAGGGCAGCGTCAGGTTGCTCATCAGCGACACGCCGCCAGACAGCCAGGCCGGGTTCTCCACCGGCACGTTCTGCGCGCCGAACAGCGTGCGCACGCCCTGCATCAGCACCAGGCTGATGCCCCAGGTGGCCAGCAGCGTCTCCAGCGGCCGGCCGTAGAGCCAGCGGATGACGCTGCGCTCCATCGCCGCGCCGACCAGCGCCGAAGCGAGGAACGACAAGGGGATGGCTGCCAGGATGTAGTAGTCGAACAGCCCAGGCAGGTGGTTGCGGAAGACGTTCTGCACCACATAGGTGGCGTAGGCGCCGATCATGAGCAGCTCGCCGTGCGCCATGTTGATGACGCCCATCAGACCGTAGGTGATGGCCAGGCCGAGCGCAGCCAGCAGCAGGATGGAGCCGAGGCTGGCGCCAGTGAAGACCACGCCGATGCGCTCGCCCCAGGCGAGGCGGTCGCGCACGCTGTCGAGCGCGCGGGCGAGCGCGGCGCGCACCTCGGGGTCGGTTTCGGCGTCGGGGGCGAGGCGCTCCTGCAGCAGGCTGGCCACCGCCCCCTGGCCGCTGCCGGCGAGCGCGGTGATCGCCGCGAGACGCTTGGCCTTGTCGCTCGACGAGACGAGGATGGTGGCGCGCATGCGCTCGAGCGAGGCTTTCAGCGCGGCATCGCTCTCGGCCTCGAAGGCCTTCTCGAGCAGCGGCAGCTGAGCCTCGTCGAGCTGCTGCTTGAGCAGTTCGGCCACGCCGGCCCGGCGCGCCTCGATGTCGGGCGAGAGCAGCTGCAGCGCGCCCATGGCGGCCTGCAGCGCGCCGCGTACGCGGTTGTTGTTGACCACGTCTTCCGCGTCGTCGGGTACGGTGGCCGCGGCGCCGGTGGCCGCATCGACTGCCTTGTCGCTCTGCACGATGAAGACCTTGTCGCCCGCGACCTTGACCGAGTCGTCGAGCAGCGCCTGCACGAAAGGCCCGAGCCCGTCGGCGGCGCTCGCCGCCGCGTCGTTCAGCGCGGCGATGCGATCGTCGCTGTCACCCGACGCGATGGCCAGCGCATGCGCGGGCGTCAGCGCGAAGGCTGCAACAGAACTGCAGAGCAGCACACAGCAGAGAACGAGTCGTCGAAGCATTCGAGTGAGGTTCAGAAGAAGACGCGGACAGGTCGAGGACCGTCCGCCCTTCAAGCGGACGCCGCGGATCCGGCTTCGCCGGTCCGCTGGCGTCGCCCCCTTGAGGGGGAGCGCCGTCAGGCGCTCCGGGGGTGGGTCACTTCTTCTCGGGCACGTTCTTCTTGCCCTTGTTCTCGGCGATGTAGTCGCTCCACGGGTCGGCCACGACCGGGCCCTTGGTCTTCCACACCACGTTGAACTGGCCGTCGGCCTTGATCTCGCCGATGAACACCGGCTTGTGCAGGTGGTGGTTCTCCTTGTCCATCGTGGACATGAAGCCGCCCGGCGCCGGGAAGGTCTGGCCGGCCATCGCCGCGATCACCTTGTCGGTGTCGGTCGACTTCGCCTTCTCGACCGCCTGCTTCCACATCATGATGCCGATGTAGGTGGCTTCCATCGGGTCGTTGGTCAGCGGCTTGTCCTTGTGGCCGGGGATGTTCTTGGCCTTGGCGTAGTCGCTCCACTTCTTGACGAACTCGGTGTTGGCCGGGCTCTTGATCGACATGAAGTAGTTCCAGGCGGCCAGGTGGCCGACCAGCGGCTTGGTGTCGACGCCGCGCAGCTCCTCTTCACCCACCGAGAAGGCCACCACCGGCACGTCGGTCGCCTTCAGGCCCTGGTTGCCCAGTTCCTTGTAGAAGGGCACGTTGGAGTCGCCGTTGATGGTCGACACGACGGCGGTCTTCTTGCCCTCGGAAGCGAACTTCTTGATCTTGGCGATGATGCTCTGGTAGTCGCTGTGGCCGAAGGGGGTGTACTCCTCGATGATGTCGGCCTCGGCCACGCCCTTGGCCTTCAGGAAGGCGCGCAGGATCTTGTTCGTCGTGCGCGGGTAGACGTAGTCGGTGCCCAGCAGCACCCAGCGCTTGGCCGAGCCGCCGTCCTTGCTCATCAGGTACTCGACGGCGGGGATGGCCTGCTGGTTCGGCGCTGCGCCCGTGTAGAACACGTTCTTCGACAGCTCTTCGCCTTCGTACTGCACCGGGTAGAACAGCAGCGAGTTCTTCTCTTCGTAGACCGGCAGCACCGACTTGCGGCTCACGCTGGTCCAGCAGCCGAAGGTGACGGCGACCTTGTCCTGGTCGATCAGCTGCTTGGCCTTCTCGGCGAACAGCGGCCAGTTGGAGGCGGGGTCGACGACCACCGGCTCGAGCTTCTTGCCGAGCACACCGCCCTTGGCGTTGATCTCGTCGATCGCCATCAGGGCGACGTCCTTGAGCACCGTCTCGGAGATGGCCATCGTGCCCGACAGCGAGTGCAGCACGCCGACCTTGATGGTGGCCTGGGCCTGGGCAATGGTGGCAAAGCCCATCGTGCAGGCGGCGGCGGCCAGCGCGGTGAGCGATTTCGCGGCGAAGCGGCGGGACAGATTCATGGTGAACGGACTCCTGGCTTGTGGGTCGGGTTGTGAGACAGGCGCAGGTTAGGTGCGCCGTCTCGTCCGGCCAATACGCAAGGTGGCGTAGGCGGCGCACGCACCGCCGTCGCCATCGTTCACGCAGGAATCCCTACGGCGTGGGCCGCCCCGGGCCCTGGCTGCCCAGGGCCCGGGCCGAGAGGTAGGCGTACAAGTCCATGATGTGCGCGTTGACGCGCGGTTCGCTCTCCCAGGCCGGCATGACGAGCTGGCCTTCGCGGCGCTGCAGCACGTCGTCGACCAGCGCTTCGCGTGCGGCGCTCTCGCTGCCGGCGCGCGAGGCCGGCAGGCTCCAGTCGTAGCGCCGCAGCACCAGGCCGACGAACTGCCGCGAGCCCATCTCGCGGACCTTGGGCAGCAGGTCGGGTCCGCGTGGTGTGCCGGCGGCATCGGGCCCGTGGCAACGCGAGCACTTGTCCTGGAAGACACGCCAGCCGGGATAGACCGAGCCCGGCGGCTTGGCGCTCTGGGCGATCTCCTGTGCGGGCTGGCGGTTCTGCACCTGCACGGCGCAGCCGGCCAGCGCCAGGGCCGCCGCGAACGCCGCACCGAGCACCCGCGTGCAGCGAGGCTTGATCGTTGAAGTCGAGGGCTTGGCCATGTGCGTGAACTCCTTGCCGCACGTGCTCGGCCGATTCCGCGCACGCCGCCAGCAGGATTGTGGCGAACGCGCGGCGCGACAGGCTTGCCAAAGATCATTCGAAGCACCTGCTTGCTCGAACGGTCCTCGCCTGGCCTTTGGCGCAAGGCTGTCACGCAAAAGGCCACTCTCGGCCAATGGTCGATCGAAATCAAGCACTACAGCCCGGGCAGGCGGCGGGTGTCAAGCCGCAGCAAGGTGCTGCGGCTTTCATGAGCCAGGTCGATACATTGGTATCAATGCCTTATGGTCGAGGCATGCTGATTCCCGATCTACCCGATCGCGCCAGCGCGATCTTCCTCGACTTCGATGGCACCCTGGTAGACATCGCGGCGCAGCCCGATGCGGTGGTGGTCGAGCCCGGCCTGCCCGAGTTGCTCGTGCGACTGAGCGGCCTGCTCGGCGGCGCACTGGCCCTGGTGTCCGGCCGTCCGTTGGCCGACATCGACCGGCACCTGGGACTGGAGGCGCCGCTTCCCGCGGCCGGCGTGCACGGCACCGAGCGCCGAGGCTCGGATGGATTCGTGCGCCGCATCGCGGTGGGCGCTTTGGAGCAGCCTGCCGCGCTGATCGACGCACTGGTGGCACGGCATCCGGCGCTGCTCGTCGAGCGCAAGCCTGGCGCGATTGCGCTGCACTACCGACAGGCGCCCGAACTCGAGGATCTTTGCATCGAGACCCTGTCCGCGGCGATGCAGTCTGCCGAAGGCATGGTGTTGATGCGTGGCAAGCAGGTCGTCGAGCTCAAGCCGCGGCGTGCGAGCAAGGGCATGGCGGTGCGAAGTTTTCTCGATGAACGGCCGTTCCGCCACCGCCGGCCCTGGTTCTTCGGCGACGATGTCACCGACGAAGGCGCATTCGAACTCGTCCAGTCGCTCGGCGGCGTGGCCGTGAAGATCGGCGAGGGCGAGACGCTCGCCGCTCACCACCTGCCCGATCCGGCCGCGCTGCGCGAATGGCTAGTCCGCGCCGCCGACCACCTCGCCGGCCTGCGCGTCGAGCGGGTGGCGACATGAGCCGGCTGGTCGTCGTCTCCAATCGTGTTGCCGACCCGCGCAAGACCGCCGCCGGCGGCCTGGCCGTGGCCCTGGGCGAAGCCCTGGCTGAAAGCGGTGGGCTGTGGTTCGGCACCAGCGGCGCGGTGGTCGAGCGTTCGCAAGGCGAAGGCAAGCTGCACACGCATCGCGCCGGCAACGTGACACTGGCGACCATCGACCTCACGCAGGAAGACCACAACAGCTACTACCTTGGCTACGCCAACGGGGTGCTCTGGCCGGTTTTCCACTACCGGCTCGATCTGGCCGACTTCGACGCAGGCTACATCGACGGCTACCGTCGCGTGAACCGGATGTTCGCGCACCGGCTGCTGCCGCTCCTGAAGCCCGACGACGTGATCTGGGTGCACGACTACCACCTGATACCGCTGGCGGCAGAACTGCGCGCCATGGGCTGCAAGCAGCGCATCGGCTTCTTCCTGCACATCCCGGTGCCGCCCCCGCTGATCCTGGCCGCCATTCCTGCGCACGAGTGGCTGGTTCGAGCGCTGTTCGCCTACGACCTCGTCGGCCTGCAGAGCCAGACGGACCTGACGCATCTGTCGCGCTATCTGGTCACCGAGGCGCATGCGGAGCAGCTCACCGACAACCGCTTCGGCGCGTTCAACAGGCAGTTGCACGCCGACGCCTTTCCGATCGGCATCGACGTTGAAGAATTCGCCAGGCTGACGATGGCGGAGGACGCCCAGGCCATGCTCGCCACCTTGCGCGAGCAGTACGCCCGCCGGCGAGTTCTCGTCGGTGTGGACCGGCTGGACTATTCCAAGGGACTGCCGCAGCGCATGCGCGCCTTCCGCACCCTGCTCGATCGTTACCCCGAGAATCGCAACAGCGCCACGCTGATCCAGGTCGCGGCACCGTCACGCGAGGACGTGGACGCCTACGGCGACATCCGCCGACAGCTCGAGGGACTGTGCGGCGCGATCAACGGCGATTTCGGGGAAATCGACTGGATGCCGATCCGCTACATCCATCGCACGGTGGCACGCAAACGTGTGCCGGGCCTGTACCGCGCCGCGCGGGTGGGTCTGGTGACGCCGCTGCGCGATGGCATGAACCTGGTGGCCAAGGAGTTCGTCGCTGCCCAGGATCCCGAGAACCCGGGCGTGTTGGTGCTGTCACGCTTCGCCGGCGCCGCGGAACAACTTGTCGACGCCTTGCTGGTCAACCCATACGACATCCAGGCGACGGCCGATGCGATCCAGCGTGCGCTGCACATGCCGCTGGAAGAGCGGCGATTGCGGCATTCGAAACTGATGGAGGAGATCCGCCTCCATGACGTCCACCGGTGGCGGCGCAGGTTCCTGACCACCCTGATGGAGACAGGAACGTGAGCACCCTGAAGGACTTGATGGCCGAGAGCCTGGCCCTGTGGGCCGAACTCGGCAGCGCAGCCGCCACCGGGCTGCGCATCGTCGGCATCGTCGTGGCGGCCTGGATCCTGATCGGTGTATTGCAGCGCGCGATACGTGCCTTCCGCATCCGCATCGCCAGCCGCTTCGACGACCGCGAAGCCGTCAAGCGCGCCGAGACGCTGGGCCGCGTGTTCCGCTACATCGCCGCGGTGGTCGTCTCGCTGATCGCGGGCATGCTGGTGCTCGGCGAACTGGGCATCTCGGTGGCACCGATCCTCGGCGCGGCCGGGGTCGTCGGCCTGGCGGTGGGCTTCGGCGCCCAGAGCCTGGTGAAGGACTACTTCACCGGCTTCTTCATCCTGCTGGAGAACCAGATCCGCGAGGGCGACGTGGTGAAGCTCGGCGAGCACGCGGGCCTGGTCGAGGTGGTCACGCTGCGCTTCGTGCAGCTGCGCGACTACGACGGCAACGTTCACTTCGTGCCGAATGGGCAGATCACGACGGTGGTCAACCTCAGCCGCGGCTTCGCGCAGGCGGTGATGGACGTGGGCGTGGCGTACCGGGAAGACACCGATGCCGTGGTGGAGGTGATGCGCGAGGTCGGCGGCGCGATGCGCGCCGACCCGGCCCATGCGGCGCGCATCCTCGACGATCTCGAGGTCGCAGGCGTCGAGCGCTGGGCCGACTCGGCCGTGGTGATCCGCTGCCGGTTCAAGTGCGTGGCGCTCGAGCAGTGGACGGTGAGGCGCGAGTACCTGCGTCGCCTGAAGCAGGCTTTCGATGCGAAGGGCATCGAGATCCCCTTCCCTCACTTGACCGTCTACGCCGGCCAGGACAGGCAGGGCCGCGCACCCGAACTGCCGGTGCGCCTGGTGCGCGAGCCGGCCGCCTGAGCCGCCGCGGCGCTCAGCGCCGGTCAGGCTCGCGGGCCCGCGGAAACCAGCGGTCGAGCATGGCCGCAGCGCGATCCTTGCCGCCGATGCCGAAAGCCAGTGCGAGACCGAGCACGACGCCGCCGAGCAGGATGAGGAAGGTCTGCTGCACCAGGCCATTGCCGATGTCGATGTGGTCGATCGCGATCAGCACGACGAAGGTCACGATCGAGTAGCGCACCGAACTGCCAATCAACTCGGCGTCGCCGATCTCCGCGCCCCGGCACCAGGCCTGCACCGACTGGCCGACGAATCGGGCGAAGTACAGCCCGAACACCACCACCAGCAGCCCGACCAGCAGGCGGGGCAGGAACAGCAGCACGCGCGCCAGCACGTCGGTGACCTGCGACAGGCCGAGCCCGTTCGAAGCGACGATCAGCGCGCCGAGCAGCACCAGCCAGAAGACGATCAGGCCGACGACATCGGCGGTGTCCTTGCGGCTGCCGCCCTGCTGCAGGAAGTCGTCGACACCGGCGCGCTCGCTCAGCACGTGGAAGTTCAGCGCGCGCAAGGCCTTGACCGCCGCGAAGCGCAGCGCCTTGGCCAGCAGCCAGCCGCCCAGCGCGATGGCCAGCGCGACACCGAGCCGCGGCAGGTAGGCACCGACCTGCACGAGGAAGGCGCGCAGCGGCTCGATGGCAATGTTGATCGTGTCCATGGTGTCTCCTCGGTGTCAGGCGTCCAGGCGGTCCGCCAGGCTGGCCAGCAGCCCGGCGGCCGTCGCGGGGCGCTGGGGAATCTCATCGCACAACAGCTGCGCGATGCGCTCGATCTCGAACAGTGCCAGCCAGGGTCGCGCCGCATCCAGGGCCAGGCTGTCGGGCCAGCCACCGGTGGCCAGCGCCGACTCGGCATACGCGCCGAGGAAGGCCTCGCGCACCGTGCGCAGCCACTGCGCGGCCAGCGCGTCGCGGCGGGCCGGGTCGGCATCGGGTTGCACGCCAGCGAGCAGGGCTGCATCACGCACCTGATCGAGCGAACAGAGCATCGCCGCCACGTCGCGCAGCGGCGATTGTTTGGCACGGCGCTGCGCCAGCGGCACGCGCGGGTCGCCCTCGAAGTCGACGAAGGCGAAGTCGCTGTGCACCAGCAGCACCTCCTGCAACCGGAATCCGCCATGGATGCGGGTCTTCATGCCGGCGGGTGCCGCCGCCGCAGCGCGCGCGAAGACAGCCTGGCCGCCGGACGCGGCCACGCGCTGCACCAGCGCCTGCTGAGCCGGCGCCCACGACGGCGCGTGTTCGACCAGCAGCGCGCGGACCGCGTCGATGCAATGGCGCACCTGCTCGGCCCAGCGTTGCAGGTCGGCCGCGTCGATCGGCTCGGGGTCGAAGGCGGCGTCGCCGCTGCGCCGGTGCAGGGCCGCGTGCAGTTCGGCCGTGCGCCGCGCGAGCATGCGCATGCGCTCCAGGAAGCCCTCGTCCACCGGCTCGACCGCGGGCTTCCCGGCCCCATGGCGGCCCAGCCAGAGCTGCAACTGATCGAGGGCCAGGGCCCAGGCGTCGCCCTGGTTGGGGAGGTAGGCCTGCAGCAGGATCAGGCTGCTCGTGGCACCGCCGTCGGCCACATGCTCGACCGTCCCGGCCACGGCGGCGTGGTGCTCGAAATGCGCCACGTCGGTGAGGAACCGACCCATCTCCGCCTCGACGTGGATGCCCGGGCCCACCTGGCGCAGCACCTTCATGAACAGGCACTCCTCGACCACCAGCGTGGAACTGCGCGCCTGCGGCAGCACGCGCAGTTGCGACGGCGTGGCCGGCACGCGCCGCACGATGTCCGCGAACGCTGCCGAGGGCAAGAAGCGCAGCGTGCAGCGGGCGCCGCGCAGTTCGCGGCGAGCCGCCATCGCATTCAAGACCGCCGCGCAGAAGGCCGGGTCGGCCTGGGCATCGGCCATCACGCCCACGCGAGGGCCGACGCGCACCTTCGCCACGGCGGCGGGTTGCAGAAGGCGCAGGCGCTCGTCTTCGCCGTCTTCCCAGGCCAGCGCAAAAGGCGCGAACCAGCGCACGGCGTCGTCGGCCGAACGGGCGTCGAGCAGGCTCAGCAGCCACTCCCGTCCTTCGTGATCGAGCACGGCGTGGTCGGCGATGCGGGCCCGCGCCAGTGCCTCGTCGCGCCCCGTGAACCAGCGTTGGCGGGCGATGTAGGCCGGCAACACACGCTCCTCGAACTGCGCCAGCGTCCGGATGGCCATGGCGATACGCCAGGGCACCACACGATCGCGGAACAGGCTGTTCCATCCGTCGAACAGCACCAGCACGGCGAGATCCTCGACCGGCCGGCGGTCGACGTACCAGTCCGGCGGGGCCACGTCCACCGCCAGCCGCAGCCAGAAGAAGCCGTGCGCGGGCAGCGTCAGTGCATAGCCGGAATCGGCGACCGGGGCGAAGGCGTTGCCGCCCATCATCTCCACCGGCACGCGGCCGCTGAACCGAGCCAGATCGATCTCCACCGGCTGGGCCGTGCGCGCCAGGTTGGCCACGCACAGCACCGCCTCGTCGCCCAGTTCGCGCACGTAGGCCAGCACCTTGCGGTTGCCCGGATGCAGCATGGTGATGCCGCCGCGCCCGAACACCTGCGTCGAGCGCCGCACGGCGAGCAGCCGGCGCGTCCAGTTGAGCAGCGAGGAAGGCTCGCGCGACTGCGCCTCGACATTGACCGACTCGTAGCCGTACACCGGGTCCTGGATGGGCGGCAGGTACAGGCGCTGCGGGTCGGCGCGCGAGAAGCCGCCATTGCGATCGCTCGTCCACTGCATCGGCGTGCGCACGCCGTCGCGGTCGCCGAGGAAGATGTTGTCGCCCATGCCGATCTCGTCGCCGTAGTACAGCACCGGCGAGCCAGGCATCGACAGCAGCAGGCTGTTCATCAGCTTGATGCGCTCGAGGTCGTTCTCGAGCAGCGGCGCCAGCCGGCGGCGGATGCCGAGGTTGATGCGCGCGCGCGGGTCGGCGGCGTACATGCTGTACATGTAGTCGCGCTCGCGGCTGGTGACCATCTCGAGCGTGAGCTCGTCGTGGTTGCGCAGGAAGATGGCCCATTGGCAGGCGGGCGAGATGTCCGGCGTCTGCGCCAGGATCTCCACCACCGGGTGGCGGTCTTCCTGCGCGATGGCCATGTACATGCGCGGCATCAGCGGGAAGTGGTAGGCCATGTGGCACTCGTCGTCCTCGCCGAAGTACTCGCGCACGTCCTCCGGCCACATGTTGGCCTCGGCCAGCAGCAAGCGGTTCGGGTACTTCTCGTCGAGGCGGCGGCGCAGGCCCTTGATCACCTCGTGGGTCTCGCGCAGGTTCTCGTTGCTCGTGCCCTCGCGCTCGATCAGGTAGGGAATGGCATCCAGGCGGAAGCCGTCGACGCCTTGCTCGAGCCAGAACTCCATGATGCCGAACACGGCCTCGCGCACCGCCGGGTTGTCGAAGTTCAGGTCGGGCTGGTGGCTGAAGAAGCGGTGCCAGTAATGCTGGCCGGCGACATCGTCCCACGACCAGTTCGACTTCTCGGTGTCGGTGAAGATGATGCGCGTGCCCGCGTATTGCTGCGGGTCGTCGCTCCAGACGTAGAACTCGCGCTCCGGCGAGCCGCGCGGTGCGCGGCGCGCGGCCTGGAACCAGGGGTGCTGGTCGGAGGTGTGGTTGAGAACCAGCTCGGTGATCACGCGCAGGCCGCGGCGGTGCGCTTCGTCGACCAGCCGCTTGACGTCGGCGGCGGAGCCGTAGGCCGGATTGACGCTCGTGAAGTCGGATACGTCGTAGCCGTCGTCGCGAAGCGGCGAAGGGTAGAACGGCAGCAGCCAGATCGTGTTGACCCCGAGGTCGCGGACGTGGTCGAGTTTCTCGATCAGGCCCGCGAAGTCACCCAGGCCGTCGCCGTTCGAGTCGAAGAACGCCTTGATGTGCAACTCATAGATGACCGCATCCTTGTACCACTGCGAAGCGTCGCCGGGCAGTGACGATGGGGGCGCAGCCGCGCCAATCTGTGAGAGCTCGCTCATCGATGCGGGTGTCCTGTGGTCCGGCCCCGCTGCTGCGGGGCTCACCGGCAGCGGCCGATCCTACACAGTCGCTATGCCGCACCACGATGGATGGACTCTGCCCGGTTCAGCGCCCGGGCTCGGGCCTCGCCAGCAGCGGCCAGGGAACCAGTTCTTCCGGCTGCGCTTCGCCCGCTGGCACGCGCAGGGCCAGGCCATACCAGCCCACGTCGTGCCAGCGGCCGAGCTTGAAGCCGACCCGCGGGTACACGCCCACCGGCTCGAAACCCATGGCGCGGTGCAACCCCACGCTCGCTTCGTTGGGCAAGGTGATTCCGGCAAAGGCCGACACCGCGCCCTGCCGGCGCAGCAGATCGAACAGCACGGTGTACAGCTGCCGACCGATGCTGCGCCGGTGCATGCCGTCGCGCACGTAGGCGCTCACCGTGACCGACCATCGGTAGGCTTCGCGCTCGGCGAACGCGCCGGCGTAGCAGTAGCCCAGCACCTCGCCGCCCTCCTCGGCCACGAGCCAGGGCCACATCATCGTCACCTTGGCCAGGCGTGCGGCCATCTCGGCGGCGTCGGGCGCGCGCAGCTCGAACGAAGTCGGCCGATGCAGCACGCTCGGTGCGTAGATCTCGGCCAACGCGGCGGCGTCGCGCGCCTGGGCCGGTCGAATGGCCAGAACCACGGATCCCTCCTTCAGCGTGCCGGAGAAAGCTGCCGCACCCGCCCCATCGCCATCGACGCTGCGGCGGTGCGCGTCTCGACGCCGAGTTTCTCGAACACATGCTCGAGGTGCTTGTGCACGGTGCGCGGGCTGGTGCCCAGGATGTCACCGATGTCGCGGTTGGTCTTGCCCTGCACCACCCAGTAGAGCACTTCGGCCTCGCGCGCAGTGAGCTTGAAGGCCAGGCCGAGCGCCTCGATGGTCGACTCGTCGGACGACTCGCTCATCACCAGCAGCCACTCGTCGTCGCCGCCGCTCTCGCCGCCGCTGGCCGCGCTGGCCTCGTGCAGCGCGAAGGCCAGGCGCTTGCCGTGCCGCGCGATCGTCAGCGGCTGCGGCGTGCCGCCGGTGGCCTGCACCACGGCCTGCGCCTGCAGCCAGTCGAGCAGCGCCTCGCCGAGGTGGTGGCCGTCACCGGCCTCGTGGGCGGTGAGCAGCTGGCGCGCCAGCGGCGTCTGCCAGAGGATGCGCCCGTCGGCGGCGCGCACCGACAGCGTGGCGTGGCCGAAGGCATCGAGCGCATTGCGCGCCTGGCGCCGCTCGCGCGCGCCCTGCACGTGCGCGGCGATGCGCGCGAGCACCTCCATCGGCTTGATCGGCTTGGCCACGTAGTCCACGCCGCCGGACTGGAAGGCCTTGAGCACATGCTCGGTCTCGGTCAGGCCGGTCATGAAAATGATCGGGATGGCGGCGGTGGCCGTCTCGGCCTTCAGCCGTTTCGCCACCTCGAAGCCGTCGAGCCCCGGCATCATCGCGTCGAGCAGGATCACGTCGGGCATGGCCTGCGCGGCGCGCTGCAGGGCCTGCTCGCCGTTGGTGGCGACGAGCACGGTGTAGCCGAACTCGTCGAGCGCGTCGTGCAGCATCGACAGGTTGTCGGGCACGTCGTCGACGATGAGCACGACGTCGGAGTTGTGGCGGTCGAGGTTCATCTGGCGGTCCGCCGGGAGCCCGCCGGTCTCGCCCGGCCGGAGAGATCCATCGAACCGCAGGCTCGTCCAACACGCGCTCGGTGTTTCAGGTCGGCAAGGCGCGACACCAGCCGCCTCGGGTCTGCTGCCACGTGCAGCGGCCAGATCGTATTCAGGCCCTTTGCTTTGGTGACTTTCATTTGGGCCAGCAAATGAAAGTTACCGCCGGCCGGGCGCGACCGGCGGGCTGCCCCAGAAAGCACCAATCTCAACATCACGACTCCAAAGCCCGCGTCAACACCCCATTCATCTCGTCGAGCTGGAACCCCCGCGCCATCGCCCGCATGCGCTCGACGAAAGCCGCGCAAGCCGGCGACTCGGTCTCGATCTGATCGAGCCGCTTGACGATCCCGCGCACGTAGCCGATGTTGACCAGCTCCTGCAGCGCCCGCAGGTGCGGCTCGGCCGGCAGGGCCAGGCTCTCGGTGGCCACGGCAGGTGGGCTCGCCGCCGCCACGGCCACATCGGCCGTGAGCCACTGCAGCGCCATCGCTCGCCCCAGCCAGTCGAGCAGCTCGCCCACACGCACCGGCTTGGTGATGAAGTCGCGCGGCGTGATGCCCACGTCGTTGTCCAGCCCCTGGTCGAAGGCGTTGGCCGAGACGATCGCCAGCGCCGCCGGGCCGATGGCCTCGTGGCGGATGCGGCGCAACGTCTCCCATCCATCGATGCCGGGCATGGCCAGGTCCATGAAGATCGCATCGGGCCGCCAGCCATCGGGCTGCGCCCGGCCTTCGCGCAGCATCGCCAGGCACTGCTCGCCCGAGGCCGCGGTGCGCAGATCGAAGCCCAGCGGCTCGAGCACGCTGACGAGCAGGCCGCGGTCGGCCTCCTCGTTGTCTACGACGAGGACGCGCCGCCGCTCGCCCGCATAACCGACGCGCGCCGCCGCCTTCGGCGCCGGCAGCGCATCGGAGTGCAGCTCGGGCAGGAACAGGCGCACGCGAAACACCGAGCCGCGGCCGGGCTGGCTGTCCACCGTCATCTCGCCGCCCATCAGCTCGGTGAGCATCTTCGCGATGGTCAGGCCCAGGCCCGTGCCGTCGGTGCCGCCCTGCCCCGCCGCCGAGCCGCGCGCGAAGGGCTCGAAGACGCGCGCCACTTCGTCGGGCGGCATGCCCGGGCCGGTGTCCTCGATCTCGAAGTGCGCGATCTCGCGGGCGTAGCGCAGGCGGAACACGACCCGGCCGCTGCGCGTGAACTTCACCGCGTTGCCCAGCAGGTTGATGAGGATCTGGCGCAGCCGCTTCTCGTCGGCACGCACCAGCTCCGGCGCCTGCGCGTCGATCTCGGCGACGAAGCCGATGCCCTTGGACTGCGCCTGCAGCTCGAACATGCGCGCGATTTGCTGCAGGCTCTCGCGCAGGCGCAGCGGTGCAGGCTCCAGCGTGAGCTTGCCGCCCTCGATGCGCGCCATGTCCAGCGTGCCTTCGATCAGCGACAACAGGTGGTCGCCGCCGCGCTTGATGACGCGCACCGCCTGGCGGCGCGCCTCGGGGATGGACGGGTCATCGTCGAGCAATTGCGCGTAGCCGAGGATGCTGTTCAAGGGCGTGCGCAGCTCGTGGCTGATGGCGGAGATGTAGCGGCTCTTCGCCTGGTTGGCCGAATCCGCTACCTGCTTGGCCTGCTGCAGTGCCTCGTCGGTGCGGCGGTGCGACTCGATCTCCTGCACCAGCAGCAGCGTCTGGCGGTTCGATTCCTCCTGCGCCACCTGCGCGCTCTTGTGCTTGAGCACCAGCCACCAGGCGACCACCGCGCTGGTCACGAGCAAGGCCGCATACACCTTCACGAAGCCCATCTGCAGTGCCGCCTCGGCCTCGGGCGCCATCCCACCCAGCGCACGCCGCTCCTGCGTGTACACAGTGGCGAACAGCGCGGCCAGCGCCGGCATGGCCAGCGCCATCAGCATCAGGTAGTGGCCGAGCTCGGTGTCCAGCCGCTGCCACAGGCCCGGCGGCACGATGCCCGACATGGCCGAGCGCCATTGCACCGACAGCCGCGCGTCGGGCTTGCACAGGTCGTGGCAACGCGCGTCGAGCGAGCAGCACAGCGAGCAGATCGCGCCGCCGTAGGCCGGGCAGTGCGCCATGTCGTCGTGCTCGTAGTCGCGCTCGCAGATCGTGCATCGCGTCAGGCGCTTGTAGCTGCCTTGTTCCTGCGGCGCCGCGTCGGGCTGCCGCGCGAGGTAGTAGCGGCCTTTCGTCCACCAGGCGATCAGCGGCGAGCAGACGAACGCGGTGACCAGCGCGATCACGGCCGAGAAGGCCTGCGCCATCGGCCCGAGCACACCGAGGTAGGCGACGATGGAAACGAGGGAGGCGATGCCCATCGCCCCGACGCCGACCGGGTTGACGTCGAACAGGTGGGCGCGCTTGAACTCGATGCCTTTGGGCGACCAGCCCATCGGCTTGTTGATCACCAGGTCGGCCACCACCGCCATCATCCAGCTGATCGCGATGTTCGAGTACAGGCCGAGCACCTTGCCGAGCGCCTGGAAGACGTTCAGCTCCATCAGCATCAGCGCGATCAGCGTGTTGAACACCATCCACACCACGCGGCCCGGGTGGCTGTGCGTGAGCCGCGCGAAGAAGTTCGACCAGGCCAGCGAGCCGGCGTAGGCGTTGGTGACGTTGATCTTGAGTTGCGAGACGATCACGAACACCGCGGTGGCCGCCACTGCCCAGCCGTAGTTCGAGGTCACCGCGCCGTAGGCGATCAGGTACATCTGGGTCGGGTCGACTGCGCGCGCCACCGGCACCGCGTAGCCGATCGCCAGGTAGGCGAGCAGGCAGCCGGCGAGCATCTTCAGCACGCCGGGGATGACCCAGCCGGGGCCGCCGATCATCACGCCGGCCCACCAGGCGAAGCGGTTGCTGCGCTGCCTTTCAGGCATGAAGCGCAGGTAGTCGGCCTGCTCGCCCATCTGCGTGATGAGTGCGATGCCCACCGTCATGGCGGCACCGAACTTCATCAGGTCGAAGCCGGCCGGTTGCAGCTCGTCGGTGCCCGAGGCGCCGGAGACGATGCCGCCGAAATGCCAGATGTCCGTCAGCACCGTCGGGTGCTGCTGCAGCACGTAGGCCAGCGGCACGATCAGCATGGCCAGCCACAGCGGCTGCGTCCACACCTGCAGCCGGCTGATCGTCGTCACGCCGTGGGTGACCAGCGGGATCACCAGCAGCGAGCACAGCAGGTAGCCCCAGGCCGGCGGGATGTCGAAGGCGAGCTCGATCGCGTAGGCCATGATGGCCGCCTCGAGCGCGAAGAAGATGAAGGTGAAGCTCGCGTAGATCAGCGAGGTGATGGTGGAGCCGATGTAGCCGAAGCCGGCACCGCGCGTGAGCAGGTCCATGTCGACACCATGGCGCGCGGCATACACGCTGATCGGCCAGCCGGCCAAGAAGATGATCAGCCCGGTGGCGAGGATGGCCCAGAAGGCATTGACGAAGCCATAGTCCACGAGCAGCGTGCCGCCCACGGCCTCGAGCACCAGGAACGAGGCTGCGCCGAAGGCGGTGTTGGCCACGCGCAGCGACGACCACTTGCGGAACGAGCGCGGCGTGAAGCGCAGCGCGTAGTCCTCCATCGTCTCCTTGGCGACCCAGCTGTTGTAGTCGCGCCGGACCTTGATGACGCGCTGCACTGCCTTGGTGCTTGCAGGCGTGGCGATCCCCGGCCCGATGGGCGGATTCTCCTGGGGCAGGGCCGGGTTCGCACTCATGCGCCTTCTTGGGGCAAGGCCTGTGCCAACGGGGTGAACCCTCGTAGCATCTGGCACGTCTCCTGCTGAAGCCGACCCCATGGAACTCACGCCCCGCGAGAAGGACAAGCTGCTCATCTTCACCGCCGCATTGCTGGCGGAACGGCGCAAGGCGCGCGGCCTGAAGCTCAACTACCCCGAGGCGGTGGCCCTGATCAGCGCCGCGATCATGGAGGGTGCACGCGACGGCAAGAGCGTGGCCGCGCTGATGAGCGAGGGCAAGACAGTGCTCACCAAGGCCGACGTGATGGACGGCGTGGCGGAGATGATCCCGGATATCCAGGTCGAAGCCTCGTTCCCCGATGGCACCAAATTGGTGACCGTGCACCAACCTATCGCATGAGAGACGGCATGAACAAGACTCCGAGGGCGACACCCATGAACCGAACCCTGATCGTCGCCGCGCTGCTGCTGGCCAGTGGCTGGGCCGCCGCCCACGAAGGCCACGGCTTCGCAGGCCCGCACTGGCACGCCAGCGACCTGTTCGGCCTGGCACTCGCGGTGGCCGCCGGTGCCGGCATGGTGTGGTGGCGGGGCCGCAAGTGACGGCCTTCACCCCCGGCGAACTGCTCGTCGATGCCGGCGATCTGGCGCTCAACCCCGGCCGCCGCACGATCACGCTGGTGGTCGAGAACGGCGCCGACCGGCCGATCCAGGTCGGCTCGCACTACCACTTCGCCGAGACCAACGGCGCGCTCAAGTTCGACCGCGGCGCCGCGCGCGGCATGCGGCTGAACATCGCCTCGGGCACGGCAGTGCGCTTCGAACCGGGGCAGCAGCGCACGGTCGACCTGGTCGACTTCGCCGGCGACCGCGAGGTCTACGGCTTCCGCGGCCTCGTGCAAGGAAAACTTTGAACATGCTGCCCCCACGCTCACTTTGTTCGCTGCCCCCCGAGGGGGCGCAGGCCTCCCTTGGGACGGCCCGGCGGGAGACCTGAATGGCCACCATCGGCAAACGCGCCTACGCCGAGATGTTCGGCCCCACCGTCGGCGACCGGGTTCGCCTGGCCGACACCGAGCTCATCGTCGAAGTCGAGAAGGACTACACCCTGGCCGCCGGGGGCTACGGCGAAGAAGTGAAGTTCGGCGGCGGCAAGGTGATCCGCGACGGCATGGGCCAGAGCCAGCGCGTCAACGGCCCCGGCCGCGAAGAGGCGGTGGACTGCGTCATCACCAACGCGCTGATCATCGACCACTGGGGCATCGTCAAGGCCGACATCGGCATCCGCGGCACTCGCATCGCCGCCATCGGCAAGGCCGGCAACCCCGACGTGCAGCCGGGCGTGGACATCGTCATCGGCCCGGGCACCGAGATCATCGCCGGCGAGGGCATGATCGTCACCGCCGGCGCGATCGATTCGCACATCCACTTCATCTGCCCGCAGCAGATCGAGGAGGCGCTGTCTTCCGGCGTGACCACCATGCTCGGCGGCGGCACCGGCCCGGCCACCGGCACCTTCGCCACCACCTGCACGCCGGGGCCGGCCAACATGGCGCGCATGCTGCAGGCGGCCGATGCCTTCCCGATGAACCTGGGCTTCCTCGGCAAAGGCAATGCGAGCCTGCCCGAGGCGCTGCGCCAGCAGGTGATGTCCGGCGCCATCGGCCTGAAGCTGCACGAGGACTGGGGCACCACGCCAGCGGCGATCGACTGCTGCCTGTCGGTGGCCGAGGAGACCGACACGCAGGTCGCCATCCACAGCGACACGCTGAACGAATCGGGCTTCGTCGAGAACACCATCGCGGCGACCAAGGGACGCACGCTGTGCGCCTTCCACACCGAAGGTGCGGGCGGCGGCCATGCGCCGGACATCCTGCGCGTGGTGGGCGAGGAGAACTTCCTGCCCTCCTCCACCAACCCGACCATGCCCTATACCGTCAACACGCTCGACGAACACGTCGACATGCTGATGGTGTGCCACCACCTCGACGCCGGCATCGCCGAAGACCTCGCCTTCGCCGAGAGCCGCATCCGCCGCGAGACCATCGCCGCGGAGGACATGCTGCACGACCTCGGCGCGATCAGCATGATGAGCAGCGACAGCCAGGCCATGGGCCGCGTCGGCGAAGTCGTCATCCGCACCTGGCAGACGGCGCACAAGATGAAGCTGCAGCGCGGCGCGCTGCCGGGCGACTCGGCGCGCAACGACAACACGCGCGTGAAGCGCTACATCGCCAAGCTCACCATCAACCCGGCGCTGGCGCACGGCATGGCGCACGAGATCGGCAGCATCGAGGTCGGCAAGTGGGCCGACCTGGTGCTGTGGAAGCCGGCCTTCTTCGGCGTCAAGCCGGCGCTGATCCTGAAGGGCGGTTTCATCGCCGCGGCAGCGATGGGCGACCCGAACGCGTCGATCCCGACACCGCAGCCGGTGCACTACCGGCCGATGTTCGGCGCCTTCGGCGGCGCGCTGCACCAGGGTTCGCTGACCTTCCTGAGCCGCGCGGCGCTGGAAGGCGGCATCCCCGAGCAGCTCGGCCTGCACAAGCGCACCGCCGCGGTGAAGGGCTGCCGCGGCGTACGCAAGCAGCACATGGTGCACAACGGCCTGACGCCGAAGATGGAAGTCGACGCGCAGACCTACGAGGTGCGCGCCGACGGCGTGCTGCTCACCTGCGAGCCGGCCAAGGTGCTGCCGATGGCGCAGCGCTACTTCCTGTTCTGAGAGGGCTGCGCGGGCTCAGAAGGTGTGAATGAACCCTGCGTGGCCGAGCAGACCGCGCAGGGGGACCCAATCAAGGCGCAAAGCGCAGACGTAGCTCGGGCTACGGCGAGCATTTGCAACGCCGAGTGGGGCTGCCTGGGCGGGATGAGCGGCCATGATGGGTTCGTTCACACCTTCTCAACCCGCCATGCGCTCGCGGAAGGCGCGGGGCGACACGCCCAGCGATCTTGTGAACACGCGGCTGAAGTAGGCCGGGTCCGAGAAGCCCAGCGTGTAGGCGATCGTGGCGATGCTCATGCTCGTGTAGGCCAGGTTGCGCCGCGCCTCGCGCATGACGCGCGCATCGATCAGGCGCGACACCGGCTCGCCGGTGGCCGCGCGGGCCACGCGCGTCAGGTGCGTGGGCGTGACCGCCAGTGCGCGGGCGTAGTCCGCCACCTTCCAGTGCTCGAGATAGTGCAACTCCAGCGCGCTTTCGAAGCGGCGCAGCAGCTCCGGCTCGGCCAGCGGCTCCTCGACGGCATCCGTGCGGGCCACCGCGCGTGCGGTCAGCCCCAGCAGCATCGCGCACAGGCCGCGCAGCACCAGCGCACGCGCCGGATCGCGGCCGCTGAACTCGAGCCCGATCTGCCGCATCGCCGCGACGATCGGCTCGTCGGCGACGAGGATGCACGAGTGCGCCAAGGTGCGCCGCGCATCACCGGCCTGGGCGAGCACCTCGTCGCGCAACTCATCGGCCAGCGTGGCCACATAGCCTTGCGTGCCGGGGGCGAACGAGAACCCGTGCACGTGGCCGGGCGGCACGTTGACCAGCGACATCGGCCGCAGCGGCAGCACGCGGCCTTCGAGCTGCGCCGTGCCTCCGCCGGACTCGATCAGCAGCACCTGGTGCAGCCGGGCATGCCGGTGAGGCTCGAATTCCCAGTCGTGCAGCACGGAGCGCTCGGCGATGGTCTCGCAGTGCATCACGTCGGGCAGGTGCGCCGACTCGCCGAACAGGCTGAAGGAGAGGATGCGTTCGCGCGACCGGGCCATGTTCGAATCGTACAAGTATTGGACGCATCCGGTCATTCCTTCCGGGGCTCGGGATGGCTACCTTTCGGGCTGGCCAGAACAGCATCTGGCGCAACCCCTCTGAAGGAGACAAGACCATGCAAACCCGTGTGTGCATCATCGGCGGCGGCCCCTCCGGCCTGATGCTGTCCCAGCTCCTGCACCTCAAGGGCATCGACAACGTCGTGCTCGAGAAACAGAGCCGCGAGTACGTGCTCAGCCGCATCCGCGCCGGCGTGCTCGAACACGGCTTCGCCAAGCTGATGCGCGAGGCGCAGTGCGGCGAACGCATGGACCGCGAGGGCGAGATCCACGAGGGCTTCTTCATCGCCCACGACGGCAGGATGGACCGCGTCGACCTGCACAAGTACAGCGGCGGCAACTCCGTCGTCGTCTACGGCCAGACCGAACTCACGCGCGACCTCTACGAGGCCCGCGACCGCATGAAGGGCGTCGTGATCCACAACGCCGAGGACGTGCAGCCGCACGACCTGAAGAGCGGCAAGCCCTTCGTCACCTACCGGGCCGGCGACGAGACCGTGCGCATCGACTGCGACTTCGTCATCGGCGCCGACGGCTTCCACGGCGTGAGCCGCAAGTCGATCCCGAAGACGGTGCTCAAGGAGTACGAGAAGCTCTACCCGTTCGGCTGGCTCGGCGTGCTGTCTCGCACCAAGCCGGTGTCGCCGGAGCTGATCTACGCCAAGCACGAACGCGGTTTCGCGCTGTGCTCGCTGCGCTCGCAGGTGCTCAGCCGCTACTACATCCAGGTGCCGCTGAGCGACAAGGTCGAGGACTGGTCCGACGAGGTCTTCTGGGCCGAACTCAAGCGCCGCCTGCCGGCCGAGGTGGCCGCTCGCATGGTCACCGGCGCGTCGATCGAGAAGTCGATCGCCCCGCTGCGCTCCTTCGTGGCCGAGCCGATGCGCTACGGCAACCTGTTCCTCGCCGGCGACGCGGCGCACATCGTGCCGCCCACCGGCGCGCGCGGCCTGAACAGCGCGGCCTCGGACATCTACTACCTCTACCACGCGATGCTCGCGCACTACCAGAACGGCGACAGCTCCGGCCTGGACAACTACTCCGCGAAGGCGCTGGCGCGCGTGTGGAAGGCGCAGCGCTTCTCGTGGTGGATGACGACCCTGCTGCACACCTTCCCGGACAGCATCGCGTACGACGGGAAGCTGCAGCAGACCGACCTGGCCTACCTCTTCTCGTCGGAGGCTGCGCAGCGCTCGCTGGCGGAGAACTACGTCGGCCTGCCGTTCTGAGGCGGCGCACCCGGCTCGGGCCTTCCGGCGGTAACTCCTTGTTCCGGCGGCCGGTCGCACGGCCTGCCGCCCCTATGCTGCGGCCTCGGCGGCATGACACAGGGAGGCTGGCGTGCGACGACTGCGTGAATGGATCTGCGGGCTGGCCGGCGCGCTGCCGGCCGCCGTGCTGGCTGCGCCCGCGGCCGACGAGGCGTTGCTGAAGGCCGCGCTGGTCGTGCGCACCTTCGACCATTTCGCCGCCGCTTGCCAGCAGCGCGGCGGCTTCAAGCCCGCCGACGCCTCCAGCGTGAAGGCCTGGGAGCGCGACCATGGCGTCGCGCAGATCCGCACCAAGGCACAGGCGATCGACAGCGACCCCGCGCAGAAGCAGCATCTCGAGCGTGGCGTGAGCACCATCGTGCGGCAGATCGACGCCAAGGGCGTGGAGCCCTGCCTGGCCGCCGTGACGGCCAGCCGCACGCGCGATGCGCAGTTCGCTGCCGTGGCGCCGCAGCTGCTCTCCGAGGCTGGCAGCGCCGCGCCGGCGGCGAAGCCGGCACCCCCGGCTCCGCCCCCCGTGGCATCGGTCAGGCCCGATGCCGCGCTGCTGGCGCAGATCGACTCCTTCGGCTTCGACACGCGCCCGGCGATGGGCATCGGAGGCTTCATCACCACCGACATCTACCCGGTGGTGCTGTTCCGCGACGGCCGGCTGCTGACCGACGTGGAAGGGCTGATGTTCGCGGGCGGCATGGCCGCGCACCAGGCGGCCCATCCGAAGGACTGGACACGCTGGCGGCGCCAGGGCGGCGAACTGCAGATCGCCGGCGAGAAGGGCTGGGAGAAATTGGAGTTCCAGTCGACGTTCAGGCAGTTGCCCAAGGACTTCCGCCTCGACGGGCTGTTCCGGCGCCTGGGCGGCACGGGCAACGTGGCGATGGGCGGCACCGCGACGGTGGCGGCGTGGAACGAGTACCGCTTCACGCCCGATGGCCGGGTCAGCCGCGGCGGCGGCGCCGGCGCGCGCGCCGAGAGCACCGGCGGCTCGGTGGTGACGGGCAGCCAGGCCGCCGGCCAGCAGGGGCGCTACCGCATCGAGGGCGTGATGCTGAACATCCGCTACGACGACGGCAGCGAGGAGTCGCGCTTGATCATCACCGACCCGAAGGATCCGACCGGCGCGATCTGGCTCGATGGCCAGGGGTATGCCCAGCGGCGGCGCTGAGCGGCACAATCCGCGGCATGCTGACACTCAACAAGATCATCCCCGGCGGGCGCGGCCTGGCCGCCGTGCTGCTCAAGCGCGCCGCCACCGTCGAGCTCGACTGGGACGTGCGCCAGAAGAGCCGATTCGACGCCACCGACTCGCAGGGCCGCGCGCTCGGCGTGTTCCTGCCACGCGGCAGCGTGGTGCGCGGCGGCGACGTGCTGGTGGCCGAAGACGGCTCGCTGGTGCGCGTGCTGGCCGCGCCGCAGCCGGTGCTGCGCGTGACGCACTGCAGCCAGCACGGCAGCCCCTACGACCTGCTGCGCGCCGCCTACCACCTGGGCAACCGCCACGTGCAGCTGGAGCTCAAGCCCGACCACCTGAAGCTGGAGCCCGACCACGTGCTGGCCGAGCTGCTGAACCAGATGCACATGATCGTGAAGGAAGTGCAGGAGCCCTTCGAGCCGGAGTCGGGCGCCTATGCGCCGGGCGCGCATGCCCATGGGCACGAGAAGGCTCACGATCACGGCCACGCTGCGGGACATGCGCACGATCACGGCCACGACCATGCGCATGAGCACGTGCACGGCCATGGTCACGGCGGTCACGGTCACGATCACTGAATCGACGTGCCGCGCGTCCGTACCGCCGCACCGACCCTCGCCCCGGGCGCGCTGCTGCAGCTGATGTGGCTGGCGTCGCCCGCCCTGCCGGTGGGCGGCTTCAGCTACTCCGAGGCACTGGAGGCCGCGGTCGAGTCGGGCCATGTCGTCAATGAAGCCGACGCCGCGCGCTGGTTGTGCGACCAGTTGCAGCTCGGCCTGGCGCGCAGCGAGCTCGCCGTGGTCGCCAAGGCCTTCGGCGCCTGGCAGCGCGGCGACGCCACCCATCTGCGCGAGCTCAATGACTGGGTGCTGGCCACGCGCGAGACGCGCGAACTGCGCGCGCAGGCCGAGCAGATGGGCCGCTCGCTCGTCGAGTGGCTGAAGAACCGCGGCGTGGTCGACGAGCGCGTGGCAGTGCTCGCCGCGTTTCCGCCGGCGCCCACCTGGCCGGTGGCCTTCGCGCTGGCCGCCGCGCAGACCGGTGCACCGCTGCGCGAGGCGCTGCTCAGCTTCGCCTTCGGCTGGGCGGAGAACATGGTGCAGGCGGCGCTGAAGTCGGTGCCGCTGGGCCAGAGCGCGGGGCAGCGCATCCTCGCCGCGCTGGTCGCTGCCATTCCCGCCGCGGCCGAGCAGGCAGAACGCCTGGCCGACAGCGAGCGGCAGGCCTTCTCGCCGATGCTGGCCATCCTGTCGTCGCAGCACGAGACGCAGTACTCGCGCCTGTTTCGCTCCTGAGCGCAACGCCGTCCATGACGCACTGCCTGCTCGTCGATGACGACCCCGAGATCCGCCATCTGCTGCTGGACTACCTGAAGGGCTTCGGCTTCACCGTGCAAGCCGTGCCCGACGGCCGTACGCTGCGCCGCGCGCTGGCCGCCTCGATGCCCGACGTGCTGCTGCTCGACCTGATGCTGCCCGATGAGGACGGCCTGGCGCTGTGCCAGTGGGTCAAGCAGACGCGCCCGGCGCTGCCGGTGATCATGCTCACCGCGCAGGGCGACCCGATGTCGCGCGTGCTCGGCCTCGAACTCGGCGCCGACGATTACCTGCCCAAGCCCTTCGAGCCGCGCGAGCTGGTGGCGCGCATCAAGGCCGTGCTGCGGCGGGGTGCCGCGGCCGCCCTGCCGACCGCGTCGGCGGCGGACGTGCGCTTCGAAGGTTGGATCTTCGACCGCCTGCGCCGCGAACTGCGCGAGGGCGACGGCACGGTGCTGGCACTGTCCGCGGCGGAATTCCGGCTGCTGTCGGCCTTCGTGGATCACGCCGGCAAGGTGCTGGCGCGCGATCGACTCATCGAGCTCACGCGCAGCGGCGACGCAGAAGTGGGCGGGCGCAGCGTCGACCTCGCCGTCTCGCGGCTGCGCGCCAAGCTCGGCGAGGCGCGCAGCGGCCAGCCGCTGATCCGCACGCTGCGCGGCGAGGGCTATCTCTTCGACGTGAAGGTGGACACATGAACTGGCGCCGATTCGACACGCTGTTCCTGCGCCTGTTCGTGCTGATGTGGGTGACGCTGGTGCTCAGCCACGGGGTCGCCTTCCTGGCCGTGGGCCCGATGGCCGGGCCGCGCGGGCCGGCTCCGCAAGGTGGTCACCCGGGCGCCGCGCAGTGGCCCACCTTGCCCTCGCTGCCGCCGGGCAATCCGTTCACGGCCGACGAGGTCGAGCGCGGCGGGCGGCCTCCAGCAGGCGGACCGCCGGGGGCGGGCGGTCCGACAGGCTCGTTGGCGCTGCCTCGCGGCGCGCTGTGGGCCGACTACGCCCTGCGCATGATCGTCATCGCCTTGGGCGCCGCACTCGGCGCACGCTGGCTGGCCAGCCCGATGCGGCGCCTGTCGCGCGCGGCCGGCGAGTTGTCGCGCGGCTTCGGCCGCGGCAAGGCGGCCCCGGTGCTCGACGTGACGCGCGGCACGCGCGAGGTGCGCGAGGCCGCCCAGGTGTTCAACGGCATGGCGACCCGCCTGCAGGAGCAGTTCGACGCCCGCGGCCTGCACATGGCGGCGCTGTCGCACGACCTGCGCACGCCGCTGACGCGGCTTCGTCTGCGCCTCGAGCAACTTCCGGACGCCGCCGCGCAATCGGCTGCCAACGACGTGCGCGAGATGGACGAGATGATCGACATGACGTTGGCGGTACTGCGCGAGCAACGCGACGCGCAACCCTCGGCGCCGGTGGACATGGCCTCGTTGCTGCAGGCCGTGGCGGACGACCTCGCCGAACAGGGACACGACGTGGTGCTGGCAGGCGATGCCGGTGCCATGCGGGCGCGGGCCCACCCCGCGGCGGTGCGCCGCGTCGTCGGCAACCTGGTGGGCAATGCGCTGCGCTACGGCGAACGCGCCCGCATCGGGCTGGCGCGCAGCGGCAACATGGTGGAAGTCACCGTCGACGACGACGGGCCGGGCATCCCGGCGGACCGGCTGGAGCAGGTCTTCGAGCCCTGGGTTCGCCTGACGGGCACGCACGAGCGCACCGGGCACGGGCTGGGCCTGGCGATCGCCCGCGACCTGGCCGAGCGCGACGGCGGCCGCCTCACCCTGGCGAATCGCCCGGCGGGCGGGCTGCGCGCCACGCTGCATCTGCCGGCCGCCTGAAACGATTGTGTCGGCGCCGATACCCGGCGTCAGTGTTCGCGAAACAGCGCGCGGCGAACATCCGTTGCATGACCACACGGAACGACACCATGCACGACCACGGCCTGCGCCATGACCTCGACACGATGAACCGCCGCGCGGCCGAGCGCCGGCGCGCCCTGCGCTGGCTGGCGGCGGCCGGCAGCGCGCCGCTGGGCCTGCTGGCCGCCTGCGGCGGTGGCGGCAGCGACGCCGGCACGACGACGACAGGCGGCGATTCGAGCGGATCCACCGGCGGCTCCTCCTCGTCGGGCAACTGCTCGGTCATCCCGAGCGAGACGGCCGGGCCCTACCCCGGCGACGGCACCAACACCAACAGCAGCGGCATCGTCAATGCGCTGACGCTGTCGGGCATCGTGCGCAGCGACATCCGCACCAGCGTGGCCGGCGCCAGCGGCACCGCTGCCGGCGTGCCGATGACGGTGACGCTGACGCTGGTGAACACCAGCGCGAGCTGCGCCAGCCTGGCCGGCTATGCGGTGTACCTGTGGCACTGCACGCGCGACGGCAACTACTCGCTCTACTCGAGCAGCGTACTCGACGAAAACTACCTGCGCGGCGTGCAGGTCAGCGACAGCAACGGCCAGGTGACGTTCACGACCATCTTCCCCGGCTGCTACAGCGGACGATGGCCGCACATTCATTTCGAGATCTACCCCAGCCTGTCCAGCGCCACCAGCGGCAACAACGACGTGAAGACCTCGCAGCTGGCCCTGCCGGCGGCGGCCTGCAACCAGGTCTACGGCACGGCCAGCGGCTACAGCACCAGCGTCAACAACTTCGCCGCGATCTCGCTGGCCAGCGACAACGTGTTCTCCAACGACAGCGCAGCGTACCAGTTGGCCACCGTCACCGGCGACGTGACGAACGGCTACGCCGCCACCCTGCAGGTCGGCATTTCCGCATGAGCAGGCGCGGCTTGCGGCGCCTATCATCGGCGCCATGAGCAGCCTGCATCACATTCCCTCGCGCACCAGGAAACTGCCGCCGCTGCGCGTGGGCGTCGGCGGCCCCGTCGGCTCCGGCAAGACGACCCTCGTCGAGATGCTGTGCAAGACGATGCGCGAGCGCTACGACCTCGTCGTCGTCACCAACGACATCTACACCAAGGAAGACCAGCGCCTGCTCACCGTGGCTGGCGCGCTGGAGCCCGAGCGAATCATGGGCGTGGAGACCGGCGGCTGCCCGCACACGGCGATCCGCGAAGACGCCTCGATCAACCTCGAGGCGGTGGACCGCATGCTGGGCAAGTTCCCGAACGCCGACATCGTGTTCATCGAGTCGGGCGGCGACAACCTGGCCGCCACCTTCAGCCCTGAGCTCTCGGACCTGACGATCTACGTGATCGACGTCGCCGCTGGCGAGAAGATCCCGCGCAAGGGCGGCCCTGGCATCACCAAGAGCGACCTGTTCGTCATCAACAAGACCGACCTCGCGCCCTACGTCGGCGCCGACCTGGCCGTGATGGAGGCCGACACAAAGCGCATGCGCCCGACGCGGCCCTACGTGATGACCAACCTGAAGACGAAGGCCGGCCTCCAGCAGGTGGTCGAGTTCATCGAGACGAAGGGCCTGCTGAAATGAGCCGGGCCGACGATTTGCGCGCCACGCTGGTGCGCAACCTGGCGGAGTTGCCACTCGAGCGGCAGCAGCGCGAGCCGCTGTACGACACTCGGTGCGGTAGCCTCTCCGACGGCACGGCGGCCGTCAAGCTCGGCGCCGGCTTCGACATCCTCGCGCCGGGCAAGCGCAGCTGCCCGTACCACTTCCACCACGCGCAGGAGGAGATGTTCGTCATCCTCGAGGGCGAAGGAACGCTGCGCGTGGCTGGCGAAATGGTGCCGGTGCGCGCCGGCGACGTGGTGTTCATCCCGCCCGGCCCACAGTACCCGCACCAGTTCATCAACACCTCGGCCGCGCCGATGCGCTACCTGAGCATCAGCACGCAGGAGCGTCCGGAGCTGTGCGAATACCCGGATTCCGGCAAGGTGGCCGGCTACACGCGCGGCCTGCGCATCATCCAGCGGCCGGCCGACAGCCTGGACTACTGGGAGGGCGAGCCCTAGACAAGGCCCGCCCTTCGATCAGCGCAGCGGCGGCGCCATCTCGCGCAGCGCACGCACGGCGCCGCTGCCGATCGACGCGCCGAAACGCTTGGCCAGCCGCTCGGCCACGTTTTCCTTGGGCGTGTAGTCGATCACCTCTTCGGCGCGGATCACCTCGCGCGCCACGAAGTCGAGGTTGCCGGTCTTGTCGGCCAGGCCGAGCTTGATGGCCTCCTCGCCGTTCCAGAACAGGCCCGAGAAGGTCTCCGGCGTCTCCTTCAGTCGCTTGCCGCGGCCCTGCTTGACCACGGCGATGAACTGCTGGTGGATCTGGTCGATCATGGCCTTGGCGAAGGCGCGGTGCTGCTCGTTCTGCGGCGAGAACGGGTCGAGCATGCCCTTGTTGGCGCCGGCGGTCAGCAGGCGGCGCTCGACGCCGAGCTTCTCCATCGTGCCGGTGAAGCCGAAGCCGTCCATCAGCACGCCGATGCTGCCCACCAGGCTGGCCTTGTCGACGTAGATCTCGTCCGCGGCCACCGCGATGTAGTAGGCGCCCGAGGCACACATCTCCTCGACCACCGCGTAGACCGGCTTCTTGTGCAACGCCTTCAGGCGGCGGATCTCGTCGTTGACGATGCCGGCCTGCACCGGGCTGCCGCCGGGCGAGTTGATGCGCAGCACCACGGCCTGCGCGCCGGCGTCCTCGAAGGCCGACTTCAGTGCCGCGACGAGGTTCTCGGCGCTGGCCTCGGTGTCGGCGGCGATCTCGCCGCGCACCTCGACCAGGGCCGTGTGCGGCGTGCTCGGCGCCGTCGGGCCCATGCGCGACGAGAAGGTCAGCGACACGATGAAGAAGAGCAGCAGCAGCCAGGCCAGGCGGAAGAAGACGCGCCAGCGGCGTTCGCTGCGCCGCTCGCGCAGGAAGTCGCGTGCGACCTGCTCCAGGCCGGAGGTCTCCAGCGTCGCCGGGCGTGCCGCGGCGCTGGACGGCGGGGCGGATGCCGGCGGCGGCGCGCTGCCGAAGGCGGGTTCCACTCGCCCTTGCTTGCTGGGTTCGTCGGGTGTGCTCATGGGAAGGCTTTCGGCCCCGGCCGACGTCTCAGTCGGCAAAGGCGGGTTGGGTGTCTCGGGAAGGATACCAATACACCTGGCCGTCACGTTCCTCGACGTCGATGACGACCAGGCGACCACGGCCACAGGGGCCGGCGACGCAGCGGCCGCTGGATGGCTCGTAGGCCGCGCCGTGGATCGAGCACAGGATGAAGGCTCGCTCGCTGTCGAGGAACTGGCCGGGCTGCCAGTCCATCTCCGCGGGCAGGTGCGCGCATCGGTTCAGATAGGCGACCACGCGGCCATCGAAGCGCAGCGCGAAGGCACGCGCCGGCTGGCGGTACTGCAGCACGTCGAACACCAGTGCGTCGCCCCGCTCGGCGAGTTGCTCGGAGGCGCACAGGTGCTGCGCTTCACCGCGCCCGGTCGCCTCAGGCATGGCGCATCAGCCAGTCGTGCAGGTCGGCGGTGGAGTGCGCCACGTGGCGCGTGTCGAAGCCGGAGAAGCTCTCGTGTGCATGCGCGCCGTAGCTCACGCCGATGGCCGCGGCACCGGCGTTGGCGGCGAGCTGCAGGTCGTGCGTGGTGTCGCCGATCATCAAGGTGCGCTCGGGCTCCACGCCGAACTCGCTCATCAGCTCGAGCAGCATCTGTGGATCCGGCTTGGACGCAGTCTCGTCGGCCGTGCGGGTGGCGTCGAACAGGCCCTGCAACTGCACCGTCTGCAGCGCTTCGTCCAGCCCGCGGCGCGACTTGCCGGTGGCCACGCCCAGCCAGTGGTTGCGCGCCTTCAGCGCCTGCAGCATCGGCAAAGTGCCCTCGAACAGAACGATCTCGTGCTGCTTCGCGAAGTAATGGTGGCGATAACGCTCGCCGAGCTCCTTGTAGCGCTCGCGCGGCAGGTCGGGCGCGGCGTGCTGCAAGGCCTCGATCAGGCCCATGCCGATGACATAGCTGGCGTCCTTGTCGCTGGGCACCGGCACGCCCAGGTCTGCGCAGGCGGCCTGGATGCAGCGCGCAATCAGCGCGGTGGAATCGAACAGCGTGCCGTCCCAGTCGAAGGCGATGAGGTCGAACTGACGCGGGCGGCTCATGTCGGGAGTGTGGCGAGGAAAGCCTCGCATTCTGCCGGCAGCGGCGATTCGAGCTCGATCACCTCGCCGCTGGCGGGGTGCTGGAAACGCAGCCGCCGCGCGTGCAGGAACATGCGCTCGAAATGCGCCGCGCCGCGCGAGAGCGACTTGTTGAGCGCGAAGTCGCCGTACTTGGCGTCGCCGACGATGGGGTGGCCCTCGTGGGTCAGGTGGACGCGGATCTGGTGCGTGCGGCCGGTCTTGATGGTCACGTCCAGCAGCGTGAAGTCGCGGTAGCGATGCGCCACCTTGACCAGCGTGATCGAGCGCTTGGCCTCGTCGTGGCCGGGCTCGACGGCACGCACGCGGCGCTCGCCCTCGCCGGTGAGGAACTTGTGCAGCGGCACGTCGATGACCTTTCTGCTCGCGGGCCAGGCGCCGATCACCAGCGCGGCGTAGGTCTTGCCCGTCTCGCGCTCGCGCAGCTGGTCCTGCAGCGCCACCAGGGCGGAGCGCTTCTTGGCGATCAGCAGCAGGCCCGAGGTCTCCTTGTCGAGCCGGTGCACGAGTTCGAGGAACTTCGCCCCCGGCCGCGCCTGGCGCAACTGCTCGATGACGCCGAAGCTCACGCCGCTGCCGCCATGCACGGCCACGCCGGCGGGCTTGTCGACGGCGATCAGGTGCTCGTCTTCGTAGACCACCGGGAATTCGCGCGCCGGCGCGGCCGGTTCGGCAGACCGGTCGGCCACGCGCACCGGCGGCACGCGCACCACGTCGCCGATTTCCAGCCGGGTGTCGGCGGCGGCGCGGCCCTTGTTGACGCGCACTTCGCCCGAGCGGATGACGCGGTAGACATGCGTCTTGGGCACGCCCTTGAGCAGCCGGATCAGGAAGTTGTCCAGCCGCTGGCCTTGCGAGCCCTCGTCGACCGTGAGGCGCAGCACGCTCGGGGCGTTGGCAGCCGGTGCGGCCGGCTTCGGTTTGGCCCCTATAATCGGCGCGTTCACGTTGTGCTCTAAGTGCTTGATTCCACGGAGTTTAGCCTCGCAGGCCAGCGTGACGGGCCGCTCAGGAGAGCGGCCACCCCGGTGATGCAACGCAACGTTGCCCGGGCGGGCGGCGTTCCCAAGTGACGCCGCGGCCCTGGTCACGGAGCGGCAGAGCAAACGAAGAACGAACCACCCAACAAGGTTTTCGGACAGGAGACACCCGCGGCCGAGCGTGAGGGCACAAGCCCCGCGAAAGTCGACGTCTCCCGTCTGCGTCCAGTGATCCAGCGGATGTTGTTCCCGGTCCCCCACCCCCCGCGCTGCGAGCGTGCGCCTGACAGGACATGCTCCTGCGCTGCGCCGTCGCTCCCGGGTTCCCGGTGGCCCAGGACCCAGGACTTTCACGCAGCGCGCGGCCGGCCCACGAGGCCCCAGCGCGCACTGCCAGCCGCCCCCACCACTGCCACGCACGCGCCAACGCTGCCCCTGCGGCCGATCTTCTGATCGACACCGCAACCAGGCAGTCCAGGGCGATTCCTTCCGGTTCCCACGCGTTTCTCGTGCATCGAAGCGTCGCCACCTGCACCTGCAGGCGGTGACTGATGGCAGTGCGCCGGCCCTCGTGGCGGCGCGGAAGGAGTGCACATGAAACGCATGCTGATCAATGCGACGCAGCAGGAAGAGCGTCGCCTGGCGATCGTCGACGGGCAGAAGCTGCTCGACTTCGAGACCGAGATCGAAGGGCGCGAACAGCGCAAGGGCAACATCTACAAGGCCGTGGTGACGCGCGTCGAGCCGTCGCTGGAAGCCTGCTTCGTCGACTACGGCGAAGACCGCCACGGCTTCCTGCCGTTCAAGGAAATCTCCAAGAACTACTTTCGCGAAGGCGCCAGCGTGCGCGACGCGAAGATCCAGGACGTCATCTCGAATGGCCAGGAACTGCTGGTCCAGGTCGAGAAGGAAGAGCGCGGCAACAAGGGCGCGGCGCTGACGACCTTCGTGTCGCTGGCCGGCCGCTACCTCGTGCTGATGCCCAACAACCCGCGCGGCGGCGGCGTGAGCCGGCGCATCGAGGGCGAGGACCGCGAGGAGCTGAAGGAGAACCTCGACCAGCTCGAGTACCCCAAGGGCATGAGCCTGATCGCCCGCACCGCCGGCATCGGCCGCTCGGCCGCCGAGCTGCAGTGGGACCTGAACTACATGCTCAAGCTCTGGGAGGCCATCGACGGCGCCTCCAAGGGCGGCAAGGGCGCGTTCCTGATCTATCAGGAGTCGAGCCTGGTGATCCGTGCGATCCGCGACTATTTCACCGCGGACATCGGCGAGATCCTGATCGACACCGACGACATCTACGACCAGGCGCTGCAGTTCATGACCCACGTGATGCCCGAGACGGCACACAAGGTCAAGCGCTACCGTGACGACGCACCGCTGTTCAGCCGCTTCCAGATCGAGCACCAGATCGAGACCGCGTTCTCGCGCACGGTGAACCTGCCTTCGGGCGGCGCGATCGTGATCGACCACACCGAGGCGCTGGTCTCGGTGGACGTGAACTCGGCGCGCAGCACGCGCGGCAGCGACATCGAGGAGACCGCGACGCGGACCAACCTCGAAGCCGCCGACGAGATCGCCCGCCAGATGCGGCTTCGCGACCTCGGCGGACTGATCGTCGTCGACTTCATCGACATGGAAGAGTCGAAGAACCGCCGCGAGGTCGAGACCCGGCTGCGCGACGCGCTTCGGCAAGACCGCGCCCGCGTGCAGTTCAGCTCGATCAGCAAGTTCGGCCTGCTCGAACTCAGCCGCCAGCGCCTGCGCCCGGCCCTGAGCGAAGGCAGCCACATCACCTGCCCGCGCTGCAACGGCACCGGCCACATCCGCGACACCGAGAGCTCCGCGCTGCAGATCCTGCGCATGGTGCAGGAGGAGTCGATGAAAGAGAACACCGCCGCCGTGCATGTGCAGGTGCCGGTGGAAGTGGTGTCGTTCCTGCTCAACGAGAAGCGCACCGAGATCACCAAGATCGAACTGAAGCAGCGCGTCACCGTGCTGCTGGTGCCGAACAAGAACCTCGACACGCCGAACTACCGGCTCGAGCGCCTGCGCCACGACGACCCGCGTCTGGAGAACCTGCAAGCCAGCTACACGATGATCGACGAGATGGACGAGGAAGTCGGCATCACGCGTCGCGAGAAGGCCAAGCCGAAGCAGGAGCCGGTGATCAAGGGGATCATGCCCGAGACGCCCGCGCCGCAGCCGGTGCCCAAGCCCGAACCCGTCGCGGCGGCCCCGGTGGCCGCGCCGGCGCCAGTGTCAGCTGCGCCTGTGGCGGCTGCGGCCGGCACGGGCTTCTTCGGCTGGGTCAAGCGCCTGTTCTCGGCCGAGCCGAGCACACCGGCCGCAGCGCCGGCCCCGGCGGCGAAGCCGGCCGCTCCCGCCAGCGGCGAGCCGCGCCGTGAAGGCCGCGGCGAGCGGGGCGGCCGCGGTGGCCGCGACGCCAAGCGCGGTGAACGTGGAGAGCGTGGTGAGCGCAGCGAGCGTGGCGGCGAAGCGCGTGCCGACGGCCGCGGTGGCCGCGGTGGCCGCGATGGACGCGGCGAAGGTGGCGGCCGCGACGGGCGCGGCCCGCGCAACGAACGTGGCGAGCGCAGCGAGCGCCCGGAAGGCGAAGAAGCCACCGTGCGCACCGAGGCCGGCGTGGAAACACGCGGCGAGGGACGTGGCGAAGGCCGCCGCGGTGGCCGTGGCGAGCGTGGTGAGCGCGGTGATCGTGCCGAGCGCAGCGAGCGCCGCCCGGCACCCGAAGCGGCCAGCGCAGAGGCGACTCCCGTGCAGCAGGCCTTCGTCGACACCATCCCGGTGGCCGAGGGTGCCGCCGAGGGCGGCGAGGCCCAGGCCGAACGCAACGGCCGCCGTCGCAACCGCCGCGGACGCGGTGGTCGTGACCGTGACGAGTCGCGTGGTGCAGAAGGCGGCGCCGGCGAAACGCCGGTGAGCGCGGAAGGCGAAGTCGCCGCCGACATCGTGAGCAGTGGCGAGGCCGTCGAGGCCGCACCGCAGGCGACCGAGGGCGGCGAGGAGCGCGACAGCCGCCGTCGTGGTGGTCGGGGTGGACGCGATCGTCAGCGCCGCGAGCGGCGTGACGAAGCCGTGCCGGGCAGCGAAGCGCCGCTGGCCGACGAGGCGACAGCCCTGGCCGAGCCGAGTGCCGCGCCGGAGGCGATCGCCGACTCTGCGCCGGTGGCTGCGGCCGAACCGGTGCCGGTGGTCGAACCCATCGCCGAGCCGTTGGCCGAAGCCTTTGTCGCGCCGTTCGCAGCGCCGGTGCCGGTCACGGCGCCTGTTGCCGCAGCGGTTGCCGCTCCCGTGGCGGCGCCGGTGGCCGCGAAGGTCGAACCCTTCGTGCTGCCCGCCGGTCAGCTGGCCGAGGTCGCGCAATCCGCTGGTCTGCAGTGGGTGAACTCCGACGCCGACAAGATCCGCGCCGTGCAGGAAGCGATGGCCAACGAGCCGAAGCCCGTGCACGTGCCGCGCGAGCGCAAGCCGGTGGTGGTGGCCGACGAAGGCCCGCTGGTGCTGGTCGAGACGCGCAAGGATCTCTCGCAGATCACCCTGCCCTTCGACCAGGCTGCGCAGGAGCCGCGCGCACCGCAGTAAGCAGGCACCGCGCTGCGCGACACGCCGCCGCGGCTTTCGCCCGGCGGCGTTGTCGTTTCTAGGGCAGCCGTTCCAGCGCGCGCTGGTACAGCGGGTCGTGCATCAGGTCGTCCCAGGCCAGCGGCGCCGTCTGCGGCAGCAGGCGCTGGCGGCGCGCCTCGCTGTCGGGGTCGCGTTCCCAGTGGCCCTGCGCATGCTGCGCCTCCAGGCCGTCGAGCAGCGCGTCGACGGCAGCGCCGCCATCCACCGACTGGTTGCACAGCAGCACGAGATCGCAGCCGGCCGAGAGCGCGATGGCGGCGGCCTCGGCATAACTGACCTCGACGCCACCCACGCGGCGTGCCCCTTCCATGCTCAGGTCGTCGCTGAATACGGCGCCCGTGAAGCCGAGCTGCTGGCGCAGGATCTCCTTCAGCCAGCGCGGCGAGAAGCCGGCCGGGTGCGCATCGACCTTCGGGTAGACCACGTGCGCCGGCATCACGCTGGCCAGGCTGGTGGACAGCCACTCGTAGGGCTTCGCGTCGTCGGCGAGGATGGCTTTCAGGCTGCGCTTGTCGACCGGCACCTCGGTGTGGCTGTCGGCCTTCACGAAACCGTGCCCCGGGAAGTGCTTGCCGCAGTTGGCCATGCCGGCGAGCAGCAGGCCGTGCATCAGGCTCTTGGCCAGCAGCGTGGCCACGCGCGCATCGCGGTGGAAGGCGCGGTCGCCGATGACGCTGCTGCCGCCGTGGTCGAGGTCGAGCACCGGCGTGAAGCTGAGGTCGACGCCGCAGGCGCGCAGTTCCATGCCCAGCACCTGGCCGGCGGCGGTGGCGGCGTCGGTGGCGGTGAGCGCGTCTCGCATCCACAGCTCGCCCAGCGCACGCATCGGCGGCAGGTGCGTGAATCCATCGGTGCGGAAACGCTGCACGCGCCCGCCTTCGTGGTCGACGCAGACCAGCAGGTCGGCGCGGATCGACTTGATCTCGGCGGTCAGCTCGACGAGCTGGCGGCGATCCGACCAGTTGCGCGCGAACAGGATCAGCCCGCCAGTCAGCGGGTGCTGCAGGCGGCGGCGGTCGTCGGCGGACAAGCTCAGGCCGGCGATGTCCAGGATGACGGGGCAATGGGGGCTCATCGGTGCTCTCGGGTTTCGACGACGACGAAGCTCGCCGCGTAGTCGGTTTCGTCGGTCACGCTGACGTGGGCGCGCAGGCCGCGCGCCTCGAACCACTCGGCCAGCGCGCCGTGCAGGCGGATCTCGGGCTTGCCGCTGGGTGCCTTGACGACTTCGCAGTCGCGCCAGGTCATCGGCATGCGCATGCCCATGCCGATGGCCTTGGAGAAGGCCTCCTTGGCCGAGAAGCGCGTGGCCAGGTAGCTGATGCCGCGCGACTCGACCTTGGCCAGGCGCTGGCGGAACACCTCGATCTCGTGCGGGCCGAGCACCTTGGCCGCGAAACGCTCGCCGCGCCGCGCGTAGGTCTCGCGCATGCGGCGGATGTCGCAGATGTCCGTGCCGATGCCGAAGATCATGCGCAGCTCAAGCCTGTGCGCGATGGATGCAGCGCAGGTAGTCGCGAACCGTCTCGGCGATGCCGAGCTCCAGGGCATCGGCGATCAAGGCATGGCCGATCGACACCTCCTGGATGCCGGGCACGGCACGCAGGAAATCGGTGAGGTTGTCGCGGTTCAGGTCGTGGCCGGCGTTCAGTCCCAGGCCTTCGGCCAGCGCGGCCTGTGCTGACGCGGTGAAGCCGGCCAGTACCGCAGCCTGCTGCGGCGTGCCGTGCGCGCGTGCGTAGGTCTCGGTGTAGAGCTCGACGCGGTCGGCGCCTGCTACGCGCGCACCGCGCATCTGCGCCGGCTCCGGGTCCATGAACAGGCTCACGCGCAGGCCCATCGCCCGGCACTCGGCAACCAGCGGCGCCAGGCGCTCGAGATCCTGCGGAAAGCGCCAGCCGTGGTCGGAGGTCGGCTGGTCGACGCTGTCGGGTACGAAGGTGACCTGGTGCACCGGCAGGCCGCGCTTCACGAGGTCGCGCACGCAGTCCATCAGGTTGTGGAAAGGGTTGCCTTCGATGTTGTATTCGGCCTGCGGCCAGGCCTTCAGCAGTTCGCCGAGATCGACCACATCGTGCGCACGGATGTGCCGCTCGTCGGGCCGCGGGTGCACGGTGATGCCCTGGCAGCCGGCCTCCAGTGCCAGCGTGGCCGCGCGCGTCACGCTCGGGATGCCCAGCGCGCGCGTGTTGCGCAGCAGGGCCACCTTGTTGAGGTTGACCGACAGTGCGGTCATGCCGCGGTGGGCGTCGAGTCCGGTGGTCAGCAGAGGGTTCATGGGGCGAGGTCTTGCACGTCCAGCATCACCTGGCGGGTGCGCAATGGGGCGGAGCCGAGATGATAGTGAAGCAGCGCGCGCAGTTGCGCCTTCAGCGCGGGCAGCGCGCCGGCGCAGGCCTGTTGCAGGGCCTCGAGGCTGCCGTGCTCGAGCGCCGCCTGCACGCCGACCAGCGTCGCGCCGGACAGCCCGGACTCGTCGCCGCGCGCCTCGATGACGCCGGCCTCCGGCCGAAGCGCGTACAGGGCGGCGGGCCGCAAGGGTTGCTGCGTCTGCGTCGCCACGCTCAGGTCGGGCAGCAGGCCGATCTCCTGCAGCAGCGTCAGCTCGAAGGCGCGCAGCGCGGCCTGCGTGCGGGCATCCTCGCCGGGGCCGAGCAGCGGCAGGGTATGCGCATAGGAATCGAAGAGTGCCGGGTGCGGATCGTGCCGTGCAAGCAGCTTCATCAGCAGCTCGTTCAGGTAGAAGCCACTGAACAGCGCCGCGCCGGTGAGCATGGACGCGCCACCGCCCCACTCGGCCTGGCGCAAGGTCTGCACCTCGCCGGCCCCCTCACCTTCGGGCAGCCGGCCCAGCGAGACGTTGATCCGCTGAAAGTGCAGCAGCACGGCGCGCAGGTTGGAGTGCGGCTTCTTGGCGCCACGCGCCGCCACGGCCACGCGACCCTGGCTGCGCGTGAACAGATCGACGATCAGGCTGGATTCGCTCCAGTCGTAGCGGTGCAGCACGAAGGCCGCCAGCGGGGCCACGCCGCGCGCCGTGGCCATCGTTATTCGTAGCCGTAGCTGCGCAGGTGGTCTTCGTCGGCCGCCCAGCCGGATCGCACCTTGACGAACAGCTCGAGGAACACCTTCGCATCCAGCAGCGTCTCGAGCTCCTGGCGTGCCTCGGAACCGATGCGCTTGAGCCGCTCGCCGCCCGCACCGATGATCATGCCCTTGTGCGCGTCGCGCTCGACGACGATGGAGGCGGCGATGCGCCGCAGGTTGCCCTCTTCCTCGAACTTGTCGATCACCACCGTCGAGGTGTAGGGCAGTTCGTCGCCGGTCAGGCGGAACAGCTTCTCGCGGATCAGTTCGCTGGCCAGGAATCGGTCGCTGCGGTCGGTGAGCGCGTCTTCCTCGTGGAACCAGGGCTGCTCGGGCAGGTAGGGCCGCACGATGCGCAGCAGGCGCTCGACGTCGGCGGCCTTCTTGGCCGACAGCGGCACGAATTCGGCGAAGGCGTGGCGATCCTGCATGCTCTTCAGCCAGGGCGCCAGCTCGGCGCGGCGCTGCACGGCGTCGAGCTTGTTGGCGATCAGGAACACCGGCTTGCCCTTCATGCCCTCGCCCTGGATGAGCGCGAGCACCTTGGCGTCGTCGAGCCCGAAGCGGCCGGCCTCGACGACAAACAGCACGACGTCGACATCGGTCAGAACGCCCTGCACCGTGCGGTTGAGCGTGCGATTCAGCGCCGCGCCGTGGCGCGTCTGGAAACCCGGCGTGTCGACGAAGACGAACTGCGAATCGCCCACCGTGCGGATGCCGGTGATGCGGTGGCGGGTGGTCTGTGCCTTCGCCGAGGTGATGCTGATCTTCTGGCCGACCAATGCGTTCAGCAGGGTCGACTTGCCGACGTTGGGCCGGCCGACGATGGCGATCAGGCCGCAGCGCTGGGCCGCGGGAGGTTCTTCGGCAGAAGGGGTGGTGGTCATGAGCGGAGCGGGCCGCCGGGGCGGTCGCTGGCCTTGAGCAGGTCGATCATGCGGCGCGCCGCTTCCTGTTCGGCCTGCCGGCGGGACTTGCCCTCGCCGGCCTGCGTCAGGCCCAGGGCCGGCACCTCGCATTCGACCTCGAAGGTCTGCGCATGGGCCTGCCCACGTGTGCCGCTGATGCGATAGGTCGGCACCGGCAGGCGCCGCGCCTGCAGCCATTCCTGCAGTTCGGTCTTGGCATCCTTGGCCCAGCCGCCGATGTCGGTACCGGAGATGACCTCGCCGAACAGGCGCTGCACCAGCGCGCGCGCCGAGTCGAAGCCGCTGTCGAGGAACACCGCGCCGATCACCGCCTCCAGCGCATCGGCGAGGATGGACGCGCGCTGCGCGCCGCCGCCCCGGGCTTCGCCCTCCGACAGGCGCAGCACCTCGGGCAGGCCGACCTGCAAGGCGACGCGGTGCAGGCTCTCCTCGCGAACCAGGTGGGCGCGCACACGCGTCAGGTCACCTTCGTCGGAACCTGCAAAGCGGTCGAACAGCAGGCTGGACACGGCCAGGCTGAGCACGGCATCGCCGAGGAACTCGAGCCGTTCGTTGTGATCGGCGCCGAAGCTGCGGTGCGTGAGCGCACGCGGCAGCAGGTCCGCCTGGCGGAATCGGTGACCGATCCGTTGTTGAAGTTCGTCGAGTCGTTCGTCCATCGGGTTGGTCGCGGTCAGGTGCCCTCGCACCCGGATTGTCCCCGCTGCGCTACTTGGAGCGCCCCTCGTACTTGATGAGCAGGTAGACCGGCGCCATCAGCTCGATCTCCTTGTCGTAGGCGAAACTCACCACGACCTTCTCGTTTTCCTTGGTGATCTTGAGGTCCTTGCCTTCGATCGAGTTGATCGAGTACTCGATCTGCTTCTGCTTCTCGAAGGCATTGCGGATCTCGGGCACGGTGGTGCCCCCTTCCTTGGCGATCTTCTCGACCGCACGCTGGATGGTGTAGTACTCGTTGATGGTCGGTAGTACGCGCATCGTGACGAGCGCGCCGAAACCGATCAGCACGGCCCAGAACATCAGGCCGAAGAGAGTGACCCCGCGCTGGCGGCGGCTCGATACAGGCTGTGCAGTCATGCTTTCATGCTCCCGTCGTGAACCTCGTGCCCCGGCGCGTCAGTGGAACGAACCGATGCGCTTCGGGTTGCCGAAGTTCATCCACACGAAAAAGGCCCGGCCGACGATGTTCTCGTCGGGCACGAAGCCCCAGTAACGCGAGTCCTCGGAATTGTCGCGGTTGTCGCCCATCATGAAATAGTGTCCCTCGGGCACCTTGCAGCTCACGCCCTCGGCACTGTAGCGGCAGTTCTCCCGGAAGGGAAACGTGTAGGCACCATCGGCGCCGAACGGCCGCTGTGCCTGTGGGTTCACGAGGATGCGGTGCTCGACGTCGCCGAGCTTCTCCTTGAACTCGGGGAAGTAGCGCAGCGAGTCCTCGTCGTAGAAGCCCGGAGCAGGCGTCGCCTCCAGGGGGACTTCCTGGCCGTTGATCGAGAGCTTCTGGTTGCGGAAGCTCACCTCGTCGCCCGGCAGGCCGACCACTCGCTTGATGTAGTCGATGCTGGGATCGCGCGGGAAGCGGAACACCATCACGTCGCCGCGCTTCGGGTCGTTGTTCGGGATGATCTTCTTGTTGATCACCGGCAGGCGCACACCATAGTGGTACTTGTTGACGAGAATCAGGTCGCCGACGAGCAGCGTCGGAATCATCGACCCCGAAGGGATCTTGAACGGCTCGAACAAGAACGATCGCAGCAGGAAGACCGCCAGGATCACCGGGAACAGGCCGGCCGTCCAGTCCAGCCACCAAGGCTGCATCAGCAGTCTTTCGCGCGCCGGTGCCAGATCGCCGTCGACCTTGGAGATGCCCTGCGCGGCGAGCTGGGTGCGACGGGCGGTGTCCTGTTCTTCCAGTGCACGGGCGGCCACGAGGCGCCGCGGTGCAAAGTGGAAGCGTTCTGCCAGCCAGTAGGCCAGGGTTACGACGCTGAGAATGAACAGCAGCAGCGAGAAGTTGCCTGTCCACTTCCCGAGGTACCAGCCCCCGAGGTAGAAGGCGAGCACGCCGTAGAGCACACCGGTCAGATAACCCATCAGTCGTCCACTTGCAGGATGGCCAGAAACGCTTCCTGCGGCACCTCGACGGAGCCGATCTGCTTCATGCGCTTCTTGCCGGCCTTTTGTTTTTCGAGCAGCTTGCGCTTGCGGGTGATGTCACCGCCGTAGCACTTGGCCAGCACGTTCTTGCGCAGCGCCTTGATTGTCTCACGCGCAATGATGTTGGCGCCGATGGCGGCCTGCACCGCCACGTCGTACATCTGGCGTGAAATCAGCTCACGCATCTTCGTGACCACCGCCCGGCTGCGGTACACGCTCTGGCTGCGGTGCACGATGATCGACAGTGCATCGACCTTCTCGCCGTTGAGCAGGATGTCGACCTTCACCACGTCGGCCGCCCGGTACTCCTTGAACTCGTAGTCCATCGACGCATAGCCGCGCGACACGCTCTTGAGCTTGTCGAAGAAGTCGAGAACGATCTCGGCCAGCGGCATCTCGTAGGTCAGCATGACCTGACGGCCGTGGTAGGCCATGTTGATCTGGTTGCCGCGCTTGAGGTTTGCCAGCGTCATGACCGGGCCGACGTAGTCCTGCGGCATGTAGAGGTGCACAGTGACGATCGGCTCGCGAATCTCCTTGATGCGGCCGAGATCCGGCATCTTTGAAGGGTTCTCGACCCGCAGCAGGGTGCCGTCGTTGAGTTCGACCTCGTAGACCACGCTGGGAGCGGTGGTGATCAGGTCCTGGTCGAACTCGCGCTCCAGCCGCTCCTGCACGATCTCCATGTGCAGCAGGCCAAGGAAGCCGCAGCGGAAGCCGAAGCCGAGCGCCTGGCTGACTTCCGGCTCGTAGCGCAGCGAGGAGTCGTTGAGCTTGAGCTTCTCGAGCGCGTCGCGCAGCTGGTCGTACTCGCTCGCCTCGGTCGGGTACAGCCCGGCGAAGACCTGCGGCTGGATCTCCTTGAAACCGGGCAGCGCCTCGGTGGCCACTCCCTGGTTGTTGGGCAGCTTCTTCTCGAGCGTGATGGTGTCGCCGACCTTGGCAGCCTGCAGTTCCTTGATGCCGGCGATCACGAAGCCCACTTCGCCGGCGTTCAGCGTGTCGCGCGGCACCGACTTCGGCGTGAACACGCCGAGCTGTTCGGCGCCATAGACCGCGTCGCTGGCCATCAGCCGGATGCGCTCGCCCTTGGACAGCGAGCCGTCGACCACGCGCACCAGCATCACCACGCCCACGTAGTTGTCGAACCAGGAGTCGATGATCATGGCGCGCAGAGGCGCATCGGCCTTGCCGCGCGGCGCCGGCATGCGCGTGATCACCGCTTCCAGGATGTCGTCGATGCCCTCGCCGGTCTTGGCGCTGCACGGGATGGCGTCGGTCGCGTCGATGCCGATCACGTCCTCGATCTCTTCCTTGGCGCGCTGCGGATCGGCTTGCGGCAGGTCCATCTTGTTGAGCACCGGCACAACTTCGACACCCAGCTCCAGTGCGGTGTAGCAGTTGGCCACCGTCTGCGCCTCGACGCCCTGGCTGGCGTCGACCACCAGCAGCGCGCCTTCGCAGGCCGAGAGTGACCGGCTGACTTCGTAGGAGAAATCGACATGCCCCGGCGTGTCGATCAGGTTCAACGTGTACTTCTGGCCGTCGCGGGCGGTGTAGGTCAGCGCTGCGGTCTGCGCCTTGATCGTGATGCCGCGCTCGCGCTCGATGTCCATCGAGTCGAGCACCTGCGCTTCCATTTCGCGGTCGGACAGACCGCCGCAGCGCTGGATCAGCCGATCGGCCAGCGTGCTCTTGCCGTGGTCGATGTGGGCAATGATGGAGAAATTGCGGATGTGGTCCATGAACTGCGGATCGCGAGCCTCAGGTTGATGCCACAACGGCGAAGCCGTGGCGTGGGAGGCTCATATCGCGAAGCGATGTGAAGGCCCGAAGGGCTGTGCCGAACACAAAAAAAAGGCACGTCGAAAGATTGACGCGCCTTCCAACAAAACGTATGGCAACTGCTTGTTGGGCCTTCATTGTAGCCAAAAGCACCCGGCTGGAAACCGCGCCAATCCTCGATTTGTCGTCGTTGCAGGGTGCCAACAGGAGAATCCATCAACAGCTTATCCACAAAGCCTTGTGGATCAGTTGGGGATAGTTTCGAACGTCCTGTTTTGTTGATTGAATCAGCGAAACGGGGCCGTCGCAGACCTCGATTCTAGCGTTCAGCCAGAGCAATCCCTGCTCTGGGGTCAGTGTTAGTGACGACTGACTTTTCGCGACTCGAAAAGCCGGACTGCAGCTTGGCTTCCCGGGTGTCATCACCCCGCCTCACATCCCGGATCATGGAAAGACCCGCCTCGGCAGTAGGACGCCCGGCGTCAATGCCGGGCTCCCCGAACGGGCCCGCCGCAGCATTCAGCGCACTGGGCGGATGATCAGAAAGTTCACCGTGTCGCCACGCCGCACGAGCGCGGTGACGGCGCGCGACTTGTCCAGCTTCGAGACCACGGCCTCGAACTGCTTGGCGCTGGTGATCTCGGTGTTGTCCAGCGACAGGATCACGTCACCCTCGCGCAGGCCGGCGCGCGCCGCAGCGCCA
>Ga0209097_10000393_pt1 | contig 45026 bp, 51 predicted proteins | sample AD_UKC052_MetaG_FD_184419 | JGI IMG/M metagenome (GOLD analysis project Ga0209097, IMG submission 184419) | Active sludge microbial communities of municipal wastewater-treating anaerobic digesters from USA - AD_UKC052_MetaG (SPAdes) (version 2) | ecosystem: Engineered > Bioreactor > Anaerobic >... | reverse complement strand
CCCTTGAAATTCAGGGCCCGGTTCAGGCCATGGAGGCAGTGCCTTTTACCATTCGGGTGAAAACCGAAAAAGACATTGTGGGTCTAGGTGTATCCATAACGGGTGTAGCAAGTGTGGTCATTCTTGATAACGAAAAGATGCCAGACAATGCAAAATTGAGTATTCAAGATGAACACCAGTTATTCTGGCTAATAAATACAAAGAGGGGTGAGGAATTTTTATTCACAGGTCATTTGCAAATTCCTCAACCGCCAATTTCTTATGGCGTTTTTTCCTATGATTTGCTTGCGGGTGTTTATGCCCCTGGTGGCAAGCAAGTGATTGATTCACTCGTGATCTATATGGATGCTTCGGGAAAGCAGTTGGATGAAAGCAAGGCGAAAATATTATTGCAAACCCCATATCCCCTGCCAACGCGGAGGCCTGATCTGACCATTGTCGTGGACACGCCAGCGCCCAAAGTCATCTGGCCTTCCGCAACGCCCGTGCCTTCACCCACCGAACCCTACCCCGCGCCGCAGAAGATGCAGCTCCCTGAGGCCACCTCAACGCCGCCAGCTTATCCCCAGCCATAAAGTTTTTTTCAACCAGCCTGGAGCGGGATCCAATCAGAAGGGCCTCCGCTCCAGGTTTTTTTAACGGGGGAAATGCCCGGCTCCTTCAGACGGGCGGCGGGGGCGCCAAAACAAAGCGCAAAAATCTGTTACAATTATCAAAGATCAGGGTTGTATTGTTCAGGAAAGGAAAAAACTCATGCAACTGGTGCTTTCAGCCATCGCTGCCGGCGGCCTCACCGGCGCCGCGGACCAATATGCGTGTTTGCTGGTGGTCTCCATCGCGGCGCGCGCCGGGTGGATCACCCTGACGCCGCAGATGGATTTCATGTCAGGCTGGTGGTTCATCGCCGTGGTGGCGGTTTTCTGGATTCTGACCAATGCCCCGGCCTATGCGTCGCTGCTTTCGCCGGGGGTGATGAACGCGATCAACACGGTGACCAATTTTCTCAGCGCCTTCCTGGTGCCGCTGTCGTCGGCGATGATGTCATTGGCGGCGGCCGGCATCATTGGCGGCATGAACCCCGACCTGGCGCATCTTTTTGAAACGCTGCAAATTTTCAACACCGCCGGCGGGGTTGGCCCCACCGGGGCGGCCATTGCCGTCACCAGCGGGGCAAGCGCCCTGGCGCTGACCGGCATGAAGGGGCTGGCCAAGCCGGCGCTTTCCACGGCCACCGGCACAGTGGGCACGGTTTCGGCGCCGGTCTATTCGGCGCTGGAAAACCTGGCGGCGGTGGTGCTGATGGTGCTGGCTTACGGGCTGGCGCAAATTGACCCCTGGCTGCTGGTGGCGCTGGGCGTGATTGTGGCTTTGGGCGTCCTGGTGATGCTGGGGCTGGCGCTGCGCCAGCTCTGGAAGGTGAAAAAGGGGATTGGCAAAATGCTCGACTTTGCCCAGCAGCATCCGCGCGCGGGGCTTTCCGTGGCGGTGGAGGGGCTGGTGTGGGGAATTGGCTGGTTTGTATGGGGATATTATGGGCGCGGCGTGCTGATGCTGCTGGCCTGGGTGATCTGGCTGCTGGCGTTTTTTGTGATCCAGCCGCTGTTTGTGGGCCTGTTTGTATTTTTCCCGCCGGCCATGCCGGTGGCGGGCTTCTTCAGCGTGTGCCTGCTGGTGGGCATTTTCCTGCTGGCCGGTTTCAGCTCAGCAGGAAAATTGATGCGCACCATTGAGCCGCAGGTGGAGGCTACCCGCCTGAAAGATCTCCAAAGCGGCGCATAAATTCCAGCCAGCCGCCGTCTTCCCAACTGGGGGGCATTTGCCCATTGCGAATGACCTCCTGCACCTGCACGCTGAGATGCGACAGCGCCTGGGGCAGGCTGGGGGCCATGTTGCCCAGCGCGCTGAGCTCTTCGGCGAAATCTTCGTCGAGATCCATGTCATCATCATCATCGTCCTCGTCATCACCCACCGCCAGGGCCAACATCAGGTCCTGGGCGGCTTTTTGATAGCGCATGGGGTTTTCACCCGGGCCGGAATAGCCCAAAAATTCCTCCTCGTTTTCACAGGAGATGAGCTGGGTGTCGTGCATGGCCGCCATGCCCTCCACGCGGGTGATTTCCATGGGCTCGCCCAGGCCGGGGAGCTGGATATCCACGCTGCGGCTGATTTCCTGCAGTTCGTCGGGATTCACATCCAGCACCCGCCGGACCAGGGCCCAGCAGGCCAGGGGCACAACATTGATGGTGCCATCTTCATTGGCAAAAACGGCGTTGAACCCGGCCGCGGGGGTGATTTGCAGGATGGTGAAGGATTTCAGTTTCATGTTTTTTTCTCCAATGTTTCGGCCAGTTCTTGCTGCTGGCGCTTCAAGTGGCGCCAGCGCCAGGCCAGCGAGAGGATATAACATCCCAAAGATCCGAGGATGATGCCGTAACCGATGAGCATAAAGTTGAAGGTGTCGGGAAGCATAGGCTGATTATACCTGACTTTGCTGAATTTCAACGGCTTCGGCCAGGCGCCCCAGGCGAATGCGGTGCCAGAACAGGCTGGCGAAAAGGAAAGAGAAGGCAGCCAGGCTGAAGAAGAAAGCGGCCTGCATGGCAGGGGTGAGGCCCAGCGTTTCTTCGCCGGCCACCAGCACGGGGTGGATGGTGCGGAACATGCGAATGGAGAGGAAGGTGGCCGGCACGCTGATGATGCCGATGATGGCATAAACGGCAGCAAAACGGGCGCGGCGTTCAGGGTTTTCGATGCCCTGGCGCAGCAGGAAGTAGGCGGCATAGAGCAGCACCATGATGGCGGCGGTGGTGAGGCGGGGGTCCCAGGTCCAGAAAGTGCCCCAGGCCGAGTAGGCCCAGATGGAGCCGCTGACGATGCCGATGGCGGTGAACACCAGGCCAATTTCAACGGCGGCGCTTTCGGCAATATCCCAGGCGCTGCTGCCGGTGCGCAAATAGCCGCCAGCGCAGACCGCCGCAACGATAAAGCCGAGCATGCCGGCCCAGTTGGCCGCCACATGAAAATAAAACACTTTTTGCACCGCGCCCATGGTGGCTTCGACCGGGGTGAAGAAAAAGACCACCCCGGCCGCGCCAGCCATCAGCAGGGTGGTGAGCAGATCCAGCGCGGCTAAAAGCCGGTTATGGCGATCGAGCATCATTCCTCCAAAACTTGATCCACAATCAACAAACCCGCCGCCATAAAGATGACGTCGCTGCAGGCCAGCAGGGTCAGCCAGGGGGCGGCCTCGTTCCAGGCGCCGCCCGCCAGGAAAATGCGGCTGGCTTCCACGGCGCCGATGAGCACAGGCATGGTCACCGGCAGCAGCAGCAGCGGCAGCAGCAGGTCACGGGTGCGGGCCTGGTTGGACATGGCCGCGAGCAGGGTGCCGGGGGCGGTGAAGCCCAGCAGCCCCAGCAGCAGCGTCAGGGCAAAACCGGGTTTAAAGATATTCAGATTGTAGAGCGCGGCATAGATGGGCAGCAGCACGGCAGCGCCCACCAGCAGCAGGGCCAGGCTGGCCAGCAGCTTGCCGAGGTAAATGGCGGTGCGCGAGACCGGCGCCAGCAGCAGGCCGTCCATGCCGGCGGCCTCGCGCTCGGCGGCCAGAGAGCGGTTGAAACTTAACACGCCCATGAAGGTGAGGGCCGCCCAAAACACCCCGGCAGCCGCATCGGGGCGCAGGGCGACCTGCGTTTCGAGGGCAAACGAGAAAACCAGGATGATGAGCAGTGCAAAAATCACCCCGGCCGGCAGCATTTCGCGCCCGCGCCATTCAGCCGAAAGGTCTTTGGCAGCGATGGTCAGAGTATCTTTAATGAAGGTCATTGCGCAGCGGCCTCCTGCAGGGTTTGCAGCAGTTCAGGCAGGGGCAGGCCTTCCACCGGCAGAGAGATGGCCATGCGCCCGCCGGCCAGCACATCCACCCGGGAGGCCAGTTCCACGCTGCGCAGCCAGTCGTGAGAAGTGAAGATCACAGTACAGCCGTCCGCAACCACCTGGCGCAGGGTTGCATCGAGGGTGCGGGCCGAATCGGGATCCAGGCCGGTGTAGGGTTCGTCGAGCAGCAGCAGGGAGGGAGAAGGCAGCAGGGCGCGGGCAATGGACAGGCGCTGCTGCATGCCGCGCGAAAAAATGCGTGCAGGGTCGCGGCGGCGGGACCAGAGATCGGCCCGGCGCAGCTCCGCTTCAATGCGCTGGTTCAGGTCAGGGAGGTGGTGGAGGCGGCCAAAAAAGCGCAGGTTCTCTTCGGCGGTCAGGGCCGGGTAGAGCATGAGCTGGTGTGAAACCAGCCCCAGTTTGCCGCGCAGGGCGGCATTTTGGCCAGGGAGGGCGCAGCCAGCCACGCTGACGCTGCCAGCCGAGGGGCGGCTGAGGCCGGCCAGGATGCGTAAAAAGGTGGTTTTGCCCGAGCCGTTGTGCCCCAGCAGGGCAATCCACTCGCCGGGCGCCGCATTAAAGTCGAGATCGCGGAGAACGGTCTTATAGCCGAAGCGTTTGACCAATCCGGAGACGGCAATCATCCGTTGGGCCTCATCAGCCGGGCTTTCAATTTTGCGCGCTGCGCGGCATGCTCGGCCTGATTGAGCTTGCCAGCTTCGTGATCGTCATCCAGTTGGGCCATCTGGTGCAGCAGGTCTTCCTGCCATGCGCTGAAGGCAGGGGCCGGGGCAGTTTCGGCAGCGCGGCGCTGGCGCATGGTCCACCAGGCAATGCCGCCCAGGGTGAGCAGGAAAACCGCCGCGCCAACCCAGAGGTTGAGGGTGGTGTCTTCGACGGGTATTTCGGGCAGCGCCAGGGTGGAAGCAGGCTGACCTGAAAGGGAAATGGAGAGGCTTTGGCCCGCAGGAAAATCGCTGGCCGAAAAGAGCCTGAAACGCAGGTCTTCGGTTTCGTGCCAGCCTTCATCCGTCAGTTGTGGGCTGCTGAGGGTGATGCCTTCGGCGGGCAAAATAACCATCACAGCGCTGGCCTGAAGGGGCTGAAGCAGGCTTAACTGCAGGGATTGGTTCTGATAAGGCAGGTCGTAGCTGAAGACAAACTGCGCGGTGCCCTGGCCGGAAGGGATGGGCAGGAGATACTGCACCTGGCGGCTGTCGCCAGCCATGCCGGCATCGAGCTGCAGGTTGGCTGCGCCGGAGGGCAGGTCAAAGGTGATGGGCGTGGTGGAGGTGGCAGCGTCGTTGGAAAGGATGTAAAACATTTCCACATTGAGCACATCCGGAGAATCAAAGCCCAGAAAAACATGCACCCGTTCAGCATAGATGGTGGGCTGCCGGGCGGCGCGGACCGGAACGGTCAGGCAGGCCAGCAGCAGGGCAGCGCAGACCATGCCGGCGAAGAGGAGGAAAAAGCGGGAGCGCCGCGCGGCCATCACTTTAATGCAGCTTTCTGCCGCATTTGGCGCAGAAAACATCATCCGCGAGGACGGGCTTGCCGCAGCCCGGGCAAAAGGCGCGGTTTGAGCGGCGTGCCAGCACGGCCGCTTCGATGGCATCAGAAGAGAGCGGCAGCTGGGTTTCGGTTTCGGCATTCAGGGCGGCTGCCGCCTGATTCATCAGACGGGCACGGGCGGCGGGATAATCTTCAGGGCTGATTTTACCCTGGGTGAGATCCATTTCCAGGGCTTCCAGAGAGGCCAGCTGCTCGGCATAGCGGCCAGGGCGGGCCGGGCCTGAAGGTGGGGCGGCAGGGTGCAGCAGAGGCTGGCCGATGATCAGCCCGGTGATAAGAATGACAGATAGGATCAAAAGGATGGCGCCTGCGTCCATGAGGTGATTTCCCTATTGAGCAGCCTGGATGAGAGAGAGAATTTCTTCCATATCGGCGAACGGGCCAACTTTATGATAGGTGATGACACCCTGGGGATTGATGAAAAAGGTTTCAGGCACGCCGGTGATGCGATATGCCTTTGAAAGGGCCATTTTCATATCGGGACCGTTGGGGTAGGTGACGCCGTGTGTTTGCAGGTATTTGACGGCTTCCGCATCTGTATCCACATAGGCCACGCCGAGAAAAATCACGCCATCAGCGCGGGTTTGCTGCCAGGCGGCCTCAAGCATGGCGGCCTCATCGGCGCAGGGCTGGCACCATGACGCCCAAAAATTGAGCACCACCACCTTGCCTTGAAGATCGGCCGGGGTGAAGACCTGACCATCGAAGGAGGTGAGGGTGATGGCGGGGGCGGGGCTGCCGGCGCGCAGCAATGGTTCCTGTTTGCTGAGCAGGGCAGCGGTCAGAACGGCCACAAAGCCGCCGATCACCAGCAGCACCACCAGGTACACCCAGAAGGGACGTTTTTTCTCAGTCACGGCCATCTCCAGAACGGCGGCGCAGGTCGGCTTCCACGCGGGCCAGGTCGGCAGGGGCTGCCTGGGGGGCATGGGCAGCCCGGGGTTTGCGGAAAAGGCGCCAGGCGGCAAAGAAGGCAGCGGCGATGACCAGGGGCGGAATGATGTAAATGAGCAGGCCAAATCCGCGCGCCGGAGGCTGCGGCAGCACCTGGTCGCCGTAGCGGGCGGCAAAATAATCCTTGATTTGCTGCTCGGTTTGGCCGGCTGCCAGCTGTTCGCGGATCAGGTCGCGCCATTGGGCGCAGGCTGCCGTCGGGCAGACCTCCAGCGAAACATTTTCGCAGATGGGGCAGTAGAGCTCACGGGCTACCGCGTTCACCTCGTCATCTGAAGGGGTGGGGCGCTGAGCCAGAACAACCTGAAATGGCAGGAGCAGCAGGCAGGTTAATAAAAATAACCATATGCGTTTCATCATTGTGTTTCATTTTATCATAATTCAGCAAAGGCATCTGACGGATGAAAACGATTTGACTTAAGCCCAATCCGCCTATAAAATAATAAGTAATCTTTTTGTCATGGAGTGGAGTATGCCAGCAAAAATAAAAATCACCTGTCTGGTGGACAACAGTGTGGCAATTGGCTCCAGGTGTTGGGGCGATGATGGGTTATGTTTATTGATAGAAACCCCAGCCAACCGGATTTTATTCGACACAGGCTGCAACCCTGAAGTGTTGGAGCACAATGCCGGGGTGTTAAATGTGGATTTTTCGCGGGTGAAATATGCTGTCCTCAGCAGTATGTATGATCGCTACAGCGGCGGTTTGGAATATTTTCTGAGCAAATCTCGCATGCCCACCATCATCACCGATCCGGCCATCTTTGACAATAAGAAAACCCAGGTTGGTAAGGAATTGCAGCCTTTCAGTCTGGGTATCAGCCAGGATAAACTGAAGGAACTGGCGCAACTGCAGTTGACGGACAAGCCCTATGCCATTGCCCCGGGAATCTCCACCAGCGGCCGGATTATCCGCTCCATTCCCATTGAAGCGGTTTCCGACAAATATCTGGTGCAAAAAGGGCAGATGTTTGAAACGGACCAGTTTGTTGAGGAACGAAACCTGGTGCTGGATCTGGACAAAGGTGTCTTGATTATTTTGGGCTGCTGCCGCACCGGTCTGCTGAACAACCTGATGCACGTGATCAAGACCTTCCAAAAGCCCATTTTTGGCATCATCGCCGGATGCGATTTCTCGGAAATCACCTATGACCGGATTATCAAGACGGTTCCGGTCATCAGGGAACGCCTGAAACCGCAGCAGGTTTTCCTGAACCACCGTGTTGGCATTGAGACATTCATTGCTTTTCGCAAAGAAATTGGCCTGGGCGTGAAAGACTTGCCAGCCGGCAGTGTGATCGAATTTTAAGCACCTTGAATCTAGGATAGGTCATACCTTCAGAAGTGAGTATTGCCACTATTTGCTGACGGGTGATTTTGATTAAGATAGTTCCAATGACTGGAGATTATTTTAATCAACTCCCCGTATTTCAAGGGCTGACCAAAGCGCAGATGGATTTAATCCGGCCGCTTGTGCGCGTGGCGCGGCTGACGGCTGGAAAAACCATTTTTGAGCAGGGAGAACAGGCTCGCTACCTCTACGTTTTGATCAATGGCGAGGTCACCATCCGGTATAAACCGTATGATGGCCCGGCGCTGGTTGTGGCGCAGATCAGAGCGGGCGGCGTCTTTGGCTGGTCGGCCGCGTTGGGACATGTTCTCTACACCTCATCAGCCACCTGCGATGTGGAAGGCAAGGCCTATCGCATCAATAACCACGATTTGCGAACGCTGTGCGAGCAGCACCCCGAGACAGGGTCTGTTGTTCTGGACCGTCTGGCGGCAAATGTGGCGCAGCGGGTGACTCCGCGCCACGGACAGGTGGTCAACATTCTGTCCCAGGCTGTGGATCGGGATGAAAATAATGTTAACCAGGAGGCCCCATGACGATCAATATTCCCCAATTTACGGATGAAGAGCGGATTGCAGCGCTGATTGAACAGCTTGACGCCTATATTGCCCAATATCACGGCGGGGCTGTGGAACTGGTTGGCGTTGAAGGAAAGAAGGTCAAAGTGCGCCTGGGCGGCGCCTGTTTGAACTGCCCGCTTTCACCTGCCACACTGCAGGGCTGGGTTGCCGGCACCATCAAACAATTTTTTCCTGATTACGATGTGGAAGAAGCAGCTTAGTCGGAAACACGACGATACCCTGAATAAAGCCCTCCGGAAATATTTTCCGGAGGGCTTTTTGAATCACCGTGCTTTTCGGTTATTCGATAAATACTTCCACATGCTCGCCGTCTTCATCATCAATCAGGTCGATCATTTTGCCGATCTGGCCGGAATCGAGAAAAGCCTTCAGGCGTTTAGGGTCCAGCCCTTCAATTTCGGGAGCGGAGAATGTGCCCATTTTCATGCCCTGACTGACCAGGTTCAGCGGCAGGCGCAGGTTGACGCGCGTTTTGCCGGTTTCAAGGTCGGTGACGCGCACGCGAAACCAGCGCGGACGGATAGGGGCAGCCGGGCGGGCCGGAACTGCCGGGGTGCGGGGCGCGTTGGCGTCGATGGCCTCCAGCAATTGTGCGGCATCCTGGGCTGTGATTTTTCCTTCCTGTACCATTTGCAAGATTTTCATGCGTTCTTCGCGGGTTGCCATAGCTGCACCTGTCCTGAGGAATTATTTTTTGATTTGCTGCGCCATTTCCTGGCGCACGGTCTGGTAAAGGTTCTCTGCTTTGAGCTGGCCGAGGGAATAGCAGGGAGCCTTGAGGTTGTCGGCGAGAGCCTGAGCCAGGCCCTGATCGAAGGCGAAATGTTCCATGTTGATGACCACACTGCGGTAATGATTGAAGGCGATTTCTTTGGCCAGGCGTTCTGATTCTTCGGCCGGGGGCAGGCGCGACATGGAAACATTGCCAGCCCCATCCGTCAGCACAATCAGCAGCGGCATCACATCAGGATGCAGCATCTTTTCGCGTTCCAGCACATCAAAAGCCATTTTGAGGCCGGCCGAAAGCGGGGTTTTTCCACCCACTGGAATATCGTTGAGGGCGCGTTCGGCCAGCATCACGGAATTGGTGGGCGGCAGCACCAGGGTGGCGCGGTCTTTCTGAAACACAATCAATCCCACACGGTCGCGGCGCTGGTAGGCGTCGGTGAGCAAGGAGAGAATGGCGCCTTTGGTGGCTTCCATGCGCTCTGAGACGGCCATGGACCAGGAAGCATCCACCAGGAAGAGCACCAGGTTGGCAGCGCGGCGCACGCGCACTTTGCGGTGCAGGTCGCTTTTTTCAATAGCAAACGCCACCTTGCGGCGCTGGTCAGAGCGTTTCTGCTGGAAGGGTGCAGCGGCGCGCAGGGTGGCGTCAAAAGCCACATCATTGGTTTTGCCATTGGCAGGGCGGGCCTGGATATAGCGGCCGCGCTTGCGGTCGGTGTGGGTGCGCGAGCGCCGCCCGGAATGGTGGCGCATCATCTTGTCCAGCGGGGTATCCAGGCGGCGCGGCTCAAAGGTCTGGCCGGTTTTGGTTTTGGTGCCGCCATCCCACCAATAAGCGGTATTATCTTGAAAAACGTTCTGCGGCGAGGCTTCCGGTTCCGAAGAATCCGGCGGCTCTTCGCTTAACCTTGCATCAGAGGGTTGCTGTTTTTTTTTTGCTCTGAGGCCTCTTCGTTTTGCTGTTCCTCATCGAGGGGCGAGGGCTGGGTCTGGCCGGTTTTTTGCTTTTGCAGCTGGGCAATGCGTTCCTGCAGGTCTTCCACGCTGACTTCGCTTTGCTGGAAGATGCCGCGTTTGATGCGGTGGGGCAGGGCCAGCTCGGCTGCCAGGGCAATATCGCGTTCGGTGATGGCGGTGCGGCCTTCGAAGGCGGCATGGGCGCGGGCGGTTTTGAGGATCACCAGGTCGGCGCGGTGACCATCCACGCTGAGGGAGGAGGTCAGGTCGGCAATCAGGAGCAGATCGCGGCGGGTATAGGTGACGTGTTCGACCAGGCGGCGGGCTTCTTCAATCTGGTGCGACAGTTCCAACTCGCGGGGCTGCCAGTGATCGCAGAAGGCTTCGGCATCCGCTTCAAAGGAAAGGTTGCGTTCCATAATGGTGACGCGCTGGCGGGTATCATGAATGCCGCGAATTTCAACCGAGAGGGCGAAACGGTCCAGAAGCTGCGGGCGCAGGTCGCCTTCTTCAGGGTTCATGGTGCCGACGAGGATGAAGCGGGCAGGGTGGGTGAAGGAGATGCCTTCGCGTTCGACGATGTTCATGCCCATGGCGGCTGAATCGAGCAGCACATCCACCACATGGTCATCGAGGAGGTTCACCTCGTCAATATAGAGCAGGCCGCGGTTGGCGGCTGCCAGCACACCGGCTTCAAAATGGCGTTCGCCTTTTTGAATGGCGCGTTCAATATCAAGGGTGCCAACCACACGGTCTTCGGTGGCCGAAACGGGCAGGTTGACAAAGGAGGTGGCGCGGACGGTTTCGGGAAGGGGTTCGCCGCTGCTGGCGCGTTCGCGGCATTCGGTGCACCAGGTTTGTGGGCTTTCGGGGTCGCAGCCAAAACGGCAGCTGCTGACCACTTTGACCTGGGGCAGCAGGGCTGCCAGGGCGCGGGCGGCTGTGGATTTGGCTGTGCCGCGTTCGCCGCGAATCAGCACGCCTCCGATGCGCGGATTGACCGCATTCAGCACCAGGGCGCGGCGCATGGATTCCTGTCCGACAATTGCTGTAAAGGGGAAAATTTTTGGCATAAAGCTTCCTTGTTGTAGATCCATTCAAGTCAACGCAACTGTAAGTTTACCACCAAGTGCCCTGTGTTTCAATGCCAATCATCCGGTTTCAGGCCTGAATGATGGCCTGTGTTGAGGAGATTGTAAACCGGCTGTAAAGTCATCGGTTGGCAGTTAACCAGGCTTTGTGATATTCTTATAATGGGAATGTCCCAAAATGAACCCAATCAGAAAAACGATTATTTTAACGGTAAAGGAACAGCAATACCTTATCCTGTCAGGAACCGTATTTAACACCATTTTAGGGGTGTTGATGGCCGGTCAGGGGCTCGGTATTGGATTGGCAACAGACGACGGCCGGATTATGTTTAATTTGGGCCTTGCGGGATTATTGTTTTTACAGCTTCAATATTTTGTCATCATAAACCTGATTGCCCGACATTCATGGCTGAAATGGATGCTGCCCGGAATTTATGGCGTGGTGGCAAGCTTGGGATTTGCCCTTCACGGCATGGGCTATATGGCCGTGCCGACGGCCTTCATGATCACCCAGGTGGCCCTGTCAACCATTCTTTACGGACGTGGACCGACCTATCTCTTTTTGGGTCTGCGTATAGCCGGCGATTTTCTGCTTAGCTGGCTGACCCCTTTCGATTATGCTTACCAGCAGATGGTGGCCATGACATTTATTGGCGCGGCGCTGGTGGAGACCATTTTTTATTTGCAATCCATTCTGGTGAAACAATTTGGACGCCTTGAAATGCTCAATCATGTGGCGCGGCGGCTGGCCACTTCGCTGGAATTGGATGAGGTGCTCGACCTGATTGGCAAGGCCGTGCAGGAGTCCTTTCAGGCAGATACCTATTACCTGGGCCTGCTGGAAGGTGATTACCTGAAACTGGCGCTGTTTTATGATGATGGTGAATATTATTATGGCCAGACCATCCCCCTTGAGGACACTTTCTCCGGAAGGATCATCAAGGACAAACGCTCGCTGATTTTCTACGATTTGCCAGATGAGGCAAAAGCCAGAGGGATTCCAGTATCCACCATTGGCCGTGATAAAGCCAGCTCGTCATGGATGGGAACGCCGCTGGAAACCGGCGGGCTGCTGCTGGGGGTGGTGGCGGTGGCATCGTACCAGGCCAACCAGTTTGACACCAAGGACCTGAACATGCTGGAAAATTTTGCCCGGCAGGCAGCCATGGCCATTTCAAATGCCCAACAGCATGCCGATGCGGTGGAACGGTCGCGCCAGGACAGCCTGACCGGGCTGTACAACCACGGTTACCTGTTGGAGGGCATGGCGCGGGCGATCAATGAAGCGCGGGTGAACCACCAGCGGCTGGGGTTCATCATGCTGGATGTGGATTTTTTCAAGCAATATAATGACACTTACGGACACCAGGTTGGCGACCAGGTGCTGACCTGCCTGGCGCAAACCATCCGCCTGCATGTTAAGAACACCGACCTGGTGGGACGCTGGGGCGGCGAGGAATTTGCCGTTTTGCTGCGGAACGTTTCGCTGGCCGAAACCATCAACGTGGCCGAGCGCATCCGCAAGACCCTGGCCGAGATTGAATTGCGGGACCGGGATGGAAGATTAATTGCACCCCCGACGGTGAGCCAGGGCGTGGCCACCTATCCGGAAGACGGCCTGGACGGCTTCCGCCTGGTGGATGTGGCAGACCGGCGCCTGTATCAGGCCAAGGAAAACGGCCGCGACCAGATTGGCACGCCGGAAACCGAGGCAGAAATTGCTGCATCGTAGGGTAATCATAGGGTAAACGTCAAGCGAGAGGAAAGGAGGAGTGATAATATAGACTGTGAAAGGCGACTTCTTTTCTCCTCCTTATGAAGAGAGCCGGGACGGCGACCCGGCTCTCGTCAGTTTAATCAGGACAGCGGGGTTATTTGGCGACCAGACGCAGCTGCGTATCAATGCCCTTGATGTGATTGACCAGCCAATCTCCCAATTCTTTTTTGACTTCGATAGCCAGCAGAGCGCTGGGGCCTTCTGCCTTCAGGCGGTCGTGAATGCGGCCGAAGGTTTGGATGAAGGCCGAATGAGCTGCGCGGTTGGCGGCCGCGGCTGGGCATTTGAGCCGGTCCATTTCAGCTTCTTCTTCGGCGAAGTGCTGACGGGCATAGCTGCCCAAGAATTCCAATAAAGGCTCCAGTTCCTTGCGGCCTTTCCCCTGAGCCATGGCATCGTTCAACTCGTTGATTTTTTGGATCAGCGTTTTATGCTGATCATCAACCACTTTGACGTGGGTGGAGAGTGATTCATCCCAGACGATGGGCATAACGACCTCCTTTGGGGTTGGAAAAAATTACAGACAAAATGATTGTAGCATGAATTGGAAAAATTTCATCCCTGTGCTATACTATTTTGATAACAGGGGCATTTTTTATACTTCAGGAGAGATTGCATGACCGCAAAGGCTGATATTGATCTGTTTTTGAGCCAGAAGACGATTGCCGTGGTGGGGGCCTCGCGCAACAAGGCCAAGTTTGGTTACACTATTTTCAACGAGCTGAAAACCCGCGGATACAAGGTTTATCCGGTGAATCCCAATGCCGAGTCGATTGACGGCACGCCCTGTTTTGCCAGCCTGGCGGCGCTGCCGGAAGTGCCGGGCGGGGTGATCTGTGTGACGCCGCCTCCGCAGACTGAAAAGGCCGTGGCTGAGGCGCTGGGCCTGGGCGTGCGCAGCCTGTGGCTGCAGCAGGGCGCAGAATCGGCCTCAGCGGTCGAGAGCGCGCGCAAAGCCGGGGCAGCGGTGGTTTCGGGTGAATGCGTGTTCATGTTCCTGCCCAATGGGGCGTGGTTTCACCGCTTCCACGGCTGGATCAACGGCCTGATGGGCAAAACACCCAAATAAAAATCGAGCGGCCCAAATTTGCTCAAAGGCTTGCCTTTTTTGAAGGTTTGTCTTATAATTTGGGCCGTTCAATAAATGAGATCGGGGCGTGGCGCAGTCCGGCTAGCGCGCTTGCATGGGGTGCAAGAGGTCGGAGGTTCAAATCCTCTCGCCCCGACTAAAAACCACCTTCAAAAGAAGGTGGTTTTGATTTAACCCAGGTTGTGGTTTCCCCGCAGGGGGGACGGGTGCAAATCCTCTCGCCCCGACACATCAAAACCACCAGAAATGGTGACAAAAACCCCTCACATATACTTTATGTGGGAGGCTGATGTTTTAATGGGCTTTTCGTACACCCTGAGTACACCTATAAGCGAAAAGGCGGGATTTATAACTTCAGAGTATCGAAACCCTTTGGAGGTTCAATCCCCAAGAACTGCCTGTAAATCCGTTCCCGATATCCAACTCCAATCTCATTAATAGCCGAAATGAATGCTTGATAAGTTCCAAGACCGCCAATTGTCTCCCAAAAGTCATTACCAATCAATACAACTTCATCTTTCTTCATGTCAAACCACCGAGCCGGAAAAGTCCAGGCATAATCCTCACGCCTCACACCATAAGGGTTATATGGTAAAGCGTAATAGGCGGCGTCAATCTGTCTCGGTTCCATAGCGTTGAGTTTAAGTATCTTTTCTTTTGATACCTTTGTCTGGTCTGAATTTGGGAGAGGTGCTTTTAATTCAAAGGCATATCGTCTGTTATTTTTACGGTCCTCGGCATAGACATCACAAATAACTGTCACCGGTATTTCCCCACCTCCACCAGCCATTACATACGCCAGTTCCTTATCCCAATCAGGTTTTATTCTGACTCCGTTGGCTGGATGCTCTAGGCGGTTTAAAACCTCAGTGATTCTTCTTAGTCGTTCTTCCTTCACGTTTCCTGAAATTGTCCGTCCTGTTGTTCCGTAACCTAAACCGTAGGATGCAGCGACCACCGCCAACCTCTCCCACACTGACCCAAATGGTGTCACAAACCGTCTTTCAAAGTGTGAACCTTTAAATATCTCGTCTGGAACGAGAGCGGCATATAGAGGCCGTTTGGCGTGATGTTCGTCTGGAAGGAATGGATCGTTGACAAGTACGTTCTCCATTACTCTGTCCATCATGGCTTTGATTACTTCTTGGATAGCTGCTTTCATTCCGTCTTGTTCGGGCATGGTCTTCTCCTCTGTTACGGTTTTTGCCATATAAAGATTGATTCAAAAAACTCACTGGCTCGCCGTCCTGTTCTGCGGTTTACATGCCGTTTGACAACCGCTTCTTCAATAATTCCCAAGTTTTGGCCTATCTGATCGTATAGGTTAGATTTATCATTGGCGACGATGATTAATCTCCCCCCACTTGGCATTGATTGCAGACAATGGGAAAACACGGTTTCTATATCTTCCTGGTAACTAGTTTTAGCCTTTTGGCCTGATCCGTTGGCAGCTGGCCCAATCTCTAAGTTCCTGTTGTCGTCTAATCCCAGCAAGTGATAAGCGTAATCATGTTGGGCGTGGTAGTCGATTAACCCGACATAAGGTGGTGAAGTGATGACCCCATTTATGGGAGGAAATTGGACTTTGCGTGAATCGGCATGGTGGATAGATACAGTCGCATCAGTCCTAATTAGTGAATACTCCTCTAACCGTTTCATGGTGTCTATTGAATAGCGCCGGAGGAATTGATATGCGTCTGTGGTAGGCTGGCAGGTTCGGGAATGCTTATAGCAGTAATATGGTTCGGTGGTAGGTTTCTTTGGGAAGTCAAGGTCAAAGTGAGTAGTCAACCTGGCTGATCGAGCCGAACGAGAGAGAATAACTTTTAAAATATTCGGATAAGTGTAATTTTCTCCATTGATGACAGAACGATAAGCTAAAATCTGGTTGAGAGCTTGAGGGGCAAACCAAGTCCTTAGATATTCATCGTCTGTTTCTTCGTGTTCGGACGCTTCTACATCCCATAAAGTTAGTTGGTTTATGTTGACTTTTGACGAATACTTAGATGTCTTTTCGAGAGCATCATTTATTTCCCGTTTAACTACTTGCAGGTCATATCTGCCCGTCTTTACCTCACCCAGCATGACATTGAAGGCTGAGATATCGTAACCTAGTGCATTGATGCCCAGCTCATTTGCCTGTACTAAAGTGGTCGATGACCCGCAAAATGGATCAAGAACAGTATCACCAACCTTGAAGTACTTGCGTAAAAAAATCTCTACTAACTGAGGGATGAATTTTCCAAGGTACGGATGCAGTCTGTGAACATGCTTTGTTCGTTCTTTCTCCCGCAGGTCTCTCTCCCGCCAATTTAAATTTAAATCTTCCAGCCTGGTGTCAGCAGTTACCTGGCTTGCGATTGTTGGCGGTTCATCACCCGAATAAACATAAACATGTTTTTCAACATTAGTAAGCTTTGAGTTATCCAAAACGACCTCAAACTGTTGGGATTGAAACTAATCAGACTAATTATACTTGACTCCACTGCAAAAAGGTAGAAAACCTACCCAAAAGCAGGAAAGTTTAATACAATCAGAGCGTGTTCAGAAAAAACACTAAACACCAACAACCAGAACTGATCAGCGCTGCCAGCGAATTGCCCGAAAAGCAGCGCAGACACCTGGAAAAATCATGGGCAGATACCTTTTACCACCAGTTCTTTCTTCGGATTAACAAAGAAGCCTTTTCGGTCTTGCATGGGGTGCAAGAGGTCGGAGGTGCAAATCCTCTCGCCCCGACTAAAAACCACCTTCAAAAGAAGGTGGTTTTGATTTAACCCAGGTTGTGGTTTCCCCGCAGGGGGGACGAGGCAAATCCTCTCGCCCCGACTAAAAACCACCTTCAAAAGAAGGTGGTTTTGATTTAACCCAGGTCGTGGTTTCCCCGCAGGGGGGCGCACAAACTGGCAATCCTTCAACACCCACAAAAAAACGCTGATTTTATTCAGCGTTTTTGGTTATCACATCTCTTTTTTTACATCATTATTTGGCCGGCGGGTGTTCCCGCTTTTTGGCAGGGGTGTCTTTGCCCTGAGGTGTTTCTGGTTGGGGCTCCGCGGGTGTTTGAGGGCTGGTTTTGCTCTTTTGGGCGCTTGTTTCGGGCGCGACTGCGGCAGGTTTTTTGGCGGGCTTTTCGGGCGCAGCTGCGACGGTTTCCACCGGGAAAAGGGGCACCTGGGTGACGGGTTTGGCCGCAGCCGCTTCTTTAGTCTTACGGGCAGGTTTCTGGGCGGCTTCAGGCGCAGCCGGGGCGGGGGCAGCCGCTTCTTTGGCTTTGCGGGCGGGTTTCTGGGCGGCTTCAGGCGCAGCCGGGGCGGGGGCAGCCGCTTCTTTAGTCTTGCGGGCGGGTTTCTGGGCGGCTTCGGGTTCAGCGGGAGCGGGGGCGGCCGGTTCTTTTTTCTTACGGGCAGGTTTTTGCGCCGCTTCAGCCGGCATTTCAACCACCACCAGGGATGCCGCCGGTTCATCGCCAAACAAACCGTCAAATTTTTGCGCCAGACTGGCGGGGTTCTTGATGCGCGGAAGGTCTGGTATATCCCTGACGGCAATGCGCAGACGTTTGCCTTTTGCCGAGATCAGGTCCAGAACATCATTTTCATTGGCCACGGCAAAGGCTACCGGAAGCCCGGTTTGTGCGTTTTGTTTCATGGTCAAAACGCCCTTGCCGGCCCGGCCCTGGACGGGGAATTCGGCCAGCTTTATCTTCTTGGCGCAGCCTTTGTCCGTCATCACCAGCACAAAGCCGTTGGCGAATTTTTCAGGGTCAAAGCAAAGGGCGCCGACCACCGGGTCGCCATCGAGCATGGCAATGCCGGTCACACCCCGGGCGCTGGCCGAGACCACCGTATTGACGGTGCTGGTTTCAAAGCGCAGGGCGCGGGGATCCAGTCCCTTGGCGGCGTTTCCCTGAGTGAAGAAAAGGATGTGCGCGGTTTCGGATGCCAGGGTGGCAAAGATGACTTCGTCATGGTTGCCGCCGTCCAGGCCGATCACGGCACCCCAGGTGCCCTCATTGCGCGCTGACCTGACATCAGCCACTTTGATGCGTTTGACATTGCCGTGGCGCGTGCCAATGGTCAGGGTGGCGTTTTCTTCCAATTTCATCACGCTGATGACCTGTTCTTTGTTGCCCATGCCCATGTCAGGTGCAATCCGTCCGGCGTTGCCGAACCACAGCCGGCCGGTGTTGCTGACCATGATGACGCTGTCTTTGGGATCGACCACCAGGCGGGAAAGAATGGTCTCAACAGCGCGGGTGGAAGCCTTGCCCATCTGCACGCTGTCTTTGAAGCTGTCGGCGTCCACGCGCTGAATACCGTTGGTGGTCACCATGATGAGCTGGGGTTTTCCAGGGACCAGCATATCTGCAACAGTGACGGCTTCCTTGTGGCCATTTTCACTGTCAATGATCACGGTGCGGCGCGGGGTATGGAATTTATCATTGATGGCTTTCGTTTCCGCCATCACCACCGCCAGCTTTTTCTCTTCCGAACCGAGCAGGGCGGTCAGCTCTTTGATTTTATCTTCAAGTTCCTGCTGTTCTTTTTGCAGCTTGTTGGCTTCCAGGTGGGTGATGTTTTGGAGCTGGGTCTGCAAAATGGCGACGGCCTGAATATCGTCAATTTTCAAAGCAGCCATCAATTCGGCCTTGGCGGTTTCGCGGTTTTCCGAGTTTTTGATGATTCTGACCACTTTGTCGATGTTGGCCTGCGCCTTGACCAGCGCCTTGACGATATGCAACCGTTTTTCGGCCTTGGTCTTTTCAAAGATGGCCCGGCGCGTGATCACGTTCAGGCGGTGCTTGATGAAGGCGATCAGCATGCCCTTAAGAGACAGGATTTCCGGGTACATGTTGCCGTCATCATCCACATTGAGGGCCAGATGGTTGGATGACAGCGAGGTGCGCAGGTTGGTCATTTCAAAGAGCTTGTTCAGGGCGTCCTGCGGATCGCAGCCGCGAGCCACTTCAAAGACAATGCGCATCCCGTTGGTGTCGCTTTCATCGTTGACATCAGAAATGATCCCATTGAACTTGCCTTCTTTGCCCAGCTTTGCGATTCTTTCCAGAATGGCGCCTTTGCTGACCATGTACGGGATTTCGGTGATGATGATGCGGTTTTTGCCGTTGCGTTCAATATCTGCCTTGGCCTGGCAGATCAGCGGGGCATAGCCGGTTTCGTAGGCCTGGCGGATCATATCGACCGCGGTGCCTTCTTTTTCATCCCGGCGGAAGCGGTAAATGAGGCCGCCGGTGGGTAAATCGGGGCCGTGAACAAAGCGCATCAGGTCGTCCACGGTGACGTTTTCGCGGTCAGCCCACCGTGAGGCCAGGTAAATGGCCGCGCTGCACACTTCGTTCAGATTGTGGGGCAAAATATCGGTGGACATGCCCACGGCGATGCCTGAGGTGCCGTTGACCAGCAGGTTGGGGAAGCGGGTTGGCAAAACTGTGGGCTCGCGCAGGGTGCCGTCAAAATTATCGACAAAGTCCACTGTGTCTTTGTCAATATCTTCAAGCATCATCGCGCCAAAAGCGGAAAGGCGTGCCTCGGTGTAGCGCATGGCAGCCGCGCCGTCGCCATCAATGGAGCCGAAGTTGCCCTGCCCCTCAACCAGGGGAATGCGCATTGAAAAATCCTGGGCCAGGCGCACTTCAGCGCCGTAAACCGACGAGTCGCCGTGGGGGTGGTATTTACCCAGCACCTCGCCGACAATACGGGCCGATTTCAATGTTTTGGCATCTGGCGTCAGGTTCAATTCGCCCATGGCGAAAATGATCCGGCGGTGAACGGGTTTCATGCCGTCCCACACATGGGGAATGGCGCGGTCAAGGATCACCGATTCAGCATACTTGACCATGTTTTCTTTAATTTCGTGCCCGATTTCAAGGCTTTTGCGAAAATCAATCGTCGTCATTTTTATCACCTGAAATAGTGTTGCAAGTTGCCTTATTCAGCCAGGTCGCCCCAGGCGTGGCTCATCAGATACTCATTGCGATATGAAGCGCGATCACCCATCCAGTTTTGAATTTCTTCAGAGGCAACATGCGCATCCTCACAGGTTACCTGGAGGTCGGTGGTATATTCAAAAACATCATAATCGTGATCATCTGGTTTGGCGGCCCGTTTGCCCTTGTGTTCCTCATAGGTGGGCGGCACGCGCAAAACGGTTTCACGCAGCTGCTGAGCGTTCATTTCACCCAGACCTTTGTAGCGGGTAATTTCAACATTGTTCAAACCGCCGTATTGTTTCACCAGGGCGTCGCGCTCGGCTTCATCATAGGCGTACTGGAAGGCGCCGCCTTTTTTTTGCATCACGCGGTACAGAGGGGGGCGCGCAGCATACAGGCGGCCGGCGTCTACCAGCGGGCGCATGTAGCGGAAGAAGAAGGTTTCGAGCAGGGCGCGGATGTGCAGGCCGTCCACATCCGCATCAGACATGATGACGACGCGGCCGTAGCGCATATCATCGAGGTTGAAATCTTGGCCAATACCGGCGCCAATGGCGGTGATGAGGCTTTTGATTTCCTCGTTTTCAAGCAGGGTGGTCAGTCTTTCGCCTTTGGCGGTGTTTTTGGGTTTGCCGCGCAGGGGCAAAATGGCATGGAAGCGGCTGTCGCGGCCCTGTTTGGCCGTGCCGCCAGCCGAGTCGCCTTCTACAATGTAGAGGGCGGTATATTTCTTGGGCACAATCGCTTCGCCGTTCTGGCGGCGGATATCGGAGGTTTTGCCGACAAAATTGAGGCCCGCTTCAAGACCAGATTTCTTGATGATGGTTTGACGGATTTTCATGGCGGCATCGCGGGCTTCTTTGGCATTCTTGGCCTGGTTGACAATCAGCTTGCCCAATTCAAGGCTGGATGAAGAGATTTTCGAGCCGTTGAAAAGGCCGTTGAGAAATTCGCTGACCACTGCAGAAATGGGCGCTTTCACTTCAGGGGAATTCAGGGCATCCTTGGTCTGCGAAAGGAACTGCGGGGTGTTGGTCATCTTGATCGAGATGATCAGAGTCATACCGTTAAAGAGGTCGTCGTTTTTGAAGTCGTCACTGTTGACCTTCATGCGTTCTTTGGCAAAGGCGCTGATACAGCGGGTGAAGGCGGCTTTGAAGGCGGTGACATGGATGCCCAGCATGGGGTTGGGAATGCCGTTGGTGAAGGCAACGATGTTGGATTCCATATCTTCATTGGCGGTGTATTGAAAAGCAACGCTGGTTTCAACAGTGTGCCGAACGCCGTTGACATCAATTTCGCTGGACCCGCTGAAAATCACCGGCTTATGCAGGGCATGTTTGCCCTCATTGAGGTGGAGGATGTAATCTTTCAGGCCGTCTTTGGAATAAAAGACCTTTTTATCCTGTTCGCCTTTGGGCATGCGCTGGTCAATGAACTCGATTTTGACGCCGGGGTTAAGGAAGGCGATCTGCGCGAAGCGCGTTTCAAGGCGCTCTGTATCCCAGGGGACATTTTTATCCGGATCAGGCCATTCCATGTTCTGATCAAACCATTGGCGGTGAGGGCGGAATGAGATGCGGGTTCCGGAATGCTGGCTCAGATCGGGCTGAACCGGAATGATCTGTCCGGCAACGTTCAGCGCTTCGCAGACCTTTTCGCCAAATTCGCTGACGGTTTTCGAAAGAATCAGGGTGGTGGATTCCGTGATTTCACCAACCTTCTCCTTGGTGCTGTCGAAAATTTCAACTGGCGTGGAATGCGCGCCGCCATCACGGAAAGTTTGCTTGAACACCAGGCCGTGCCGCCAGACGATCACTTCCACCCATTCTGACATGGCGTTGACAGCCTTCAGGCCAATGCCGTGCAGGCCGCCGCTGGTGGAGTAGGCCGATTCCCCGTTTTCATTTTTGAATTTGCCGCCTGCATGCGGTTTGGTCAGAACCAGGGTCATGGCGGAGCAGTTATATTCCGGTTTCCATTCCACCGGAATGCCGCGTCCGTCATCCTGAACGGTGATGCTGCCACCCTTTTTGATGCTAACGGTGATCTTGTTTGCCACCTTCGCCAAAATTTCATCAACCGAATTATCAACGACTTCAAAAACAAGGTGGTGTAGGCCGTGCACAGAGTTGTTCCCGATGTACATGCCGGGGAAACGGCGCATGGCTTCGAGTTCTTCCATTTTTGAGATATCGGTTGATGTGTATTCGTTTTTCGCCATTTATCTTTACTCCAACGGTTGTTATTGCCAAAAAATCAGAGGGTCTCCCTGACTCATAATATCTACAGCAAATAAGTCAGGCCTTGTGCGTCAAAATTGATCCTGCAGGTTGGCCGGTTAAAATGCCTACACATCTTATCACTGTTTTTCCCTAAATGGGAGACACTTGCCTGATCTTTGTGTCTGAAAGGGGCAGGCTGATTGAGAAGAAAAGGCACCTATTGCTGACATTAATCCGCGTGTTATAGAACAATTGTACTACATATTGCGCGCGTTTTCAATTACTTAAGCGAAAATATTGAATTATTCAAAGGGTTTCATGCTACAATGAAAAAGTCGACCCAAGGTACTTTCAATCAGGTTTTATGCTTTTGGATGCTCCGCATAGGTTCACTCCGGATGAATGGGTTTCTGGTTGTAAAACGGAGGTATGATGGACGAGAAAAAGGTGTACCAGATTGGCATTGTTGGCGGCGGCAAAGTGGGGCTGCAACTGTTCGAACAATTTATGCAAAGTGCATTGACGCAGGTGGCCTTTGTGGTGGATATCAACCATGACGCCCCAGCGATGGTGGCGGCGCGCAAGAAGAAAATCCCCATTTTTACAGATATAAGCGATGCGATTAAATCCCGAGAAACAGACCTGATCTGCGAGGTGACGGGGTCTAAAAAGGTGGAGAGTGTTTTGCAGGCCGCTCTGAGCGGCAGCCCCACGCCGGTTCTCTCGCATGAAATGGCCTTCATCGTCCTTTCGGTGATTGAAGAAAACAATCATTTTACGCGGAGCCGGTTCTGTGAGGAAATTCTGGGGGTGCGGGATGATATTCAGGACAGCCTGGGCAAAATGGAAACCCTGGTGGAAGGGGTAGAAGATATTTCGTCGGAGATGAAGATTTTGGCCCTCAATGCGCGCATTGAAACAGCGCGCGCCGGCGAGGCCGGAATCACCTTCAGGGTGGTGGCCGAAAACATGACCCGCTCTGCGGATTCCATTCAACACATGACCAAAGAGATTGAAAAGATCAGCCATTCGGTGCGCCAGATTTCGGACCGCATCCAGAAGGCCGCTGAAACGATGAAGTGAATCCGATAAAAGCAGCACCCCGGTCTGAAACAACGCAGGCCGGGGTGCTTTTTATTGCTGCCATTCAGGCGAATTTGAAGCCGGCCTGTTCAAGATGTTCCAAAATGGCCTGGCTCTGGCTGTTGACAAAGGCTTCGGTGTAATGTCCCAGGGTGATCATCTGCGCCAGGTTGTGGATGCCGCGCCGGGCCAGCAGGGCTTTGCGTTCGGGATCCATGTCTGTCCAGCGGGCCTCGCGTTCCTTGAAGCAGGCGCGCACTTCCTCATCCGTTGGCATCTGGTATCCATTGCGGTGGACCACTGCCTGCTGGGGCAGGCGCGGGCGCAGGTCGGGGGTTTCATCCGGGTAACCCAGGCAAACCAGTTCGGCCGGGAAGACATGGGACGGGGTGCCCAGAATGTTCGCCGTATCTTTTGAAAGCCCTTCGCCCAGGTACACTCCGCCCAGCCCCAGGCTTTCGGCGGCGATGACGATATTATGCAGGGCAATCACCGCATCCCAGAATGCGATGAGAAAATTGGCAGGGCGGTCGAAATAGAAGGGGGTGTCATTCAATTCAAACCAGCGCTTCAGACGGTATTCATCCACCACCGCCATGATAAGGGTGCCATTTTCCACGGCCGGGCTGTTCCACAGGGCTTTCTTCTTTTCGGGGTCATCAATTACGATGAGGGAATAGTGCTGCAAATTTCCGGCGCTGGCGGCGCGGGTGCCGGCTTTGAGCAGGGTATCGAGGGTATCCTCTTCCAGCGGGCGGGCCTTAAAGCGGCGGATGGAGCGGTGGTTCATCAGGCTGTCAATGACGGGATTCATGGCTGACCTTTCAGGGGAGGGTGGTGCTGACCAGGGGCAGGAAGATCCAATCGGCCTGAGTTTCGGGAATGAAGAGAGCGGTCACGCGGCGGTCAGCATAGAGGGTGAGGTTTTGCGAGGCGGCGCTGCTGGAAGGCAGGCCGGTGACTGCCAGCAGTTTATAGCCCGCGGCCGGAGTGAGGGTGAAATTAACCGCGGTGCCGGGGGTGAAATCGCTGCCGCAGTTGGGCGAGGAAGTGGTGATGGTGCCGCTGCCTGCCGGGATGACGGTGGTGATGACATGGCTGCAGAGATTGGGCGGCGTGCCGGCGCGCATCAGGGTGCCGCGGCCGGTGCCCCACAGGATGCGGGCATTGGCGGTGTTGGGCAGGTCATAGGCCACAGCGCCGCTGTGGGTGGTGCCGATAACCACTTCGAGATCGGGGTCGGAATCGATGTTGGCAAGGGTGGGGGCGCCCAGGCTGCCGTTCCAATAGGTGCCGTTGCCGGGGTTGGGAAGGTTCACGGCATAAAGCGAATGGCCCAGGTAATCGAGGATGTGAAGCTGGCCAATGCTGTTGCTGGCTTTTTCACCCCACGAGGTGAAAATCACTTCGGCGTAGCCGTCGCCGTTGAGGTCAGCCACCACCGGCTCGCTGGCAAAGCGGATGCCGCTGCCGGGCACATCATAGGGCCAGGCGCCGTGCTGGACCTTATCCAGCCAGTAGGCGTGCAGGCGGCCGTCGTAGGATGGGAAAAGGATTTCGCGGTCGCCGTCGTTATCCAGATCCACCGGCACGGCATTCTGGACGTTGTTTTCGATGACGTCATAATCTTCAGAGAGGGGTGTGGAATTGGGTTCAGGGGTGGGCAGCACGGTCCAATTGAAACCACTGCCGCTCCAGCGAGAGCGGTCGAGGTTGAAAAGGAAAGGCATGATGTAAAGATCGCCAAGGGGGCCGTCTTCGATGCCGCAGTTATAAACATCACCCGGAACGATGATTTCCTTGCTGCCGTTGCCGTCCAGATCGGCGACGGCCGGAGCGCTGTTGGCGAAATTGGGGCGGTGTTCCACACCGCAGTCGGCGTAACCGCGCAAGTCCACAGCGTGATCTACATGCACGCCCACCTGCGCCCACACCTTGCCTGTGCCGTACATGCTGTTAACAGGAAGCTGGCCGCCATCTTTGTTGAGGCCGGTGATGTAGTGCGTATCGGTGGGGGCGATGATTTCCATGCTGCCGTCATTGTTAAGATCAGCCAGGGTGACGTTTTCATTGTACATACCCCAGCCGTAACCGGCTTCGCCGTCGTGGCGGGCTGGCCAGCCTGGCCGCACGTTGCCGTTGGCATCATAAACGCTCACCTGCAGGGTGCTTCCGCCGCTGGCACGGCCGACGATGATTTCGATGGAGCCGTTGCCGTCCACATCGCCCAGAGCCAGGGTGCGCACCTCGCCGCAATATGATGGGTTTGGGTTGTCACAAGAAAAGGGATTGCGCGTCCAGAGGGCGGTGCCGCTGGCATTGTAGACCGTCACCTGGTTGCCGCTGCGGCCGACGATGATTTCGAGATTGCCGTCGCCGGTGAGGTCGGCCACGCCAATACCCGGCCAGATGCGGCTGCCCGAGTCGGCGCGCCATTCCTGCACGCCGGTGGAGCCGTTGATCACCGAGAGGTCGTAGCCGCCCCAGATGACTTCCACCTGGCCGTCTTTGTCAATATCCACAGCCGCCGGAGAGGCATACCAGCCCGTGTCGCACCAGAGGCCGTTGCAGCCGCCGTAAGCCCATTTGAGCACCGGGGCGCTGATGGCTGCCTGCGGAACGGCGGCCTGTACAGGCGCAGGTTGGGGCAGCGGGCTGACGCCCAGGATGACTGCCAGCAGGGAAAGGATCAATAAGCATTTTTTCATTTCATATCTCCTAATTAAAGCGCCAGGATGACCCCTTCGTAGGGGCGCAGTTCCAGGTTTCGCCCGCGCACCTCGCGCCGGTCGAGATGTGTGGAAAGGACAATGCGGCCGGTCTGGGTGAGGGACAGGGAGGCTGGCTGGTCAGAGAAATTGAGCGCCACCAGGCAGGTTTCACTCTCTGAATCGCGGATGAAGGCGAAAACCGGCTCCGGCGTGTCCAGAGGGGCATAAGAGCCGCCGTGAAGCGCCGGGCTGGCGCGGCGCAACTGCAGCAGGCGGCGGTAAAGGGTGAGGATGGATTTAGGGTCAGCATCCAGCGCAGCCACATTCTGGGTGACATAACCGGCAGAAACCGGCAGCCAGGGTTCGACCGTGGAAAAACCGGCAAAGGGCGAGGCATCCCACTGCATGGGGGTGCGGCAGACATCGCGGCTGCGCTCGGCGCCCAGGGCCAGGCCCTGTGGGTCTTGAATGCGTTCGGGGGGGATGACGCCGTTTTCCATGCCCAGTTCGTCGCCCTGGTAAAGGGTGGGGGTGCCGCGCAGGGTGAGCAGCAGCATGGCGGCCAGGCGGGTGGCGGCAGGGCCAATGCGCGAGGCCAAACGCGGCTGGTCGTGGTTGCCCAGCACATAGTTGGGCCAGGCCCAGGCCGGCAGCAGGGCTTCCATTTCATCCACCGAGGCGCGAATGGTGCTGGCGGTGAAGGGCTGTTCCATCAGGCGGAAGTTGAAGGGCAGGTGCAGTTCATCGTTGTTCTGGCCGTAATAGCGCACCCAGCGTTTGGGCGGGAACCACAGTTCACCGATGGCCACCCGGCCGCCGGCTTCATCCATCAGCTGGCGGATGCCGCGCATGATCTCATGCACATCATCCTGATCCTCATTGTATAAATGAATCTGACGGCCAAAAATATCATTTTCAGGCAGGTTGGGGTTGGCCTGGGGGTTGAGGGGGTTGTCGCGCAGCTCTGCATCTTTGAGGATCATGCCGATCACATCCATGCGGAAACCATCCACACCGCGCTGCAGCCAGAAACGCAGCACATCGAACATGGCCTGGTGCACCTGGGGATTGCGCCAGTTCAAATCGGGCTGTTCCTTCAGAAACTGGTGCAGGTAAAACTGGCCGGTGGCGGGATGCCGGGTCCAGGCCGGGCCGCCAAAAACCGAGCCCCAGTTGTTGGGCAGGCTGCCGTCGGGGCGGGCATCGCGCCAGATGTACCAGTCGCGTTTGGGGTTGTCGCGGCTGGCGGCTGATTCCTGAAACCAGGGGTGCTGGTCGGAGGTGTGGTTGGGGACGTAATCCACGATGATGCGCAGGCCGCGCTGGTGAGCTTCGCTGACCAGGCGGTCAAAGGTGGCCAGGTCGCCAAAGAGAGGGTGCACCCCGCAGTAATCGGCCACGTCATAACCGAAATCGGCCATGGGGGAGGGGTAAAAAGGGCTGATCCAGATGGCGTCTACGCCGAGGCCGGCGAGGTAATCGAGACGCTGGATGATGCCCTGCAGGTCGCCGATGCCGTCGTGATTGGAATCCTGAAAACTGCGCGGGTAAATCTGGTATACCACACCTTTTTGCCACCAGGGTTGGATTGAGTGCATCATAATATCTCCTGAAAAAATGAAATGTGAATGAGGGCTGTAGAACCAGAGGAAAGAACCGCTAATCGGTCAATCCCATCAGGTTGCAAACGTTAACCAGGGTGAACTGCTGGAAAAATTCATCCATGCGTTCGGGGGGATAGGGCATTTTCAATTCCAGCCACCATCTGAGCAGGGTCAGCAGAGATGCGGCCGTAGCATAAGCCAGCATCAGCTTCTGGTGTAATTTCTCGATGAAACTCACATGGTCTTCGCGTGAGAGAACATCAAAGCCGGAACCCCAGACCAGAGTTTTAAACAGATCATCGTGTTCCTGGATACGGCGGAAAAGCGAGGTGGTATCCATGCTCAGGGTGCGGGCTGTCTCGTTGAAGGACACCTGCTCAATCAGAAAATCGAGCGCGCGCTCAAAGCCCTGCGTCAGCAGGGCATCCTTGGTTTGAAAATGTCCATCAAAGGTGAACCGGCCCACATTGGCGCGGGCGATGATGTCATTGATGGAGATGGCGTCATCGTCCTTTTCCGCAAGGAGGGCAATCAGGGCATCCATCCATGTTTGGCGGGTGCGCTGTGAGCGCCGGTCGTGTTTGGAATCGTCCATGGCATCCTCTTTTTGACACAAATGGGCATTTTTGTCTGGTAACGGACAAAAATGCTGGTGTGTAGATTGTTTGCGGGCAGCCGGATACCAATAATGGATATACCAAATTATACCCCGTGCGGGGCTAATCTGATCCAATGGAGTTACAAATGAACAAAAATGATCCACTGAAAACCGTCAGCAGGACTGGAATGGGGCTGGCAGGGGTGGCTTTTTTTGATCGGGGTGCTGCTGGTGGGGCTGCCGGATGGGGTTGAGATCATCAATTTGAGCGCATCCATCCTGATGGCGATTGCCTTTGTACCTTATGGGGTGAGGTTGATGGTGAAGCCGGGGCGCACTGAGAAATGCCCGCCGGGCGGCTGCCGGGTTTGTTCCAAATGTGCGCCGGGGGTATAATGACATACATTCATTTTTCCGGATAGTTTTATAATGTCGAAAAAGAGAGGTGAACATGAAAATGCAAAACATCCCCTTTGAAGCAACCGATTGGTCAAAGGTGGCGGCCACCGAACACAAAGGCGAAACCGGCGTGGCGCTCTGGCGCACTCTGCAGTGCGACCAGATCCGCGTACGGATGGTGGAATACAGCGCGGGCTACCTGGCTGATCACTGGTGCTCAAAGGGACATATTCTGCTCTGTTTGGAAGGGGAACTGCACACCGAGCTGGCAGACGGCAGAAAATTCATCCTGACACCGGGGATGAGCTACCAGGTGGCGGATGATACGGCGCCCCACCGTTCCTATTCACCCAACGGCGTCAAAATCTTCATTGTGGATTAACCAGTTCAGGAAGGTTATGCCAGCGGGTTATGGATGGAAAGAGAGAAAACCGTTGAACCTGCGAAAACTTGAAAATCAGGATTACCCGGCCATTGCGGCCATTCACAACAGCCTGAACATCGTCTGGCCGGCCTGGCCGCGCGACCCTGAGGCATGGAGAGAGGCAGACCGCAACCGCGACCCAAAATGCCGTTTTCAGCGCTGGGTGGCGGCTTGAAGGAATGGGTATGATGCTCGATTTTGTTTTTCAGATCTGGCGGCGCATGAGCGGTTTTTTCCAGTGGTGGTTTTTGTGGCTGGTCAACGCCAAATTTATGGTCAGCGTTTCGGGGGTGATTTTGGATGGCGCCGGGCGGGTTTTGCTGCAGCGGCACCGCCACTGGGTGCCGGATGTGTGGGGGCTGCCGGGGGGCATCCTCCATGCCGGTGAAAGCTTGGAAGACGGGCTGGCGCGGGAGGTGCGCGAAGAAACCGGACTGGAGATCGCAGATATTGTCCTGATTAAAGTAGTCAGCGGCTACCGCCTGCGCATGGAAGGTTATTTCAAGGCGCGGCTGGCTGGAACAGAAATGAAGATGAAGCTGCAAAAAGACGAGGTGCTTGAGGCGCGTTTTTTTGCGCCAGACTCCCTGCCGGAACAAATGCTGCCGTTGCAAAGGAAGATGGTTGGTTTGGCGTATGGTAAAGAAAGCTGAGCAGTTGGATTCTGGCAGCCGGTTGTTTTTTAATCTGATCCTCATAAAGGCCAGGTTTGGATTAGAAGAACTTAAAAGGAATGCCATTTTGGGGATGGGGGGTGTTTACCAGCCCTTTTGAGAAGGGTATAATACAAAAAAATCATGGGTGACTGTATTTAATCAAATGATAACCTGGCAATCTCTTCTCAATTCTGTAGGCTGGATATATGCCATACTCAATGTGGCGCTGGCAGGCTTCAGCCTGCACATGCTCATTCTGCTCATTTTGTCGATCAAGCATCGCAATGACCGGATTCCCGAAACAACCTGCAGGGATGAAGACCTGCCCACTGTGCTGGTTCAATTGCCAGTTTATAATGAGCGGTACGTGGTGGAACGCCTCATTGATGCAGCAGTGGCGATTGATTATCCGGTGGATAAAATCATCATCCAGGTGCTGGATGATTCAACGGATGTGACCACCACCCTGGCGCAAAAACGGGTGGCTTTTCACGTCAACGCCGGCCGAAATGTGCAGTTCATTCACCGCACGGATCGCAAAGGCTACAAAGCCGGAGCGCTCTCTCAGGGATTGCAGGCGGCGCCGGGTGAATTTATGGCCATATTTGACGCCGATTTTATCCCACCCAAAAACTTCCTGCGCGCCATTATCCCCATGTTTTTACAGGATCATAAGCTGGGTGTGGTTCAGTCGCGCTGGGAGCACCTTAACCTGGATCAAAACGCCATCACCCATGTGATCGGGCAGGCGCTGGATATTCACTTTGCCATTGACCAGATTGCCCGCAGCCGCAGCGGTTTGCTGATGAATTTCAACGGCAGCTGCTGTGTTCTGCGCCGGGCCTGCGTGGAAGATGCAGGCGGCTGGCAGGATGACACCCTGGTGGAAGATCTGGATCTGTCGTACCGGGTGCAGATGAAGGGTTGGCGCATCACGTACCGGCCGGATGTGACCGTGCCTGGCGAACTGCCCGCATCCATTATCAGTTTCAAGCAGCAGCAGTTCCGCTGGGCTAAAGGCACTGTTCAGGCGCTGCGCAAACTGGGCTGGCGGCTGCTGACCTCAAACCGGACCCTCCCGCAGAAACTGGAAGGCTTGTTTCACCTGACCAGCTACTTCACCAGTCCATTGATGATCATCACTTACCTGTTGAGCTTGCCGGTGGTGTATCTTTTTGGGCACCTGCCGTTTAATTCGGCTTTGCTGGGCGTGGCTGTGCTGATCCCGCCGATAGCGGCGGCCTGGAGCCAGGCGCGCCTGCGGACGAACTGGTGGCGATCTGTTCTTTTTTACCCTGTTCTTTTCCTGACCGGAATTGGCGTTTCATTGACCATCACTCAGGCCATCTGGGAAGCCATCATTGGCCATAAGAGCGAATTTGTGCGCACGCCCAAGTTTTCAAACGCCCACCCGCAAAGCAGCGTTTATGCGCTTTCGGTTGACCGGGCCACCTGGGTGGAACTGCTCATGGCGGCTTACGGCATTGGCACCAGCATTCTGGCGGTTGAACGCGCCCCAACCCTGGCGCCGTTTATCATGATTTATGCCTTTGCCTTTCTGCTGACCGCAGGCATGAGCCTGGCAAATGTGAGCCGTTCCGTACAAACCCGGCGATTGAACCAGGACGCCTGATTTTGCCTTTTTTGAAAAAACAGCCAGCCGCAAGACTGGCTGTTTTTCTATCTGCCCACCGGCCTGGATTGTGAGATAATAACAGGGTTTGAAATCAAGGAAAGCAGTTTACCCAAAGATGAGGTTGTTGATGCGCCCTGTTTTGAACAAAGATCTTTCTGCGGTAGATTTCACCCAATATTATTGGCTGAAAGAGGAACTGGTGAGCTTCTGCCGCCAGGCGGGATTATCCACGGCTGGGTCCAAGCAGGAATTGAGCGGACGAATCCAGCGCTTTCTGGAAGGCGGCCAGGCCGCAGCACCTCAGACGGCTTCAGCCGCGCCGCAGCGGGGCAGCATGCCCCGGCATTTCAACCGCCAATCCGTGATTGGCGAAGGCTGGCGCTGCAGCCAGGCATTGCGCCAGTTTTTCCAGCAGGAGATTGGCAAGACCTTCCATTTTGACGGCGTGATGCGCGATTTTATTCACCAGGGCGTTGGAAGAACGCTGGATGAGGCCATCACGGCGTGGAAAACAGCGCAAATGAACCCGGAAAAGAAGGAGATCGGGAGCCAGTTTGAATATAACCGGCACATGCGGACCTATTTTCAGACTCACCCCGGCGCCACACCGCAGGAAGCCCGGCAGGCCTGGAAAAGCATCCGCGAAGCCCGCCGAGACGAAGGAGAATCTCATGAATGATACCCCCACCCGTTTCAAGCTCGCTGACGGCGTGTGCGTCACCGATATTGCGGATATTGAAGAAGGCTACGCCCGCCAGCAGACAGATGAAGGCTATACCGTGATTACCGTCAACATCAGCGCAGACCGGCTGGAAGAAATTTACCTGGGGCTGGTGAACCTGGTGACGGCCCCGGGTTTTGCCATTGTGGAAATACCGGTGCCGCAGGATGTGGAAAAACGTTTACGTCAGGGTCCCGAGGACCCATACCATAAGGATGTTTTCTATCTGGACGGCATCACGCCAGAGATTTACCGGGGCATATTTATGCCAGCTGCGCCGCTGTTGATTCACGACGGCATGGTGACCTTTGGGTTTGGCTCTCACAAAGGGCATGACGAGGTTTTTGTCGGCCGTTATAAACTGACCACCATCTATGCGGATGAACCGGAAAAATATATCCATTTCCTGAAGGCGCAGGGATACCGGCGTTTTGAACCGTTAAAAACAGTTTTTGACACCTTCACCCCTTCAACACCCGGATCAACCAGGATGATCAAGGTGAGAGGCAAAACGATCTATGACATGGTTAAGGAATGGATGAGGCAGGGATTTTATTACGCGGAGAGACGCGAGGATTAGCCGATTATTGGGGTGATTTTTTAAACCGCCGGGACAACCTCGCGCAGCATCACCCTCACCCCATAATATTCAAGGCGCTCGTCTTCAGCCACCCGCAGGCGCATGGCCGAGCGGCAGTGGAGCGGTGTTTCGTGCCACGAACCGCCGCGCGCCACGCGGATTGCTTCAGGACCATGCCGGGGGGCAGGTTTACGCCAGGGAATGGTGGGCAAAATCCGGCTGAAGGGGATGGATTCGGGCGGCGCGGCGGGCGGCAGGCTGTTTCTGGCCACATTGCCATCGGCTGACGCACCGGTATAATCATCTGTCCACAGGTCGGCGCAGAATTCCCAGATGTTGCCGTGCATATCAAAAAGACCCCAGGGATTGGGCGGAAAGGTTCCGGCAGGGGTGGGGCCGTGACGGTAAATGCCTTTGGGGGCGTCATGGTAGGTATGATCGCCGACGTAATTTGCCACATTGGTGGTGATGGTTTCGCCAAAGCTGAACGGCGTTCCTGTTTCAGCGCGGCAGGCATATTCCCATTGGGCTTCGGAAGGCAGTTCATAGCGGCGGCCGGTTTTATGCGAGAGCTTGTCGCAGAAATCATGCGCATCCGTCCAGCAGATGGTTTCCACCGGCAGATCTGGTGCGTGGAAACGGCAGACGGGCAGCCGGCCCATCACGGCCTTCCACTGCGCCTGGGTGATGGGCGCCCGGCCCATCCAGAAACCTTCCAGAAACACAGGGTGAGGTGGGCGTTCATCATCGTAGCCGCCTTCGGTCTGGGAGCCCATTTGAAACGATCCGTGGGGCACGGCCACCAGCTCGAGATGGACCCCCTGGCCGAGGTCTTCCACGGCCTGACGGGCCTGGCCGCTGATGCGCTGAATGACCCGTCCGGCATGATCAAGACGGAGGGTTTCAAAAGCAATGTTTTCCATCAGAAGGGGTGTAGATGATTTTCCGGACATGGGGTTTGCTCTCTCAGATCAATCTGAATTTTTAAAGACGCCGGGTTGATATCCATATTATACCCGCGGTTGATTGACTTCCCACCGCTCCTGTCGTATACTCACCCCCAAGCACACTTCAATTTTTCATCCCAACGAGTTGTTTTTTTTGCCCTGAAAACTCAGGGCCGTTTTTTGTTTTATGGTTTTGTTTGAAAAAGGATGAAAGATGGAAGGAAAATGCACCATTCTGTTCGATGACCCCTTCTGGGTTGGTATTTTCGAACGTGTGACCCCTGAAGGATATGCCGCAGCCCGCCACGTTTTTGGCGCGGAACCCGGCGAGGAGGAGTTGCTGCGATTTGCCCGCGAGGATTATGTTAACCTGCGCTTCAGCCCGCCTGGCCCTTGTCCGCCAGTTACAACCCTCGAACGCGGTTTTAAACGGCGCCAGCGTGAAGCCCGGCGTGAAATGCAGCAGATTGGCATGGGAACTTTCTCGCAGCGGGCTTTGCAGGCCGAACATGAGCGGCTGAAGGAATCCCGCCAGGAGGAAAGCCGCGCTGCCCGGGAAGATAGGGAGAGGGCAAAATTTCAGAAAAGGCAGGCGATCAAAAAGGAAAAACACCGCGGACATTGACCGGCGGTGCGCAAGATAAGCATCCTATTTGCCAAAATAATCGCTGCTTTGGCCCGGCCCTTGTTATAATGGAACATCATAAAGAAAAGTTGACCTAAAAGATGATGCCTGAAATTGGCCCCCTGATTGACCTGAAACCGCGACTGGATGAAGCCGGCGTGCGGGAACTGCTGGCCATGTCGATAGGCAGCCCGGCCCTGGAGCGCATTGAACAGGTTTGCCAGCGCTACGGGGATGATCCGACCTGGATGCTGATGGGTAAAGAGATTGAGGGCGGGCTTGCGAGCTGCGTGGGGGTGGAAATCAGCGGCGATGAAGGCATTTTGCACTGCATCGCGGTCAAACCCGAAGCCCGCTGACAGGGCCTGGGCCGGCGGATGCTGGATGAATTGGGCGCGCGACCGGGGCTGGCGAAGCTCAGCGCGGAAACAGACTGCGAAGCGGTGGATTTTTACCGCCGCTGCGGTTTTCAGATGGAAAGCCTGGGCGAAAAATACCCGGGCATGGAACGTTTCAGATGCACCAGAAGGTTTGAGTGAGGCGTAGGATGTGGACGGCAAGAGGCCAGTTATGCTGAAGAAAAATGCACGGTGGCTGATCCCGGTTGGAGCGGCCCTGCTGTGCGCGGCGGCGCTGCTGTGGTGCTGGACGCCCGCAGATTATATCAGCGCGGGCTGCCAGCTTTCACGGAACGCCGCCTGGATCAGCGTGGACTGGACCTCTTACCCGGTGGACGCGGAAGCAGTCAGGCGATTGGCGGAGAGCGCCGCGGCGCGCAGGATGACCACACTTTTCCCCTTTGCCTCGTATATCCGGCAGGACGGGTCTTTCAGCCCGTCGTACACCCACGCCAGGGCGTTTGTGGATACCTTCCGCCAGTATAACCAGGAGATTGATCTGCTGGCCTGGATCGGCCTGCCGCTGGCCAACGAGCGCCATATTGGCGTGAAAGGGTGGGTGGATCTTTCGAGCCCTGAAACCCGCCGCCAGGTGGTGGCTTTTGTGGTGCAGCTGGTGAATGAGGCCGGTTTTGACGGCGTTCACCTGAATGCTGAGACGGTGCAGAACAATGACGCGGATTTTTTGCTGCTGCTGGATGAAATCAGGCAGGCCATTGGCGCGGATAAAATCATCAGTGTGGCCGGCAGCCATTGGATTCCAGAAAGCATCAATGCCATACCCGTGTTCACAGATTTCCGCTGGACGGGGGTCTATTACCGGGAAGTGGCAAAGCGGGTGGACCAGATTGCGGTGATGCTGTATGACAGTCAGGCTTTTGCTCCGGCGCTGTACCGTCTGTGGGTGCGGGAGGAAGTGAGAGGTTTGCAGCGCAATCTCGACGGAGCGGATGTGGAGCTGTTGATCGGTCTCTCGGTTTCGCAGGAAGAGACGCCTTCGCATCATCCAGCCGTGGAAACGCTGGCCAACGGCCTGGCGGGGGTGTGCGCGGGCAAGGGCGAAGTCAGCCTGACGCGGGGCATCGCCGTGTATGCCGATTGGGAGTTTTCGGCGGCTGACCAGGCGGTGTGGCTGGCCTGGCAGCGATAAACAACCAGAAAAGGTTTGTAAAACCAGCTGTGATGCCATTGCCGCTGGCCTGGCCTGGATAGAAAAAGAAAGTGACATGACATGGATATTATCCGTCCCATTCTTTCGCGCGTTCCTGCGTGGCAGGGAGCCCAGGAGATCAAAATTGAGCGCATTGCCGGCCTGACCAACCAGAATTACCGGGTGACGGTGGACGGCCGGCGCTATGCCCTGCGCATCAGCGGGGAGAACACCGCCCGTCTGAACATCAACCGCCAGCATGAAGTTGCAGCACTGCAGGCGGCTGCCGCCGCGGGAATTGCCCCGCAGGTGGAAGCATTCATCCTGCCGGAGGGCCACCTGGTGACGCGGTGGGTGGAGGGGCGCCATTGGACGGTGGAAGAATGCCGCACGCCGCAGCACATCCGCCTGCTGGGAGAGATGGTCAAGCGCATCCATGCCCTGCCGCCCAATGGCGCAGTTTTTTCGCCTTTTGCGCGGGTGAGGAATTACGAGGCGGTGGCGCGCCAGTTCAATGCGCCCTTTCCAGCCAATTATGCCGGTTTTATTCAAACCATGCAGGCAGTGGAGGCGGATCAGCAGCAGGATACCTCGGATTGGCAGCGTTTTTGCCACAATGACCTGGTTTGCGTGAATTACCTGTTCAGCGAGAACCCGGAAAGCATCAAAGTGCTGGATTGGGAGTTTGCCGGGCTGGGAGACCTGTATTACGACCTGGCCACAGCGGTATTTACCCATGACAGCGACGGTCCCATTCCGGCTGAACTGGAGGAAGAGCTGCTGACCTGTTATTTTGGCACGGTGACGGACTGGCAGCGGCGGCGCCTGCAGGGGATGAAGGTGATGCTGATGCTGTTCACCAGCCTGTGGGGGCTGGCGCAGCACAGCATGCAGACGGCGGGGCTGATTCCGGCGCCAGAAGATTTTGATTACCTTGAATTTTCACAATACCTTTTTGCCCACGATTTGCGCGACCTGCAGGAACAGTATCTGCGGGCGGCGCAGGGGTAAGGTATTTCTCCAGGAGGCGCAACATTTGAAGCAAAAACTCCTCATCACCGGCGGCTGTGGAAAAATTGGCGCCACTTTCGCGCGGTTTGCGCAGCAGCGTTATGACCTGCGCCTGGTGGACCGCCGCCCGTGGGATGCGGACCGCATGGGTCCGCTGCGCGGAGAAAGCCTGGTTTTGGACCTGCGGGAGCAGGCGGCCTGCCGCGAAGCCTGCCAGGGCATGGATGTGGTGCTGCACCTGGCGGCGGACGCCGACCCGGAGGCTGATTTTGTCACTTCCCTGCTGCCCAATAACATCATGGCCACGCACTTTTTGTTTGAGGCGGCGCATGAGGCCGGCTGCAAACGCTTCATTTACGCCAGCAGCGCCCATGTGGTTTCAGGCTACCCGGCGGATGTGCAGGTGCGGGTGGAGATGCCGGTCAGGCCGGGCAATCTTTACGGCGTGTCGAAGTGCTTTGGCGAGGCGCTGGCGGGCTATTATGCCAGCCGGATGAACCTGCCTTGCATTGTGCTGCGCATTGGAGCTTATCTGTTCCCGGATGAGGCAGCGGGGATGGACCCCGATGAAAGGAACGCCCTGCTGGATCCAGACGATTTCAATGATCTGCTGGTGCGCTGCATTGAAACGCCGGGCATCACCCATGCCATCATCCACGCCATTTCCAACAACCGCTTCAAGCGTCTTGATCTGAGCGGAACAAGAGAGCTGCTGGGGTACCAGCCTGCGGTGGATGCGTTTGACCGGTCCACGCCAGGGAATGGTGAATAACCCTGATATGTTTTGATAGCATCCTCCCGGATGGCCGGGTGTATTATAGATAAAGGGTAACTGTTCAGGCGCGGCTGAAAATGGCCGGCGGGGTTTTACCAGACCGGCTGAGCGGTTATAAAGGATGACATTTTTCAACGGGAGGTTGACGATGAAAAACAAGGATCTTTCGGCCAGATTGCTTGCCATCACCGGCACGGTGCTGGTGTGGATTCCTCTGCTGGCGCCGGTGGTTTTTTCCATCTTCAGACTGGCCAGGGGGGCAGAGAATTTCATGATTGATTACCTTATGCCAGCCGAGCTTTTTCTCTCGGTGCTGCTGGGCGGCGGCATTTTGCTGGGGCTGTCGTTCTGGGTGCGCCTGCAGAAACAGATCATCGGCTGGAGTCTGGCTGCAGCGGTCATTTTGCTGGTGCTCAGCCAGGTGGTGGCAGTGATCACCGGCCTGGCTTCCGGGGCCACCGAACCGACGGGCATCGAATGGGCGCTGGTGGTGGCCATGCTGGCAGGCTACATTCTGGCGGTGATGGCGCTGGGTGTGGGCGGCATTTTCATGATCCGCGACCTGTACCGGCGCAAGAATTAATCCCGTCTGCCACCGCGCGCCAGAAAATCCGGCGCCATTTTCAAAGCCCTGCCCTGATTGGACAGGGCTTTTTATGTGCTGTGGATATATAATACCATTAGCAAGGAGACAACCATGAGACGCACTGCACTGATATCCGATATTCACGGCAACCTGCCGGCGATTGAGGCGGTGGCGGCAGATATCAAAACGCGCCAGGTGGACCAGGTGGTCAACCTGGGCGATCACCTTTCAGGACCGCTGTGGCCGGGCGAAACCCTGGCCTTTTTGATGCAGCAGAACTGGACCCACGTTCTGGGCAACCACGACCGGCAGTTGATCCGGGTGGACCCGGCCGAGCACAGTCCTTCGGACCGCCACGCCTTCCCTTTTCTGGGCGCGGCCGGGCGGGCCTGGCTGGAAGCGCAGCCGGGGTTGATCCGCCTTGAGCAGGGCTGGACGGCCTTTCACGGCACACCGCAAAAGGACACCACCTACCTGCTGGAGACCATTGCCCACGGGCGCATGCGGCTGGCCACCCCGGATGAGATCCGGCAGCGGCTGGGCGGCATGGAGAGCGGCGTGCTGGTGTGCGGCCATACCCATTTGCAGCGGGTGGTGCAGGTGGCGCCGGACCTGATCATCATTAATCCCGGCAGCGTGGGGCTGCCCGCCTACGATGACGATGTGCCGGAATATCACAAAGCAGAGAATGGATCGCCGCATGCGCGCTATGCCGTGGTGGAAGAAGAAAACGGACGGTTAAAGGTGGATTTCATCCTGGTGATGTATGACCATCACAGCGCGGCCGCCCAGGCGCGGCGCAACGGCCGCTCCGGGTGGGAACATGCGCTGCTTACCGGCACCATGCCAGAGCGTTGAGGTTTCTGGGAATGGAAAAAATAAAGAATTATCTGAACCTCATTGCACAGCATTACCCTGAACTGGTGATCGAGCAATCGCGCCTGCACACAACCGAGGGACAGTTCAATGACATTGTGCTGATCAATGAAAGTCTGCTGTTCCGTTTTCCGCGCTCGGCCGAAGTGGCTGGCGGATATGCGCCGCAGGCGGCGCTGCTGGATTTTCTGGCTAAAAGGCTGCCCCTGCCTATCCCGGAAATCCTTTACACCCATCTGGAAGCCGTGGATTGGCGGGAAAAATTTTTGGGCTACCGGCTGATTCAAGGAAAACCGCTGTTCCGGCAGGAACTGCAGGCCATTGAGGATGAACTGGCGCTGCGGCAGATGGCTGGCCAGCTGGCGGGCTTTTTGCGCGCCCTGCACCAGATTCCGCCCGCCAGCCTGCCGGCGGCGCTGCCGGTACAGGACGAGGCGGGCTTTTGGGAAGATTTTTTCCGGGGGGTGCGGCGTGATTTATTTCCCCACATGCGCCCGGATGCGCGCCGGGAAGTGGATGCTTATTTTGAAAGATATGATTCACAGCCGGAACTGAACCGTTTCCAGCCTGCACTGCGGCACGGCGATTTTGGCGGCAGCAATATTTTATACGATCCGCAAACCCTGCGGATCAGCGGCATCATCGATTTCGAGTCGCTGGGGGTGGGCGACCCTGCGGCGGATGCGGCTGGACTGATGACCTACGGCGAGGCGTTTTTTGAGATGTGCGTGGAAGCCTACCCCGAATTGGGGGACATGCGCGCGCGGGCGCTGTTTCACCGCGGGACCTTTGCCCTGCAGGAAGCCTGGTACGGCTTTCAAATGGGCGATGAGGAAGCTTTTCAGAGCGGCATGGCCGATTATCTTTAGGAGAAGAAGCTGTGGACGGACAGGATATTTCAGATGTGGCGTCGCTGGTCCAGGCTGTTCAGGACGGACTGCAGCCGGAATATGTCTTTTTCTGGGGACACCAGGCCGCGCAGGCCAGGCAAATAGGCAAACAATGCCTGAGCCAGTGGTGGGAGGCGCCGTTCACGGTGGACGGGGTGAATTACCCTGCGGCAGAACATTACATGATGGCCGAGAAGGCGCGCCTGTTTGGCGACCTGGACACCTGCTGGGCCATTCTGGCGGCAGAAACCCCGGAACGGGCCAAGGAGCTGGGCAGGCAGGTGCGGGGTTTTGATGGGGCGGTCTGGACCCGCCAGCGGGTGCCGGTGGTGACCCGCGGCAACACGGCCAAATTCGGGCAAAACCCGGCCCTGAAGGCTTTTTTGCTGTCCACCGGAGAGAAAATTCTGGTGGAGGCCAGTCCGCTGGATGGCATTTGGGGCATTGGCCTGGCTGAAGATGATCCGCGGGCCCGTGACCCCCGCCAATGGCAGGGGCTCAACCTGCTGGGCTTTGCCCTGATGACGGTGCGGAAAAACCTGAATGCGGGAGACAGAACGGAGGTGCGGTAATGACAGCATCCCTTGAAGCCGCCAAAGCGGCTCTGGCGCGCGGCGATAAAGCCGCTGCGGCGGCCCTGTTGAAGGAGATTGTCCAGGCAGATGTGAGCAATGATGAGGCGTGGACCCTGCTGCACTCGGTTTTGATCCCGCCACCCATTCCGCTGCCGCCGCCCAATGAAGAGGTGAGGGTGATTGCCCGCCTGGTGGATAAGCACGAGATGACGGAAGTCAATATCGACGCCTTCTCATTTGATGAAGATGTGCATTTTCTGGAAGTGCATTGGCCGGAAGTTGAACATGCGGTTTTTGTCTTTGACAGCGTCAGGCACAGCCTGCATTTCTATGACGCCCGCACTCCGGGCAGGGAAAGCTGGTGGAAAATTCCGTTGAAGCAGGTGCGTGGATTTTCTGTGAGGCAGCAGGCGGGCGGCCCGGCATTGGTGATGGCGTATGATGATGGGCAGCTCTGCCTGGGGCGCATGGATGACGCGGCGGCCCTGCAGCGCTGGGCCGACAGCGCCAATGAACTGCTGGCCCTGCGCAAACAGGGCTGGCTGTCTGCCAACGGATGAAGCTACTAGAAGGAGAAAACATGAGCGATGAAAAACCTTTCAACGCGGCGCCAATCAAGCCGCTGATCACTTTTGAGGATATTGAGAAGCTCGATATTCGCGTCGGGCTGATTGAGCGGGTGGAGGATGTGCCAAAATCGGACAAGCTGGTGCGCATGACGGTCAATTTTGGCGACCACACCCGCCAGATCATGGTTGGAATGAAGAAAGAACGCGAAAACCCGCGCGAGGTGGAAGGGCGGCAGGCGCTGTTTGTGGTTAACCTGGCCCCGCGCAAGATGATGGGCGAGATTTCAGAGGGGATGATTTTCGACATCGGCTTTGCCGACGGGGTGACGCCGGTGCTGGCGGTGCCGGAAAAGCCGGTGCCCAACGGCACGCGAGCGGGATGACAAGTAGGAGGAAAGATGGGCGAAACGCATTCTTTCACCGCGGTGATTGAAGACGCCGGCAGAGGGGGCGCTTTTGTGACCATCCCTTTTGATGTGGAGGCAGCCTTTGGCAAAAAACGGGTGAAGGTGAAGGCGCTGATTGGCGGCGAACCTTACCGCGGGTCGTTGGTGCGCATGGGCGGTCCGTGCCACATTCTGGGCATCCGCAAGGAGATCCGCGAAAAGCTGGGCAAAGCCATTGGCGATGCGGTGGAAATCAGCCTGGAAGAGGATGAGGAAGAGCGGGTGATGGCGGCGCCGGAAGATGTGGCGCAGGCCCTGGCGAATAGCCCTGAAGCGCAGGCTTTTTTCAACCGGCTGTCCTTCACCCATCAAAAAGAATATCTCCAGTGGGTTGAGGAAGCGAAACGCGAACAAACCCGCCAGAGCCGCATCGAACAGATGATTGCGCTGCTGAAGCAGGGCGAAAAGAAAAGGTGAGGCTTTACCGGGATAAGAGGATATGATGGACGACAAGGACGAATTAATCAAAGATATCGTGGAACAGTTGAAGCGTGTGGAAGGCGTAGAGGCGCTGGTGCTGGGCGGGTCGCGCGCCCGCGGCACGCATACCCCGGCTTCGGATATTGACCTGGGCATTTACTATCACCCGGAACGGCCGCTGGATCTGGGCGGGCTGGCCGAGGTGGCAAAGGCGCTGGATGATGAGCACCGCGAGGGACTGGTGACCGAGATTGGCGGCTGGGGGCCGTGGATCAACGGAGGGGGCTGGCTGCGGGTGCGGGGCACGGCGGTGGATTTTCTCTACCGTGACCTGGAGAAAGTGGAACGCCTGGCGCGCGACGCCTGCGTGGGCCGGTTTGAGATGGCCTACCAGCCGGGGCATCCGCAGGGGTTTCCAACCTTCCTGTACCTGGCCGAAGCGGCGCTGTGCCAGCCGCTGTGGGATCCCAACGGCAGCCTGGCGCGCCTCAAGGCTCTGACGCAGCCTTACCCGCCGGCGCTCAAGCGGGCGGTGATCAACACTTTCTGGTGGGAGGCTGATTTCTCGCTCAAAATTTGCCATAAGAGCATCAGCCGGGGCGATACAGCTTACGCGGCAGGCTGCTGTTTCAGAAGCGTGGTGTGTCTGATGCAGACCCTGTTTGCGGTGAATGAGACCTACTGGATGAATGAAAAAGGGGCGGTGGCGCTGGCAGCCGGCTTTGCAAAGGCGCCGGCAGGGCTGGAAGGGCAGGTGAACGCGGCTTTTGCCGCGCTGGATGGTTCGGCAGCGGGTATTGCCGCAGCGCTGGACGGCCTGCAGGTTTTGCTGGATGCCTGCGCGCCGTGGGTGGAGGCGGAAAGATAACCCGTTTTTCAAATTTTATGGCATAATTGGAGTGATCAAATCATTGATGCCAGATTCAGGGCGGACAATTGGATAAGGAATTCATTTGATGGAAAAAATATTCAAGCCTTCATTCCGAAAATTTTTGACAGTCTATTTGTTGTGTGTTCCGATTGCACTTGCGGCCACCACCATGCGTCTTTTGTCACGACGTATTACTCCTGACTGGTATGACTGGCTCATCGGTTTGGCGCCAACTCTGGTTTATTTTATTGCCCCCGATTTCTGGGGTGGAAAAGTGACCCTGACATCCTCAGCCATTGCCGGAAGGGTGATCCGAGGCAAGGGCGAGCCGATACCTTTTGAAAGTATCAATTACCGCAAGACATTTCTGAAAAGGAAAAAGCAAACAATCTTTTCAGATAACCGGATTTACAGCATGGACAATGATGTCATCACCTTGCCTGAATTTTTATTCAGTGGGGAGCAATCAGAAGAGATTTGGGCCGAATTGAGCCGGCAGCGGGAGAAGTATCGCCAGGAGCTGGCATCTAATGAGGCGGTTATTTATGCACCTCGACAGGGGGTTTCGGGCTGGTTGCTTATTCTATTTATGAGTATCATTGGCGGATTGCTGGCAGCCATCATCTTAAACTGGTGGATGAGATGGGACATCGATTCCTTTGTAATTGTTGGGCCGCTTTTGATGTGTTTCTTCATTTTTTGGGGGATATCTCGTCCTCGGCCCGGCCGCTATGCCATTGAGGTGACGCGGCTGGGGATCACTGGCTGGATGGAATCAGGGGCCGGAGAGGGTTTTCTGTTTGATCAAATTGATTACCCGAAGACCTTCCAGAAGAGATCGAAGGGATGGCTGCTGCGAACCAGCAAGATTTATAACCGGAGAGGGGATAATATCGTCTTTCCGGAATGGATGTTTACCCGTGAACAGGTTGAAAAAATCTGGGCTGTTTTGGAACGGAAAAGCCAGGATCAGAACTCAGATCGGGCTGATTGACGGAGGAGCTGTGGCGCACATGGGAAAAATATATAAACCGTCCAGGAGGATGCTTTTCAAGTTCAGTTTTGCTGTGATGATGGCCGGGCTGCTGGTTTCAGCCGGACTGGATTTATTCAGATGGCTGACAGAAGCCGCGCAGCCTTCCATCAGCCCCCTGGTGTTTGCGGTGGAGCTGGTGGTGACTTTGGTGCTCGTATTTGTGGTGGATATCGACCCTTACACCCTTCAAATCACGCCTGGGGCCATCCGGGGGATGAATGGATTCCAACGGGGTTATGAGATGCCGTTTCAGGAGATCCATTTTGAAAAGACCTTCCAAAATAAAGCGCGGGGCGGGATATTCAAAGCCAGCCGGATATACAACCTGAACGATGAAGCGATCGCCTTTCCTGAATGGATGTTTGACCGCGAAGCGGTGGATGAGATTTGGGAAATGCTGAAAACACAGCAGCAGGCGATCCGCGATCAGGGATTAACGGGCGAATGCACCATCTTCCGGCCGTCGCCCAGGCGCATCTGGAAATATATCGCCTTGTTCCTGCTTCCCTGTGGATCATGTTTTCTTGGCTTGATCTGGGTAACAAACGTCTTGAATCTGGTGGGCGAGCAGAAGCGTGTTGAATTGGCCTTGTTTGCCGCCATGTTGTTTATGGGATGGGTATTCTTTGTTTTGAAAAAATTCCTTTTTGAGAAAGGCCGCCAGATTAAATTTGCCACCTCCCCGGCTGGCAGCAGGGTGTTTTCAGACGCAGGGGAACTGTTTCCCCTGGATGCACTGGATAGGATAAATACCTACCGGCAAAACGTGCAGGGTGGGGTTTACCCGGTCAGCCGCCTGGTTGGCCTGAATGAGAAGGAGATCCGCTTTTTCGAATGGATGTATGAACCCGCCCAGGTGGCTCATATCTGGCAGAGGCTCGGCATTAATTCGAAAGAGGCCGTTTCACCTGCACCGTCACCGCTGAAAAAGACGCGGTTTTTCAAGAAAGCATCTGCATTCTGGCCGATTATGCTGTTTGGCTTCTTAAGCCTTGTTTGGATTTTGGTGGAAAATTTATATCCGGGGTATGGGGCAGGCCTGGATTTGCTGCCCTACTTGATGATCCTCTATGCGATGGGGACGCTGATCCCTCTCTATTGGATGTACAGGATGGGGTTGGATTTGGAGTAATTTTTAGGTTTTGAGAATCATGAGTCCTCTGCAAAAAGTTGTACTTTAACAACCAAACACAAGATTGAAAGCAGGTTTTGGCCTGAGCCAACCCGCCAGTCGACGCCAAAAATTATGCAAAAAAGACTCCTTTTCCGCTACGGATGAG
>Ga0209097_10000392_pt1 | contig 45035 bp, 34 predicted proteins | sample AD_UKC052_MetaG_FD_184419 | JGI IMG/M metagenome (GOLD analysis project Ga0209097, IMG submission 184419) | Active sludge microbial communities of municipal wastewater-treating anaerobic digesters from USA - AD_UKC052_MetaG (SPAdes) (version 2) | ecosystem: Engineered > Bioreactor > Anaerobic >... | reverse complement strand
ATATACATCTGCACCTAATCTATCATTTACGTCTCTAAAGTGGTATCCTACATAAGTTCTTGCATCTACACCAAAATCTAAAATTAAATTTTTAGTCAATTGTGTATTGAAGTTTACTACTCCACCATACCAGTCATGTGAATTCACTGAAGCTCTTCTAGTAAAACCTGTAGTTGAATTGGTTACATATTCACCTTCGTGACCAGCTATTGTGCTTGGTTTTAATGGTGTTCCAAGGTTAGTTAAACTTTCTCCAGTAGCAAAAGTATAGGTTCCCGTATTGAAGGCAACAAAATCATCGAAAGGCACTAAACCGTTAGCGGTTTTGTAAGAGAAAGGGCTTTTCCCAATGCTTCCTGTTCCTCCTCCACGACCCCAAGAGCCATAAAGAACAGTACTTAATTTCATCTTATCATTGATTTTATAATCCCAGTTTACTGACATTACTGGTTTATGATAGTAATTTCTTGCCCAAGAAAACTCTTCTCCATTTTTATATCCCCAATCAGAGTTGTATTTAGTGTTAGGTTCTCCGTTAGATCCGTATTTTAAATAATCAGTAAGTGTATTTGCAAAACTTCTTTGGTGGTGCCATTGTGGTGCACCTGTGAATGTAAATTGAATATCATGTTTGTCGTTTGGCTTGTATCCAAAGGCAATAAAATAATTTTTACCTTCAAATTGAGTTCCGTCAACATATCCATTACCTGTAGTAGAACTCAATAAAACAGAAGCTGAAAAACCATTTTTCATAATTCCTGTATTGTAAGAACCTTGTACTTTTAAATAATTACCATTACCAAAACCTGTTGAAAAAGATCCACCTTCTTTCATATCAGCAGTTCTAGTCATAACATTTATTGTTCCTCCTACAGAAGAAATTGCTAATTTAGAAGAACCTAAACCTCTTTGTACTTGCATGGCAGAAGTTACGTCAGACAATCCAGCCCAGTTACTCCAGTAAACAGCTCCGTTTTCCATATCATTTACAGGAACACCGTTAATCATAACAGCCACATTTCTTTGATCGAAACCACGAATGTTAATTCTGGCATCTCCAAAACCTCCTCCTTGTTTAGTCACATATACCGAAGGTGTATTGGCTAAAATTTCAGGAAATTCCTGAGTTCCTAATTTTTCTTGAATTTCTGAAGCTCTAATAGTAGAAACAGCCACGGGAGTTTTTCTGTCTTTTGCAAGATCTACAACACCAGATTTTACAACAACTTCGCTTAATTCGTTAGAAGTTGCTGTCAAAACGATTGTTCCTAAATCTGTAGTTCCACCGTTTGCAACAGTAAATTTTACAGTTTTTGCATCGTAACCGATAAAAGAAATAACTAATTCTCCTGAAGTAGTAGTTGTATTAATCGTAAATTTACCATCAAAATCCGTCGATGTTCCAGTTTTTGTGCCTTTAACAGCAACATTTGTTCCCGGCAAAGAGTTTTGACCATCAGTGATTGTTCCTGTGATTTTTCCTTGCGAAAATACCGTCGAAACTACCATAAATAGTAATCCAGAAAGTACCCAATTTTTGATTGTTTTCATGTTTGTTTTAGTTTAGTAATTTTTGGCAAAATTCTAACATTTTATCGATTTAAATGTTAACGAAATGTTAATAAAATATTTTTTGGTAATGGATTATTAACAAATATCACTTTTTGCTGAGAATATGTTACATAAAAAATGCCTAAAAAACTGATATATAGACTAATAGTCCGTAACCTTTCCATAACAACTGTTGATAAATAATTGAAGAAAAAACAGAGTTTAAAGTAGTGAATAACAGTTGTCTAGAAATCAATTTCATTAAAAAACCTTGACTTTCTCAAAAATCAAGGTTTCCTTTGTCGTTGTGTGTGTTAAAAAACTAATTTTTTATTTATTCTTCAAAAAATGATTCAATAGAAACTCGGTTGAACTATCGTGTGAATTTACGTTTTTCGAGTTTATTTCGTCAAGGATTGAATTGGCCAATTGTTTTCCAAGTTCAACTCCCCATTGGTCATAACTGAATATATTCCAGATAATTCCTTGTACAAAAATCTTGTGTTCGTACAAAGCCACTAAAGAACCCAAAGCTTTAGGTGTCAACTTTTGTATTAAAATAGTATTGGTAGGTTTGTTTCCGGCAAATACTTTAAAAGGTAAAAGGAATTTTGATTTCTCTTCTGAAAGCCCTTGTTTGATGAATTCAGCTTGTACTTTCTCTGGAGATTTTCCTTGCATTAAAGCTTCGGTTTGTGCAAAAAAGTTGGACATCAATTTGTCGTGATGGTCTTCGTTTCCGTACAATGGTTTTACAAATCCAATAAAATCGGTTGGAATCAGTTTAGTCCCTTGGTGTATTAATTGAAAAAAGGCGTGTTGCGAATTAGTCCCTGGTTCTCCCCAAATAATGGTTCCGGTTTGGTAACCTACAGGTTTCCCGTCACGATCTACACTTTTTCCGTTGCTTTCCATAAAACCTTGTTGCAAGTAAGGTGCTAATTTTTGCAAATATTGACTGTAAGGAATTAATGCTTCGCTTTCAGCACCAAAAAAGTTGTTGTACCAAATACTAAGCAAAGCCAAAACTACAGGAATGTTTTTATCAAAATCTTCGGTTTTGAAATGTTCGTCCATTTCGTTGGCTCCAGTCAATAATTCATTGTAATTATCATAACCAACAGCCAAACTTATCGAAAGTCCAACAGCGCTCCAAAGCGAAAATCGTCCACCAACCCAGTCCCACATTGGAAAAACATTGTCAGGATTGATTCCAAACTCGGTTACTCTTTGAATATTGGTCGAAACGGCCACAAAATGTTTAGCAACATCTTCTTGTGAAGCTGATTTCAAAAACCATTCTCTGATGGTTTCAGAATTAGTTAAAGTTTCTTGAGTGGTAAACGTTTTAGAAACAATGACAAAAAGTGTCGTTTCTGGATTTAATTTTTTTATGATTTCATTTACGTGATCACCATCAACATTCGATACAAAATGAACGTTCAAGTGATTTTTATAGTATTGCAAAGCTTCAACAACCATTGCTGGTCCAAGGTCTGAACCACCAATTCCAATGTTTACGATGTCAGTAAATGGTTTGCCTGTAAATCCTTTTCGGTCTCCATTTACAATTTCATTGGTGAAGCTTTTAATTTTACTTTTTACTTCATAAACTTCAGGAATTACATTTTCTCCATCCACTTTAATGATAGAAGATTCTTTAGCACGTAAGGCTGTATGCAAAACGGCTCGGTTTTCGGTTTGATTGATGATGTCTCCATCAAAATATTGGGCAATTGCGGCTGACAATTGCGATTCGTTTGCCAATTCAAGCAATAAATCTAACGTTTCCTGATTGATGATGTTTTTTGAATAATCGATCAAAAAGTCATTCCACTTAATATGAAATTGCGAAGTTCTGGTGTTGTCATTATCAAATAGTGTTGACATTGAAACTTTTTGCATTTCCTGAAAATGTTTCTGAAGTTTTTGCCAAGCTAATGTGTTCGTTGGGTTTGTGTTATGTAATGCCATAATTTTTTAATTTTTGAAAGTACAAATTTACATTATTAGTTTGTAAAATAAGTGATGCTTCTCTAGTCTTTGTTAAGAAAAAGAATTTATTAATTTTCAATTTACAAATTCGCAACACTATCCAATTCCCATTTTAAAGGTTCTATTTGTTGTTTAAATAGAGGTAGATTTTTCGATTCCATGGGTTGTGAGTTAGGCAATTTCAGCCTTAAAGCATCGACTTGTACTCCGTTTTTCCAAAATCGATAACAAACATGTGGTCCTGTTGCAAGTCCTGTACTTCCTACTCTTCCGATGATGGTTCCCTGTGTCACTCTTTGTCCTCTTCGAACCAAAATTCGAGACATATGAAGGTATTGAGTAGAATAGGTTCTGTCGTGTTTTACTTTTACGAAATTCCCATTTCCGGCTGTGTAGCCCGTTTGCTCAACAATCCCCGAAGCTGTTGTCATAATTGGAGTTCCCGTTGGCGCAGCATAATCGGTTCCTTTGTGTGCTTTCCACATCATTTGTACGGGATGAAATCGGCTTCTTGAAAAACGCGAAGTAATATTGGCGTATTTCAGAGGCGATTTTAGGAAAAAATTCTTGAGCGCTTTTCCTTCTTCATCATAATAATCTATTTTTCCTCCTTCGTTTTGAGCATAAGGAAAGGCATAAATCATTTTGCCTTTGTATTCAAAAAAAGCGGCGCTTAAACTATCAACTCCGTCATATATCGTGTCATCAATGTATCTTTCGGTAAAAATAACGCCAAATTGATCGCCTTTTTTTAACTTGAAAAAATCGATGGACCAAGCATAGACTTTGATCAATTTATTGGCCAAAGCCGGATCGACTTTTTGCCTTTGTAATTCTTCTGAGAAAGAACCATTTAATTCCCCTGCAATTGTCCTTTTTTTAATACTAACAGGTCTTGTTACTTTTGTAACGCTGACAGAATCTCTGAAGTCTATAACATAATAATTAGCTCTGTCGGGTTGATAAATCGCATATTGTAGTTTTTTGTAACGATCTTTAGAACGTAAAAAAGTATATGTTTTGCCTATTCGAATGGTTCTCACATCAAAACTATCCTTTATTTTTTCTATGATGTCATAGACTTGTTTGTCTCCCAGATTTTGATTTTCTATGATACTCCCAAAAGTGTCTCCTTTTTTTATGGTGTCATTAAGAACATTAAAATCATTGAAATTAAAACCAAATTGTTCTATTTTTTTTTGTGAAACTTGATCTGGAGTGATGTTCTCGGGTTCAGTTTGTTTACAGGAAAGCATTGAAAACAAAATGATGCTAAATAAAAATACTTTTTTCAAATTAAATATATTACTCAATTATTATTTCAAGCTCTTTTTGAAATCAAATGAATTTTGAATTAATCGTGCTTGTTTTTTTTAACTTTAAAGGGATACTTTAATCCTTTGTAACTGTCTAAATCGGCTTTAATAGAGCCTACTAGTAAATTTGCTTTTATACGAACGGGCAGCCTGTTTTCATCGTCTGATATCCAAACTGTTAAACTTTCTTCTTCTTTGAAAACACGTCCGGTTTGTACCAATGGTCTAAAAATCATCGTTGAGATGAATCCAAATTTAGTTCTAATATCCTCACGACCTATAAACTTTAACCTAAATTTTGTAGTTTTATCATCAAAAAACATATCGATAGCCACAGATTCTCCTGGTTTCATTTTATCAATATTGGGATAATTTCGCAAATAATAAAAAGATGACAAAATGTCTTGTGCGTTTTTAGGAATAGTAAATGTCTTTTCTGTATTGTGTTTGTAATCCTTGACTAAAACTTTGTTTTCTGTTTGATTAAAAAAACCTTCCTGATTTTTGGTATAACCGCCTTCGTCTATTTTTCTAACATATTGATATGGGTTTGCCGTCTCCTTATCTATGTAACTTTCGTAAGTATCATTGACTTTAAAAAAAAATCGAGACATCCCGGTTGTATATCCTTTACCTATAACATGAAAAACATTTTTTTTATTAAGCGTAGCTTCTTTTACTTCTAAAGTGGCATAACCCGCACTTAAAAAACCATAATTTATCCTGAATATAAATCGTTCGCCTACATCGTATGAGGATTCTCTTTGAGGTGTAAATCCAACTGCAGCAGTAAATATAAATAATAGAATTATTTTTTTCATTTTTTTAACTATTGATTTACTGCAAATGCAAAATTTGTTCCAAATGTATTAAAACAAAAAAACTCAGTCAAATTAATGACTGAGAATTCATGCTATTAACTAACCAAAAAAAATATAAACTATGAAATTTATATGAAAAACAGAAGGAAACCACTCCTTCCAATTTTGCAGGTGCAAAGGTATAATAGGTTTTGATAAAAATTTAATAAAAATGAAGTTTAACATATTGATTGCAAAGACACAAACTGATTTTAGGTTATTTTTTTATATAATATAAAAAATTTCTGCTTTTACTATTTTCTTCACAATTTTTTTTGTTGAAATTTAGTGATTAGAACCAAAATCCAATGCTAAACCAAGTATATCCTTTGCTTGTTTCGGGCGACCAAGAATATTTTACTTCAACAGGACCAATTATTGTTTCTAATCCATAACCTAGTGCATATCCCGAATATTTTGGTAGTGAAATCCAATCCAATGAATCAAAAAGATTGTTTTCAATATTGGCATAATTGGCCGAAAAGTTCAAATGGTTTTTCTTAAAAATCTCATAATCGATAGCTATGGAAGATTTTAGATAACTATCCCCAGCTACACTCAAAAAATCATATCCATAAAAAGGCCTGAAATTATTAACAGGAATAAAACCGAAACCTCCCAAAACAAAATCAAAATAAGGCACACTTTCATCTCCAATGGAGAAACCAGCTTCGGTTTGAATTTTTACAGTAGCCTTTTTTAAAATTTTGAAGGCAATTCCTGCATCTGCTTTAGCTATCGAAAAAGGATTGAATTCTCCTGTATAATTAGTAGACAATAAATAATTATGAATTTCTCCGTTAAAATACCAACCGCTTTTTGGAAAGTATTGATTGTCAAAAGAATCGTATTTCATGTATCCAAAAACACTTCCATATTTACTTCGGTCAATTACCGGGTTTGCATTAGCAATTGTTTCGGAACTTATATTTAAATATTTATACTCCAAACCTAAACCAATTAGAAATTTTTGGGCAAATATGGATTGAAAATACAACTGATTTGTAAGGTCTAAAAAATTTATGCTTATAGAATTCACCGATGGGTCAATGGATAGACTGCTAATTTCTTTAGTAACGTTTTTGTTAAATTGATTCAATTGGGATTTAAATCCAACACTCAAATTGTATCCGTTATCAATATAATAATCAAGATTATATCGCACATTATCGCCAATAATCAAATCGAATGAAGCTACATCATTTTTAAAAAGAGTGTTTTTATTGGTAATATTGGCTAATAACGCGCTTTTGTAAAGTCCGTCATAATGCAATCCAAATTTCAGGTACGTTTTTACAGGATTTTCAATCAGGTTCAAAATCAAGTCGTCTCCATCTCCATTGGGTTCTAAGGAATAAATTACTGTTCCAAAATTGTGAGTGGCATCAATATTATTAATTCCTGTTTCTAAGTCTTTGTACCTAATTTTTGAACCCGATTGAAACTTCAATTTTCCTTCAATATAGGCTTTTGAATAATGAACCAAATTATTGCAAACAATATTCTTAATATGCAAACTATCGGATTCTATTTTTAGTTTTGGTTTTTGATATGGATTTGAACTATCGGCTAGTTTATTTAAGTCTTCATACACCGTAAAGGCTGCTTCTTCGCCTCTTAGAATAATTTCTTTGGCCTTTTCAAAAGATACTGCTCCAATGTTTTTGATGTCGGGTTTAATATAAATATCTGTGTTTTTAGCATTACCTTCCATTTTTTCAATCATCTGAAGATTAGTGATTTGAAATAAAATTTTAGTAGCATCTTGAAGTTGGTCTTTATCTCGCAATCCACTTTGCACATCTACACCAATGATAATATCGGCACCCAATTTCCTGATTTCTTCAATGGGATAATTGTTTTTAACACCCCCGTCAACCAACAATTTCCCATCAAGTATTACAGGCGAAAACACAGAAGGCAATGCGGAACTTGCTACTAATGCTTGTGCTAAAACTCCCTTGTCTAACACCACTTGTTTTCCTATTTCAATGTCGGTTGCAATACACAAAAAGGGAATGGGTAATTGGTTAAAATCCCGAACATGTCTTGCATGAAGAGTAAGTTTATTAAATAAATTGTAGTTGAACATTCCTTTAGAAAGCGATTGTGGAACGCCTATTTTGAAATTATTAAAAGGAAGTACCAAAGCGTACAATTCATCATTTCGCTTTTCGTAAAAACTTTTAGAGGAACGCGGAACATAATCAATTAATAAATTATCAAAATTGGTTGCAGATACTATTGAGTCTAATTGTGCAGCATTATAACCCGAGGCATAAAGTCCGCCAACAACCGCACCCATACTTGTTCCGCCAATGTAATCTATTTTGATTCCTGCTTGCTCTAGCACTTTTAATACTCCAACATGGGCAAATCCTTTGGCACCACCACCACTCAAAACCAATCCAATTTTGGGTCTTTTGATAGTGTCTTGCGAAAAAGACGCCTGATAAGTAACTAAAAGAAAAACAAACAAGGCAAACTTTCTCATTATATTTGCTAATTGGTTTTGTAAAAGTCGGTAATTTTTTTGGCTTTTGAAACACCTATAACGTCCGAAATTTCTTTTTCTGTTGCCAATTTCAATCTTTTAACACTTTTGAAATGTTGAATTAAGGTCAGCATCGTTTTTTCGCCAATTCCCGGAATACTTTCTATTGAAGAATTCAAGGCCGATTTGCTTCGTTTATCTCGATGATGTGTAATTCCAAATCGGTGTGCTTCGTTTCGCAATTGCTGAATTACTTTCAATGTTTCCGATTTTTTATCCAAATACAACGGAATCGAATCGCCCGGATAAAACAGTTCTTCCAGTCTTTTGGCAATGCCAATTATCGTGATTTTTCCGCGCAAACCCAATTCATCAATACTTTTCAAAGCCGATGACAATTGTCCTTTTCCACCGTCAATAATGATGAGTTGCGGCAAAGGTTCGTTTTCGTCCAATAATCGTTTGTAACGACGATAAACTACTTCGGTCATCGAGGCAAAATCATCTGGTCCTTCGACGGTTTTTATATTGAAATGGCGATAATCTTTTTTACTGGGTTTTCCATCTTTAAAAACCACGCAAGCCGCCACAGGATTGGTTCCCTGAATATTCGAATTATCGAAACATTCGATGTGTCGTGGTTCTACAGGCAATCGCAAATCTTTTTGCATTTGCGCCATAATTCTATTGGCGTGACGGTCAGGATCGACGATTTGCAGTTGTTTCAATTGTTCGATTCGGTAAAACTTGGCGTTGCGAATGGATAAATCCAAAATCTGCTTTTTATCGCCCAATTGCGGAACGGTGACTTTAATGTTTTCGCCCACTTCAACTTCAAACGGAACAATAATTTCTTTGGATAATAATTGAAACCGTTCCCGAAGTTCGATAATTGCCAATTCTAATAATTCTTCATCGGTTTCGTCCAATTTCTTCTTGATTTCCATTGTATGGGAACGAATAATCGAACCGTGAGAAATTTGCAGAAAGTTCACAAAAGCGGCACTTTCGTCCGAAACTATCGAAAATACATCAATATTGGTAATTTTTGGATTCACAATCGTCGAACGCGATTGGTAATTTTCGAGGATTTCTATTTTTTCTTTTATTTTCTGAGCTTCTTCAAAATGCAGATTTTGCGCCAAATCTGTCATCAGCTTTTTGAAATCCTTCATTGATTCCTTGAAATTTCCTTTCAGAATTTCTCGGATGGCATCGACTTGTTTTTGATACTCTTCCAAAGATTCATAACCTTCGCAAGGTCCTTTGCAATTGCCTATATGATATTCCAGACAAACTTTAAACTTCCCGTTTTCGATGTTAGATTTACTCAAATCATAGTTGCAGGTTCGCAGTGGATACAACTCTTTTATCAATTCCAAAATGGTGCTCACCGTCTTGAAACTGGTGTAAGGTCCAAAATATTCCGAGCCGTCCTTAATTAATCTTCGCGTGGAAAATATTCTGGAAAACGGTTCTTTTTTGATGCAAAGCCAAGGATAACTTTTGTCGTCACGCAACAAGACATTGTAGCGTGGCATTAGCGTTTTTATGAGGTTGTTTTCCAATAAAAGCGCATCGGTTTCAGTGGGAACAACGATGTGTTTTATGGTTACAATCTTCTTGACCAAGACATTTGTTTTGGCCGTATCGTGAATTTTATTGAAATAGGAAGAAACCCTTTTTTTAAGATTTTTGGCTTTGCCTACGTATAAAATCTTCCCTTCCTTATCATAATATTGGTACACTCCAGGACCGTCTGGCAAGGTTTGAATTTGAAGTTCGAGAGTTGGTTTGTTCATAAAACAAAGTTAACCTGAAAAACATCAAGTTCCAAATGAAGACAATTAGGTAATATTGTAAATAGTTATAGTAACTTTGTCTAAAATAGTATAACAATGATTTACTGGAAGAAACTTTCGCAAGAAGAACGAAAAAATAGAATTCAAAGAGCTTTAGATGAAAATGTGAATTTTTCCAAAGACGCTTCTTTGGGTTATCCCGCTTCAAAACTGGACGGAAAAGTGTTTTATGATGATGCGCCATTTCTGAAAGATGCGTCCACATTACAGACCTATGTGGCAAACCCAAATCATATTGGTTGTCATACTTTAGGAACTTCTGAGAAAGCATTTAAGGGAACTCAGGAAATAGAACGCGAAGTTTTGAATGTTCTGGCTGTGGATGTTTTCAAAGCGGAACCTGATTCGATTGACGGTTATATTTCTCCGGGAGGAACCGAAGCCAATATTCAAGCCATCTGGATGTATCGCAACTTTTATATGTATCAAAAAGGAGCGAAACTGAACGAAATTGCCATCTTAGCTTCCGAAGACACTCATTATTCCATCGCAAAAGGAGCCAATATTTTGATGCTAGATTGGTTGAAAATTCCAGTTTCTTTCGAAAAAAGAGAAATCGATAAACTGGCATTGGAAAATGAAATTATCAGTGCCAAACAAAACGGAAAAAAATATTTCATTGTGGTTGCCAATATGGGAACGACTATGTTTGGTTCTGTTGACAATCCCGATGATTATACATCACTTTTAGAAAAACACGATACCGAATACAAACTCCATATTGACGGTGCTTACGGCGGATTTGTATATCCGTTTAGCAACCAAAAATCGACTATAAATTTCAGTAATCCGAAAATTAGTTCCATCACGATTGATGCTCATAAAATGTTACAATCACCTTATGGGACAGGCGTTTTTATCTGTAGAAAAGGTTTAATCGAAAACGTTTTGACCAAGGAAGCCGAATATGTTGAAGGAATGGATTTGACCCTCTGCGGAAGCCGTTCTGGTACGAATGCCGTGGCAGTTTGGATGATTTTGTTTACTTATGGTCCGTTTGGTTGGTTCGAAAAAGTGAGTGTTTTGCAAATGCGAACTCAGTTTTTGTGTCACGAATTAGACGAATTGAATATTCAATATTTCAGAGAACCTTTTATGAATATTGTAACCATTCATTCGCAATATATTCCAGAGGAAATTGCCAAAAAATTTGATTTGGTTCCTCAACAACACAATCAAGGCAATAAATGGTACAAAATTGTGCTGATGGATCACGTAGAAGTACAACATTTGACCTCATTTATCAACGAATTGAAAGCTACAATTCATGCTTAAAAAAGAATTAAGGCAAAAATACAAAGCCCTGCGAAACCAACTTTCCGAAGAAGATTTGGAGGAAATGAGTTTGGCTATTGCCAATAAAGTGCTGACGCTTCCTATTTGGGAGAAAAATTACTTCCATATTTTCCTTTCCATTACGGAACATAAAGAAGTCAACACTGAGTTTGTTTTGCATTTGCTTTCCGGAAAAGACAAAGAAATTATCATTTCGAAAAGCGATTTCGAAACTAGAGAAATGACGCATTTTCTTTTGACAGACAATACTAAAATCAAGAAAAACCAATACAACATTCCTGAACCCGTTGATGGAATTGAAGTTCCAACTCATAAAATTGATGTGGTTTTTGTTCCACTTTTAGCATTTGACAAAACAGGTCATCGAGCAGGTTATGGCAAAGGATTTTATGATAAATTCTTAACCGAATGCAAACCCGAAACCATTAAAGTTGGGCTTTCATTTTTTGAAGCCGAAGAAAAAATTGAAGATGTTTTTGAATCCGATGTAAAGCTGGATTATTGCGTCACGCCAAATGGGGTTTATGAATTTTAACTTTTTTGTTGGATACTTTTGACTTTTTATAGAATTCGGAAAACCAAAAAACCTATTGTTGCATGCGAAGTGTTTATTCAAATACTTTTTTCAATTCGGCTTCAATATTTTCAAAAATTGTAGTTAAATTTTCCTTTTTCCCTGACAGCAAAAAAACCTCGGTATTTGGCATTTGCTTGGAATTCCACACTAATTGAATTCTTTTTTCTGCCAATAAATTTGCAGCATTACAATCCCAAACCACCGCTAATCCTGTGTTTTTCGAAAGTAATTCTATCATTTCATATTCCGATGGAATAATATAATTTGGAATCATCGAAGGTCTTTTTTTGTTAAAAACGTGTAGCCAAAACAATTTGATATGCGGAATTCCAGAATCGTGACTGAACCATTTTTGGTTGTTTAACCAATTTTCAATGGCTGCGAAATCATTGTTTTTGATACTATTTTTTAGTTCCGAAGCATTAATATCATTCGAACTCACAATGATTTGTTTTATTTCGCCAATTTTTTTTTGAATCGTATCAAAGGTGTCATATCGTTTGGTTACAATCGCAAAATCGAGTTTTTTCGAATCTACCAATTCGAAAAGTGAATCATTTTCATAGAAGGAAAAATCAATAAATTCAAATTTCGAAAGCAAAGCGCTTCCCAAACTGCTCATCAAATGTTTAGAAATCCCCACCGAAATCAATCTGTTGGCATTGATGGCCTTGGCACGAAAACCATTTTCCACATTTTCCAGTCTATCTAAGGCTTCAATGATTAAATTATTGAGTAACTTAGCGTATTCTGTTGGCTCCACACCCTTAGACTTTCTGTTGAAAAGTTTATATCCTACATGAGCTTCCAACATTCCAATTTGCTGACTGACTGCTGGCTGACTGATAAACAATTCTTTGGCAGCCAAAGAAAAGTTACCGTTTTTGTAAACCGATTTAAAAGTTCTATACCATTCGAGATTTACCATGTTATAAATATATTTATCACAAACATAATTTAAATTATTTTTACTGATAACACTTTAGCCCTAAATTTGCATAAACAAAAACAATTATGAACAAAATTGCATTTTTTGTCTTTATAATAGTAACATCAAGTTGCCTAACAGCAACCGCACAAAAACAAAATAAAAACATTATGAAAAAAGTATTATTTGTTGTCACCAGTCACGATAAATTGGGCAACACGGGAGAGAAAACAGGTTTTTGGACAGAAGAATTAGCAGCACCTTATTATGCTTTGACAGATAAAGGAGTGCTAATTGATATTGCAACACCCCTTGGCGGACAACCACCAATTGACCCAAAAAGTGAAGATCCATCGGCAGCTACTGAGGATACCAAAAGATTTGATGCAGATACCGTTTTATTAGAAAAACTAAAAAATACGAAAAAATTATCTGAAGTAAATCAAGCCGATTACGATGCTGTATTTTATCCTGGAGGTCACGGTCCACTTTGGGATTTAGCCGAAGATGCCAATTCTGCTGCCTTGATTGCCGCATTTTATACACATAACAAACCCGTTGGATTCGTTTGCCATGCGCCTGGTGTTCTTAAAAATGTAAAAATTAATGGCGAATATCTAGTTAAAGGAAAGAAAGTTACGGGTTTTGCTAATACTGAAGAAGAGGCAGTTGGTTTAACCAAAATTGTTCCGTTTTTATTGGAAGATGTTTTACAACAAAGCGGAGCCACTTATAGTAAAGTAGAAGATTGGCATCCTTATGCCGTTGAAGATGGTTTGCTCATCACGGGACAAAATCCAGCTTCTTCTAAACTGGTTGCCGAAAAATTATTACAACAATTAAACGCTAAAAAATAAACGATGCTTAATTTCGAATTATACAATCCCACAAAACTAGTTTTTGGAAAAGGACAAATAGAAAAATTATCCACTTTGGTTCCATTTGGTTCAAAAATCCTACTCGCTTACGGAGGTGGAAGTATCTTCAAAAATGGAATTTACGAACAGGTAAAGACTGCATTATCTGGTTTTGAAATAGTCGAATTTGGTGGTATAGAAGCCAATCCTCAATTTGAAACTTTGATGAAAGCAGTAGCACTAATTAGAGAACAAAAAATTGATTTTATCCTTGCTGTTGGTGGTGGAAGCATCATTGATGGCGTAAAATTTATGTCGGCAGCAGTGCATTTCGAAGGAAATCCAATAGACATCCTCCAAAAAAGAATTCTCTTTAAAGATATTTCAGAAGTAGTGCCTTTCGGAACTGTTTTAACATTGCCAGCAACAGGAAGCGAAATGAATTCAGGTTCCGTGGTTACGATTAAAGCCACTCAGGAAAAACTGGATTTTGGAGGTTCTGCTTTATTTCCAAGATTTTCTATTTGCGACCCAACAGTGATTGTCTCTTTACCAAAAAGGCAATTGCAAAATGGTGTTGTGGATGCCTACACGCACGTTTTAGAACAATATTTAACCTATCCTCACGATGGCTATCTTCAAGATCGAATTGCAGAAAGCATCTTGCAAACTTTGATTCAAGTTGGACCTGAAGTAGTGGAAAATCCAACCGATTATGCATTGGCTTCCAATTTTATGTGGAGTTGTACGATGGCTTTAAATGGTTTAATCCAAAAAGGAGTTCCATCGGATTGGGCAACTCATATGATTGGTCACGAACTGATTGCTTTATACGGAATCGATCATGCCAGGACATTGGCTATTATTGGTCCCAATTTATATCGTGTGCTTTTCGAAACCAAGAAAGGAAAATTGGCACAATACGGAAAACGCATCTTTAATTTATCTGGTAGTGAAGACGAAATGGCAAACGAAGCCATCAACAAAACAGTTGAATTTTTTCATACCATGGGAATGCAAACAAAATTATCTGAAAACACCGAAGATTATGAAAAAGCAGCTGATTTCATAGTCAATCGTTTCGAAAAAAGAGGTTGGAAAGCACTGGGAGAAAGACAAAATATCACTTTAGAAAAAGTAAAATCAATAGTGGAAATGAGTTATTAGGAAAATAAAAAGGCGTTCTTAAACTACCCTTAAGACCGCCTTTTTGCAAAATACTAAAACAAAACTAACTAATTCAACCTATTAACTGATCTAAAAAACTAAATACCAATTCAGTACAACGTATGAAAAAATAAATTATTGTGTTTAAATTCAAAATAATTAAAAATTTTATTTTTGGTTTTATAAATCTTTTTATATGATTTACTTTTGCTTTATTGATAAATTTTTAAGTACTTTTGATTAAACCTAATAAAATAATGGCCGAAAATTTAAAATTTGCCGTAATTGGCGGAGGAAGCTGGGCAACGGCAATTGCTAAAATGTTATGTGTAAACCTTGAAGAAATTGCTTGGTACATGCGAAATGAAGATGCAATTGAACATATAAAAACACATCATCACAACCCAAATTACTTAAGCTCAGTAGAGTTTGATGTTAAAAAACTAAAATTAACCAGCGACATCAATGAAGCTGTAGGGTATGCAGATTATATTATTTTTGCTATTCCATCGGCTTTTTTGAATGGCGAATTAGAAAAACTAACCGAAAGTTTGGACGGCAAAGTAATTTTCTCAGCCATCAAAGGAATTGTTCCCGAAACCAGTTTGATTGTTGGTGAACATTTCAACAAAACCTATAACATTCCTTTTGAAAATATTGGTGTAATCACTGGTCCTTGTCACGCCGAAGAAGTCGCTTTGGAACGTTTGTCCTATCTTACTATTGCTTGTGGAGATGCACAAAAAGCTAAAATTGTAGCCAAAAATTTATCTGGAAATTACATAAAAACCAAAATCTCTGACGATATTATTGGAACCGAATATGCTGCAATGCTCAAGAATATTTATGCCATCGCAGCAGGAATCGCCCACGGATTGGGTTATGGCGACAATTTTCAATCCGTTTTGATGAGTAACGGCATTCGAGAGATGAAAAAATTCATCAAAAAAGTCCACAAAATGAAACGCAACATCAATGATTCGGCTTATTTGGGCGATTTATTGGTAACAGGTTATTCCATTTTTTCAAGAAACAGAATGTTCGGAAATATGATTGGAAAAGGTTATACCGTAAAATCTGCGATGATGGAAATGAGTATGGTTGCCGAAGGCTATTATGCTACCAAAAGTGCCTACAACCTCAACTTGGGTTATGGTGCTCAAACTCCAATTATTGATGCCGTTTACAGTATTTTATACGAAGGAAAATCTGCAAAAGCGGTGTTTAAAAAATTGACTGAGAAGTTGGATTAGAAATATACAACAATAAAAAACCGCAAATTCTCAGATGTAATAATCTTCGAATCTGCGGTTTTATTTTTATAGCTAATAATTTACCTCACAATAACCCCATCCACAAACAAAAGTGGCACTTCCTCCACATAATCTGGAGTAATGGAATTAGCTCTGAAAATATATTTCCTATCATAAAGTGTGTTACCAATAAAGAAAGTAACTATAAATTCATTGTTGAGTAGCAAAACACTTTTTTCCACCATTTCAACTTTTACAAAAGTTACCGCTGGCACTTCTATAAAAGCGTGACGCAAAAGCGATGTTTTCTTCATTTCGCCATCAATAGTTCCGAAAGCTTTGGAAACTACCATAACGCTATCCAATTGAAAATCGCTGTCGTTTACTAAATAAACATACCAAACCTTTTCCATAAAATCGTCGCTCCACTCCTGGACTGCGGCGAGGAAAACGTTTTCTACTTCGGGGATGATGATGTCGGATTTCATAAGGATTGGTGATTTCAGATTAACGAAATTGATTTTTGAGGGAGAAAATCTGCTCCCGATACTTCGGGACTAAAATCGTTAATCAACATTCTTAAATCTAAATACTCGCTTTGAATTGCTCCAAGAAACGAACATCGTTTTCGTAGAACATTCGGATATCGCCAATTTGGTATAGCAACATCGCAATTCTTTCGATTCCCATTCCAAAGGCAAAACCAGTGTATTCATCAGGATTGATGTTGCAATTTTTCAAAACATTGGGATCCACCATTCCGCAACCACCAATTTCTAACCAGCCGGTTCCTTTGGTAATTCGATAATCGGTTTCGGTTTTTAAACCCCAGTAAATATCAATTTCGGCACTTGGTTCCGTGAACGGAAAATAAGACGGACGAAGACGAATTTTTGATTTTCCAAACATTTCTTTGGTGAAATACAAAAGCGTTTGCTTCAAATCGGCAAAAGAAACGTCTTTGTCGATATACAATCCTTCGACTTGGTGGAAAATACAATGCGAACGTGACGAAACCGCTTCGTTACGGAAAACTCTTCCTGGCGAAATGGTTCGAATGGGCGGTTTGTTGTTTTCCATATAACGAACCTGCACGGATGAAGTGTGGGTACGCAACAAAATATCGGGATTGGTTTGGATGAAAAACGTATCCTGCATATCACGTGCCGGATGGTATTCTGGCAAATTCAATGCGGTGAAATTATGCCAATCGTCTTCGATTTCTGGCCCTTCGGAAACGTTGAAACCTACGTTAGAAAAGATGTCTATAATTTGGTTTTTTACCAATGAAATAGGGTGACGAGAACCAATGATTACGGGTTCGGCTGAGCGAGTCAAATCGCCATAAAATCCTTTGCTTTCCTCTTTGCTTTCCAAAGATTCTTGAATGGATTTTACTTTTTCTTCGGCAGAAGATTTTAGCAAATTGATTACCTGTCCAAATTCCTTTTTTTGTTCGTTAGGAACATTTTTAAATTCGGCGAAAAAATCTTTTAAAAGTCCTTTGCTTCCTAGAAATTTAATTCTAAATGCTTCTAATTCTTCCTTATTTTGTGTTGAAAAAGCTTGTGCTTCGCCAATATATTCTTTTATCTTGTCTATCATTTTCATCCAATAATTGAGAGTGCAAAATTAAGGAATTTGTTTCAAGTTTCAAGTTTAATGTTTCAAGTTTTTGAAGCCTGAAACAATCATCAATCAATTAGTTCCTTTTCAATGAAATAATTCACGATGGCCTCTTTCATCAAAACCGATTGTTCGCCTGCTTTTAGTGCCGGTAATTCTTCTTTTACCTTGTAATGTGGCCAACCTTCTTCGTCAAAAAATTCGAATTCATAGAAGCCATAAGGTTCTAATAATCGGCAAATGGCGATGTGCATCAGATTGAGTTTTTCGTCTTTTTCGAAAGTTTTATGGACTTTTCCAAGTTCTTGTACGCCAATTAAATAAATTATGGCATCCAAATCGAGGTCTTCGCCTTGTGAAAATTGATCGGAAAGTATCGTAACAAGCTGTTGCCAGCGTTCTTTAAGTTGTATATCTCTTGACATTCAGGTTTCAGGTTTTAGATTTTAGATTGCAGATTTTTTAATCTTAACTCTAAAATTATTTGTGCAAAGATACCAACATAATCTTTTATCTTTGTTCTTTATTATTCTCACTTTATTCCTTTTTATATGAGTTTTTTAGATATTGTTTTGGGTGTTATACTCGTTATAGGTTTGTTTAAAGGAATAAAAAACGGACTTTTTGTGGAATTGGCTTCATTGGTTTCCTTGATTTTAGGAATTTATCTCGCCATAAAGTTTTCGTTTTTAGCAAGGATCATGTTGTCGGCAATTACACATTGGAATCCAAAAACAATCCAGATTACTGCTTTTATCATTACTTTTCTACTAGTTGTTATTAGTATTTCACTTTTAGCAAAATTCCTTACCAGCGTTGCTGATTTTGCTCAGTTAGGAGTAATAAACAAATTAGGTGGTGGATTTTTTAGACTTTTAAAAACAATCTTAATTTTAAGTATTTTTTTAAACCTTTTCGAAAAAGTAAATTTCAACAATGTTTTTGCCAAAAAAGAAACTTTAGACAATTCACTATTTTATCGTCCAATTCAAAAAACAGCGGGATTCATTTATCCTTCAATTGAAAAATGGTATGAGGATTTGAAGAAGAAGTAATTCAGATAGCAGATTTCAGGTAGCATTCTGAAATCTACTTCACTTCCTTAATCGCGGTTTTCTCAATCCAGCCTTCGGTTCCGTCAGTCAATTGAATTTTTTTCCAATTGTCTAATATTTCCAAAACAAAAACTTTAGTTCCTTCGTGAAGGGTAAAAACAGTATTACTGGCGCTTTGTGGCTCACTTTTTACCAAAACCATTTCAGCAAAAACGATAGCTGGTTTTTCGTTTTCATAATGATCTTTCTCTGAAATTGCAGCAGCAACACTTATTAAAAGCAGAAAAAGCAACACAAACATTCCAAAGAAAAACACTCTTTTTGACAAAGCAGTTTGTGAAAAATAATAGCCTATAAAGAAAAGCAAAAACAAAGTGGCTAATCCAACCGAAATTCTAGCCCAAGTATTGTAGTGAAAAATCGAAGTGAAGTCGTGTACCATTTTTGAAAAACCAACTTGGGGAACCTCTTTTATCTCATCGATTTGCAGTTTTTGGGCAAATTTAAGATTGTTCGATATCTCGGCATCGTCTGGATTGAGTACTAATGCTTTTTCATAATTGTAAATAGCAGGTGCTACTTTATTCAATTTATAATAGCAATTTCCTAAATTGAAATACAATTCAGCTGAATGTTGTTTAGTTGCCAAAACGCTTTCGTATTCTGAAATGGCTTGTTCGTATTTCCCTTTTTGGTACAAGTCATTTCCTTTTTCAAAGCTGCTTTGAGCAAAGAAAAACTGGGAAGTTAGTAATAATATAAAAAGTATATTCTTCATTAATTTAAGTTTTTTGGAACAAGGATGACACGGATTCGATAAATCGAAAACACGGATTTTTACGAATTATTTATTTTAAATCGGTTTTTATCTGCGTTGCTTTCATCCGTTTAATCTGTGTACTATTTTAAGAAATCTGTTTTTCTAAATCCGATATTATTTCCACCGCTTTATCAAAGTCTTGCTGAATTGCAGTGCTTGATGATTGTGCATAACGAGCCAATTCACAATTTTCGGTAAGCGTAATAAAATCAATAATCGTCTGAGCATTCACATTTCTTGATGCCAAGAGTTGTTGAATATTGCTTTTACTCATATCCGAGGTTTCGATGTGTAATTTGGCTTTCAAGAAATTGTGCATTGCTTTTTCCAAAGCTACATAAAACGGCTCTTTGTTGTTGATTTGTTTTTTGGCTTCTGATAAATATTTCTTGGCCAATCTGTTGTTCATTTTTATTCGGTTTCCAAAAACATCGCTATCCAAAGCTTCTTTTTTCTTTTTGAATAATACTATCAATGGCAGCATTAAAAATGGTAAAAACAATAAACTATAAAAAGTTTTTGAACCTAAGAAATCATCTTCTTTCATTGAAACAAAATCACTTTTCAATTTGATATATTTGAATTGCTCACTTCCTGAAATAATATTTTTTTGAACTTCTGGTGTTACGTTCGCCACTTTGTCATTGGCCGAAGGGCCATCCAAAACATTAATCATAATTTCTGGCGAAGTTATCGTTTTGTATTTTCCTGAACCCAAGTCAAAATACGAAAACTGCATAGGTTTTATCGGATAATTCCCTTTGAATTGAGGAATAATTGTGTATTTATCCGAGATTTTTCCAGACATACCTGACAAAGAAGTATTCACTTTTTCGTCGTGAACAGGGTCATACATTTCTAAAGAATTTGGAACAACAGGTTTTGGCAAATTGAACAATTTCATATTGCCACTTCCAGTCACGCTAACCAATAAATCCAAACTTTCACCACTTTTTAAATTCGTTTTCGAAGGAGTTACTTTAAAATCAAATTTTCCCACAGCTCCCGAAAAATCAGCTGGTTTTCCAGCCTCGGGAAGTGCTTTTACCGAAATTGTTTTGGCTCCAGCCGAAACTCTTTTGTTATCATTAGCAACCACAACACGTCCAAACATATCTCGTCGATTTGTTGGTAATTGCACATCAATATCTAATGACAAAGGTTCTATGACCAGTTTACCCGATTTTTGAGGATACAAAACAGTTTTTCTGAGGACTACATAACGGTATTTTTCCCCTTTGAACATTCCTTCTTCGCCAACGAGTTGTTTGATATCGATGTTTTGACTCCAAAAATCATTGTATTTGGGTTTGTCTAATTCTCTCCAATTTGAAATTCCAATATTGTAACTGAAATACAATTTGTAAACTACGGTAATTGGTTCGTTGATATATGGATTTGTTTTAGAAATATCGGCAACTAAATACAGATTGTCATCGGCAGAAATCTGGGTATCATTCGGATCTCTCGCCTCTTGTACTGCATTAGTGACCGTGATTTTTATTGGAGATGTTTTATAAATTTGACCGTTATATTCAATGGTCGCTTGTCTAATAATGAGATTCCCTTTTTGATTAGGCAAAAGAAAATAAGAATATACTTTTTCGAAAGAACTTTTTCCATTTACCCACGACTGACTTACTTGTTGACTTGGTCCTGCAATAATTCTAAATCCTTCGAATGACGGCTGAGTGAAATTGTCACCGTCCATATTCATTACAAAATCGATGCGAAGTCTTTCGTTAAGTCCAAGCGAAGTTTTACTCACTTTCGCTTCAAACTGTACTTGAGCAAAAAGTGAATTACATACTACTAAAACTATCGCTACTATGAATTTTTTCATTTTATATTATTCTATTTGAATTACCAATCTTTCTCGGTTTGAACTGGTTTTCCTTTTACTTTTTGGGCATTTACTTTGTCTTGAATCTTCTTCTCTTCATTATTCACCGCATCCAAAAGATTCTGGGTTCTTTGTTCAGAGATTCCACCTGGCTTTGGTTTTGGCTTTCCATCCTGAGGTTTTTCGTCCTTTTTATCTTTGTCGCCTTTGTCGTCCTTTTTGTCTTTATTTTGGTCTTTTTTATCGTCTTTCTTCTCTTTCTCTCCGTCTTTCTTATCGTCCTTTTTGTCCTTGTCCTTATCTTTGTTCTTGTCTTTATTTTTATCGTCTTTGGGCGGATTTTCTTTCAACATTTTTTTGGCCAAAGCATAATTATAGCGCGTTTCTTCGTCCGAAGGTTTGTTTCGCAAAGCATTTTTATAGGCTTCGACCGCATTCGAATAATCTTTCTCTTTCATAAAAACATTTCCCAAGTTGTGATAAACTTTATGTTTTTGAACTCGCGATTTTGTATTTTTCAATGCTGTTGCATAAGCAAATTTAGCCTCTGCTACTTGGTTTTGTTTGTAAATTGCATTCCCTAAATTGAACGGAGCAACGATTCTTTTAGGAAATTTTGAATGCGAAATCCTGTAATTAGCTTCAGCATCAACGAACTTCTTTTCAGCATATTCATCGTTCGCTTTTGGCAAAGTTTTGTCTTTCTCTTGAGCAGTAACTGCAAAAGAAAGTAATATTAAAATATATAATAAACCTTTTTTCATTATTCTTTTTCGTTAAATAAATTCATTTTTTGAACCCATTTTGTCTTTCTTTCCAAAAGGAAAACATCTAAGAACAACAGTACAAATGCAAAACCCAAAAACCACTGAAATTGGGATTGAAAATTAGCCATTTGAGTCGATTCGAATTCGGTTTTTTGAATATTGTCCAACGCATTTTTCACATAATCCAAAACTACTTTTGTGTTATTTCCGTCAACATATCCCCCTTTTGTGGCTTTGGCAATGGTTGTTAATCCTTCTTTATTCAATTTCGTAATCACGACTTCATTGTTGTTGTCTCTTTTAAAACTTTCAACAACACCATTGACTCTGAGTGGGATTGTGCTTCCTTTTTCAGTCCCCACACCTATAGTTATGATTTTCATTCCCAGTTTGGTTGCTTCTTCGGCTGCATCTTCTGCCCCCTCTGAATGGTCTTCTCCATCAGAAATGAGAATAAGTAATTTACTAGTTTTACTTTTTTCATCGAAATAGGTTGCTGACATCTTTATGGCTTCGTCCAGTGAAGTTCCATTTGAAGAAACGATATCAGTATTCATACTTTGAAGAAACATTTTGGCCACACCATAATCGGTCGTAATTGGCAAAACAGGAAAAGCACTTCCGGCATAAGCTACTATCCCAATTCGGTCACTTCCCAACTGATTGATGATTTGCGATACGATTTGCTTGCTTTTTTCCAATCGGCTTGGCGCAACATCTTCAGCCAACATACTTTTGGAAACATCCATTGCAAAAACAATGTCGATTCCTTCTCGTTTTACGGTTTCCATTTTGGTACCAATTTTGGGATTGACCAATCCTAAAATTAATCCAACTAAAGCCAAAAGCATAACAACCAATTTCAAAATAGGTTTGAAAACTGATTTTTCTGGGCTTAGTTTTTTAACCAATTCCAAATCACCAAATTCGCGCTGTTTTTTTCTTTTCCAATATTGATTGTATAGAAAAAGCAGCACCATAATGGGCACAATAAAAAGAAGATATAAATATTTTGATTCGTCTAATTCCATTTTTGTTTAAATAAAACTCCTGTAAACCGTGTTTCGCAAGCCTAATTCTAACAAAATTAAAAAACCAGCAAGCCAAACAAAAGGTCTGTATTTTTCGTCGTAATCATAGAATTTTAGTTCTTCGATTTCGGTGGTTTCTAGTTTGTTGATAGAGTTATAAATCTCGGCCAATTTACTGTTGCTTGTGGCTCTAAAATATTTTCCATCGGTTTTTCTGGCTATACTTCTCATTAATTGTTCATCAATTTCTACCTTCATCATTTGGAATAAAATTTGTCCGTTTGGCGAAAGTGCATAAGGTGATTCTGCCATTCCATTGGTTCCCACTCCAATAGTATATACTTTTATTCCGTATTGTTTGGCAATATCAGCAGCAGTTTCAGGCTCAATGAAACCAGCATTATTTACACCATCGGTCAACAAAATAATAACTTTACTTTTGGCTTTGCTATCCTTTAATCGATTTACAGCTGTCGCCAATCCCATTCCTATTCCTGTTCCGTCTTGTAAAACGTTATCATATTTGATGCTTTTTATAGCTTCAAGAACTACTGCTTTATCACTAGTTACAGGGGTTTTTGTGTAGGCTTCGGACGCATAAACTACCAGTCCAATTCGATCATTTGGTCTTTCTTCGACAAAATCGGCAGCCACATATTTAAGTGCTTCCATTCGATTGGGTTTCAAATCTTTGGCAAGCATACTTCCTGAAACGTCCATTGCCAAAACAATATCAATTCCTTTAGTTGTTTTCGTTTGGTTGCTAACATCGACTGTCCTTGGTCTTGCCATTGCAATTATCAAGGAGCTTAACGTCAATATTCGCATAACATTCAGCATTGGTTTAAGCTTAATCAACAAGGAATTTGAATCTTTAAATCCTTTTGTTGAACTTATTTTTAAATTGGCTGTTTGTTGGTTTCTTTTCCAATACAACCAAACTCCCGCAATTGGAATCAGCAGAAATAACCAAAAAAACTCTGGATTTAAAAAGCTTAATTTCTCCATTATTGGTTGGTATTTTGAAGTTCTACTGAGTTCAAAACTCGTTCTGAAATTTGATTTGCATATTCATCGCCTTCTTCATGCAAAAGGATAATTTGTTGCAAGCCGCCGTTTTGGCTAAATAATAAAATTTCATAATATATTTTGGTGCTCGATTTAGTAATCTCGTTTATTTTAGAAAAAGTACCATATCCTTTGAGGCCTTTAATACCTTCGTTAGTTTCAAAATCTTCTTGTTTTACAATCATGTTCATACCTCCTTGCGCTTCCATCATTTGGATAGAACCTTCTAATGATTTCGATAAATCCATCTGAGTCTCTTGTTTGAAACTAAAGGTTGAAACCATTATATAAAAATTATCAATAAAACTTCCATAGGCAAAAGATTGCATTTCCTTAATCAAAGCCATTCCTTCTTTGGGTAATGTTTTTGTCAAATCAACCCTTTTAAGCACTTTCGGAGTTTCAATTCTAATAATTGGATTTCCGTATTCACTTTTTACCCATTCGCCTTCCAACAATTCTTTAGATGGATGACCAATGATATTGTCTTTGACATAATCAAAACCTTTGGTTATAACCGAGTAAACAAATATTCCAACAACAAGTCCAACAATAACGCCAGCAGCTGTCATAATTCGGGCTTTTTTCTTTTTTTGCAATTCTCGTTTCAGTTGTTCTTGACGTTGCATTTCGTTGAGCAACATTTCATCTGCATTTTCAACTACAACTGGAATAGCTTTATCCAAGGTGACAATCGCCCTTTCTATCTTCTTTCTATCGTCGGTGATTTCAAAATCTAGAGGTTTGGATTTGGCAAACTTTACTAAATCGGCTTGTTTTAAAACCACAAACAAATTATCGATGGTTTCTTGCGAAAGCTTCATTTTCTTTTTCTGAGAAGCAATTTTCAGACCTTCAATCAGTTCCGAAGTCGTGCTTTCCATCGCTGGAATTTCGATGGCTTCCTCAATATAATTTCTAACAATGTCGGTCAATTGGCTATAATATTCTTTTACTTCACCGTGTTGCCAAAGTTCTTTTTTCTCCAAATTGTTTAACAAACTCGTTGCTTTTTCAATAGGCGTTTTATATATTTCTTCTTCTATTTTCTTTGTTTGACGCTTTTTGATGTACCAATAAATAAAGGCTCCAATACCTGCAATCAGGAATAAAATCAATAGATATTTCCACCAATCGCTAGATTCATTAGCAGGAACAATATCCTTGATGTCGTACATTTTTTGTTTCAAGGTATCCACTTGAACATTGGCAACCTCCACTTGGATTGAATCCGACAAATATTCTTTTTTGTTAATCAAAATCTTCACGCTCGGAATCACGTATCTTCCAGAATCGAATTGAGTCAAGCCGTATTTTTTAACCAATTCGTAGCGGTCATCTTTCCTGATGGTGTCAATGGGATAAGACTGAATTACTTCGAGTGCGCCAAAATTTTTGGCATTTGGGAAAACCACTTTCGACAAGGTATCGACATTGGTTTTCAACGTAAGTTTGAACTCGGCTCCGATTTTATTTTTGGTAGTATCAATACTGGTTGTCACTTGTTTTTGTTGTGCAAAAACAGCGGTGGTAAGCAGCAGTAATAATAATATTTTTTTCATTGTTTATTTGGCAAAATTTTGATTTTTGATTGAAGATTAACGATTCTTGATTTCTGATTTCTCTCGAAACTGTTGAATCTTTTATTTCAAAATCCCTTCATATTTGCTTTAGCCGTTTTAATACTTGATACAAAAATTGAAATTAACTCATTGGCTTCGGTTTTTGCAATCGACAATCCATTTAAATCCGTAGTTAAATTCGCTTTTTCAATAATTTTTAAACAAACAAAACTTTCTCTTAATTCTTTTAAACAAATCCCCATTTTATGAATGAAGTCTTTACTGCTTTCTGCACTTTGGGCTTCTCCATAATTTAAAGCTGGAGAGGTTCCTGAACGAATAATTTGACCCGCTAAATGATTTCCAGCATAATTATTTTTAAAACTATTCGCTGCGATTATTATCATTGCTGCAAAATCTATCAATCTATCTTCTAGCTCTTGTTTGTTCATTTTCTTTATTTTTTGTTTAGTAAATCAAGAAATCACTCTTTTCCATTCCAACGAAATCTGAAATCAAGAATCGTTAATCAAAAATCTGAAATCTTTATCTCGATTTAAAATAGCCTAATAATTTGGTTACATAACTTTCGTCAACTCTTGTATTTACAACTCCTGCACCTGATTTACTAAATGTTTCTTTGAAATATTTCAACTTCTCTTGATAGTATTTTTCATAATTGATTCGCACTGATTTGGAACCTGTATTTATCAATTGTGTTTCGCCAGTTTCAGCATCTAACATAGAAACCATTCCTAGATTTGGCATTTTTTCTTCTCGAATATCATACACTCGAATGCCTGTAATATCGTGTTTTTTGGAGGCAATTTTCAAAGTATGCTCATAATCTTCAGAGATAAAATCAGAAATCACAAATACAATAGCTTTCTTTTTCTGAGTGCTTGACAAGAATTTTAAAGCTTGTGCTAAATCGGTTTTATGGCTTTTGGGTTCGAATTCTATCAATTCTCGGATGATTCTCAAAACGTGTGAACGCCCTTTTTTGGGCGGAATGTACAATTCGATTTGATCCGAAAACAAAATCAAACCAATTTTGTCGTTGTTATTTGTTGCGGAAAAAGCCATTGTCGCAGCGATTTCAGTAACAATGTCTTTCTTAAATTGATTTTTGGAACCAAAACTTTCTGAACCCGAAATATCCACCATCAACATCATGGTCAGTTCGCGCTCTTCCTCAAAAACTTTAACGTGTGCTTCGTTGTAACGAGCCGTAACATTCCAGTCAATGGCACGAATATCATCGCCATATTGATACGGACGCACTTCGCTGAAAGTCATTCCACGCCCTTTGAACGAAGTGTGGTATTCTCCCGAAAAGATGTGATCGCTCAATCTTCGGGTTTTGATTTCTATCTTACGTACTTTTTTTAAGAGGTCTTTTGTTTCCATCTATAATTTGTTTAAAGTTTAAAAGTTTAAGGTTTCAAGTTCGTATAACAACAACTTGAAACTTTAAACATTAAACAAATTTTTAAGGTACTTCAATCTCGTTGATGATTTTGTTGATGATGTCAACTGAAGTAATATTTTCGGCTTCAGCTTCATAGGTGATTCCTATTCTGTGACGCAACACATCGTGAACCACGGCACGAACATCTTCTGGAATTACATAGCCACGACGTTTGATAAAAGCGTAACATTTTGCGGCATTCGCCAAATTGATACTTCCACGGGGTGAAGATCCAAAACTGATTAACGGTTTCAAATCAGCTAATTTGTATTTTTCAGGATAACGAGTGGCGAAAATAATATCCAAAATATATTTTTCAATTTTTTCGTCCATATATACTTCACGAACGGCTTCTTGCGCGCGCAAAATTTGTTCTACAGAAACTACTGCATTTACTTTTTCATAGCTTCCTTTTAGATTTTGACGAACCACCATTCTCTCGTCTTCCATTTTTGGATAATCAATCACTGTTTTCAACATAAAACGATCGACTTGCGCTTCTGGCAAAGGATACGTTCCTTCTTGTTCGATTGGATTTTGAGTTGCTAGAACTAAAAACGGTTTGTCTAATTTGAAAGTCGTGTCGCCAATAGTTACTTGTTTTTCCTGCATCGCTTCTAACAATGCCGATTGCACTTTGGCTGGCGCACGATTGATCTCATCGGCCAGAACGAAATTGGCAAAAATAGGTCCTTTTTTTATAGAAAATTCATTTGATTTAATATTGTAAATCATCGTTCCCACCACATCGGCAGGCAATAAATCTGGGGTAAACTGGATTCGGCTAAACGAACCTTGAACGGCTTGCGCCAAAGTGTTAATTGCTAATGTTTTTGCCAATCCCGGAACTCCTTCAAGTAAAATATGTCCTTGCCCTAAAAGTCCAATTAATAATCGCTCAATCATATGTTTTTGACCCACGATTACTTTATTCATTTCCATGGTAAGCAAATCGATAAAGGCACTTTCTCTTTCTATTTTTTCATTGATTGCTCTAATGTCCAAAGTCGTTGTATTTTCTTCCATTTTCGTATTTTAATTGCAATAATTTGTGTTCATTATTTTTGACGGTGCAAATTGAATTTTTTTTTAGAAGTACGATGTTAAAAAATGGTTAAAACTTCTGACAACTCCCGAATTTTAAGGATGTTTTGTGATAGTATTTTCATAATTTTAAAGTTTTAAAAAAAATTGCTCCAAAATTGAGAATTCACTACTATTTTTATAGCTTTTAAGTCTTGATGAAAACATCATTTATGAACAATTTTTTAAAACCCTTTTTGGAGAAAACCCTCAGAAAAAAAGCATTTATCTATAATTTCCAAATAAAATAAAAATCATGAAAAAAATAGCCCTAGTAACTGGAGCAACAAGCGGAATTGGCAGAGCAACAGCAAGAATATTGGCCAAAAATAATTATAAAATTATTCTCTGTGGCCGAAGAGAAGAACGATTGGACGAGCTAAAAAAAGAACTTTCTGAATTTACAGAAATCCATACTTTATGTTTTGATGTTCGGGATAAAAAAGCGGTTTTCGAAAGTATTAATTCTTTGCCTTCTGACTTTTCAAAAATTGATGTTTTGATAAATAATGCCGGAAATGCACACGGTTTAAGTCCAATACAAGATGGTGATTTAGACGATTGGGACGCGATGATTGACATTAATGTAAAAGGGCTTTTGTATGTTTCGAAAGCTATAATTCCGCAAATGATGGAGCAAAAATCAGGTCATATTATCAACATTGGTTCCATTGCCGGAAAAGAAGTGTATCCGAACGGAAATGTGTATTGCGCTTCAAAATTTGCTGTTGATGCTTTGAATAAAAGTATGCGTATGGACTTGAATCCTTATGGGATTCGGGTGGGAGCCATTCATCCCGGAATGGTCGAAACCGAGTTTAGCGAAGTGCGTTTCAAGGGTGATTCAGACAAAGCTGCTGCTACTTACAAAGGCTTAAAACCCTTGATAGCAGAGGATATTGCTGATATTATTCATTTTGTAGTTTCGAGACCTTATCACGTAAATATTGCCGATTTGATTGTGTTGCCAACTGCTCAAGCATCTGCAACAATTGTGAATCGGTCTTTGTAGATTTAAATCCTCACCCCAACCCTCTTCAAAGGAGAGGGAGCCGAAACTAGATTACGCCACCATAATTTGTTTTCATAAAAAAAGGTTTCTAACTTTTGACAGTTGGAAACCTTTTTATTAAAATGTGTTTTTTTGATACTTAAATTATCTTTTCTACAGCATAATACTGCCCAAATCTTTAACTGCTCCATTAACGACAATTACATCTGGAATCGTTTTTAATACCAATCCAGAGGTGCTATCAGGAGTTAAAGTCACAATATAAGTTCCGGGTGGAACACCATTCAATTGAAAGACTCCTTCTGCATTTGCATAAGTCGTAATCGTTTCGGTTCCTACAACTACAGATACCAAAACTTGTTTTGCAACTGTTATATTGGCAATAGTCCCTTTAATGACTCCCGAAGTTGCAGCTGTTGTAACTCTCATAACTGGATGCAAGTTGTAGTTGCCAGAATTTCCTGCTTTAACAACAGAATGATCCACGTCAAAATCTATCAAGAAATCATAAGATACGCCACCAAGCAAGGTTTGATTCACTTTTAGTTTCAACCCTGATTGTTGGGCACTTGGAGTACTCAAAGGCTTAATCGTGCCGTCTTTTAGCATTACTGTGTTCTTGTCTCCAAGCAACAATCGAACTTGACCCAAATAAGCTGATGGAATCAAAGTATCTGACAACATCAGGCTAACTCCTCCTGTTAAATCCAATAAGTTGTAAATTTTGCCTCCGCTTGGAGTGTTGCCAATACTTACCCATCCTTGATCGTCCGTGTTTGTAGAGTTTTTTATCATAATATCTCTCACGTCGATGTTTACCTCTTTGTAATCACCTGGAGCATCGACAAGTCTTACCTTTATTGCCGAAGTTTGTGAAGAATCATCGGCGTCACTTTCGCATCCTACTAAATAAAGGCTCACGAATGTTATCTAAAGAAAACTTAACACATAAAATTTAATATTTTTCATAATTTTGGGGGGATTTAAAATTAATATTAGTAAAGTTATTGATTTAAGAACGCATCAAAAAATAAAATAGTATCTTTTCAAGATGATCATACTCAACTTTAACACATGATTAATAAAAGACTTTTGGTTAAAAATTTGTTGGCTCACAATGATGAGAGCAGTTTTTATGACAAAAAACGCCAATTGAATTTGCATTCGCGTGAAGGAAAAGCCAAGTTTTTGAAACACATTTGCGCTTTATCCAATTCGAATCCTGCCAATAATTCCTATATAGTTGTGGGTGTTGAAGATCATGATAACGAAATTGTTGGCGACGATTTTTTTGACGACAGTCGGATTCAGAATTTGGTGAATGCCTATCTCGAAAATCCTCCTAAAATTCAGTATGAAAATGTGCCTTTCCCCAATTTGCCTAAAGATAAAGTCGTGGGATTGGTTACGATAAAAGCCAAAAGTAAAATTTCGCATTTCAAAAAAGGGATTCATACGATTCCTGCTAATAGTGTTTTTATTCGCAGAGGAAGTAATACTGTTCCTGTTGAAGAAGAAGTCGAGAAAAATTATCAAAACACAGAAACCGTCATTGGGATTGAAAATAATTCCAGAAACAGCATTGGTTACACTTTGGATGGTGTGATTGATTTTATGAATTTTCGCCACAAAGATATGGCGCCAAAATACAAGGTTTTCAAGGAATTATTTGTCATTTGCTGGGCTGGTGTTCCCAAAAAATCCAGAGACAAAACCTTTCTTTCCCGGGTTGACATTGAACTGATTAATGAGCAAATCAAGCTGTTTTATTCGGCTCAGGATGTGGTAACGATAACTTTTGATGAGGATACTTTCACGATTATCGAATATGTTCCTTTGGGTTTGAATGACAAAACAAGTTTTTATCCATTGGAAAAACAGACCATTCATTTTCACGATAATGGGTATTATAAAATTGATCATGAAATTCTATTTCAACCTCCAGAATTCAACCGAAAAATGTTGTTTCATATTTATAATTCGAACATTTCTTTGTTGAACAAACTCCAAAAAGGGCTTTCGTTAACCGAGCGAGAACATAAAGATTTAGAGAATTTACCCTCGACATTTATGATTTGTTACCTCAACGGATTTGAAGATGCCAAGCAAAAATTGATTGACGCCAAACCGCTTTTGAAACCTTTCACTTCTGTATATTTGTCGTTTAAAGAAGCGTTGCGGATTTTGAGGAAAATGAAGTATGATGTGCAGTAGAAAGTTTAGATTCAAAACTTAGCTATATTCTTTTTGATGATTTGTAATAATTTATTATATATTTGAAATACAATAAAGCGAAACAAAACTTCGCCAATTTTACGATATTTAGTTATGTAACAAGGATTTGTTTTGTGTATATATAGCGAATTGACGTTAACTTTAATAGGAAACTAAAAATAATGAAAAAAATATTTACTATATTTTTAATTCTATCGTTGTTTTTAAATTGTTCAAATTTAAAACAAGTCAAAAACCCGTGTATTAATAATATTTTATATTTTGAAGGATATCCAAAAAGCCCGGTACCTCCAGCAATTAGTATTGAAGTTATAGATTTTAAAAAAATAATTAGCGAAAAAATAAAAACGGAAATACTAAAATCAATTATTATTTCATCTAACGAAAACGAAAATAAAATTGTAATTCCCTTTAAACAAGAAATTGGGTTTACAGTTCAATTTTTAAAAAAGGATAAAATTAAACTGACAGCGATAACCTATGAATTTTGGGACACAATTAAAAATCCTAAAAAAATTGAAATTGAAGAAAAACTAAGTAACAGTAATATAGATTTTGTCTTCGGAAATGAAACTTTAAGAATTCAAAAATGCAAATAAATAGAATGAGCCCACTCATTGAAGTTCCTTAAAAAAACTAGATTGGCAGCAATGGAAAAACAGGAAATAATGTCAAAAAATTAAAAAACCTATTGTTTTCTACTATTTTTGCACCATTATAAATTGATTCAACATCAAATGAGAACACTAGTTATAGGCGACATTCACGGTGGTTTGCGTGCTTTGCACCAAATTATGGAAAGAGCCAATGTTACCCCAAAAGACACCTTGATTTTTCTGGGTGATTATGTTGATGGTTGGAGCCAATCGCCCCAAGTTATTGATTATTTGATGGAATTGAAAACGACTCACAATTGCATTTTTATTCTTGGCAACCACGACCAATTATTATTGAAATGGCTAGACGAAAGCATTGATAACCCAATGTGGTACAAGCACGGCGGCGAATCGACTGTTTTGGCCTATGAAAAAACGAATAAAAAAACCATCCAAAAACACATTGAATTCCTAAAATCATTAGAGAATTATTATCTCGACGAGCAGAATCGTTTGTTTGTTCACGCGGGTTTTACCAATATGAATGGTGTGGCGTATGAGTTTTTTCCGGAACTCTTTTATTGGGACAGAACGCTCTGGGAAACCGCATTGGCTTTGGACAAAAAGATGAAAAAGAGTGATTTGCTGTATCCGAAACGATTCACATTATACGATGAAATCTTCATTGGTCACACGCCAGTTTCCAGAATTGGAAAAACTACACCCGTGAAAATGGTCAACATTTGGAATGTGGATACCGGTGCAGCTTTTAAAGGCCCACTAACGATAATGGATGTAGATACAAAAGAGTTCTGGCAAAGCGAACCTTTGCCCAATTTATATCCAAATGAAAAAGGAAGAAATTAAAAACCCTATATTTGCCAAAAAAAATTAAACAATGAAAAAAATTTTTACAATCGTATTATTAGGTGCAATCTGTATGGTAAATGCACAAGCTTTTAAAGGAAAAGGAGATACAAAACTCAACATCGGTATGACCTTACAAGATGGAGGTTCTGGAATTTTAGCCATAGCCGATTTTGGACTGGGCGAAAACTTTTCGATTGGTGTTCTTACTTCCTATTTATTGGGCGGAAGCAATATTAATGAGGTTAATGCTGAATATCGTTTCGATGCTAAAGCCAGATTTAATGCCAATTTGGGAAGTGTTATGAATGTTTCTCCAAAATTTGACGTGTATCCTGGTTTGAATTTAGGTTTGAAAAACTTTGGTGGACATCTTGGCGCAAGGTATTTCTTCTCGGATGGATTTGGAATTTTTACTGAATTTTCTGTGCCGTTTGCGAAGTATGATGCGGATGCAATTTCAAAATACAACAATGGCTCATCGTTTAATATTGGAGCTTCGTTCAATTTAGACTAGTCAAGTTTACAATAAATAAAAAAGCGGCTCGATGAAAATGGTGCCGCTTTTTTTAGTTTTTAATTCTGTTTTTGTCAGTTCAATTCATAGAAGTTTAGCTAATTCCTAATTTTTGATACCGCTACTGCAACATCTGTTTCCGGCATTTTGCATGCTTTGTTTACGCACACATAAATGTAAGTTTCATTTTCCATAAAACGATTTTCCAGAATAGGCAAACTGCTTTCCTTTGTAGCACCTGCAATGAGAATGTTGGGTAAATAGTAACTTTGGAGTTCGCTTGTTTTTGATAGTCCGTCTTTTCCGGAAATGGCAACTTCAAAATAATTATTGGAGTAATTCAGCATTAAATTCAGCCAATTGTAATATTCCGCTGGAGATTGAAGCGCATCGCCTTTTAGATTATTCAACATTTTTTCGGCTGTTTTAGAATAATTAGGATTGGAATAATAATGCCCCAAAAGAAATAAATTATGAGCAAGAATCGAATTGGAACTTGGAATTACATTGTCCTTGATTTCCATTTTTCGAGCGATTAGACTATTAGAAGCATTGGAAGTAAAATAAAACAGATTTGATTTTTTATCCAGAAAATGCGTCATTGCATAGTCTGCCAGCTGTTTTGATTTCGCAAGCCATTTTTCGTCCAAAGTGATTTGATATACCGCTATAAAAGCATCAATAACGGTAGCATAATCTTCGGAAAAACCAACAATACTACTTTTGCCATTTTTATAACTATGATTTAAACTTCCATCTTTTTGAATTTGATTATCCACAATAAAATTGGCATTTTTTAAAGCGATTTCTTTATAATGGGGATTTTTCAAAGCTCGGTAAGCACTGGTGTAGCCTTTAATCATTAAGGCATTCCAAGAAGTAAGAGTTTTGTCATCTAAATGTGGACGCGGTCTTTTACTTCTAGCTGTTAAAAGTATTTGTTTCCAGTTTTTTGTTTTTTTGTCAAATTCAATTAAAGTCAATTTGTTTTTCAGGGCAAATTCCTTGTCTGACTGAGTTTTGTATAAAACGTAGTTTTGATTTTCCCATAATCCGTTTGCATTAACATTATAATACTCCTGAAAAAGAGGATAATCCGATTTTAATAATGACTTTAATTCCTCTTTTTTCCATACATAATAAGCGCCTTCTTCCAATTTAGCTGCTTTGTTTTTACTGTCGGCATCTAATGAAGAATAAAAAGCTCCGTTTGTTGCCATTAGTTCCCGTTCGACAAAATTTAAGGTCTCCTGAACCGTTTTTTTATACAATTCGTTTTTTGTTGCTAAATAAGCATCCGAATATAAGCTCACTAATTGTGCATTATCATACAGCATTTTTTCAAAGTGAGGAATATGCCATTTTGAATCTACAGAATATCTGGAAAAACCGCCACCAATAGGGTCGTAAATTCCACCATTAGCCATTTTTTCGAGGGTTGTTTCTACATATTTTTGAATCGATTTATCTTTGTTTTGAATGCTGTAACGAAACAGAAAATGTAAGGCACTTGGCATAGGAAATTTGGTGTCGCCGATGAGTCCACCATCTTTAAAATCCAACTGTTCTTGCCAAGTTTTCATAGCATTGGTAATCTCTGAACTCTTAAAAACAGCTTCATTCGAATTGACCGTAATTAATTCGGATTTTTGAATTCCTTCTACTAGTTTATCGGCATAATCCTTTGCCTTTTCGGGGTTGTTTTTGTATAATGCCGAAAGTTCTGTTAGTGCTTTTGTCCACTCTTCTTTTGTAAAATAAGTACCCCCAAAAATAGGACGACCATCAGGCAGCGCAATACAATTTAGTGGCCAACCACCTTTTCCTGTCATCAATTGCACCGCATTCATATAAATTTGGTCGATGTCTGGTCGCTCTTCTCTATCTACTTTTATGCTAATGAAATTATCATTCATTAATTTGGCCACAGCCTCATCTTCGAAACTTTCTTTTTCCATAACGTGACACCAATGGCAAGCAGAATACCCTACTGAAATAATTATCAATTTGTTTTCGGCTTTGGCTTTATCTAATGCTTCTTGGTTCCAAGCTTTCCAATCAACCGGATTGTGGGCATGCTGCAAAAGATACGGACTGGTTTCGTTTATTAAATCATTGGTGTGTTTATAGTTTTCCTCCTTAGTTTGTTTGCTGTTACAACTAAAAAAAATATAAAGTATAAAGTATAAAAAGTGAATCTTACGCATATAAAAGGGATGGAAATTAATTGACTTAGCGGGTTTAAATAAGGAACTTAAAAAAAGATTTTTTTTGATTTAAAAAGGGGATTTCTTTATTCGATGAGCTAAAATAGCAATTTAAATTCAATAGAATTAAATGAATTATATATTATGCTACAAATATATTAGGATATGCTTCAAAATTTATGTTTTTCTTGTTTTCAGCCTTAGAATTTGGATTTGAAATAGTTACTGGATTTGGTTATTCAAATTAAAAAAGCCGAAAATAATTAAATGCATTAATTTCAAAAAATAGCCATAAAAATTAAAAAACACTCCGAATTCTGTTCGAAAAAAACGATTACGCATCATTTGTTTTATTTATGGCTTCAAAAGTGACGATTTTATCAAAACTTTCAAACTATTTTTACGATTCCCTTTTTATGAAACGTTAAAAATTTTTATTATTAATTAGTAACTATTTTTTTGATAAAACCCTTCTTTCTAAAGCAAGTCTGCAATCGAATAATTGTTTTATAAAAGAATAAAAACCAACCCATATTTAATGAATAATTCATCCCAAAAACTTTCAGTGTTAGAGAAGATTGGTTACAGTTTAGGAGATTTCGCTGCTAATCTTATCTTTCAAACCTTGATTACTTTTTTGGCGTTTTTTTATACTGATATTTATAAAATACCCGCGGGAACGGCTAGTGCAATTATCTTTTTTGGAGGTTTTTTTGGTGCTTTTTTTAATATTATTATGGGAGTTATTGCCGATCGTACCCGAACGCGTTGGGGAAAATTCAGACCTTGGATATTGTGGACTTCTCTTCCTTTTGGAATTATGGCGATTCTCGCTTTTTCGACCCCGGATTTTGGTCCTAATGGCAAAGTGATATACGCATTAGTAACTTACTTTTTGTTAATTCTAATTTACTCTGCTAATAATTTGCCTTATACCGCATTAGGAGGCGTTTTAACCGGGAATATGAAAGAACGAAATAGTCTTTCTTCCTATCGTTTTGTTGTGGTAATGTGCGCTCAATTTATTAGCCAATCCCTTTTATTGCCTTTGGCTTTAATTATGGGTCACGGCGATAAAGCAGATGGTTTCAAAAACACTATTATAATTTTTGCAATCGTAGGAGTAATTTGTTTTCTAATCACATTTTTTACTACTAAAGAAAGAATTACACCCAAAAAAGAACAAGAATCTACTGTAAAACAAGACTTTATCGACTTGTCTAAAAATAGGCCTTGGATTATTATGTTATTGGTTACGATTTTAGTTTTTATTACATTATCGCTAAAAGGAGGAATGTATGTTTTTTACTTTAAATATTATTTAGACCCCATCGCACAAGCTGATTTTTTGAATGATATCGGGTTTAATAATTTCATTTTTTATGTAAACAATGCTTTAAAAGAAATAGGATTTACTGCGTTTCAATGGCCTAGAGACGTTGCTACAACAGCATTTAGTCTTTTTAATGCTGGTGGAATTCTTTTTATGATTATTGGAATATTTTTTTCGAAATCACTGGCTAATACATTTGGGAAAAGAAATATCTATATCCTTTTTGTTTTTTTATCAGCCTTGACATTATTGCTGTTTAATTTTTATAGTCCGTCCTCAATTGCAATAGTATTTATTACCCAATTAGTTCATGGGTTTTTCTATGGGATAACTATTCCGCTATTGTGGACAATGATTGCTGATGTTGCTGATTATAGCGAATGGAAAAACAATCGAAGAGCAACTGCTGTCATTTTTTCGGCAATGATATTTGGTATAAAAATAGGGATAAGCATAGGAGGTGCGTTAGGGGCCGCTTTTCTTTCAAAATATGGTTATATCGCCGAAGCTATTAATCAAGTCCCAACAGCAATCGAAGGTATTAAACTCTCCGTGAGTATTTATCCTGGGCTTATTTTCATTATAAGTGCCGTTTTATTATTCTTTTATTTAATAGATAAAAAAATGGAAATTCAGATAGAAAGTGATTTAAACGAAAGAAGAAAAAATTAAACAGATATTTGAATACAATATGATGAAAGGGGTGAAATTTAACGCTAAACCCTTATCGAGATTAGAAAATTCGACAAATTGAAATAAAAAACCGCCTCAAAAAATTAATATTGAGACGGTTTTTTAGATTATTTAAGGACAAGACTCCTACATTGGGGTCGTTTTATCGCAACTGAAAATACTGGATTAAGCATTTCCTAATGATATTTTATGGATTAGGAACCATCAACTTATTTGTCGAAATCTCACCACTTGGAATGGGCCAAATATAATTACTACTCGAAACCAAAACTAATGGTGCTGTTCCTATGGAACCCTTTTTGGCTGGTAATGTTTGCAGTTTTCGTTGTAAATCCATCAATTTAAATCCTTCTCCCAAGAGCTCTATTCTCCTTTCGTTGAGGATGGTATTGATTAATACATCTTTTGTACTAATATCAGCAACTGGAAATACATAAGTTGCATCGGAGCGGTTTCTAACTGCTTTTAGCAAAGAAGTTGCAGTAGCTAAATCATTGGCATTAGCAGCAGCCTCAGCATAATTTAATAAAACCTCAGCGTATCGAATTACAGGCACATAATCCCGAAAAGGAGCTGTGGTAATACTAAATTTTCGCAATACTTTTTGCTTGGCCGAATTCGTCGAAATTAAACTAGAACGAGCATCTGAACTTGAATTTAATGCCGGATCGCTTGAAATACCAGCAGTTGTCAAAAACAATATAGGTTGAGCCAAATAATTGAACGCTAATGCATATTGCGAAGAAGGAGTTTCGGTTGTGCTATTGGCAAAAGGGATGCTAAAAATAGCTTCCGAACCTGTATAACTTCCTCCGAAAATAGTACCAAAATTAGACTCTAATTTATGTGTCAATGTGCCTTCTTTATATTGAAATGGAGCTGTTGAAGATACTATTTTTTGAGACTCTGTAATCACTTTTTGATAGTTTGCCTGAACTAAATACACTCTGGTTTTCAAGGCAATTGCAGTGCATTTTTTGGCTCTGGAAGTATTCAACAATGGAGAAGAATATTCAATTGGCAAATCCAGTTCTGCTTCATCCAGATCTTTCAGGATTTGGACATAAATTTCTTCAATCGTGCTGCGAGCCAAGTCATTATTACCCGAAGAAGTAATAGGCGAAATTCTCAAAGGCAAGCCCAACCCGTTCTTGTCTAAATTATAAGGTTTTGAGTAGGTTTGAATCAAACTAAAATAACTTAAAGCACGTACGAATTTTGCTTCAGCAATATAATTTTTGGCCAAAGCATCTGAAACTACGGTTGTCCCATTCATTTTGCTAATCAAAATATTAGAGGCATTAATGGCAGTGTATCCCACCGACCATACATTGTTTACAAAATCATTGGTAGAAGCTACGTTCTGATTCCAAACTGCCGATCCCGTGGCGGCATTACCATCATTTTGTCCAAATTCATCGGCTCTTTGTTCATTAAAAATAATAAATCTACCGCCATAGAAACTTGGGTTTTGCAATTGTTTGTATAAATTATTGACCTGAGCCAATATTTTACCGGGAGTGTTATAGGCTATTTCTTCGGGAATACTGGTTTGGGGAACAGTATCTAACAAATCATCATTACAAGCGGTCATCGCTATAAGAAAGAACCAACTGATTAAAATATATTTTTTCATTTTGTTTGTTTTTTTAATTAAAATCCAACGTTTAAACCTAAAGTATACACTTGAGCATTGGGTGGAACATTTTGATCTTTTCCTGAGTTTATGGAGTTTCCATTTATAGAAACCTCAGGATCTGATCCTCTATACTTAGTAAACGTATAAAAATTACTTCCTTGGAAATAGAGGTAAATAGAGGATAAACTATTCTGTAAAAAAGTTTCTTTAATAGGAACATTATAACCCAAAGAAACATTTTTAAATTTTATATAAGAACCATCTTCCACCTTTGAAGTACTGGAAAAAGAAAACCCTGCCGAAACATTATCTCCGTAATACAGTTTCTGAATATCGGTAATTTGCCCTGGAGTTGTCCATCTGTTTTTTATGAAAGTTCCATTGTTGAAATACCTTTGGTCAGAATTCGTGGCTCTGGTTCCGTTATATAATTTATTGCCTTGTGCAAAAGTTAAATTAACTCCTAACACAAAATTCTTGTAATTGAAAGTATTATTCAATCCACCAAAAACTTTTGGAAGAGAAGCGCCTTGCATTACTCCATCTTTATAATTGTCTATTGCAGGAGCTGCGGTTCCGTCGAGATAAGTCCATTTTGGAGAACCGATATGGTTGTATTGCACTTCTTTGCCTTCGCTATTTACAAAAATCATTTGGCCGTTTGCCGGATTCACACCATTACAAGGCACTGCAAAAATAGACCCAACAGAATAACCTACTCTGGTCATATTTTGAACTCCAAAAACACTGGGAACAAAAACATCACTCACTAAAGAGGTTACTTCGTTCTTAAGTGTAGAAAGATTAAGATTCACATTCCAACTAAAATCGTTTGTATGAACCACAAGAGCGCTAACTCCTAATTCAAAACCTTTATTATACATTCCGCCCACGTTTTCATTGACGTAATTATTTGGAATTCCAGCCGAAAGAGATTGTGGGGATTTAAGTATTAAGTCATTGATCGTGTTTTTATAATAATCCATTTCGACTAAAATGCGATTGTTTAAAAGAGTGAAATTGATGCCGAAATCGAATTTAGAACTGGTTTCCCATTTTAAATTTGGGTTGGCTGTTTGCGAATATCCCAATGTTGGCGCCCCAGCATAAGTCGACGAATCATAAGTTCCTATCGAAGGGTAACTTCCTATTTCGCTGTTTCCTACAATTCCGTAACTCGTTCTAATTTTAAAATTATTGATGTAATCATTAATCTTGGAGTTTTTATAAAAAGGCTCTTCGAAAACATTCCAACTGAATGCTCCACCACCAAAATCTCCGTATTTATTTCCTTCGGACAAAGCTGACAATCCGTCAATTCTATAGTTTAAACTCAAAAAATATTTGTTTTTATAATTGTAACTCAAATTTGTAAAATAAGATAATAATGCGTTCTCCGAAAGCCCGTTCCCTACAGGAGAAATATTGGCATAACTTCCTTGATAATTGGTATAATATGGGTCTGTAATATTACTTTGTGAAGCTCCCCAACTATCCAATTTAGTTTTAATTCTTTCGTATCCCAAAAGCATCACCACATTATGTTTTTCTTTGAAGGAATTAGTATATTTCAGTGTACTTGCCCAGTCAGTTCGTAATAAATTGGTGGCAATATTGGTGGCAACCCCATTATAGGAATAGCCTCCACCGTGTATTGGATTTAAAAATAATTTATTCTCCAATCCAATAGTATTTAATCCATAACTGGTTCTAAAAGTTAGTTTTTTTAGAATATCAAACTCTCCATAAACATTTCCTAAGACAGAGCTACTTTTTGAGGTGGTTAAATCAAGTGTTTGCACCATTGCAAGGTTATAAGCATTGATAGTTCCTATGATGGATGGGATATTGGCTCCATAACCAACACTAATTCCGTTTTGAATGCTATAGGATCCATCGGCATTGTAAACAGGAACGTTTGGAGGCAAAACATAGGTCATTCTTCCCAAAGGTTCATTGGTAATATACTCTGTATTATAAGTTGATGTCGATAGTGTATTTCCAGCTACAGCTCCAGTATTTGGACCCACATTTTTAGCATTACTGTAGGATATATTGGCACCAACACGGATGAATTTATTAACCGTATGACCAATATTCAATCGGGTCATATAGTTTTCAAAAGTATTGTTTTTAATAAAACTATTTTGATTGCTGTAATCCGCCGAAAAATAATATTGTGTCAATTCGGTAGCGCCAGAAATATTGATATTATGATTGCTAGAAAAACCGGGGTCATAAGCAACATCATACCAACTAGTATCCACTGTACTTCCATCGGGGTTTTTAGAAAGAAAAAATCCGGGAGCTTTACCAGCATTTACTAAAGCTTCATTTTTTATCATTGTGTAATCCTCGGCATTCAATAATTCGGGTAAATTATAAGGTGTACTTCTACTGTACCAGCTGTTGTAATTAAATTTTGTTACGCCTTTTTTTCCTTTTTTGGTGGTGATAACCATCACGCCATTGGCAGCCCTAGAACCATAAATTGCGGCTGCTGATGCATCTTTCAGCACGTCAATAGACTGAATGTCGTTTGGATTTATAGCTGACAAAGGATTGTTTCCAACAAAACCGCCTAACGAACCCGTGAAAACAGCAACTCCATCAACAACTATCAACGGAAAAAGTCCAGATGTAATGGTGTTTAATCCTCGAACTCGAATAACCGGAGTGTTATTTAGCACCGCCGAAGATTGGATTACGTCTATTCCTGTTCCTTGTCCTCCCAATAATTGGTCGAAACTTGTGGCAGGTCGGTTTTGTAATTGTTTAGCGGAAACTGTTGAAACAGAACCTGAAAACTCGGACTTCTTTTGGGTTAAATACCCACTGGAAATCAATATTTCTCCCAGTTCATTGGTGACTTCTTGTAATTGTATGGTAATAAATTCATTGGAATCTACAACTATACTTTTTGGAGTAAATCCTATCCTGTCAACCGTTAAAGTTAATGGAAACTCTGACGATGTATGCAATATAAACTTGCCCTCTTCGTTTGTTAAAGTTTCCTCGTTTTTTCCTGATACTTGAATTGTAGCAGCTGCTAAAGCCGTATTGTTTGAATCTGTCACCATTCCTTCAATCTTAATTTTTTGAGCCGAAACTGTCAATGAAATAAGCAGAAACAACACTACAGATAAACTGATTTTGTTTGTGATTTTCACAAACAAAATCTTGATAAATGTTTTTTTCATTTTTATATATTGTTAACTCTATTGTAGGCGAAACTATAGCCTAAAACAAGGTTTTTTTTAAATAATAAAGTAAGTTTTGATGGAACACACCAATTATTAATTACAATAATTGGTGCTTCCCTCTGAGAAAGGTTTTTACAATTTTAAAGTCTTAATTGATTTTGACGCTTTGCAAATTCGAATTGTTTTTGGTCAACAAGAGATAGGATTTTCCCTTAACTTTAATTAAATCCATATTTTTCACATCGCCGGGGGTAAAAAATCCGCTTTGCGTTGGAAGAATAGATTTGAATTTTCCTTTGCCATTTCCTTTCAGAAACAAGCCGTGACCGGCATCATTTCTAGGAGTTTCCACTTCAGAATTGTACATATTTCCGGTGATTAATGCGTCAAGATGTCCATCTTTGTCATAATCATCTACCATAATTTCGTTGATACACGATACTTGAGCTTCCACTGGAAGGTTGTGAATAATGAATTTTCCGTTTTTATTTTCTAAATAAATACTGGCAAACGATTTCACGGTATAATGTAAAGCTTCTTTAAGTGATTTTTCGGTATAAACATCTACCAAAGTAGCTTGGGAAAAACTTTCGTAATTTTTGAATTTCTCCTTGATATTTGGTATTTGTTGAGAAGAACATCCACGACCACGCACCGGATATTGTTTTCCGTCATTGTAATAACTCAATACAATATCTTTGTGTTTATCGTTATCGAAATCCTTAACATAAATATCGAAAGTCTCTTCTGGAGTAGCTTTGTATTTGTAATTCAAACCGTTATTTCCGACAATATAATCCATATCGCCATCGTGATCAAAATCACCTTGTTTGATGCTCCACCACCAACCCGTAGTGTCATTGGTCAATCCTAAAGCATTTGAAGTTTCTTTGAATCCTGCTTTTGTGTTTTCGAAAACTCGAATTGGCATCCATTCTCCCACGATAATAATATCTTGCAAACCATCATTATTGTAATCTGAAATTACAGCGCTAGTTGCCATTCCAAGGTTTTTGAATACGGCTGGTGCATTTTTCGAAATTTCAAATTTTGGGTTTTGTGGCGTACTTATATTGTGGAACAGATAAGTAGTTGCTGGCGATGGATATTGTCCTGGAACTTGACGTCCTAGTACCAACAAATCCTGTTTGCCATCCTTATCATAATCGATTGGATATACTTTGGAACCACTCGTCATTTCCGTTGGCAAAACTCCTTTTGGTGCTTTGGTAAAATCACCTTTGCCATTATTGATGTATAATCTATCTTGCAATTTTAGGTCATTAATCAAAAATTCATAACCACCACTTACTACATAAAGATCATTGTCACCATCATTATCGGCATCAAATATAACAGCTCCTGTGTCTTCACTAAATTTATCATCTTCCAATGCTTGGATTTTTTTCTCTACAAAACCTGTTTGGGTTTGCAGAAACACTTTGCCTGAAAAAGTAGCCGAACCACCAATAAAATAATCATCCAAACCGTCTTTGTTTAAATCTCCAACAGCAAGTGCAGGACCAAAAGTTGACATTTTATGAGGCAATAATACTTGGTCTTTAAAATCATCGTAGCTGTTTTCATCGTGTTTATAAGTCGGAAAAACAGTCGTTGTAGTTGAAAACAAAGTTGGTTTTGAAACTGTCTTTACTTCCTCTATTTTAGCATCTTGCTCTTTGAAAGTCAGTATTTGATTCGCTTTTACATTGGTCAATTTTTGAATTTTACCATTGGTCCAAACCACTTTTACTTCATCAATAGCTTTGGCTTTATCGACTCCAAAATGCAATTCCGGTGCTACCGAAGATTGGTATCCACGAGACAAGGTAAGTTCTTGCATTTGACTATTCCCTTTGGTTTTAACATACACACGATTACCCAATCCTTGACTGTTTTTAGAAGTTCCTTTGAATCGTATCGTTACATAATTATTGGTTTTGGAACTTGTATTTTCAAAAACTGAAGCATAATCATCGATGTTGTTGGTGATGATTTCCAAATCCCCATCATTGTCTAAATCGGCATAAGCGACACCATTTGAGAAGCCTTTGTATTCGATTCCCCATTTTTTATTTACCTGTTCAAAATGTAAGTTTCCTTTGTTTTGATACATAAAATTGTCGATTTTTTCAGAAGGAATTTCTTTAGATTTCTTGAGTAAATCTTTCTTTTCGAGTTTGCCGTTTTCCAAGCTATTGAAAAAATCATTGTTGTTTATCTCTCTTCGTGTTCCGTTTGTGATATACAG
>Ga0209097_10000386_pt1 | contig 45474 bp, 40 predicted proteins | sample AD_UKC052_MetaG_FD_184419 | JGI IMG/M metagenome (GOLD analysis project Ga0209097, IMG submission 184419) | Active sludge microbial communities of municipal wastewater-treating anaerobic digesters from USA - AD_UKC052_MetaG (SPAdes) (version 2) | ecosystem: Engineered > Bioreactor > Anaerobic >... | reverse complement strand
GTGAAATTAGGTGTAAAAACCTTTTTTTATTATTCTAAAATATGCCGAAATTAAAGACTTATCAGCCAGTTGCTAAGCGGATGAAACTTACTAAAACTGGTAAAATTAGACGACGCAAGGCAGGACAAGATCATTTTAACGCCCGCGAAGATGGTCAAACTGGTCGAATGAAACGTCGTGACTTTAATGTTGCCAAGTCTGACAGCAAAAACATCAAAAAATTCTTGCCCTACTGTTAAAACTAAATTAATATGACTAGAGTAAAAAGAGGCACTATCCATACTAAAAAACGCCACAATATTTTATCTAAGACCAAAGGATTTAAATGGGGTCGTAAAAATTTAGTCCGCCTAGCTTCAACGGCCGCCACTAAAGCTGGAGCTCATTCTTATACTGACCGTCGCAAGAAAAAAAGAAGTGCTCGCGCCTTGTGGCAAACCCGGATTGGTGCTTTTGCTAAAGACCATAACTTATCCTATTCTAAGATGATGAATCTTTTAAAAAAGGCTAATGTTAAATTAGACCGTAAAAGCTTGGCCGATTTAGCAGCCAATCACCCGGATGTCCTTTCTAAGATATTAGAACAAATTCAATAAATCCATGAGATGGCTTAATATTATACAAATTATCATTGCTCTCCTGTTAATTGGCGCTATATTATTACAAAATCGTGGTGCTAGCATATCAGGTCTGTTTGGCGGTGGGGGTGATATTTATCGGACGAAAAGAGGAATTGAAAAAACTCTATTTATAGCTACTATTGTCTTGGCAGTAATTTTCTTTGGTTTATCATTAGTTGGTTTAATAATTAATAAATATTAAATATATGAAGCAAAATAAAATCAACAAAGCTGACTTAATTGACAAAATCTCGGAGACAGTAAATATTAGCAAAAAACAAATTGAAAAAGTTCTAGATTCACTCCTAGATAATATCACTAGTGGATTAAAGGCCGGTAAAACTATTAACCTAGTTGGTTTCGGTAGTTTTATGCCTAAAAAAAGACATGCGCGAAATGGCGTTAATCCTCAAAATCCTAAACAAAAAATTCATATCCCAGAAATTATAGTTGCTAAATTTAGAACCGGGAAAGCCTTAAAAGATGCTCTTAAAAACAAACGATAAGACTTCACTTTTACAACAACATAATGTATACTATTTTTGAAAAGCTCCCGTGGTGAAATGGATATCACGCTTGGCTTCGGACCAAGTATTTTGGGTTCGAATCCTGACGGGAGCGCTAGATGGCGAGGCTGGGTAGCTCAGTTGGCAGAGCATGGCACTCATAACGCCAAGGTCGTGGGTTCAATCCCCACCCCCGCCACCAACAACAATAGAATGCGCCCATAGCTCAGCTGGTAGAGCAGTTGCCTCTTAAGCAAATGGTCGCAGGTTCGAACCCTGCTGGGCGTACATTTCCGCTCTCGATGCCATGTTGGTTTTGAAATTTTGATGCCTCAAGATTTGAAACAAAAAGTGTATAACTACTTTTACGACAGAATTTGCCAAAAATGGAACATTTAACTAATAAAATGATCGAGCAACAAGTGCCAAAAAAATTTGTAGAATCTACCGGGGGAAATATTGATCAAAAAGTTCCGCGGAGAGTTGAATTAAGTTCAGAACAAAAAGAAATTATTAGCAACACCACCCTTGTTATCCCCGATAATGACGGCGAAGCTCATTTAGTAATTGAAATAGCAAAAAAACTAGGGCTTGATGTGCGAGTTTCGAGCCAAGCATGGGGGGCTAGATTGGACCAAGAATTGAAAGAAAATCCTAATGTTCTATCTGACTCAAAAAAAACCATCCTTGTTTTTGAAATGCCAAGCAAAGAGCAGGAGGAAAAATTAAGACAGCAAGGGTTATCTATCGAAATAATAGACCATCATCAATATCAAGACGACGATCGTTCAAAAGAGGAAAGTTCTTTAGAACAATTCCTACAAAAACTTAATTTAAATGACAAACAGCTCCAAGATTTAGGATTAGATCCAAAATTTGTGAAAGGCATCGCAATCAATGATAAGTCATATATCTATGGTCTGCGCCAAGCAGGGTATTCAGACGAAGAAATTAAAAAAATCAGAGAATTTGATGTCAGAGCACAATTAAAAGATGATTACGACAAAATCGCTAGGAGAAATGAAGAGCTGTACAATACCAGGATTATACGGGGAGATGTTGTCGTTCTATCTTCCAGAGAGGGCGATAATAATTCCATTGCTTGCGACAAAATAGTTTTGGATAACCCGGAGAAGGTTCCACAAATACTTGATTTGCGTCAAAATAATAAAGGAGAAATTGTGTTTATATATTTTTCTGGGCCATCTGAAATAGTGCGAAAATTAAAACAGGAATGTAGTCCTTCTTTTGGGGGTAGTGAAAAAACAGAAAAAGTAAGCGATTTTGCTGGTTGGATTAAACCGACCCAAAAACAGATAGAAAAAATTAAACAGATACTTAACTTAGAGTAGAGTGGGTAAACTAAAAAGAGCCGGTGGCTCTTTTTAATTTGTAAAAAATTTATTATTCCTCGTCAGGGTCTTCACAATACTTTGTTTCCACCATGTGTGATTGGCCAATCTGTAAATCCTCAACAGCAATCCTCGCTTGGTGAAATTTTTCTGCCAACGCGTAAACTTTTTGCACTTGCGCTTTATCCCCCTCAATGACAAGGGCTGGCTCTGTATAATTTCCCCAAGGTCCGACAGAATAAATTTCTGCTTGTGTTAAGTCAAACCCCTCTCCAAGCTCCCTTTGTACTTCTTCAAATGTGTGGTCTTTACCAAAATTGGTTTTTTCTAAAACCGTTTTTAATTCCTCAATATCAGTAAATTCATCAAGATTAATACCAAACTCCGATAAGTCGCCAATCTCAGATTTAATAGCTTGTCGAGCACTCTCCAGGGTTGCAATCTCGCCTTTGTTTATTCGTTCAACAATGCCGCGCTTTTTATATTCGCTATATCCCTCTTGAAGACCCAGTAATACTCTAAATCGCGGTTGCTCTGTCTTTTTTTCTTCTCTACCTTCTGTGCCCAATTTTTTTGCTAATGTTTCTAAAGCTTCTTGATGTTTTTCCACTGAGACAACTGGCCCAAATGCTCGGCGAGGGTAACGACTAAAATGGTAATCAAAACCTTCTTCGCCTTTTGGAATACGATATCCTGAATAAGTAAATCCGAGTTCGTTTGCCGCTTCGCTAATTTTTTTGGCGAATTCTTCGTCGCTCAAACCCTCAACAGAAACAAGGCCACCCCAAAATTCTTCGGGACGTAATTCCCTAAACTCTGTTTTTTGTAATTGTTCTTGTGGCGATAGTCCGCCTTCGATTTTGTTTAGCATAAACTTTATTATTAAAATAAAAATTTAGTAAATTGTTTTGTAAATCTTTGGTTAAAGATTTACGGCCATTGATTAGGCTATATTTTAGTGTATCATAAATTTATAAATAGCAATAGTCCGCCTCCCGAAAAAACGCCCTGGAGTTTCTAACAGGAAAACAAAACCCGAAAGAGAGTATAAAAATAATAACCCTGTTATAATAAAGAATGTTATTATTATATAATTCATAGTTTGCTATAATTATTATGACTCCCAATAATCAAGCCCTACCCTACCTCAGTGGCTTTTTGCTAATAGATAAACCGAGTGGACCAACATCCCATGATATTATTGATTATTTGCGTCATCTTACTGGTATTCAAAAAATTGGCCATTCAGGCACACTAGATCCTCTGGCTTCAGGTCTTTTAATTGTAGCTATTGGCCGAATGGCTACTAAACAAATTCATGTTTTGGCCAAACAAGACAAAATCTATGAAGCCACTATCCGATTAGGTGGAATAAGTGATACTGATGACTCTTTAGGAAAAATCCAATCATTGGAAAATTATCATCAACCAACCAGACAAAAAATAAAGCAAATTTTAAATTCTTTTAGAGGCGAGCAAAATCAGATACCGCCGATGTATAGTGCTAAAAAAATACACGGACAGAAACTATATAAATTAGCACGGCAAGGACAGACTATTCAACGTCAGCCAAGTCTAATAACTATTTATAATATCACGCTGCTTAGCTATAAATGGCCAGACATTAACCTAGAAATCTACTGCTCAACTGGTACCTATATTAGAGCAATAGCCCGTGATATAGGAAAGGCATTAAATTGTGGCGGCTATTTATACCAATTAAGACGTACCAAAATTGGCAATTATTCTGTCCACCAAGCAGTAACTTTAAAGCAATTAACTTCGAATAATTGGACGGAGTTTTTGTTGCAACTTTGACTAATGATTACTCAACTGTTACCGATTTAGCTAAATTTCGAGGCTTATCTACGTCCAACCCCTTAGCGTCGGCAATATAATAAGCTAGAAGCTGTAAAGGAATAACGTTGACAATAGGCGAGCACCAGACATGAACCGCCGGGACAATAACAAGATAATCAGCTAATTGCTCCACTGACTCATAATCTTGATCTACAACCGCAATAACCTGTCCGCCACGCGCTTTAATTTCTTGAATGTTGCTAAGAATCTTATCACTCAGGTCATTTTTAGTGGCCAGGACAACTACCGGCATATTATTATCAATTAAAGCAATGGGTCCATGTTTAATTTCAGCAGCCGGGTATCCTTCGGCATGAATATAGGATATTTCTTTCAATTTTAAAGCACCTTCTAAAGCTACAGGAAAATTAAGACCCCGACCTAAATATAAAAAATGCTCAAAATTCATAAACCGCTGAGCCAATTCCTTTACCTGATTATTAGCCTTCAAGGTTTCCTCTACCACGGCTGGCAAATGTTGTAATTCATTTATGACCGAATCATCTATTTTATGACCCATCTCTTGCCGCCAATAAAAAGCCAAGAGTAATAAAGCAGTAATCTGGGCTGTAAAGGCCTTAGTGCTAGCCACCCCAATTTCCGGACCAGCATGTAAATAAATACCCGAGTCTACCTCTCTAGCTACTGTTGAGCCAACAACATTAACAATCCCTAAAGATTGAGCCCCCCGGCTTTTAGCTTCTCGTAAGGCTGCTAAAGTATCAGCGGTTTCACCTGACTGAGAAATAGCAATAAATAAATCATGGTTGCCCACCAAAGGATGACGATAGCGAAACTCAGAAGCATAATCCACTTCTACGGGCAACCCCACAATTTCTTCTAATAAATATTTACCAATTAGGGCTGAATGCCAACTAGTACCACAAGCCGCAATAATAATACGCTCTATGGCCTCACGATGCCAATTTAATGAAAGTTTAATTTGGTTATTAGTGATTCTACCGGCCAGTACATTAACAAGACTCTGCGGCTGTTCAAAAATCTCTTTTAGCATAAAATGCTTATAGCCCTTCTTTTCGATCTGATCAATATTTAATTTAACCTCCTCCACCCGTCGATCTAGTGGTTCACCAGCTAAATTTTTAATCTGATATCCCCCTTCATCAATAATAGCCAAATCACCATCTTCTAAATAAACAACGTCCTTGGTGTGATTTAAAATAGCTGGTACATCTGAAGCAATAAAGGTTTCACCCTGACCAATTCCAATAACAAGTGGGGAGCTGCGTCTGGCGGCTACTAGTTTATTCTCATTAACATGAAGCGCTACTAGCCCATAAGAACCCTCAATTAAAGCCAGAGCCTTAATTACCGCCTCTTCTAGCGATCCGGTATAAAACTTTTCAATTAAATGAGCTAATACCTCTGAGTCGGTTTCTGAAGTAAAAACATGACCCTCGCTGCTTAATAATTGCTTGAGGGCCTGATAATTCTCAATAATACCATTATGTACTATGGCGATTTGATGGTGACAGTCAAAATGAGGATGAGCATTAATTTCATTAGGAGCACCATGGGTAGCCCAACGAGTATGAGCAATACCTATATGGCTCTTTAAGTCTTGATGAGCTATCGCCCCTTCTAAATAAGTCACTGGGCCCGCCTGTTTATAGCATACCAACTTATTGTCTTCTACTAAACATAAACCCGAACTATCATAGCCACGATATTCTAATCTTTTTAGGCCATCTATTAAAATCTTTGAGGCAGGATGCTGACCATAATAACCAATGATGCCACACATAACTTCAAATTAAAAGTCCAACAATGAGCAAAGCCACTATATTTACAATTTTAATCATTGGGTTAATCGCCGGCCCAGCTGTGTCTTTATAAGGATCACCCACTGTATCCCCAGTTACTGCTGCTTTATGAGCCTCAGAACCTTTACCGCCAAAATGTCCACTCTCAATATATTTTTTAGCATTATCCCAAGCTCCACCGCCTGAAGTCATAGAGATGGCTACAAAAATACCAGTAACGATAGAACCAATAAGTAAACCACCTAATGCTGGTATGCCCAATATAAAACCCACAATGATTGGAGTTAATATTGGAATAAGAGAAGGGATAATCATTTCTTTTATAGCAGATTTAGTAACTATATCCACGGTGCGGCCATAATCTGGTTTCTCAGTGTTAGCCATTATGCCTGGCTTTTCCTTAAATTGAGTTCGCACATCTTCCACTACTGCCCCGGCGGCTTTACCAACTGCCTGCATAGCCAAAGCTCCAAAATAATAAGGCAATAATCCTCCAATAAATAAACCAGCAAGGACATAGGGGTTATCTATTAAAAATTGACCACCCTGAGCCTTTTGAGAAAAATCAGCAAATAATACCAAAGAAGCCAAGGCAGCCGAACCAATAGCATATCCTTTAGTAACGGCCTTAGTGGTGTTGCCCACTGCATCAAGCGAGTCAGTAACATTACGCACTTCTTCGCCTAATTCTGCCATCTCGGCAATACCGCCAGCATTATCAGTAATGGGTCCATAGGCATCAATAGTAATAATAATGCCAGCTAACGATAACATAGCTACGGCGGCAATAGCAATTCCATATAAACCAGCCAGGGAATAAGCCCCCAAAATAGACAAAGCAATAACAATAATTGGCCAGGCGGTTGACTTCATTGATACAGCTAAACCAGTAATAATATTAGTCCCATGCCCAGTTTTAGAAGCCTCGGCAATCTGTTTAACTGGCAAATGTTTAGTGGATGTAAAATACTCAGTAATCACTACCAAGGCTCCAGTAACTAATAAACCAATAAGCGCAGTCAAATATAAATTAACTGCGGAGATCGTGTTATTGTCTTTCATAACCCAATTAATTATGGGATAGAAAGCAATGGCTGCTAGAATGCCAGTAGCAATTAACCCTTTATACAGAGCAGACATAATATTTTGAGATTTTCCCAAGTGGATAAAACGTAAGCCGATAATAGAAGCGACAATGGATACTGACCCTAATAAAAGAGGCAAAATAATTAATAATATATTGTCTTGGCCAAAAATTAACCCACCCAACATCATGGCGGCAATAGAAGTAACGGCATAAGTCTCAAACAGGTCAGCCGCCATGCCAGCACAATCGCCAACATTGTCGCCAACATTGTCGGCAATAACTGCTGGATTGCGTGGATCGTCTTCTGGAATACCAGCTTCAATTTTACCTACTAAATCTGCCCCGACATCAGCTGCCTTAGTAAAAATACCGCCCCCTAAACGGGCAAAAATAGAAATTAACGAACCGCCGAACCCAAAACCAATCAAGGCGTGAAGATCGCGAGTTATAAAATAAAAACCAGCCGTACCTAATAAAGCCAAACCAACAACCAACATACCCGTGATGCTACCGCCTTTGACCGCCACTGCTAAAGCCGATTTTATCCCTGATTTAGCTGCTTCAGTGGTAGTAATATTGGCTCGCACAGAAATATTCATACCAACATAACCTGCTACAGCAGATAAAATGGCTCCCACAATAAAAGCCAAGGCAGTGGTCCAACCCAAACTAGGCACTAAACCAATAATAATAAATAAGAGAATGGCCACTACTCCCACTGTCCGGTATTGACGATTTAAAAACGCCTTAGCGCCCACCTGAATAGCCGAGGCAATTTCTTTCATTCTCTCGTTACCACGCGGTAATTTTAAGATAGAATGGATAGAAATAACACCATATAAGATGGCCAGCAAAGCGCCAATAATAATCATAATCACTGCAATTTGCATAATCTTTATAATTAATAAATAAAATCCATTAAAACCATAAGTAATAATAACAAAATGGGGCAAAAAAACAATATAGTCCAATTACTATTATAAAATTCACCCGATAATTGCTGACAAGATCAACAATTCTTACCGGACTATTATCATCGGACTATGTTTAGATATCGTTGGGGTAGCCACTGGGAATTGAACCCAGACTAGCGGAGCCACAATCCGCTGTTCTACCATTAAACTATGGCCACCATTATATTTTATAATTTATAAATTCTTAAACGTTGGGTTGGTCCTACCTGAATCTCTTCTATCGGATCATAGCCTGGCAATTCAAATTGATTGCTAATCAAAATTGTTCCTGGTTTAGCCTCTTTCTTTAGTTTCAAGGATAAACGAGCCATCGTTGGTCCGTCCAAGTAGCAGTAAAAACAATCCACGTCTTTTAGTGACATCTTTAAAAAATTCTTTCTAACTATTTTAATTTTACTACCAACAAGCAATAATTGTAATTTAGCCAATAAATAAACTGGAAAAATTAACTCAACTCCTACTAATTTATATTCCGTCTGGTTCTTGGTGGCCTTCTCCAGGCGACGTAAAAATCCAGCACGACCACAACCTAATTCATAAATTTTAGCATTGTCTGGTAAATCCAAAGATAAAAATTGACTCACTGCCTCATCTAAAACATTATTCTTGCTGCTAACAAAAGGGGCATAACCCCTAAAAATAAGATTAAAAAATTCTTCCACCAAAAAAATCAAGACAATTAAAATTAGCAATAAGGCTAAACACCATAACCAAATCATAATTTTTAAAATAACAAATAAATAAAGAGTACGCCCAGAGGGAATCGAACCCCCATAACCAGCTTAGAAGGCTGGTGTTCTATCCATTGAACTATGAGCGCCAGCTAATGCCAATTTAGCAAGGAGATATTGTTTTGTCAATTAAAAAGGGGAATTAATCAATAACCATAATTTGCCTAATATCCTCAGTATAACCACCGTATTTCTTAGTAGCTTTAATATCTAAATAATTTATGCCTTTATGTAAATATATAGTCTGACGAAAATTACCAGATTGATTACTTAAAATTGTCTCTCCGTTAATATTAAGCCGAGCTCCCGGCTCAACCTGCCCAACCAGCAATATCTGTCTCTCGCTGGTAGCAATGTTGTTGGGAGGGCTGATTATATTTAACTGCGGTGGAGCAAAAATTTTTTTTAAAGAAAAAACTATATAAGTAATAACAGCCAAAATAACTACTGCAAGTAAAATATTACGAATAAGCCGAGGAAATGACCATAGATCCTTCTTGCGAATCAAATTCTGCCAAAAAGACCATTCATACCATCATTAAATTCTATAATTACTGCTTCATAACCTCATTTAGTTTAGTCCTGGTCCAATTTTGAGCTCCAAGAGTAGTCAAAACAAAATTAATGATCATATAGCTACAAAAAATTACCACTAAACCTATTAAAGCATTAGTGAGTGTTTGCTGTCCTTTTTTAAAATTTTCACTATTACCAGCCGCAATAATCATTTGAATACCACCTATAACAAACATGACCAAAGTCGCTGCTCCAGCAAAACCTAAAATAACCCGGCCAATAAAAATAGCCATACTCTCAAAATCTTTAAGAGTATAGGTTCCGTATTCATAATTCTCGTCATCAGGCACTAATTGTTTTGGATCAGCTAAAGACAATACAGGCCAAGCCAACACCATAATTGACAATATTAACACTATAAATTTCGTAAATTTCATAGACCTCTATTATATTAATTAAGGAGATAATGTTTGCTTCAATTTGCTAGCTCCTAGACTAGCAATGGCTTCTATCTGGCCAGGACTATCCACAACACTATCAATCATTTCAGCCATAATATCTTGAGCGGCTTGAGGATTATAACCTTTATACCAACTGCGAGCTGTTAATAATTGACTGGCAAAAACATCAATATATTCTTCAGACAATTGTTGCTCAATTAAACTCCGTAAAGCTGTCGGCCGTTTGGTTTTATTTAAATAGCTAGTAACATTTTCGGCCTTAGTGATAAATTGAACAAAATCCCAAGCCTCATTAACATGCTGACTTTTTTTAGAAACTGTTTCCACCCAATAATTAGCAATATTAACTGGCTGAGCAGCCCCAGCGATTTGAGGCAGCGAGCTAACTCCAATATTTAAATCTTTTAAATATTGAGTAGCATCATCTCCATTGAAATCGGAACGACGGCCAGCAACAATAAGCGGCAGATGATAACTATAGCCGAACATAATAGCAGCTTGCCCTCTGATGAACATATCTAAAGAATTATCAAAAGATTTATCCCAGCAATATACCTCTTTATTAATATTGGCAAAATCACTATAAAAACGTAAAGCCTCTAGGCCAGGATAACGATCACCAATCTGCCTATTAAAAACCACCTGACCATTCTTAATAATCGGCGCTTGGCTTTGTAACATTAAGGCGGCTAAAATATCCGCCGACCTCTCAACATTACTCCCCCCACCAATGGCTGCTCCCGCTTGAATAATTTTACCCTGAATGTCTCTTTCTGTTAATTTTTTAACAGTTTCTTGAAAAGTTTTATCCCAATAGGCTGGTGGGTTAACAATTCCCTTATTATTAAATAAATCCCGGCGATAGAACATAGCTAAGGTATCTACAGACAAAGGTAATCCATAAATTTGGTTATTTATTACCACATCATTGGCTACCACATCAACAAATTGAGCTCGCAGATTTTTAAGAGAGAGACTGGGAGTGGTTCTTATTTCATAAACTATCTCCTTTTTAATGCTACCCTTCTCAATGGGATAAACCATACTAATAGTCCCCGGCATCGGTGCAATTTTGTTTTGATATTTAGGTAACCAGGTACTTTCAATAGAAAAAATATCTGGACCACGATCTTCGGCTAAGGCATTTATAATTTCATCTTCATATTCCTCGTAACGTAATTTGCGGTAATTGATAGTTATATTGGGGTGCAGCGCCTTATATTTACCTAAAAGCTCTTGAAAATCATCTGGCTCATCCCAGGCTCGCCAATAATTTAAAGTGATCGGCTGCATTGCCTCTTTAACTTCGCGCGACTGAAGACGACAACCAAAACCACTGGTAATTAAAAAAATGGCTAAACAAAATAATAAACTAACTTTCTTCCACATAAATGAAATTAAGTAAATCAATCACCCTTAAACTGTGCTAGTAATTATACCGCAAAAAAAAGAAATCAGCCAATAGGCTGACTCCTTTTTAACATGAAAACTAAAGACTATTGACAACTAGCTTCAGAACTAGCTGCACCACCACTGGTATCGGCCGTAAAACCAGCGGCTGGGGCATTGCTAGATAGTTCAGCTGAACATTCCTCCGGCGCATTATTAAAAGCTGAACAAATAGTTTTAAGCAAACTGGCGCTATCTCGATTACTACTTACTTCCTGTCCATTAATAATTAAGGTTGGCGAACCCTGAACGTTGTATTTTTCATTATCTGCTTTGTCTATATTAAATGGCGGGAATTGACTATTCCAAGAATTCTGATCATTAAAGCTAGCCATAATATTATATTGTTTATCTGTGGTGCTAGTGCAAGTATTTAACGCCGACTCGTCAATCTTTGCCTCTTTGTAACAACTTACAGCATTACCACTCTTAATAAAACAATTTAAATAACTAAGAAATTTATTGGGCTGTTCTTTTTGAATACAGTACTGGGCTAAATTTTCTTCAATCTCAGGTTTATCATGCATGGCATAATCGCAGAATCGAATCTTAAAATCAATCTTATCTCCTAATTTTTCAACCACAGGCAAAATACCTCGTTCCATTTGCAAGCCATAAGGGCAATAGCTCATAACAAAGAGATCCACAGTTGGCTTATCGCTTTTCTGCTCAACGGTAGCCACGCTACCACCACTGCTATCACTGCTATTAGAGGCCAGCTGTTCATTAATAAGATCAATGTCTAAAGCTTGGGGAAAAAATAGCTTACCATCAAGACTCAAATAGGATTCAATCGGTTCCCCACCGCCTATATCAACTTGTATCTTATAAAATCCATCCACTTGCTCAATTTCCTTAACTATAGCCTGACTACCAGGACTCATTAAGGCAGCATTAATAAAATTTTCTGCCCTTGCTTTAGCTTCATCTGGCTTTAAATTTTTAGACCGAGCCGAACAGCCAGTTAACATTAAAGCCATCGCTAAACTAACCAATAATAGTTTCTTCATAAAAAATAATTTTAAAAATTAATAATATAATACTACAAAAAATAAAAAAATTAAAGCCACGTTATACCAACTACCTGGTCGCTATCCTCTTTAAAACGCATTAGGTGTACTCCCTGAGTAGCGCGACTTGATGTCTGGACAGAAGAAAATGGAATACGAATAACTTGCCCATTTATAGACATTACTATTAAATCTTTATCAGCCATAGTTTTTCTATTAACTATAAAGGCGTTAACTATTTCTCCAGTTTTCTCTGTTAATTTAGCAGTCTTAATTCCAAAACCCCCGCGGTTTTGAACTTTATATTGAGATAAATTAGTCCTTTTGCCATAACCATAAGCCGTAACTGATAATACCTGGTAGTCCTTAATTTTGTCTGGATCAGTCTTGATAACGCCCATACCCACAACACGATCGCCCTTTTTTAACCGCATTCCAATAACTCCACTTGCTCCACGTCCCATGTCACGAACATCTGTTTCCTTAAAACGTACGGCCTGACCAGCGGCAGTCATCATCTGGATCTGATCACTCCCAGTGGTTGGCTTAACCCAAATTAATTGATCATCTGGCTTCAATTTAATGGCCAATAAACCAGTGCGTCGCACATTAGCAAAAGCATTAATGCTAACCCTTTTTACTAAACCTTTGCGAGTGGCAAAAAATAAAAACTCTTTATCTCCCATCTTGTCAAGGGGTAAAATGGCCGTAATTTGCTCGTCATTAGCTAACTGTAAAAAATTAACAATAGCTTGGCCTTTGGCGGTCCGTGAAGCTACTGGCAGTTCATAAGCTTTGAGTTCAAACACTCGCCCCCTACTAGTAAAAAACAACAAGTCTCCGTGGGTCATGGTCGTAAACAAAAATTGTACAGCATCTGCTTCCTTGGTAGTTAATCCTAACACACCCTTTCCGCCTCGACTTTGAACCTTAAAAGTATTGCCCGGCAATCGTTTAATATAGCCATCTCGGGTCATAATAACCATGACTTCCTCATTAGGAATTAAGTCTTCCGCCTTAAAATTTGTAATACTCTGATTGACTATGGTCGTTCGGCGGTCATCACCATATTTCTCAGCTATATCTTGACATTCCTGTTTTATAATATTTAACACTAAAATGTCCGAAGAAAGAATTTGTTCTAATTCAGTGATAATTTTAGATTTTTCCTTTAATTCTGTCTCCACTTTTAACCGCTCTAAATTAGCTAAAGTTTGCAGCTTCATTTCCAGAATGGCAATAGCTTGCCTTTCAGAAAGTTTAAATTGCTTCATCAAATTCACTTTAGCTTGGTCTTTATCTTTAGAGGCCTTAATTGTAGCAATAACCTCATCAATCCGCGCTAAAGCCATTATAAGGCCTTCTAAAATGTGAGCTCTCTCCTTGGCCTTATTTAAATCATAAGTAGTCCGACGTCGAATAATTTCTTGACGGTGTTTAATAAATTCTTCTAGAATAGTCTTTAAATTTAAAACACGCGGCTGAATACCATCAACTAAAGCCAACATATTAACATTAAAAGTTTCCTGAAGAGATGTATGCTTATACAAAACATTGAGAATCTTTTTTGGATAACTATCGCGTCTTAAATCCAGGACTATCCGAATGCCTTCCTTGTCTGACTCATCTCGTAAATCTTTAACTCCTTCAATTTTTTTATCTTTAACTAGGTCGGCAATTTTTTCTACTAAAATAGCTTTATTGACCTGATAAGGAATCTCACTAATAATTATCTGCAAATTACCAGCACTGCTTTCAACAATCTCGGCCCGCCCACGCATTACAATACCACCCCGACCAGTGGTATAGGCTCGTAAAATATCTTCTTTATTATATATAAGGCCACCGGTAGGAAAATCTGGCCCTTTTATACATTCCATTAACTCTTCAATAGTAGCTTCGGGGTGATCAATCAATTTCAAGATAGCAGCCACCACCTCCCGTAAATTATGGGGTGGAATATTGGTGGCCATACCTACGGCAATGCCCATACAACCGCTAAGCAATAAATTGGGAATCTTGGCTGGTAATACCTGTGGTTCTGTAAGCGAACCATCAAAATTAGGAATCATTTCTACCGTGTCTTTATCTAAATCAATCAGCATTTCCTCAGCTATGGCCGATAACTTAGCCTCAGTATAACGCATCGCCGCTGGTCGATCACCATCTACAGAACCAAAATTACCCTGCCCCTTAACTAGGGGGTAACGCATAACAAAGTCTTGGGCCAAGCGCGCCATAGCATCATAAACCGCGCTGTCGCCGTGGGGATGATATTTGCCCAAAACCTCGCCAACCACGGTAGCTGATTTACGAAATTTGCTGCCTGAACGCAATCCCAGCAACCACATAGCATATAAAATGCGACGATGCACTGGCTTTAAACCATCACGAACATCCGGCAAGGCCCGCGAAACAATTACGCTCATAGCATAATCAAGATAAGACTGACGCATTTCATCAACTATGGGCTGCGCCAAGACAGAACCAGAGGGTATAACTGGATATATATCTTTTTTTAACTTTTTTTCATCATTTAATTTATCAGTAGAGCTGTCAGCCGCAACTGATGATTTTTTAACAACCATAATATTTATTATTTATCAGGTAATTGCTCTAATTTTTGACGCAATTCATCTATCTTAATTTTGTTTTGCTCCTCTAATAACTTCTCCTCGGGGGTCAAATTTTGAGTAGAAGTATTAATTTTTTTAAGAGCCTGAGCGTCATTTTTAACTTCTTCTACTCCAATACTTAAATCAGACTGAATTTGCGAAATATTTAGCAAGGGGAAATTATTAGGCTCCGGACTATTCATAATTATAGATGAACGTAAATCATAGAACCAAAAAATAAGCAGAATTAACATAATTATAGACACTCCTAACCATAGGGCTAAACGTCGTGTTTCGGATTTCCATCGACGAGGATTCAATTCAATATTTTTTAAACTATTTGTTTTTTTCATTTACTTATTTAAAGTGATGGTGACAGAATCATTAATTGAAGATTCTCACTGTCCAAGTCACAACGGCTAATTTTTAATCTAGATTCACTACTAATGGGCGATAAACCGATAGCTTTAACAAAATTTTCTAAATCATCTAGCTCAAACTTTAAACCTGGTAATTGATAATGCATCGGGATAACTACCTTGGGCTCAACCTGATTAATAACTTCTACTGCTTGCTTACCGTTAATGGTATAGCGGCCGCCAACAGGAACCATCAAAATGTCGGTACCAGACATCCTTTCTAGCTGGCTTGGCTCTAATAGATGCCCGAGATCACCTAGATGAGTTATTGTTAAATCGCTAAATTCTAACCTAAAAATTAAGTTACTGCCCCGTTCTTTGCCTTTCTGAGCATCATGATAGCTATCAATAGCATCAATGCATACGCCACCAATTTCATACTCTCCAGCAGTATCTATTATACGCGACCAGCCATGAACACCCTGGCTGAAGTTATGATCACGATGATCATGAGTAATAGCTACAATATTAGCCGACAAATTAGTTGGCAATTTTAAACCAATATAACTAGGATCAAAAGGATCAATAACTAAAATTATTTCCCGACCATTAATTTTATCTTGAAACTTAAAACAAGATTGCCCTAACCAATTGATAATCATAATAAAATGGGTATTATATAAGGAAACCCGTCAATCGGGCTAGTAACAATTTAGCAAAAATAAAGCTACCTGTCAAAGTTTGATAACTATTTTGACTAGTCAAAATAGTTAAACCTGACGAAACTGACAAATTGACCTAAAGTCACAATAATTACATAATTGGCTAGGCTTAGCTGGAAATAACCCCTGCTTAATAGCCTCAATAGTTGTGACTATTTCATGATTAACTTTATCTATATCGCTAGCCTTAGCCTCAAAACTTAAAAAATTACCATTATTAAGATAGCAAAAGGTCAATTTTCCTACCTGCCGGTCCAACATTTCTTCTGCTACCATTTTATAGAGTATCAATTGCCGTTTTGTTTTATAATCTAACTTCTCTTTAGGTTGACCTGTTTTATAATCAATTACTTCTACTCGACCATCAGGCAACTGATCAATGCGATCAATGGTGCCTTTTAAAATAAAACCTTCTCCTTTCCAAGTAAATTGTTTCTCTAGCCCAAGTACTTTAGGCCAGCCATCATCTTGAACCTTCTGCCAAATTAGACGCAAACTCTGCTCACCAAGTTTATAATACTGTTCTCGCTCTTCACTTGAGCTATAGCCCTCATCAACCCAGTTTTTTTTGTAAATATTAAGCCAATCTGGCCAATTGAAATATTCAGGGGTAGCTGATTTGCCAAAAAGATCAACCGCTGAAGACGATTTTAGACAAGGCAAAAATATTTCATAAAGACAACGGTGCATTAGCCGGCCATAAATTATATTGGCCTTATCTGGAACCGGTACTTTTAAAATAAAATTAAATTTATATTGTAAAGGGCAATTATCATAACCCTCTAGCTGGCTAAAAGAAAATCTATTAACTGGCAGCGGTTTGCCGGTTGTCGTTAATTCCTGGGGTGGCTCAGAAAGTACCTCTACCTCGCGAACCAGTTCAAATACTCGAGCAGAATCTAACTGGCGTTCAGGTAAGTTATCGGTCAAACCTAGCTCCTGTAAAAAAATAGAAGGCCGACGGTTACTCGCTCCTCCATAGTCACGAGCATAAGATAAAATAAGTTGCTCCTTAGCCCTAGTCATGGCTACATAAAATAACCGCCGTTCTTCAGCTAAATGCATATCACTAGAACCAATTGGCTCAGCAATAAGACCAGTTGGAATGGGTAAACTTTCACCCCTTTTTATAGTGGGAAATTTTTTATCTACTAAATCAGGCAAAATAACATATCTAAACTCTAACCCCTTAGCCGAATGAATAGTCATAATCTTAACAACGTCCTCGTCTTCCAGGGGTAAATTTAAACTACCGGTTTCACCAGCTTCTAGTTCTAGATTGATCAAAGAGATAAAATCTTTTAAACGTAAGTCTTGACCGCTATCTTCAAAGGCCTTTACTTTACGATAAAATTGATTTAAATAATGAAAAATTTGCCAATCTTTATCTGGATCAAGCCCAGATAATAAACCGGATTTATAAACAAAATCAACAAATAAACGGCTTGGTGTTTCTTTAGCCGCCATCAGCGATTGTTCATCAATGAGACGTAAAAGTTTAGTAATAATTTCTTGGCTGCTAGGATTAATTTTAAAAGCTAAATCACTATGCTTCAGCGCCTCAAAAAGCGACCAAGCCTTACGATTAGCTAGGGCGGTAAGCTCCATTAAATCAACGGCCGGCAAGGCAAAGGGCCGTGAATTTAATACCCGATAAAGAGCTGCTGATTCATGGTAATTATCTAAGAGCTTCAAATAAGCTAAACAATCTAAAATAATTGGCTTATAATATAGCCCACGCATAGACATAAACTGACAAGGAATTTGACGTCTCGTAAACTCATTAATAAATTTATCAGCATCACGATTAGAACGAATTAAAACAGCAAAATCAGACCACTGTGCCCCATCGCTACCTTGGTGTTTTTCTTTAATATAGTCAGCAATAGCCACGACTTCCTCTGACTCGGTATGAAACGGCCATACTTCCACCGATGATTGAGGTACACCTACGGCTATTAATTTTTTATTTAATGATAATTTAACTTCTAAGCGATCCGGATTGTTATGTTGAATGGAACGATAAGCTTGGTCCAAAATAGCTTGTCCTGACCGATAATTAGCCACCAGGACAATCTCTCGAGCATTAGGAAAATCATCTTTAAACTTCAAGATATTAGCTAAAGAAGCACCACGAAATTTATAGATACTTTGGTCATCATCGCCCACCACCGTTAAATTATTAGCTGGCGCTGCCAATAATTTAAGAAGTTCGTATTGAGCCCAATTAGTATCTTGAAATTCATCAACTAAAATAAATTTAAACTGTTGTCGATATTGTTCTAAAATATTAAGTCGTTCCCGAAAAAGTTTTAGTGTATAAACAATTAAATCACCAAAATCAAGACAAGAGTTATCTAACAAAAGCTGATTATATGTGGCATAAGCTTGCGCTAATTCCTTAAGACGGGTAACTTCTAGCTGGGCTGGCTCATTCATATCACTGAAATCTAGAGAGTCAACATAATCTAAATATTGCTGAGAAGAAATATTTTCATCTTTCAAATGGCTAAAATGCTTTACCAGGTCGGTAAGAAACTTAGTTTCATTGCCTAAGGGTCGGTAATAATTTAGCATTAAACGGTCTAAATTTTGACGTAGTAAAACCCACTGGGCTGTCTCATCAAGCAATTTAAAATTTGTTGGCAACCCAATATCCAAACCGTGCTGTCGCAAGAGACGCTCACCAAAACTATGAAAAGTCTGAATCCATAAATCAGTATAGCCATAAGGCAAAAGTTTATCCGCCCTTTCTTCCATCTCTCCTGCTGCTTTATCAGTAAAAGTAGTGAGTAGAATTTCTTCGGGTTTAGCTTGACCAGACATAACTAAATAAAGCAACCGATTAACTAATACAGTAGTCTTACCAGTACCAGCGCCAGCCACAATTAGTAGGGGACCGTTACCGTGCTCTACCGCTTGTCGTTGTTCTTTATTTAAATTAGTTAAATAATCATCAACCTGGGACATATTTTAATCCAACGTTAATAAAGAGGCTAATTTATCTTGATTGGTTACTGGTCCAATAATAGCTAAATTTAGGCTTTCATTCACAAAAATTTGTCTAGCTACTTCCTGAATTTCAGCCGAGGTTACTGAGTTTAATTTAGTCAAATACTGCTGAGGCGTATCCAAAGAAGATTGATTATCTCCCTGGCCAAGCCGTAGGGTTTGCTGATACCCATACCACCTAGCTAAATCATCAGACCCCTCCAGCCCAAGGATTAGCCGACCAGCTAAAAATTTTTTCACTCGTTCTAATTCATTTTCTTCTACTAACTCAGTGGCTAATTTTTTATATTCCTGAAGAATCATAGCAATAACGAGGGGCAAAGAATCTTTTTTAATCCCAGCTTTGGTAACTAAATAGCCACTATCTGTATAGGTTTCCGCATCGGTTCGGACATAATAAGCCAAACCTCGACGTTCTCTAATCTCTAAAAATAATCTTGAACTCATTGTCCCACCCAATATAGTAGCTAGTAGCTTAGTGGGTAATTCATCTTTGTGACCGTAAGGAAAGGCCTTCACACCTAAAGCTAAATGCAGTTGATCGGTAGTTTTATTTTCTACCAATAATTGAGGCTTCCTCTGTGTATCTATGATGGGCAATTTGTTTCTAAAATGAAAAGATGTGGGCCATGCACCAAAATATTTGTTTACCAAATCATTAATATCATGAGGCAAATTACCAGCCAAACATATGATAGTCCGAGAATGACTATAGTGGCTTTGCCAATAACTTATTAAATTTTCTCGCTTTAATGATCCTACTGTCTCTTTAGAACCAGCAGTATCCCAGCCCGCAGGAGTATCCCCATAAAAAACTCGTTCAAACACATCATCTAAGTGCATTAAGGGGTTATCTTCATACATATTAATCTCTTCAATAATAACTCCTCGCTCTTTTTCTATTTCCTCAGCAGCAAATAAAGAATTTAACAGCATGTCGCTTAAAACGTCAAAAGCCACTTCGGCCTGATCAGCCGCGCATTTCACATAAAAAGCTGTAGACTCTTTACTAGTAAAAGCATTATATTCTCCACCAATAGCATCAAGCTCACTGGATATAGCTAATGTTGTAGGTCGCCTAGTAGTGCCCTTAAAAAACATATGCTCTAAAAAATGCGATACTCCTCTCTCTGGGGCTGTCTCAAATTTTGACCCGGTAGCCACAATTACTAAAATAGTAAAAGTCTGACAATTATCCATTGGCACCTTAAGAACTAAGGGAAAATTATTATTAAATTGTCTCTGCCACATATTAGTTCAATTTTGAGGATAAATAAGCTATAAGCTCATCAACGTTAATACTCTCCTGTTTCATGGAGTCCCGGTCTCGAACAGTAACTAAATTTTTATCTAAAGTATCAAAATCTACAGTTATAGAATAAGGAGTGCCAATTTCATCCTGCCGTCGGTAACGTTTGCCAATATTACCATTGTCATCAAACTCACATCGCCATTGTAGTTTTAATTGATCAAAAATTGTCTTAGCTTTAACCACCAATTCAGGACGATTACGTAAAAGCGGGAAAACAGCTATTTTAATTGGGGCTACTGCTGGCTTTAAACGTAGTACTATCCTTTTGCTACCATCTGGCAAGTTCTCTTCATAGTAAGCTTCTGCTAAGAGCATTAAAAATACCCGCCCCACCCCAGAAGAGGCTTCAACAATATGAGGAATAAACGTTTCATCAGCCACTGGATCATAATAGTCTAGCTTAACGTCTGAAAATTTCTGATGCTGTTTTAAGTCATAATCACCGCGAGCATGAATACCCTCAATTTCTTGGAAACCGAAAGGGAATTTATATTCAATATCAAAAGCAGCTTTAGCATAAAAGGCTAATTTCTCATGTTCGTGCCACCGTAAATTATCCGGATTAATGCCTAGATTGTGTATATAATAATTCCACCGCCGTTCTTTCCATTTATTAAATTCCTCGAAATCTTCAGTTGGCCTGATAAAATACTGAAGTTCCATTTGCTCAAACTCTCTAGTGCGAAAAATAAATTGACGAGCGGTAATTTCATTGCGAAAAGCTTTGCCAATCTGAGCTATGCCAAAAGGTAATTGAAGTCTGGTGCTATCCATGATATTTTTATAATTTACATAAATCCCTTGGCAAGTCTCACCTCGAAGATAAACTGGCTCAGATCTAGAGCCAATAAAATCACCAAGATTAGACTGAATTAACAAATTAAAACGCCGTACAGCAGTAAAATCTTGTTGGCCACAGTCAGGGCAAAAAATTAAATGACGATAGTCATCAAATATTTTGTTAATCGTGTCTTCGGGCATTGTCTCGTCAGCTTCAACTCCAATCTGGGCTAAAAGTTCATCAGCTCGCAAACGACTATGACAATGGCGACATTCAACCAGAGGATCAGAAAAATTAGCTATATGTCCACTGGCCTGCCAAACTTTAGGATGCATAAAGATGGCACTATCTAAACCGACAATATTGTCATATTGGTAAACCAAATCTTTCCACCATAATTGCTTAATATTGTTGGCTAGTTCAACGCCATAGGGACCATAGTCATAAATCGCCGCCAACCCGCCGTAAATCTCTGACGATTGATAAATAAACCCCCGACGCTTACATAAACTTACTAACGAATCTAGATTAATTGCAGACATAAAAATTTATCTTTAATAAAGATAGTCTACCATTGGATAATGGTTTTGGCAATTGGGTGTATCCATCCGTCCCATCCATCATCATTTGAAGTCCAAAATGTGAGTAAACTTATTTAACAATATAGTAAAGCAATTAAGAATAAATAAAAGCCGCCGATTAGATCGGCGGCTTTTCCCCTCCTTATTATCAACTAGTTGATATCTTTAAACGGCCAGCCTTCCGAAAACTATAAAAACTCCGACGGCTAAAAATAACATTATCTAACATCTCTAAACCAAAGGCCTCGCAAATTTTTAATAATTTATTAAATAAAATTAAATCCATTTCATTGGGTTCGGCGCTACCAGATAAATGATTACTAGCGGTAATTAACTGCTGAGCTGGCAATTGCAAAATTGGATTAAAGATCTCACAAGGACTAAAATCGGGCTGACGCATCTGAGAAAACAAGAAAGACTTACGTCTCAACTCATGACAACGACGGTCCAAATAACCAACTACCAACCGTTCTTGGGTACAAGAGCGTAAATACTTAAACTCTTGATAAATAACTTCGTCACTATAGTAAATATTTTTTAGTCTCTGGCGACAAAAGCGTCTAGTTATTTCTACGGCCGCTAGAATATTATTAGCCTGCTCACTATTTAAGCCAGCTTTTACTAATTCTTCAAAACTAGCTCTCACCAAACAAGGCGCCGGGATTTTTTTAAGTACTTCCTGAGCTAAGGCAATAGAAGTTTTGATTTCTTGATTTTGGCTAATAACAAAGGCTAACAGTTCACTATTGCTAAACTTAGCTAGATCAAACTTTAGCCAATTAGCCGCATCCGGCAATTTTGCCGGTATGGGATAGATAGACATGTTAGCTCTATTAAGAACTAAAAAGAGGCGGTTAAAAGGCAAATAGTTTGACCATCATCATTATAGCATTTTTATTTAACCCCCAAAAGATAGTGCCCTAAGAAAAAATTAATTTATCGTTTTCTCTAATAAAATCAAGCAATATTAACTATTAATGAAAGCTCCTGCGTCTAAAGTTATCCCCATGCCGTGGTCCAGATGATCGTCGTCTTGATAAATCCATTGGCCGATCCGTTGATAATCCTTTAGCCTTATACCGCTCCCAAATAGCTTCATTGGCTGGTAAATCTTTCATGGTTAAATTAATCCGCCCTTGCTCATCAATGTCTTTTATTCTTACATTGACTTTATCTCCAATATTAAGCATATCAGAGGGCTTGCTAACATAAAATGGAGCTAGCTCACTAGCATGCACCATTCCATCATGGTTGGGCAGTAATTCAATAAAGGCTCCAAAATCTAACAAACGAACAACTTCACCGACAAATTCTTCACCCACGGCAAATTTATGGGCAATATTTTTAATCCATTGCACTGCTAGATCTAATTTATCTTTATCATTACCACACACTGTAACCTGACCAGTTTGTTCAATATCAATAGTCACATCACAGGCAGCAATAATTTCATTAATAATCTTCCCGCCAGCTCCAATGACGTCACGAATCTTGTCAGGGTCAATAAAAAAAGTGACAATCTTTGGAGCATAAGGAGATAGCTCGGCTCTTGGCTCAGCAATCGCCTGCTTCATTACTTCTAAAACCTGCAGGCGAGCCTTATGCCCTTGATTAATGGCTGTACGGATAATTTCTTCATTTAATCCATCAGTTTTGGTGTCTAACTGAATTGCAGTAATCCCTTCTGAAGTACCAGTGATTTTAAAGTCCATACCTCCTACACCGTCTTCTAAGTCTTGTAAATCAGTAATAACCTTCCATTGACTCATATCTTGATTGGAAGCTAGTCCCATAGCTATTCCAGCTACTGGCCGTTTAATAGGCACCCCCGCGTCCATTAAAGATAAAGATGAAGCACAAGTTGCACCCATAGATGACGAACCATTAGAGCTTAAAGTCTCACTTACTACTCTAATAGTATAAGGAAACTCTTCTTTACTTGGCAAAACCGGCACTAAGGCCTTCTCGGCTAAAGCTCCGTGCCCAATCTCCCGACGGCCAGCAACTTTAATCGGTTTGGCCTCGCCAGTACAATAAGGCGCAAAATTATAATGATGGATATATCTCTTGGTAGATACCCCCTCTAAGCCTTCTAAAGACTGCTCATCACTAGGCGAGCCCAATGTAACAATGGACATGACTTGAGTTTCTCCTCTAGAAAAAAGACCTACTCCGTGATTGCGTGGTAAAATGCTAACATCAGCCGACATAGGACGAATTTCATCTAACGCTCGACCATCTACTCGCCGATCAGCTTCTAAAATATTTTTGCTGACCAAGGTTTCAACATAAGGATCAACAATCTCATTAATAATAGACTGCCGCAAATTTTTTTCTATGTTCTGATTAAATAGGTATTCATCTAACTTATCTTTAATAGCATCCACTGCTAATTTACGTTGACCTTTAGTATAATAAATTTTATCAAATAAAATAGCCTCCGCATTTTGTACTAGCCACTCTTCGGCTATTTTTTGCGCTTTCTCATAATTTTCTTGGGCTCGTAATTCCTCGTCTGAAAGACGAATATGCCTACATTGTTTTTTCTCTTTTGGTCCAACCTGACAATATAGATCTTCTATCAAGCCAATTGAACTTTTTAGGGCTTGCTCGCCAGCTAAAATAGCCTTTATCATTTCCTCTTCTGGCACTTCTTGTGCCCCCGCTTCAATCATAATCACTCGCTCCTTAGTGCCAGCGACAATTAAATCAAGGTCGCTTTGTTCTCGTTCTTTATAAGTAGGATTATAAATAAATTCTCCATTAATCCGGCCAACCCTGACTCCACCAATGGGTCCACGCCAATTAACACCCGAAATCCTTAAAGCTGCTGAAGCAGCAATTAAGGCCACAATATCATAATCATTGGTCTGATCTACTGATAAAACTGTTAAAATCACTTGGACATCACGTCGCGAAGATTCATCAAATAGTGGCCTAATAGACCGATCGATCATTCGCCCATTTAGAATAGCTTCGTCGGTAGGACGACCCTCCCGTTTAACCCACCGAGAACCCTTAATAATGCCGGCGGCATATAATCGCTCTTCAAAATCAACCATCAAAGGAAAAAAATCACCATCTTCTCGCGCTTCTTGAGCCTCCACTACGGTAGCTAGCACTACCGTGTCACCATATTGCACAGTCACGGCCGCATCAGCCTGATGAGCTAAACGGCCAGTTTTAATAGTTAGCTGCCGACCATGCCAATCGCCGCTAACTACAATTTCTTTTGACTCCATAAATTTGAATCGCCTTGCCCGACAAACTAAAGAACTATGATAAGCCATAGCACTCTCTGTCTGTCGGCCAAAACGATATAATTAAATATTAATGATTAATTAAAAATTGATGGTGGCTTAAATTAATAAAATCATCAGCAATCTCTAATAATTTAGCAGAAGTAGTCTGACGAAAACCAGCGACTTCTACTAAACAGCCAGTAGTGCTCTGAATATAATTAACTAAAGGAGCATAATCACCATCACCACTAACCAGGACGATAACATCTAATTTGTGAGATAATTTAATGGCATCTATACTAATACCTACATCCCAATCTCCTTTTTTAACTCCCCCGGGGAAAACCTGTAAATCTTTCATCACCACCTCAAAACCTTGTTGACTTAAAGCTTCAAAGAAGGCCATTTCGTCATTATTATCGCTACGAATAACATAAGCGACCGCGCGGATTAATTTACGCTGCCCGACCACCTCGGCTAAAACTTTACGAAAATTAACCTTTTTCCCATAGAGATTACGAGCTGAATGATAAAGATTGGCTACATCTACTAATACTCCAACTCTCTGTTCTGGATGTTTAACCATATTATTATTGATCCTCTGCTACAGTCTCAATGTCTGGTTCTTCAATATCTTCTTCAGCTGCATCTAAATTCCCCTTAGCCATTAATTCTGCCTCTAAACGTTTACGTTCTTCCTCCTCAGCGGCCATCTTTTTAGCAATCCTTAAATTAAGCCGACTAGCTAAATCTAGAAAAGCCGATTCATCTTCTTTTTGTAGATACTTCAAAAGACGACGACGTTCGCCAACCTTACGCAGTAAACCACGCCGCGATGAAAAATCATGCCGATGTTTCTTTAAATGTTCCGTCAATTCTTTAATCTCTTCAGTTAAAATAGCAATCTGCACCTGAGTTGATCCAGAATCACCTTTGTGTTGACTAAATTTGTGAATAATCTCTTGTTTTGTCTGTTTGTCTAACATAATAGTTATAATACCCCTAGCGGAGATAAGAATTATTCCCTATTCCATGGGGAGTAAAAAATAAAGAGCCCACCTTGAGCCTTTTCTGTTATAACATTATTGAAAAATAAAATCAAGATGTCGTATAATATAGTAATGATCCAAGATGATATAAATAAATTTCTAGAATATTTAGAGGTAGACAGGGGATTAAGCAATAATACCCTTGTTAGCTATCATTTTTATCTCTCACGGTTTGTTGATTTCGCCACTAGCCAAGGAGTTCACAATGTAGGACAGATCAGCCAGGAATTAATCCACCGCTATCGTTTATATCTCAATAGACTAAACAATCGCCAAAATGAAAATCTCAAGAAAAATACCCAAAATTATCATCTTATTGCCTTGCGGCAATTCTTAAAATATCTTAGTAAAAACAACATTGAAAGCCTGGATTCTAATAAAATTGAACTGGCAAAACAAGAACCGCGACAGGTAAGTTTCTTAGAGGGCTATGATCTAGCTGCCCTATTGCAAGCACCCACTACCGTCAAACAACCCAATAAACTAATTGCATTAAGAGACCGGGCTATTCTAGAATTATTTTTCTCTACTGGGCTGAGGGTAAGCGAACTAGCTAGATTAAAAATCAATGACATTAATCTTAAAAAATCCGAGTTCACAGTAAGAGGAAAGGGCAACAAACTGCGTTTGGTTTTCTTATCTGAAGATGCTAAAACAGCACTAAAAAAATATCTAGAGGCACGACAAGATACTGAACCATTTTTATTTATCAGTCATGGTAAAATTAATCAAACCGCTAGTTCACAGTTTGGCCTAACACCAAGATCAATTGAGCGATTAGTAGAAAAATATGCCCTAGCCGCTGGTATTACTAAAAAAATAACACCCCACACTCTCCGCCATAGTTTTGCCACCGACCTTCTAATTAATGGAGCAGATATCCGCAGCGTTCAGCAATTCTTAGGGCATGCTTCTATTACTACTACTCAAGTCTATACCCATATAACCGACCAACAATTAAGACAAGTTTATCAAAACTTCCATGGAAAAAATCATAAAATCATAAATAATGATAAAAACCAAAAATAATACACTTTCTTTACTATTTCCCTAATTTATGCTATATAAATCTCACCTTAGATAGGTTATATAAATCATAAATATGACATTAATTCCTACAGTTATAGAAAAAGATGGCCAGATAGAACGAGCCTATGATATCTATTCACGTTTATTAAAAGATAGAATAGTTTTTTTAGGAGAGCCAATTGATGACCATATTGCTAATCTAATTATTGCTCAATTACTATTCTTAGACGCTGAAAATAGCAACAAAGATATAAAGTTTTACATCAATACTCCCGGAGGCTCAGTAACCGCTGGTTTGGCTATCTATGACACTATGCAATTTATTAAAGCCGATGTTAGCACCATTTGCGTAGGCGTAGCTGCCTCTATGGGAGCGGTACTTTTAGCGGCTGGTGCACCAGGTAAACGTTTAGCTTTACCAAACAGTGAAATAATGATTCATCAAGTTATGGGCGGTTTTGAGGGACAGGCTACGGATATAAAAATCCGTTCAGAGCATATCCTTAAAATTAAGGAAAAACTAAACAAATTATTAGCTCAACATACGGGCCAAGAAATAAAGACTATTGAAAAAGATACTGAACGTGATCATTATTTAACGCCCCTTGAAGCTAAAAACTACGGCCTTATTGATAAAATTATCACTCGCTAATAGCCGCTCACAATTTTATTGAATAGCCTTGCTATGCGGGGTCTTTTCTAAAAGACACCAAACATCATCGCAAGTTTTAACGGTATTAAAACCAGCCGCAGAGTAAAAAGCTGTCTGCTGGTCAAAAAATTCTTGAGTAACACCCGCTCGAAAAAGAAGTACCAATGAACAACTTTGTGGGTCATCCCCCAATCTTTTTCTCAAATACCACTCTACTATACCATTATAGCCTAGACCAAATTGATTATCACCCAGACAAAGCTGACCATCATCAATGGTTGGTGCTAATTCTTTTAACAGTCTAATATCTCGTTCTCCTAAAATGAGAAATTGGTTACAAAAAAAGCTTAAATTTTGCCAGGAAAGATAGGCACCTACTATAATAACTACCCCGGCCACTACAAGGCCAAAAGGGCGTATAAGTTGATACAACCGATAAAGTAAATAGGCAGAAAAAATTGCTACTGCCGGAGCAAAGACAATGACCCCAAAAGGATGAGTTATCCATTGATAAAAACGCCAAGCAACAACTAACGGCGCTATAAGCCAAACAAAAAGCCAGCCAAAATTTTCTGGAAGACGACGCGAAAAATAATCTACCAAGAACCAAATAAGACCTAAACCGGCAGTTACCAAAAAAAGCCAAGTATAATTCAACACTCCTCGATCAACGACAATAGTCTTAAGCCAATTAGAGAAGGGGATACTACTATCGGTACGAATACCATAAGCACCCCTTAAATCAGTTAAAAAGCTAGGCCCTTTTAAAATATAGAAATGGAGAAGATTAAGAGCAAACAATCCAATAAGGGCAACGGGGATAAAGATCAATAAAGACTTACGACCCGGAATCTTCCGACCAGCCCGAAAAAGTAAAATGAACACCCATAAAGCCGCGGCAAAAATATAATAAAACCAAGCAAATAAACCGCCCACGACCACTGATAGCCAAAACAAAACAAGATATAAAGGACGCCGTTTAGACTTAGCCTGAGCATAAAAAACTAGCAAAGAAAAAGAAGTTAAGGCCGTGGGAATAGTAAAGACGGTTAGTTCAAAGCTACGGCCATAATAAATCATGCCGGGCAAAAGAGCAAAAATTAAAGTAGTTAAAAAGGTAAAAGAACGGCGACGAGAAATCTTAAATAGGGCAAAATAAAAAAGTGTCAGGCCTACAATCATGCAAAATAATAATCCTAAACGGGTCGTTACTTCACTTACTCCAAAAATGGCATAAAAAACTGTGGTCGGCAAAAGAAAAAACTGGGGATGATGAGTGTAGGGTAGCCCAACAGCCCCCCACCGGTCAAAAAACCCAAACTTCAAATTAAACCAGCCATAACGATTAAGATTAATGGCCGCCACACCATTAGCACCTGCTACATCATCGGCCACATGAATAAAAGGTGTATCAATTTTATAAAAAGATAGCAAAATATAAATTAATAAAACAACGACTAGTCCTCCAATGGTCAGCCAGTCTGGACCTTTATCTGCTAAACGGCCACGTAATTGAAATAAAAATTTCAAATTCATCCAGCCATGTTTCCAGGGAACAAGCTTAGAGTTACCAGTACGGGCAGCATAGGGAATTGGTTTTTCAGCAAAAGCAATATCCTTATTTTTAGCAGCTAAAATTTTAATCTCTTCCGAAAAAGGCATATTATTATGTTGCGGGCTTATTTTGTCTAAAACAGAGCGTCGAAAAACCCACATCCCTGATTGAGAATCTTTCAACTTTAAACCACAGATAACTCGCACAGCGAGATTAAAACACCAATTGCCAAAACGTCTAATAAAAGGCATGGCCGTTTTATCTTGAAGGGGGAAACGAGCCGCAGAAATAAAATCTAACTTTTCTTGCTCCAAAGCGCTCACTAAATCCGGTATGGCTTCAACCGGATACTGACCATCACCATCAAGAACTACTAAAATATCTCCTTGCGCTTTCTTAAGCCCATGTTTTATGGCCGCACCATAACCTTGAGTAGTTTCCTGATAAACCTTCGCTCCAAACTGACGGGCAATTTTAGCGGTATCATCTGTAGAATTATTATCTATAACTATGGCCTCAACATTGTCGGGTAGCCTTTTTAAAACCTTGCCAATGGAATCAGCTTCATTATAACAAGGGATAATGACAGAAATTTTCATATAATAAATAAGGGAGTTAATGCTGGTATTGTAACATCTTTTAAACTAAATTGCCAAACCGCAAAACTCTTGCTTTTTATAACCAAACGTGATAGGCTAAAATCAGTTTATTTATATACATTAAATTGAGTTTTGGTTTCTGTCAGCTACGGTCGGCTAAATCTGGGATGGCTCATCTTTTTCTTTTTACACCTATAAAATATTCTATTTTCTACCAAACTAAACACCGTTAAGGCTATCTTGCTGGCTCTAACCAAAGCCATTCTTATTCTATGAATTATATTATCGGATTAGTCGCCATTATCATTGGTCTAATATTGGGTTATTGGCTTCAACGCCAACTAGCTATTAAAAAGGCAGCCAATGCTGAGCATAAAGCCGAAAACATTATTGACGAGGCCAAGGCTAAGGAAAAAGATATTCTTCTTAAGGCACAAGATAAAGCTCTTAAACTAATTGAAGATGCTAAACAAGAAAATGATGCCCGCCGTAAGGAAATCACCGCCTGGCAAAATCGTTTAGAAAAACGGGAGACAGCCTTCTCTCAAAAAATTCTTGAATTACAAGACAAGCAGCAGGAGCTTTATGATAAAATTGCCGAAGTAGAAACAACCAAAGAAAAAATTAATCAACTTAAAGAAGAGGAGTTGGTTAAATTAGAAGAAATTGCCAAGTTAAACACAGAAGAAGCTAAAAAACTACTATTAGAAAGAGTAGAAAAAGAAGCTTCGGATAGCCTCATGTCTAGGCTTAATAAACTAAACGATGAAGCTAGCGAGCAAATTGAAGAAAAATCCAAAAACTTAATGGCCACCGCCATGGAACGTCTAGCTTCTACTTTTACTGCGGAAATGACCACAACAGTGGTAGACCTCCCAAATGATGAAATGAAGGGCAGGATTATTGGACGTGAGGGTCGTAATATAAAAGCCATTGAACAACTGACTGGAGTAGAAATTATTGTAGATGACACCCCTAATGCTATTACCATCTCTGGCTTTTCCGGTATTAGACGACAAATTGCTAAACGAGCCTTAGATTATTTAATTAAGGATGGACGCATTCATCCTACTAAAATTGAAGACGCCATTGAAAGAGCTAAACAAGAGCTAGCTCTAGACATTAAAAAGGCTGGTGAAGATGCACTTTATGAATTAGGCATCACCGGATTTGATACTAAATTAGTCCAAATTATTGGCCGACTGAAATATCGTACTAGCTACGGCCAAAATGCCTTAAAACATAGCGTCGAAGTGGCTCACTTGTCAGGACTTCTAGCTGAAGAGTTAGGGGCCAATGCGGCTTTAGCTAAAAAGGCTGGATTACTACATGATATCGGTAAAGCAGTCGATCATGAAGTAAAAGGCACTCACCCGCAAATTGGTGGAGATATTGCCCGCAAATTCAGCCTATCTCAAGAAATTATTGACCCAATTGAGACCCACCATGATGACCATCCAAAAGGATTAATGTCGGTTATAGTAAAAGTAGCAGATGCTATTTCATCTTCTAGACCAGGAGCGCGTAATGATAGCCTAGATCAATATATCCAACGGCTAGAAGAATTAGAAAAAATTGCTAACAGCTTTGAGGGCGTTGATCGATCTTATGCAATTCAGGCTGGTCGGGAAATTCGAATTTTTGTTCAACCAGAAGAGGTCAATGACCTATCAGCTCATGAATTGGCGGTGCAAATAGCTAACAAAATTGAGCAAGAGCTAAAATACCCTGGTGAAATAAAAATTAATGTTATAAGAGAATTAAGAGTCATTGAATACGCGCGCTAAAAACATGTCTATAAAAAAAATATTCAACAAGATAAAAAGACAGACAGACAACGATCATCCAGTCAGTCAACACGTACTTGATCAAGAAATTGTTTTTCGTCTATCTAAGGGGCGCTTACCAGGCCGCCGACAATGGCATTATCTACCTAAATTTTTATCTAAGAAAGAAAAAATTCTCATTATAATTTGTCTTTTTATTATTCTGGCCAGTTTGGGTCTCCTATCATATAATTACTATCAAAAGCACTGTGAAAAAATTCCTCAAAGTGGAGGATATTATGTAGAAGGTCTTATTGGAACTCCTCGCTATATTAACCCCCTGTATTCATCTTTTAACCAAACTGACCGCGATTTAGCGCGACTCACTTACTCCAGTTTATTTACTCGTGACCCCCAGGGTAACCTTATCAATGATTTAGCTGATAGTTATGAAATCAGCGCTGATCATCTCACCTACACTGTCAAGCTAAAAGACAATGTCAAATGGAGTAATGGACAAAATTTAACAGCTAAAGACGTCGTCTTCACTTATACAGCCATTATGGATCCAGCCTATGGTTCTCCACTGCGTAATTCTTTTAATGGACTAGGAATAGATAAAATTGACGACCTCACTATTAAATTTACTTTAAGTCAGCCATATAACGCCTTTCTTGATTTACTCACTGTTGGTATTATACCTAGTGAATTATGGGGACAAATTCCTGCTACCAGTGCCACTCTCGCTGAATTAAACCTAAAACCAATTGGCAGCGGCCCTTATCAGTTCAAATCTCTAACTAAAGACAGCGCTGGTAATATAAAATCCTACGAGCTAACCATTAATCCCTATTATTTCGGACAACATCCCTACATCCCTAAATTAACTTTTAAGTTTTATGATAATTACGAAGAGTTAGCAGCTGCCTTAGAGGACGGTTCTATTGATGGAACAGCTTATTTACCCCAAAAAACCGCCGAAGAATTAATAACTACCAGGCGTTACAACCTTAAATATCTCGGCACTTCTCAACTAGTAGCTATCTTCATTAATAGTGAGGATAAAGTTCTAAAAGATAAGAATATCCGGCAGGCTCTAGCCCTATCTATTGACAAAAATAAAATTTTACTAGACAATAATAACTTAATTGGGCATCTAGCCACCGGGCCAATATTAAACCATAACCCATACTATGATAAAACCATAGCAAGTATTAGTTATAATCCTACCGAAGCCCAAAAAATTCTAACCGATAATGGTTGGAGCTTAAAGACTATTACGCCCGAAGATGTGTCTGCCGCTCAGCAAAAATTACAAGACAATCAAGGAGACCAAAATGAAGCTAAGACTATTGTTGATTTAGGCCCTGGTCAGTGGTTACAAAAAAATAATCAATACCTTACCTTTAATTTTACAGTGGTTAACGAACCGGATTATCTGGCGATGGCCCAACAAATTGGCCTTGCATGGCAAAAGCTTGGTATTAAAATTTATCTAGATATCGTTGACCCTAAAAATATTAATGATCAAATTATTCGCCGAAAAAATTATTCTCTCCTGCTTTATGGCCAAAATTTAGGCTCAGAAAATGATTTAACCACCTTCTGGCACTCCACGCAAAGCGGTCCCAACGGTCTTAATTTAAGTAATTATCGTAATGAACAAGTAGATAAAAGTCTGGAGATTTTAAGAACATCAGCTGATGAAGAAGCTAAAAAGAAAGCAGCCCAAACCCTACAACAACAAATTACCAATGATTTAGCGGCTATTTTTCTCTATAACCCCACCTATCTTTATATTCAAAATAAAAAAATCAAGGGGTTTGCTATGGAGGTTATAATTGAACCAGCTGACCGATTTAATCAAATTAATGAATGGTATATAAAGACAAAAATTAAGTGGCAAAAATCTCACTAAGCCCAAGTGGCGGAATTGGTAGACGCGCAACGTTCAGGTCGTTGTGTTCGTAAGAACGTGGAGGTTCAAATCCTCTCTTGGGCACCAAGATAAACTCTTTTATTATTTAATTAGGCCAAATAAATGGCACAATCATTATGATGACAAAATACCAAACCAGAAACTATGTTAGCCGTCCAGCTAACAAATCTTACAGCTCCTCTAGAAAAACTAGACGGACTAGCAATTATTCAAAAACATTAAGTTCTACTAGATCAGAAAGTAATAAACTAAAAATTATCGTTCTTGGTGGTTTAGAAGAAGTCGGCCGCAATATGACTTTATTAGAATATAACCGAGAAATAATTATTATTGACATGGGCCTTCAATTTCCAGAAGAAGATATGTTGGGAATAGACTACATTATCCCTAATACCGATTATTTAGTTGGCAAAGAAGATTGGATTAAGGGCATTATTATTACTCATGGGCACTATGACCATATTGGAGCTATTCCTCATTTACTAGGTAAACTTAAAAATCCCCCTATGTTTATGGGTCGGCTAACCGCTGGGCTGGTAGAAAAAAAGATTAAAGAACAGCCCCAGTGCCCTAAAGCCGCCATTACCATAATTGACGAAAATAAAGCTATCCAATTAGGCAAAAACTTTAATATTGAATTTCTAAGAATGAATCACTCTATTCCAGATTGTTTTGCCCCAATTATTCATACCCCGCTAGGGACTATTATGCATACTGGCGATTTCAAAATTGATTATTCTCCAGTTAATGATAAACCAGCCGACCTCCAACATATTGCCCAATTTGGCAGCCAAGGAATTCTTATGTTAATGTCTGACTCTACCGACTCAACTCATCCTGGCTACCAAATTTCTGAATCCAGTATTGGCGATGAAATGGGCCGGCTTTTTGAGAAAATTGAAGGCCGCATTATCATTTGTACATTTGCTTCTCAAATTAGCCGTATTCAAGAAATATTCTCTCTGGCTGAAAAATTCGGCCGCCGTATTTATGTCCAAGGCCGCAGTATGAATGATAATATTGAAATAGCTAAACAAATTGGCTATATGAAATTTAATTCTCAGACTATTATTCAAGAAAATGAAATACGCCACATGCCAGACAATAAAACAATCGTCTTGGGTACTGGGGCCCAGGGGGAAAATAACGCTTTTCTAATGAGGGTGGTTAACAATGAACATCGCAGCATCCGTCTTAAGCCGGGAGATACAGTTATTTTTTCTTCATCGGTTATTCCTGGCAATGAACGCAGTATCCAAAATCTTAAGGATCAAATTGCTCGACAGGGAGGTAGGGTTATTCATTATGAAATGTTAGATGTCCATGCCGGGGGTCACGCCAAACAAGAAGATCTAAAACTCATGATGCGCCTCCTGAAACCTAAATATTTCATGCCTATTGAGGGTAGCCATTATATGTTACAAGCCCACGCTGAACTGGCTCAACAAGTAGGTATTCCTACCAACAAAATCTTTGTGCCTGATAATGGCCAGATAACTACCTTTGAACAACGTGGCCATGAAATTATTGGAGAATTAACTAAAGAAAAAGTGGTAACTGATTATGTTATGGTTGATGGCCTGGGGGTAGGTGATGTGTCAGATATTGTTTTAAGGGACCGCAAAACTATGGCTGAAGATGGCATGATTGTGGTTATTGCCACCATTGATTCCAAAACTGGCGATCCTATTGGCAATCCAGATATTATCTCCCGTGGCTTTATTTATATGAAAGATAACAAAGATTTAATTCAAGATACTAGAATGCGGGTCAAAAAAATTATTAAAGAAACCGACCCTTTACTACTAACAAGCACTAGAGGCTTGGGCGAAGACGACCAATTAAAAAATAAAATTAGGGCTGACGTCAGTCAATTCTTATTTAATAAAACTAAAAGGCGGCCAATGGTTCTGCCAGTTGTCATTAAAGTCTAAGATTTTCTGGACTAAAAAACAAAAACGCCCTAAAATGGGCGCCTTCGTTTGTAAAACTTTGACAATAAAGCTTTAATAATTAAAGTATAACAAAAATAGATATAAAGGTCAAATTATCTGTTATCTCCACTGCCATGAAGCTGGCCTCTCTCCTGACGAGATAATAGTTTGTCTAGATTATTCTGAGCAATTTTCTCTAAGTCTAACCCTAATTCAGTTGCTAACTGAGCTAAATACCACAAAACATCACCTAACTCTTTGGCTATGGCTTCACGCTGTTCTTCGCTCACTGCTCCATCTCCATCACGAAAAATTTTTTTAATCTTTTCAGCCACTTCACCACTTTCACCTACCAAACCTAAAGTAGGATAGACAAAACCCTTTTCCACCACCGGATAAACTGCGGTTCTCCGGCTTTTTGTTTGATACTCTTTAAATTCCATAAGTTTATGTTATTATGGCCGTTGCTCCAACGGTCAAGATAGTTACAATAATACCGGCAGCAATAACACCGCCAAAAATTGGCCAAAAAGCTTTTTTTAAAGGAAAACCAAACAACCACGCGGCAATAGAGCCAGTCCAGGCGCCAGTACCAGGCAAAGGAATGGCTACAAACATAAACAAAGCAATAAGACCATACTTTTCTAATTTTTGCCAAGTTTTCCGACGGGTACGCTTAAAAATTGACTCTAAAATCTTTTTAAAAAAAGGAGAGTGTTTTTCTGCAAGCTCTACCAATTTATTAAGTCCTAAAATAATAAAAACAATAGGAATGCTGTTGCCAACAATAGCTAAAATTAAAGCTGTAAGTGGAGGCACATGCCAGACAGTAATAGCTAAAGGAATAGTCGCTCGTAACTCAGTTATTGGTATAGCTGAATAAATCAAAGTAAGCAGTTCCTTTGACCCAATAAGTTCTTGTAAAAACTCCATATCATTTTTTGTCTAATATGACGCCCTGAGCTTAGAAGCTAACTCTTGAAGGTGTTTTGGATCAGCTAGGGGACCGCTAGCCGAAGACAGCCAACCTTCATAAGTGGAAAACCATTGTGCTGGCCCAGAAGAATAAGACCGCCATTTACCCTCCTTTAAATGTCCAGTCCCATGCATTGGAATAAGCTTGAGATGAGCGTGATTAATACCCATGCCCTCCATAATAACCCCGACTCGCCCAACATCGGCATAATAATTTTTAAGAATCTGAGCTACCTGTTTAGTAGCTACCATGAACCTGCACAATACTTCATCGGGCATGGCCAGTACATCGCTGTCATAATGTTTTTTAGGAATAACACAAGAAAACCCTTCAGTATTAGGGTCAATGGCTAAAAAAGCCATAAAATCACTATCTTCCCAGAAAATACCGGGAGTAGTTAACTGACCAGTGGCTATATCACAAAATAAACAGGAGCTATTATTTTCTTTTTGGGAGTGATTAGTCATACTATTAATTTAAATTAAGATACACTAAATTCAGTTTAACTAATATTAGCCCTAATTATTGTTTCCTTTTTGGCAGGCACCGGTATAAAAATCATCAGCTAGACAGGAAGAGCCATCCTCAAAAGTACAAACAGCATCAGGAACGGCAAGAGTATGGCCACCAGACCAAGCACAAAATTTTTGAGCTCCAGTATTATAACCGGTAGTTTTAACTCCACCAATAGGACAATCGCCACGGAACATCGCCCATTCCTCGCAGGCTCGATTATCGTCAAAATAACATAGTCCGTATTGGCTATTATCCGGCCGTGAAGCTATCTCCAATTGCCCTCCTTTTTCTTGGCAATAAAGACTGGCTGGATTAGCCACAGTAGCTACATCAGGAGTTGTAGTGGTTATTGGCTCTTCACTGGCGATACAATCTGTTAGGGTAGTTGTACCATTTTCTTCAATAAAAGCCTCATTACCTTTATTCCAAAAGACAAACATTTCATTTTCGGTAGCATAACGCGCCCCATCGGCAGATAAAGCTTGGGGCACACGAAGTAGACGTCCATCGGGTAAGGCTAAATCAACAAAACTATTTTCTTCATTATGAAAAACTGCATTGATCACCTCACCACCTGGACAAACGAAAGTAGCATGAATTAGAGCTGTACTATTGCCTGTCTCTTCAGGAGCCGATGAACTAACTATTTCGGTAGAAGATGAAGTGGTAGAAACCAGTGGAGCGCTAACTGGACGACTAAAAATTAATAAAACAATAACAATTAGTAATATAGCGATAATTAGCCAAATGATAATTTTTTTGTTAGAAGTCATAAAATTATAAATAATATCTAATTAACCCATTCAAAATCCTTAAATCTAAAAATAATTTTACCACTATTTTTATATTATCACTAACCTTATTTATATAAAAAATTATTCAAAATATAGGTAAAATTTATATTCTCTTTTAATCTATCCTTAATATATTTCGCATATATTTTTATAATAGCACTTTCTTAGATGCAGAAAGTTAAAAAAATTTTTGGAATAAAAATTAATTAAGAATCTTTGAGAGATTTAACATTTTTAATATGTTCTCTTAATGTATCTCTGCCGGCAATATTGGCTTGTCTAATGGCTGTAACGATTCTGCCTCGATCAACATCAGATATAACAAATTGGTTATGAGATTTAATTTTATTAATTATATCGCAGGCGTAGCCAACAGAGTCGGTTCCCGTAATTTTTAAATCGTCAGCATCTGGGAAAGCGACATAGGAATAAATTGGTATTTTTATATTTAGTGATGTGACTAAATTTTCAATGGCCTTAACATGTCCATAATTTTGCCACAACGGATTATAAAAACGGGTTTTATTATGAAAAATAACCTGTGTCCAATATTTATCACCTGCTCGACCGAATATCCAACCCGAATAAGCCTTGGTCTCGACACAAAATACACCAAAATTAGAGACAACTATCTGATCAATTTGAGTAGTGCTAATTCTATTGTTAGCTGATGGTAATAAAATGTTGCTCAATGTTATGTAATAGTTAGGGTCCAGCTTGCCTAGCTTGTTATTAACAAAATGCTCACCAGCTCGACCAATAAACCGGGAAGAATTTCTCAACTCTAAAATAATTATTAACGCAAATGCCAATAAAACAATCAAAATTGAAGAACCCATATTGATTTATAAATTATTGTCATCATGTTACCAATCTGAAGTCAAAATTACTATTTTAAGTGTGTTTTATGTCGGCGGAATGTATTTAAAAAAATCCGAACCGATTTCACTAACGGGCTCGGCGGGCGGAATTCCCCCCGACCCCCCCTTCCGCCCGCCTCGCCTTGAAGCGGAAGCGAAAAGGCAAACCGCCAAAGAACCTGAAAAAATGTCGGCTCGAACTTTATTTTGGCCAGAAGCGGGCTTTTCTTCATTTTTTGTTTGATTGATTTAATTTTATTTGGTATCATTATATTGAAAGAATAGCATATCATTTACATACTATCAAATAAAAATATGGCAACAGAAATCAACATAGGTGAAAATGTAAAAAAACACCGAACAAAGCAAGGTTTATCGCAAGAGGATTTTGCCAAAGAATCCGGCATAAAATACACTACCCTGACAAAAATTGAAAGCAATGTAATTAAAAAGCCGTCCGTGCTTATTATGGCAAAATTAGCTAAAGCATTGGGCGTTAATATTGAAGATTTAATAAAATAAACATATGGCTACAGGAAGAACAATAAGCGCGAGTTTTCTTACAGATTTAGATCATAAAATTATTGAATTATGCGATTCAATTTCAAAGACGATTTATGGCTCTATTCCAGACGAGGAAGCTAAAAAGGAATTCAAAAAAGAATATGGTAAAATCAGCTACACTAGAGATGGCGGGTTGGGGCTTGGCGGTGGAAAAATACAAAGAGACGCTATATGCACAAGGGGACGCCAGGGTAAAGCCCCATTTTCAAATAGAAATTTAAGGTGGCACCCTTTAATTGTCGCGGAAAATAAACCTGATTTTGCAAGAAAAATAGAAAGAATAGAAATTGGCGGGCAAGATGATGGACAAATTTTAATTTTTGTCATTAAGGACGCAAAAGGTAGAGAGTTTAAATTTCCTTCAGATAAAGTGCATGAAATGGTGGAAAGATTTGTTGCACTTCCAGAACATTGGTACCCACATATAAATATTTTAAAACATTGGTCTGATACATTATGGACACAAAACTCTTGTGTAATTCCTGCTCTTGAGGCGTGTAACTGGTGGGACGCTGTTGAAACCTATGCTGTTCTGGGGCTTGCTTTAGCTGTTGATTTGTACGGAGCTGATTTTGATTCTCTTTATAAAAAAATTAGGCAGATATTAGAAAAACAAGGTATTGATAAAAGGATTTCATTACCAACAAGTATTTTCCCAACGAAGAAAGAAGATATTGTTAAGTGCCCCGTTTGTCTTCTAAACATCTCAAAGGATTTAGAAGGATTTAGAACATCTGAAAGAGGTAAGACATGGCAACCAGCCTGGCGTTCTTCTAAGAAGGAAGAGGGCGACGATTCAAGTATTCAAATAATGCACGTAAATCCTCTTATTGAAAATCATATTAAACATAACGCAAGCAATGTTAGATATGGCCACAGATGGTGTAATGTTTCTATGACCGATCACTCGTTAGATGAAACTTTAGACTTTATGGAATTTGTAGTACGCGCACATAAAAGGTGTAAATAAATCTTATGCAAGCACTAAATTTATTTAATCTGGCTGAAAAAACAAAAGTTAGAAAAATGATAAAAATTGCCGATTTAAAGCCAATAAACAACCTTAAGTCGATATTTCGGGAAATCCGGGATTATTTTGCTGGTAATGTTACTGGTATTACAAGAGATGAAAAAATCGCGCAAAATATAATGCGACTTTTGTTTTGTAAGATTTATGACGAAAAAAATAGCCGAGAAATAACCGAGTTTTCTAACCGACCAGACGATAATCACGAAACTTTTAAAAAAAGAATAAATAATTTATTTGAAAAGGTAAAAAAAAATTATCCAGACATTTTTGAACAGAGTGAAAAAATAGAAATAAAGCCGGAGGAACTTTCATTTATAGTCTCAAAATTAGAAGATTTTTCGATCATAAATGCTGACAGGGATGTTATTGGTGATGCTTTTGAAGAATTAATAGGTACTTCTTTTAGGGGTGGCGAGGGACAATTTTTTACGCCGAGAAATGTTGTGCAAATGATGATTGATGTCTTGTCTCCTCGAGAAGGAGAACGAATTATTGATCCAGCTTGTGGTAGTGGTGGTTTTCTTGCTTATACGCTAAGACATTTTATTTCGAGTAATAAAAAAAATTTTTATCTCACTGGTATTGATAAAGATGCTTTTTTGTCAAAAATCGCAAAAATATATCTCTCATTACTTGGTAATGATGAGTTTCAGATCTTTTGTGAAAATAGTTTAGAAGTGCCTGAAAAATGGGGAAGTGATACCAAGAAGAAGATTGAACTTGGTACTTTTGATGTAATACTCACAAATCCACCATTCGGAGCAAAAATACCAGTCATCGGAAAAGAACTACTAAGTCAATATCAACTTGGTCATAAATGGGAAAACGGCAATAAATGGATACAAACAAATAAATTACTAGATAAACAAGCACCGCAAGTCTTATTCATTGAGAGGTGCTTACAGTTGCTTCGAGATGGCGGAAGGCTTGGAATTATTTTGCCTGAAGGAATTTTTGGCAATCCATCTGATAGGTATATTTGGGAGTATATTTCAAGTGTCGCGTCAATTACTGGTGTTGTAAGTTTATCTCAAGAAACTTTTCAACCAAGCACGCATACAAAAACAAGTGTTTTGTTCTTAAAAAAGACAACTGAAAGGCCAAAATCAATTTTTATGGCTATCGCAAATAGCGTAGGTCATAATAAAAATGGAAAACCAGTATACAAAATAGATAAATATAGTAATGGAAAGATGTTAGATGACGATCTTCCTATAATTGCTAAAAAGTTTAATTCATACAAAAACAATAATAAATCCCTATCTGATCATTTAGGATTCAATATTTCTTACGACGAATTAAATGACCATATTTTTATTCCCGAATACTACAATCCTGAAATTCGCAAAGAGTTAGAGACGCTTAAAAAGGGTGGACAATATTTATTGCTATCCGTTGGCGATTTAATAGACAAAAGGATTTTACAAGTCAGGAGAGGAAATGAGATAGGTTCTCAATTTTATGGTACTGGGGAAATACCATTTGTAAGAACAAGCGATATTGTTAATTGGGAAATAAAATTTGATCCAGTAAAGGCTGTGTCTGAAGATGTTTATAATCAATATAAAAAAGCACAGGATATTCAAGAAAACGATATTTTATTTGTGAATGATGGAACATTTCTGATCGGAAGAACTGCCATGGTCACAAAACTGGATTTGAAAATAATCATTCAAAGTCATATAAGGAAAATTCGGGTGTTAGATAATGAGTTTATCAATCCATTTTATTTGTTTTATCTTTTGAATAGCAAAATCGTTAGAAAACAAATTGATTCTAAAACATTTGTACAAGCAACCATTTCAACTATTGGCAATAGATTAGAAGAAATTATATTACCAATAAATAAGGATCAGAACGAAGTTAAAAAAATTATAAGAGAAATTAAAGATATTATTGAGAAAAAAGCTGATTTAAGAGATAAAACAGTTAGGATTGTAGAGGCGAGTATTTGATAAAAAAGAATTTGCCGCCAAAGAAAAACTTGAAATCGCCGCCTCGCTATGCGAGGCGCAAACCGCCAAAGAACCTGGCCAAAAAGTTTTCGGAGAAATGTTAGACCGGATTTGCGCTGGCGAAGCCAGTGAAATTTTGGCTTGGCATCCGGACAGATTGGCAAGAAATTCAATAGACAGGGGCAAAATAATTTATATGCTGGACCCAGGAAAAATTAAGGATTTGAAATTCCCGACTTTTTGGTTTGAAAATACGCCGCAGGGAAAATTTATGCTTTCGATCGCTTTCGGGCAAAGCAAATACTATGTGGACAACTCAAGCGAGAATATCAAGCAAGGCCACCGCCAAAAACTGCGAAAAGGAATTTGGCCCGGCTTTGCACCGCTTGGCTATCTAAACAACCACCGAACAAAAGAAATAGATTTAGACAAAGACAAAGCGCCATTTATTAGAAAAGCGTTTGAACTTTGCGCCACCGGCGACTATACCCCAAAAGCCATAAGGCAGTTTTTGGCAGATAGCGGAATAAAAAGCTACCGCAACAAACCGCTTTCTGCTTCCTGTGTCCAGCGAATGCTCAAAAATCATTTTTACTACGGAGTATTTAGGTTTAACAACGAAGTTTATCAGGGAAGCCATGAGCCAATTATTTCAAAGAAACTTTTTGATTCTGTTCAACAGGTAATGAATAATCGGGGCAAGACAAAGAGAAAAAGAAAGCATGAGTTTGCTTTTTCAGGTTTAATGCGTTGCGGAAATTGTGGTTGCCTCATTACTGCTGAAACCCAAAAGGGACACAATTATTATCGTTGCACCAAGAAAAAGCAAAAGTGCGAGGAAAAATATCTAAGAGAAGAAAATCTTGTTGAACAGATGAAATCCTGGATTCAAAAAATTTCTTTGCCTGATAACTGGGCGGAAAATATGTTTGCCGAGATAGACAAAGAAAAAGACCAAGCCAAAAAAGACGGAAAAAGTTTTGTTCAAAATCTCCAAAAGCAAAAATTAGAAGTTGAGCAGAAAATTGAAAAATTGTTAGACCCTTACATTGCCAGTGGGACTTTGACGCTTGAGGAATACCCAGCCAAGAAACAAAAACTACTCGACGAGAAATTAGAGATTGAGCAAAAATTAAGAAATTTTGAACAATCAGGGAGTAATTGGCTCGAACCGATGAGAGAAATGATTTTTGAGGCGAAACAAGCTAAAATTCTCTTGTCGCAGGGCGACAATCAGCAAATCCTAACATTTCTAAAAAATGTCGACTCGAACTTTATTTTGAAAGACAAAAAATTAAATTTCTGCTTCAAAAGCGGCTTGCGAGCCCTCACAGAGGGCGAGCCAACAAAGACATTTTCCAATTGGCGGAGGAGAAGGGATTCGAACCCTTGATGCCATATAGGCATAGCGCTTTTCGAGAGCGCCCGATTCAACCACTCTCGCACTCCTCCCTTAAATCAACTAATTCATTGTTTATCTTGAATTAATTGATGCAATCTGTCAATTTCCGCCGTATTGAGCGACCGCACCGCCCCAATGGGCAGACGACCCAACTTTAAAGGACCAAGTCCAGTTCTTTTTAAGTCAATCACTTCATAGCCTGCTAATTTTAGCAATAAACGAATCTGTCTCTTTTGACCTTGCTCTAAAATAATTTCTAACCGATCACTAGCCAATTGACGGCTTATTTTAGCTCTAGCCAAACTTTGGCCGTCATATAACTTATGACCCTGGGACAAAAATGTCTGTAGTTTTATAAAATTAGCAGAAGTAATCCCCGGTCTAACAGTGACCTCATAAATCTTAGGGTGAGTAAAACGAGGGTGGGTCAATTTAGCTGCTAAAATTCCATCATTGGTTAAAAGAACTAAGCCATGGCTATTTTTATCTAAACGGCCAGCCACAAAAAGCCGCCCCGGATAATTCACTAACTCAAAAATATTTTTTTCATGAGGCAATTGTTTATTAGTACAAGTATAGCCTACCGGCTTATTAACCATGAAATAAACCGGAGCCGGCTCCTGATTAGCTATTGGGCGACCATCAACCTTAATAATTGTGTGAGGGTTAATAATGATCTCCCCTAAATGAGCTGGCTGGTCATCCACAGTAACTCGTCCGGCTCTAATTAAAGATTCGGCTTGTCGTCTGGACCAAGGGCCATGACTGGCTAAATATTTAGTTAATTGCTGTTTCATGGCTATTTGCTTTTTAACTTCCCCATTAATTGCCAGTTAAGCCAACCAGTAAGCGCTAGGCCTAGCCAAAATAATACTGCTAAATCATTTTTAAAATAAGGCACATCTACGAGACCATGGATAAAAGCAGCCAGCCAAGCCCCAAATAATCCCCAATTAAGCCAAGCTAAATTATTTTTAAGATGATAACCACAAAAATTGCGACAATTAATAAATAGAGCCTTAAACCATAGCCACATAAAAATTATCATCCCCATTAGCCCCAATTCACTCCAAAAATTTAAGATAATATTGTGAGGATAAAGGTATATCTCTACCGGCTGCCAGACTGGTTTTTCTGACTTATCTACTGGCTTAAGCCAAATACCTGTTTCATGATATGGCTTCACACTAGATTGATAATTAGCAAGACCAGCCCCAGTAAATAATCGGCCATCTTGTAACATCTCCCAAGTTTCTTGCCATTGAGCTCGACGGATTTGGCCTGATTCATCGGCTAAAGAAATTTTCCTATAAATTCCAGGGTTCTCTAAAGTAACAATAACCAAAAGAGCAGTCAAAATAATAGATACCACCTTACCACCACGGCTAGAAAGAAAAATCATAACTATAATAGCTATAATTAATCCAACTATAGCGCCTTCGGAATGGGCCCAATAAAGAGCCAGCCAACTCAAAATAATACTAGCGGCTAGTAAAATATTAGACCAAGTAAATAGTTTAGACCGTTCTTTTATTAAATAAATAAGGCAACCCAAAAGTGCTAAGCTAACTGGGGCCACAAAGAGACCAATAGCATTGGGGTAGCCAAAAAAAGAAGTAGCCCGCCGACCAGCAACTGACGCCCACTCAGGATTAAAAATGAGCTGGCCGGTAAAATACTGGTAGCCGGCTAATAAACTAATTAAGGTTACACTACCCGCTAGAAACAATAGGGCATTAACAATGTCTTGAGGTTTTTGCCAAACATTAAGGGCAATAACAAAAACTAAAATTGGCTCAATGAAATAAGCCTTCCAAATTCCCAGGGCTGGAAGACTATAGCCACTAATAGCGACGGCTATCCAGGCAATAATTAATATA
>Ga0209097_10000377_pt1 | contig 45871 bp, 40 predicted proteins | sample AD_UKC052_MetaG_FD_184419 | JGI IMG/M metagenome (GOLD analysis project Ga0209097, IMG submission 184419) | Active sludge microbial communities of municipal wastewater-treating anaerobic digesters from USA - AD_UKC052_MetaG (SPAdes) (version 2) | ecosystem: Engineered > Bioreactor > Anaerobic >... | reverse complement strand
CCCGAGCGCTTCAGCATGGGTGACGCCCATGCACCTGCTACGCAGCGTGGCCACCAACGTGGCCATTCCCCTGCGCCCCGCCTTGAGCGGGCTGCCACGGCGCCAGACGCCGTGTTTGGGCGATCACTTTTACGACTGGCCTGCGCCGATGCCGATGGCGGCAAGCGCAAACCCTGAATGCGCCTGGCGCCGGCGGGACGGTGCCGCACGAACCCACCCACCCGCTTGCCGCGGCAGCGGCCAGAACGGAGTACCACCATGCGTGACCTCGACGCGCGCACCGTCAACCTGCGCACCCTGCCGATTCAGATCAGCAGGCGAGGCTTCGTCCTGAACGCGCTGTTCGTCCAGAACAACTTCCGCCACGCCGTCAAGGACAAGGGTGTGTCCCACGACACCATGGAAGATCGACGGCAGTACATCTACCGCGCCTTCCACTACCTGGAGCACAACGACATCAAGAGCTTCAAGCTCGACCCGCGCTCGCTCGGCGACCGGCATGTGCGCTTCTTGTTCGCCGACATGGAACGGCGCGCCATGGCTGGCGAGCTCGGGCCTTCCGCCATCCAGAAGGCGCACAGCTACCTGCACACCTTCGCGGGCTGGATCGACAAGCCTTGGCTCGTGCTACCGATCAGCGCCTACATCAGCAACGAGAGCCTCTACCGCCGCAGCTATGTGACGAAGCACAGCAAGGCCTGGGGCGACAACGGCGTGGTGCCCGAGGAGGTGATCGCGGCTGTCGCCGAATTCGACGATCGCGTGGCCGTGCAGATCGAGCTGATGAAGGAGTTCGGCCTGCGTTGCAAGGAAGCGGTGATGTTCCGCCCCCACCAGGACATCGTGACCGCGGCGCAGGCCGGCAAGGCGGCTGCCGGCGCAGCGGAATACCTGCAACTGCGGCGCGGCACCAAGGGCGGCCGGCTGCGCTACGTGCCGGTGGTGACGCCCAGCCAGCTGGCCGCGATCGAGCACGCGCGCCGCGTAGCGCCCGGCGAGAACGACAGCCTCAGCGACCCGCGCTACCAACTCGTCCGGGCGATCCGGCACCAGCGCTACGTGATGGAGCTGTTCGGCCTGACCAAGGCCATGCTCGGCGTGACGGCGCATGGCCTGCGGCATGGCTATGCGGCAGAGCGCTACATGGCTGAGGCGGGGGTGGCGCCGCCGGTGGCCACCGACGAACGCGCCGATGCGGCCGTGGATCTGGCGGCACGGCGCCAAGTCTCCGAGGCCCTCGGGCATTCGAGAACCCAGATCACATCGGTGTACCTGGGTTCGAGTCGCGCTCGTCGCTGAGTTACGCTTGACCGCCCATGTCGACGCCTGCTGCCACCGACTGCCCGTTCTGCACCTTGCCGCCCACCAGGATCGTGTATGCCGACCGCCTCGCCGTGGTCATCCAAGATGCCTACCCTGTGTCACGCGGCCACACGCTGGTGCTGCCGCGCCGGCACGTAGGGAGCTTCTTCGAGCTGGAGCCGCCAGAGCGCGACGCCGTCCTCAAGTTGCTCGACATCGCCCGTCGCGACCTGGACCAGTCGCTGCAACCCGATGGCTACAACATCGGCATCAACGACGGGCCGGCCGCCGGGCAGACCGTGCCGCACCTTCACGTGCACCTGATCCCGCGCTACACCGGGGACCAGGTCGATCCGCGCGGTGGGGTAAGGTGGATCTTCCCGGAGCGTGCCGACTACTGGTCTGCTCGTGGCGGTGAGCCGGTTTGAGATGAAGACAGCCGCGCAGGTTCTGGAAACCTTCGACAACATCCGGCGCGCACAGCGGGCCGGTGTCTACGCCCCGCACAAGCCGCTGCTGATCCTGCTGGCGCTGGCCCGCGTGCAGCGAGATGAACCGCGGCTCGTGGAGTTCGCCGCCATGGACGGTTCGCTGCAATCGCTGCTGGCCGAGTTCGGCCCCAGCGGTGCCGCGAAGTCGCGTCACTATCCGTTCTGGCATCTCGCCACGGATGGCCGGGGCGCGTTGTGGGATCTGAACGGGCCCCGTGAGCTGTTGGCTCGCCCGGCCGGCGCAACGCCCAACCTGGGTGAGCTGCGAACGCATCACGTGCAGGGTGGATTTCCGCCCGAGGTGGACGAGGCCCTCCGCAAAGAGCCGGGCCTGCTGGAAGCCGTGGCCGGGCGTGTACTGGAGACCTACTTCCCTTCAACGCTGCATGCCGACATCGCAGCCGCTGTCGGGCTGGACCTGGACCGCCCGGTGGCGCACCTGGCCAGCGAGCCGGACGTGCCGACTTACGGCCAGGCCGAACGCCGCAGGCGCGACCCCAGCTTCCGCGAGCGTGTGCTGCGGGCCTACGAGTACCGGTGCTGCGTCTGCGGCTTCGACCTGCGCATCGGCCAGGTGAGCGCGGGCTTAGAAGCCGCCCATATCCAATGGCACCACGTCGGTGGCCCCGACATCGAACCCAACGGCTTGGCCCTGTGCGCGCTGCACCACAAGCTGTTCGACTTGGGCGCGTTCACGGTCGAGCCCGCCGAGCACCGGGTCATCTTCAGCCAACACGCGATGGACGGAGACCGCAGCCAGCAAGGTGAGTTGCGGCACCACGGGCAGCGGCTGCTGGCGCCGCAGCAGGTTGACATGCGGCCGGCGCCGCCCTTCTTGGTGTGGAACCAGAAGAACGTGTTCAAAGCACCGGCACGGAAGGTCGCCGATGCTGGCCGTCACTCGTATTCGACCTGATCGAATTTTCGGCAGTAGGCGGAGCGCTTCGGCGCGTTCACATGCCGAAGGGCAGCCCGACACTGAGGCGGTTGAGGATGTCCAACCACAACTCCCGCGGCCCCGCCGATTGAGTGCTTGGCTGGACAAAGTATGATATTTTGACTACTATTCTGGACAAATGAACGGACCTGACTATACCGTGCTCCTCGAGCGCCAGTTGCTGCTGCAGCTTGGCGATCGGCTCAAGCGCCTGCGCAAGGCACAGGGCCTGGGCACCGTAGAGCTGGCCAAGCGTGCGGGCATCTCCCGCACCACGCTGAGCTCGGTCGAATCGGGCGATCCGGGCCCGGCCATCGGAACCTACCTGCGCGTGATGTCGGTACTCGGCATCAGCGGTGAACTGGCCTTGTTGGCCGGCGACGCATTGCAGCCTGGGCCGCCGGGGACGGCAGCGGCCAGGTCCAAGCGCGCCCGCCCGGTCGTGCAGGTGACCGTCTCCACCGACGACACCCGCCATCAAGTCCAGGATCTTCAAAGCCTGGCGCTGCACGAGGAAGCCATTCGACTGGCCCGCTCGGAGCCCGAGTTCCTGCACCAGGCCCAGGGCACGCTGGATCGCTGGCTGGCATCGGGCAACTCACGTTCGATGGGCTTGTGGCAGGAGTGGCGAGAGATTCTTCGCGGCGCGAAGTGGCGCAAGGTGCTGGGGCGAACGCGGCGAGCGCAGGAGCTTCGCCAGGCATCGCCACTGACGGCCGTGCTCCCGGCGCAGGTGCGTCAGGGCGTGCTGGACCAGGTCGGCAAGCTGCGAAAGGGCGTCGTGCTGGGTGATTCCGAACCAAACGCATAGGCATGACCCGCGACGAACTCGAACACATCATCCGCGCCAGCGCGGACGTGACGGATCAGTACGAGTTCATCATCGTCGGCAGCCAATCGATACTGGGTCCGGTCCCGAATCCGGCCGGGGTCTTCACGATGTCGGCCGAAGCGGACATCTATCCGCTGCAGGCCCCCGAACTCGCCGAAAGGATCGATGGCGCCATCGGTGAAGGCTCGCAGTTTCACCAGACCTACGGCTACTACGCGCAAGGCGTTGGTCCCGAAACCGCCATATTGCCGCGAGGCTGGATTGACCGCGTCCACAGGGTGCAGAGCGCCGCGACCAACCAGCGCGTGGGCTACTGCCTCGATTTGACCGACCTGTTTATGTCGAAGGCCGCAGCAGGGCGCGACAAGGACCGCGAGTTCTGCATGGCGATGCTTTCGCATCGCTACGTCAGGCCTGAAGTGGTGCTGGATCTCGTGTCGGCGATGCCGCTGGACGATGCCGCGCAGCGCCGTCTGAAGGCGGCCATCCGTCGGTGGGCAAAGGCCGTGGAGACGCTCGGCGACGACGTTCCTCGAGCGTGAAATCGAGGTGGCTTGGAGACCGTCCGAGAGGGCTCCGATCCGCCACGAATCGCTGTGACGGATTTGTGCCGCAACTTCGAAAAAACAGCCTCAAATAGGCCGGTTTGCGGCACAAAGCGTGCGGCGCCAGGGCCTCAATTTTCTCAACGGTGACAATGACTTGAGTCGACATTGCCGGGGTGGCAGGTTGGACTCTTAATCCGTTGGTCGAAGGTTCGAATCCTTCAGGGCCCACCATCTCAGAAGACGGGGCGCTTGCGCAAGCAGGCGCCCCGTTTCGTTTGGCGCGGCCAGGTGGGTGCTTCAGGCGCCGAAGGCACGGCCGGCGGCCTCGTGCAGCACCTCGCGCACCATCCGCAGGCCGCCGGTCGACGGCAGCCAGCTCGAGGGCTGGCGCAATTGCGCGTCGAGCAGGTCGACGGGTGCCGGCTCGAAGACGATGCCGCTGCCCTCGGCTGCCTGCACGAAGGCGCGCATGGCGCGCGGCATGTGCCGCTCGTGCGTCACGATGATCGCGCGGCGGATGCCCTGCTCCTTGAGCAGGGGCACGGTGTACGCCGCGTTCTCGCGCGTGTCGCGCGAGCGCTCCTCGGTCCACTTGATCGGCCGGCCGAAATCCTGCGTGGCGATGCGTGCGGCGACCTGAGCCTCGGGCACCGGGCTGGCGGCCACGTCGGCCCAGCCGATGCCGCCGCTGAATGCCACCGGCGCGCCGGTTTCGCGGCCCAGCCACAGGCCGTAGCGCAGCCGTTCGAGGGACTGACTCGACAGGTTGCTGACGCCGTACTCCGGCGCGAGCGACTTGGCGCCGCCGCCGAGCACCACGATCGCGATCGGCTGCTTGGCCTGCACTTCGGCCTTCAGTTCGGCGATGCGCTGCAGCGGCAACGCGGCGGGCGGGGCGAGCAAGGCCTGCGACAGCAGCCGCGCGGTGCCGCTGCAGGCCGACAGCCACAGCAGCACGGCGCCGGTCAGCGCCAGCAGCCAGCCCAGGCCACGGCGTGGCAGCACCAGTCGCGTGCCGACCAGCATCAGCAGGATGAAAGGCACGGGCGGCAGCAGCAGCGCGGCGACAACCGGCTTCCACGAGGAGATTCCAAACAGCACGAAGATGTCGTTCACGGGGCAGGCTGGAGGTGGCACGAGGCGATCGACGATTGTGAGCGACGCGTCGGGCACGGCATGATGCAGACTTCACGACGCAGGACCCTTCGCATGACCCCGCCCCGCTTCGCTTCGCAAGGACTCGTCGCCACCGCCGCCGGCGGGCTGGGGCGATGAGTCGCCTGGGCGCCTGGCCGCGCCGCCTGGCGATCGCGCTGGCCGTGCTGCTGGCGCTGTGGGCGCTGGCCTGGCTGGCCGTGCCGCCGCTGCTCAAGTCGCAGGCGCAGTCGCGGCTGAGCGAACTGCTCGGCCGCAGCGTCAGCATCGGTGCGGTGGACTTCCGCCCCTGGAGCCTGGAGCTCACGGTGAGCGAGGTCGCCATCGGCCCGGCGCCTGGCGGCACGCAAGCGCTGCTGAAGCTGGCTCGCGCGTACGTGGACGCCGACGCCGGCTCGCTGTGGCGTCGCGCTCCGGTGATCGCGGCGCTGGAGCTCGATGGCCTGGATGTGAAGCTCGCGCGCACCTCGCCCGGCCACTACGACATCGACGACCTGCTCGCGCGTTTCGCGCCGGACCCTGCCGCGGCCCCCGCGGCGCCCGGCAATCCGCCGCGCTTCGCGCTCTACAACCTCAAGTTGCGCGACGCGGCGTTCAGTTTCGATGACCGCCCCGTCGCTCGCGTGCACAAGCTCGATGCGGTGCAGGTGTCGCTGCCCTTCCTGTCCAACCTGCCGGCCCACCTGGAGGTGACGGCGCAGCCTCGCGTGGCCTTCCGGCTCGACGGCACGGCCTTCGACAGCGGCGCGCAGGCCACGCCCTTCGCCGCGCGGCGCAAGGGCGAACTGAAGCTGAGCTTCGCCGACCTCGACCTCGCCGGCTACGCCGCCTATCTGCCGGCCTCGCTGCCGTTGCGCCTGCAGAAGGGGGCGCTCAGTGCCGACCTGGCGCTGCGCTTCGAGCTGCCCGAGGGGGCCGAGCCGAGCGTGGCGATCAGCGGCAGCACGGGCCTGAAGAACCTCGCTGTGGCCGATGCCGCCGGGGCGCCGCTGCTCGGCTGGCGGCAGCTGCAGATCGGTTGGCGCGACGTGCAGCCCCTCGCGCGGCGAGTGGCACTGGGCAGCTTGAAGCTCGATGGCGCGGAGCTCCACGTCGCGCGCAATGCCGACGGCCGCCTCAATCTGCAGGCCCTCGGCGGCCCGGCTGCGCCGGTGCCGGCGCCCGCGGCGAGCGCGGCGGCATCGGCGCCACAGGCGCGGGCGGCCGGTGCCGCCTGGCAGGCCAGCCTCGATCAGCTAGAGATCGACGACGCGCGGCTGAGCTGGAACGATGCGAGCACACGGCCGGCCGCCGCGCTGCAGATCGAGGCCCTGCGCGTGCGTGCGAAGCAATGGCAAGAGGGTCTGGCCGCGCCTGCGCCGATGACCCTCTCGGCGACCCTGCGCAACCAGGCGCCCGGTGCCGCGCCGGCTGGGCAGTTCAGCATCGATGGAAACTTCAGCGATCGCGAGGCGAACGGCACGCTGGAGTTGAGCGAACTCGCGCTGGCCGAACTCGCCCCTTACGTGGCGCAGGCGCTGTTGCCTCGCCTGGAGGGCCGGGCCGCACTCAAAGGCCGCTTCGACTGGCGCGGCGATGCCGCCTCGCCGCGGCTGGTGCTGGGCATCGACAGCGCCAGCCTCGATGCCCTGCGCCTCGTCTCGGGCGGCGGCCGCGCTGCCCGCGACGAACTGGCGTTCAAGCAACTCACGCTGGCCGACGCGCGTCTCGATCTGGTCGCCCGGCAGATCGAACTCGGGCGCATGAAGCTGCTGCAGCCCACGGTGGCCGTGCAGCGTGATCGCGAGGGGCGCTGGAACCTCGCTTCGCTGACTCCTCCCGCGCCTGCCGCCGCAGCGGCGCCCAGGTCGCCCGCAACATCGGCGAGTGCTCCGGCGTGGCGCGTGCTGCTCAAGGACCTGCAGCTCGACGGCGGGCGCGTGCAGCTCAGCGATGCCTTTGCTGCCGGACGCGCGGCCGAGACGCCGCTGCGCGTGGACGCCAGCGCACTGCGCCTGCACGTTCAGGACGCCGCCTGGCCCGGGGGGCGTGGCACGCCGCCGGCGCGTGTCCAGTTCGCTGCGCGCGTGGCCGGGGTGGCGGTGCCGGGGCAAGCCCCGCCGGCCACAGGCAGCATCGAGTGGAGCGGCCGCGCCGCGCCCGAGCCGCTCGCGGCCAGCGGCAAGCTGCGCATCGACCGTTTCCCGGTGCACCTGTTCGAGCCCTACTTCGGCGACGCCCTGCGCCTGAGCCTGTTGCGCGCCGAGGCCGGCTGGCAGGGCGATTTCAACGCCCAGGCTGCGCCGGCCGGCTGGACGGTCAGCGCCAACGGCGACGCGCGGCTGAGCGATGTGCGTGTGCACACGCGCGTGGCGCCCGGCGCGGACAGCAGCGACGAACTGCTCAGCTGGCAGGCGTTCACGCTCAGCGGCGTGCGCTTCGCAATGGCGCCGGCGGCGGTGCCGCAGCTCGAGATCCGCGAGGCGGCGCTGAACGACTTCTTCGCGCGGCTCGTGGTCACCGAGCAGGGGCGCCTGAACCTGAGCAGCGTGGCGGCCGCCGACAGTGCCGCCAGCGCTGCAGCGGCGGCAGTGGCTGCCAGTGCTGCGGCGCCCGTCGTGGCGGCGGCTTCGGCCGCTTCCGCGCCGGCGGCGGCGCCGTCCGAGCTGCCCATCGCGCTGAGCGTGGGCGGCGTCAAGCTCGCCAACGGCCGCGTCGACTTCAGCGACCGCTTCATCCGCCCCAACTACAGCGCCAACCTGACCGAGCTCAACGGCCAGCTCGGCGCCTTCCGCTCCGGCACCCGCGAGATGGCCACGATCGAGTTGCGCGGCCGCGCCGCCGGCACCGCGCTGCTGGACATCCGCGGTTCGGTCAACCCGACCGCCGACCCGCTGGCGCTGGACATCCAGGCCAAGGCCACCGACCTCGAGCTCGCGCCGCTGTCGCCCTACGCGGGCAAGTACGCCGGCTACGCGATCGAGCGCGGCAAGCTGAGCATGGAAGTGGCCTACAAGATCTCGCCCGACGGCAAGCTCGAGGCGCGCAATCAGGTCATCCTCAACCAGCTCACCTTCGGCGACAAGGTCGACTCGCCCGATGCCACCAAGCTGCCGGTGCTGCTGGCCGTGGCGCTGCTGCGCGACCGCAATGGCGTGATCGACATCAACCTGCCGATCAGCGGCTCGATCAACGACCCGCAGTTCAGCGTGTTCGGCATCGTGCTCAAGGTGATCGGCAACCTGCTCGTGAAGGCGCTCACCGCGCCGTTTTCCCTGCTCGCGGGCGGCGGCAGCGAAGACCTCAGCCTGGTGGAGTTCAGGCCCGGCACGGCCTTCGTCACCGAGGGCGGGCGTGGCGCGCTCGACAAGGTGGCCAAGGCGCTGGCCGATCGCGAGTCGCTCAAGATGACGGTGACCGGTGCCGCCGACCCGGTCAGCGAGCGCGAGGCATTCCAGCGTGCCGCGCTGGAGGCGCGCCTGCTCGCCGAGCGGCGCCGCGAGTTGCTGCGCGGCGGAACGCCCGCCGCCGAGGCCGACGCGCTGGCCACGCTCGAGCCCGAGACGCGTGCGCGCGTGCTCAGGGAGGTCTACCGCGCCACCGAGCTGAAGAACAAGCCGCGCAACGCGCTGGGCTTCGCGCGCGATATCCCCGGCCCGGAGATGGAAGCGCTGCTCAAGTCGAACACCATCGTCACCACCGACGCGATGCGCGAGCTGGCGCTGCAGCGTGGCCTGGCGGTGCGCGACGCGCTGCTGGCCAAGGGTTTGCCTGGCGAACGACTGTTCCTCGCCGCGCCGAAGTTGCGCGCCTCCGGCGAGGAGGACGCCGCCTGGACACCACGCGTGCAGCTCACGCTGGGCACGAACTGAGCCGGCGGGCAGTGCTCCGCATTGGCACAGACTAGGACTTCCCCTCGTATGTAGCCGTCTATCACCAGGGGCATTGGGCCCGGTGCAACACTGCGTGCTCCAGACGGCAGACCACTGCCGCTGCAGATCACAGCAGGAGACAAACATGCGAGTCATTGCCATCGAGACCATGTTCGAGGGGGCCGGCTGCGAAGACGCGTCGGCCGGCGAAGTGCCTAAGCTCGACCTGCCGCTGGCGCGGCGCGAGTTCCTCAAGGGGTCCGGCGTGCTGATGGGCACGCTGGCCACCGGCAGCGTGCTCGCCGCATTGGCGCCGTCCACCGCCTGGGCCGTTGAACTCAAGACGCTGAGCAAGGCCGAAGGCGAGGCCGTCATGAAGATGGGCCGTGTGCTGTTCCCGCACAAGAAGCTGCCCGACGCGGTCTACGCATTGCTCGCCAAGGACATCGACGCCAAGGCCGCCGGCGACGCCGGCGCGGCCAAGATGATCAAAGACGGCATCGCGGCGCTGAACTCTGCGGCCGGCGGCATTTTCGCCAAGGCCAGCGAGAAGAAGCGCAAGGAGATCGTCAAGGGCATGGAAGGCCAGCCCTTCTTCGCCACGGTGCGCGGCCAGTGCATCACGTCCCTGTACGACAACGACATGGCGTTCAAGGTGCTCGGCTACCCGGGCTCGGCCTGGGAGAAGGGCGGCTACATCACGCGCGGCTTCCAGGACCTCAAGTGGCTGCCTGCGCCGCCACTGGAAGCCAGCCCGAAGCCCTACCTCGGCTGAACCCCACAAGACAAGCAGGAGACAAGACATGGCGAAGTTCGACTTCGGCGACGACTCGGTCGTCGTCATCATCGGTTCGGGTGCGGGCGGCGGAACGCTGGCCAACGAGTTGTGCCAGAAGGGCATCAAGGTGGTGGTGCTCGAGGCTGGCGCGGTGCAGTCGCCCCAGACCTTCATCAACGACGAATGGAAGTCGTTCGGCCAGCTCGCCTGGCTGGACCCGCGCACCACCTCGGGCACCTGGCGCGTCGCGAAAGACTTCTCCGGCCTGCCGGCCTGGATCTGCAAGACCGTGGGCGGCACCACCACCCACTGGGCCGGCGCCTCGCTGCGCCTGCAGGAGCACGAATTCCGCGTCAAGACGCACTATGGCGAGATCAAGGGCGCCAACCTGATGGACTGGCCGGTGACGCTGAAGGAGCTCGAGCCCTACTACGCCCGTGCCGAAGACAAGATGGGCGTGACGCGCACCAACGGCATCCCCGGCCTGCCGGGCAACAACAACTTCAAGGTGATGTACTCGGGTGCCAAGAAGCTGGGCTACCAGGACGTGCACACCGGCAACATGGCCATCAATAGCCAGCCGCGCGATGGCCGCGGACGCTGCATGCAGCTGGGCTTCTGCTTCCAGGGCTGCAAGAGCGGCGCGAAGTGGAGCACGCTGTACACCGAGCTGCCCAAGGCCGAATCCACCGGCAACCTCGACCTGCGCCCCGAGTCGCATGTCTCGAAGATCGAGCACGACGACAAGGGCAAGGTCACCGGCGTCGTCTACTTCGACAAGGCCGGCAAGGAGCAGCGCCAGAAGGCGCGCATCGTCTGCGTGGCCGGCAACTCGATCGAGACGCCGCGCCTGCTGCTGCTGTCGGCCTCGGCCATGTTCAAGGACGGCCTGGCCAATTCGTCGGGCCAGGTCGGGCGCAACTACATGCGCCACATGACCGGCTCGGTCTACGCCGCCTTCAAGCAGCCGGTGAACATGTACCGCGGCACCACCATGGCCGGCATCATCCGTGACGAGGCAGGGCACAACCCGAAGCGCGGATTCGCCGGCGGCTACGAGATGGAGACGCTGGCTCTGGGCGTCCCCTTCATGGCCGCCTTTCTCGACCCGGGCGCCTGGGGCGAAGACTTCGCCTGGTGGATGGACCACTACGCGAATACCGCCGGCATGTGGCTGGTCGGCGAGGACATGCCGCGCGAGGGCAACCGCATCACGCTGAACGGCAACGTGAAGGACAAGTGGGGCCTGGCCGCGCCGAACGTCCACTTCGACGACCACGACAACGACATCGCGATGCGCAACCACGCCTTCGCGCAGGGCGAGAAGGTCTACAAGGCGGCAGGGGCGATCCGCACCTTCCGCACGCCGCCGTACCCGTCGACCCACAATCTGGGCACCTGTCGCATGGGTGCCTCGGCCAAGGACAGCGTGTGCAACGCCTATGGGCAGACGCACGACATCGCCAACCTGTTCATCTCCGACGGCAGCCAGTTCACCACCGGCGGCGCCGAAAACCCGACGCTGACCATCGTGACTCTGGCGATCCGCCAGGCCGAGTACATCGCCAAGCAGATGACGGCGCGCAGCATCTGAGCCTGCCGCCTCACAGGGAGACCCATCATGTGCGAATACTTCGTCAAGGCCGATCCGATCCAGTACGAGCAGCGCTCGCGCACGATCCGCATCCACGGCGTGCTCACCAGCATCCGGCTGGAGAACATGGTGTGGGACATCCTGGCCGAGATGGCAGAAGCCGAGGGCTGCACGACCAACGCGCTGATCGTGCAGTTCCACGACGAGATCCTCGCCCACCGCGGCGAGGTGCCCAACTTCGCGTCTTTCCTGCGTGTCACCGGCATGCGCTTCCTGCGCCGCAAGTTGATGGCGCTGGAGTCCGCCCTCCCAAACGAGGGCGGGGCCGCCGCCTCGCCGTTGCGGCCCAAGGTCGTCGCGCTGGGCTCGCGCTCCTGACTGTCTATCCCGCCCCTGCTTCCGGAGTTCGCATGGCCAAGGTGATCCACACCATGATCCGCGTGCTGGATCTCGAGAAGTCGATGAAGTTCTACGCCGACGTTCTCGACCTGCACGAGTCCCACCGCCTCGACTTTCCCGACTTTGCGCTCGTCTACCTGCGCAATGCGCAGAACGACGTCGAGATCGAGCTGACGCTCAACAAGGGCCGCACCGAGGCCTACACCCACGGCACCGGCTACGGCCATGTCGGCGTGGTCGTGCCCGACGTGGCTGCGGCGCATGCCGCGCTCGTGGCCAAGGGCTACGAGCCCGCACCGGTGAAGGAGTTCAAGCGGGGCGACGAGTTGCTCGCGCGCTTCTGCTTTATCCAGGATCCCGATGGGTACAAGATCGAGCTGCTGGAACGGCACGGCCATTACCAGTAAATTCGAAGTGCGATGGCCGGACGAGGCGACGGCCACGCAAGCAGTCCCAAAACACGCCCACAGGAGACACCCTTTGAAGAAGACGTCCAGTTCGTTCGTACTGGCAGGCATCGCCTGCGCCGCCATGCTGAGCCTGCCGGGGCACGCGCAGCAGAACATCGAGAAGCTCAAGCAGATGAAGGTCGCGACCACCGACCTGAACATCCCCGTCGTGCCGCAGGAAGGCAAGAACGCGGCGGCGATCCGAGAGAACCTCAAGCGCGTCAAGCTGCCGCCGGGGTTCAAGGTCGAGCTGTTCGCTGTCGTGCCGGACGCCCGCCACATGGCCGTCGCCCCGTCGACCAACATGCTGTTCGTCGGCACCCGCAAGACCACCGTGTGGGCCGTCACCGATCGCAACAGCGACGGCGTGGCCGACGAGGTGAAGTCCTTCGCGCCCAGCCTGAAGTTCACCAACCCGAACGGCGTTTGCTGGACGAAAGACGGCTTCCTGATCGTCGCCGAGCACAACCGCGTGCTGAACTTCCCGGCCGCCGAGTTCTTCTACGAAGGCCCGGATGTGGCGGTGATCGAGGTCGTGCCGCAGGGCAAGCTGGTGCCGCCCGAGGAGGAGTCGTACAACCACGGCGCGCGCACCTGCCGCGTCGGCGACGACGGCAAGCTCTACGTCACCCTGGGCCAGCCGTACAACGTGCAGCCGCGCGACAAGGTGGCGATGTACGAGCAGCTGGGCATCGGCGGCATGGTCCGCCTGAACGCCTTCGACGGCAGCGGGCGCGAGGTGGTGGCACGCGGCGTGCGCAACTCCGTGGGCATGGACATCAACCCGAAGGACAAGACCGTCTGGTTCACCGACAACCAAACCGACGGCATGGGCGACGACACGCCGCCCGGCGAGCTCAACCGCGTCACCAAGTCGGGCGGTGAGCATTTCGGCTACCCGTTCATCCACGGCAACAGCACCGCCATCGCCGGCACGGCCGCCGCGCCGGACCTCAAGGACATGAAGGCACCGGCTGCCTGGACGAAGCCGCAGGTCGAGTTCCCCGCGCACCAGGCGCAGCTCGGCATGACCTTCTACAACGGCAAGATGTTCCCGGCGCAGTACCAGGGCGGCATCTTCGTGGCCTCGCACGGCTCGTGGAACCGCACCAAGGCCAGCGGCGGGCTGGTGAACTTCGTCTCGCTGAAGGCCGACGGCTCGGCAGACAAGAGCACCGTCTTCGCCGAAGGCTGGCTCGACAGCGAGACCGGCATCTACCGCGGTCGCCCGGTCGACGTGGCGGTGATGAAGGACGGCTCGCTGCTCGTGTCGGACGACTACGCTGGCGCGATCTACCGGATCACCTACAGCGCACCGTGAGGATGAAGCAGGTACTACCCCTGCTGCTGGCCGCCGCGCTCCCGGGCGCGGCGGTGGCCGGCGATGCCGCGGCGGGCCGCGTGAAGGCGCAGGCCTGCTCGGTCTGCCACGGGCCGGTGGGTGTCGCGGTCGCTCCCGAGACGCCCAATCTCGCGGGCGAGCCCGAGGGCTACATCGTCCGGCAGCTGCGGGCCTTCCGCACTGGCAAGCGCCAGCACGAGGTGATGAACGTCATCGCCAAGCCGCTCAGCGACGAGGACATCGACAACGTCGCTGCGTGGTTCGCGTCGATCAGGATCACGGCCACCGCGCCTTGATCCCCGGCAGGTGCGCGCCGGGACGGCGCGCACCTCCAGAAAATCTCTAACTGCAAACCCCGTCGCGGCGAGCCGGGCGTTCGCGTAGCCTCGCTGCGCGCTCCGGGCCCCGGTGTGCCGTGCCTCTTTGCCACCCACAGAACATGAACAAGACGTTGCCGCTGTCCACCCTGGCCCTCGCTCTGGCCGCCGCCTTCCCCGCCCATGCCCAGGTCGAGCTCGACCCCGTCGTCATCACCGCCGAGCGCACCCGCCAGACCACCTTCGACGCGCCTGCGGCCATCAGCGCCGTCACGCGCGACGTGATCGACAACGGAGGCTTCCAGGTCAACCTGTCCGAGGCGCTGAACCGCGTGCCCGGCATCAGCGTGCTCAACCGGCAGAACTATGCGCAGGACCTGCAACTGTCCATCCGCGGCTTCGGCTCGCGCTCGACCTTCGGCATCCGCGGCGTGCGCCTGATCGTCGACGGCATCCCCGCCACCATGCCCGACGGCCAGGGCCAGGCCTCGACCATCGCGCTCGGCTCGGCACAGCGCATCGAGGTGCTGCGCGGCCCGCTGGCGCAGCTGTACGGCAACGCCGCCGGCGGCGTGGTGCAGGTGTTCACCGGCACCGACGCGACCGTGCCCACCGTCAGCACCAGCGTCGGCATGGGCCCCTACGGGCAGACCAAGTTCGGCGTCAAGTTCGGCCAGAACAGCGAGCGCGACAGCGTGGTGCTGGATGCGGCGCGCTACGCCACCAACGGCTACCGCGAGCACAGCGACGCGCTGCGCACGCAGATCAACGCCAAGTGGGACCACGTGATCGACCGCGATTCGACGATCAGCCTGGTGGCCAACTCCTTCGACCAGCCGCTCTCGCTCGACCCGGGCGGCCTCACGCGTGCGCAGTGGGAGGCCAACCCCGAACAGGCGGTGGCGGTGGTCAAGTCGCAGGACGCGCGAAAGGTGGTCAGCCAGAGCCAGCTCGGCACCGTCTACGAGCGCCGCCTGAGCGAGGCCACGACGCTGAGCACGCGGCTGTACGTCGGCTACCGCGACCTCGACAACGCGCTGTCGGTGCCGCCCACCGCACCGGCACAGACCTCGAACACGGGCAGCGGCGGCATCGTCTCCTTCGCACGCAGCTACATGGGCGGCGGCGTGCAGCTGTCGCACGCGATCCGGCTCGACGAAGGGCGCGCGCTGCGCCTGACCGGCGGTGTCGAGTACGACCGCATGAAGGAAAACCGCCAGGGCTACCTCAACACCGGCGGCGTGCAGGGCGCGCTCAAGCGCGACGAGCGCAACTCCGTCGACAGCCGCGACGCCTTTGCGCAGGCTGCCTGGGACCTCACGCCCGGCTTCACGGCGACTGGCGGCGTGCGTGCCAGCCGCGTGGAGTTCCAGACCCGCGACCTGTTCATCAACCCGGGCACGCCCGACAACGGCGACGACAGCGGCAGCATCAGCTACAGCGCCACCAACCCGGTGCTCGGGCTGAGCTGGCGGGCCGCCGAATCGCTGAACCTGTATGCCAACGCCGGCCAGGGCTTCGAGACGCCGACTTTCACCGAGCTGTCCTACCGGCCGGCACCGGCCTCGGGCTTGAACTTCGACCTGAAGGCATCGAAAAGCCGCCATGCCGAAGTCGGCATGAAGTGGAAGATCGCCACCGGCCACCGCCTGGACCTGGCGGTCTTCGACATCACCACGCGCAACGAAATCGTCGTCGACACCAACGCCGGTGGCCGCACGACCTTCAAGAACGCCGGCCGCACCACGCGCCGCGGCGCCGAGTTCCAGTACCTCGGCCAGATGACCGACAGCCTGCGCGCGACGCTCAGCCTGTCGGCGCTGCGCGCGAGATTTGCCGACGACTTCGTCAGCGGCAGCGGCGCCACCGCGGTCAACGTGCCGGCGGGCAACCGCCTGCCCGGCACGCCCGAGCGCAGTGCCTTCGCCGAACTCGCCTGGACGCCCCAGGGCGCCTGGGGCGGTTTCAACAGCGGCATCGAACTGGTGCACACCGGCAAGCTGTACGTCAACGACGCCAACATCGATTCGGCCCCGGCCGCGACGGTGATGAACCTGCGCTTGGGCTTTGCGCAGAAGGCCGGCGGCTGGACCTTCAGCCAGCTGCTGCGGCTGGAAAACGCCACCGACAAGAGCTACGCCGGCTCGGTGATCGTCAACGACGCCAACAGCCGCTTCTTCGAGCCGGCGCTGCCGCGCAACTGGATGCTCGCGCTGACGGCGAAGCATGAATTCAGGTGAGACGATCTTCGCTGGCGCGGCCGAGCCCGCGCCGCGTGGTCTCGAAGGGTGATGGCCCGCGCGGATAGACTGCGCGGGTGCTGATCCGCTCATCCACCGCTGTCCGCCGCGTCGCGCTGCCCCTGCTGGCGGCGATGCTGCTGATGCTCCAGGCCCTCGGCCTGGTGCATGCGGTGATGCACGGCATGGGGCATCCCCCTCATGCAGCGGCCGCCGCGGCCCACGATGCGGCCGGCGAACTGTTCGGCGATCACGACGACGAGGCGAGCTGCCGCCTGTACGACCAGCTGGCCCATGCCGACGCCGCCTGCGGCGTGCCGGTGCTGGCCCTGTGCGACACGGTGCAGGTCTGCATCGACGTCGTCCTGCCCAGCGGGCGGCATGCGCCGCAGGCCGCGGGCTTCCTCGCCCGCGGGCCTCCTTTCACGGCTTGAAGACCCGGCCGCCTTCCGGCGGTCTTCGTGTGCGCCGGCCCGCATCACGCGGGCTGGCGTGCGGTGCGCTGCCATGCACCGTGCGGCTCTTCTCCGTGATGGAACCCCTCTCATGTCGCAATACCTCTCGCGCCATCGGCGCAACCTGCTCGCCTGCGCGATCGCTTCACTGGGCCTGCCTGCGGCGGCCCAGATCACCCAACTGGACGCGGTCGTCGTCACCGGCAACCCACTGCGCTCCGACGACCTGGCGGCACCGGTCTCCGTGCTGTCGGGCGATGCCCTCGTGCTCAAGCGCGGCACCTCGCTCGGCGACACGCTGGCCGGCCAGCCCGGCGTCTCGTCGACCTACTTCGGCCCGAACGCCAACCGGCCGGTGATCCGCGGCCTGGACGGCGACCGCGTGCGCATCCTCGGCAACGCCGGCGCGTCTTTCGACGCGTCGAGCCTGAGCTTCGACCACGCCGTGCCGATCGACCCGCTGGCGATCGAGCGCATCGAGGTGCTGCGCGGCCCGGCCGCGCTGCTGTACGGCGGCAGCGCTGTCGGCGGCGTGGTCAATGCGCTGGACAACCGCATCCCGAAGGCGCCGCTGAACGGCCCGACGGGCGCTGCCGAGCTGCGCCTGGGCGGTGCCGAGCGCGAACGTTCCGCCGCGGCACTGCTGGAGACCGGCGACGGCCGCTGGGCGCTGCACGCCGACGCCTTCGGCCGCCAGACCGCGGACCTGCGCGTGCCCCGCTTCACCCCGGTGGAAGACGGAGCGGCACTGCCCGAATCGAGCCGCGTGCGCAACTCGGCCTCGCGCGCCAGCGGTGGCGCGTTCGGCGCGTCCTTCACGACGCCCACGAGCTACCTCGGTGCCGCGGTCGACAGCTACGACAGCCGCTACGGCATCGTCGCCGAACCCGACGTGATCATCCGCATGCAGCGCGAGCACCTGGCGCTGGCCGGGGAATGGCGCGAACTCGGCGGACCCCTGCGCACTGTGCGCGCGCAACTCGGCCGCACGGTTTACGAGCACCGCGAGGTCGAGGGCACGGGCGAGGTCGGTACGACCTTCTCCACGCGCGGCACCGAGGCGCGCATCGAGGCGGAGCACGCGGCCATCGGCGGCGTGCGCGGCGTGCTGGGCGCGCAGTTCGAGCGCAGCGATTTCGCCGCGCTCGGCGCCGAGGCCTTCGTGCCGGGCACCACCACGCGCAAGCAAGGCATCTTCCTGCTCGAGGAGACGGCCTGGCCGCTGGGCACCTTGAGCGGCGGCGTGCGCCTGGAGCATGCCCGTGTCGACTCGGCCGGCGACGCCGACCCCGCCGCGCCGCAGTTCGGCGCGCCGGCGCAGCGCAGCTTCTCGCTGCGCAGCGTATCGCTGGGCAACGTGTGGAGGTTCGCGCCCGCGTGGAGCCTCGCGACCACGCTGTCCAGCACCGAACGTGCGCCGACCTCGTTCGAGCTCTATGCCAACGGCGTGCATGCGGCCACCGGTGCCTTCGAGCGCGGCGACGCGAGCCTCGGTGCCGAGCGGGGGCGCAACCTCGACGCGGCGCTGCAATGGGCCGCAGGCCACAGCTCGATGCGCGTGGGCGTGTTCGAGGCGCGCTTCTCGCGCTTCATCAACCTCTCGGCCACCGGCGCCACGGTCGACGTGGTGGCCGAGGACGGCTCGGTGGAAGCCGTGCCGGAATACCTGTTCCGGCCGGTGCGTGCCCGGCTGCGCGGTATCGAGGCGCAGGCGAAGCATCGCCTCGACGCCGGGGCCTGGTCGTTCGACCTGTCGGGGCAGCTCGATCTCGTGAGTGCCGACGATCTGAGCGCCGGCGAGCCGCTGCCGCGCATCGCGCCGGCCCGGGTGCGGATCGGCCTCGACGCGGTGACCGGGCCGTGGACCGCCAGCGTGGAACTCGACCACGCAGCGCGGCAGGGCCGCGTGGCGGCCACCGACGTGGCCACGCCGGGCCACAGCCTGCTCAACCTGGCGCTGTCGCGGCGTTTCGCGCTGGGCGGCAGCGATGCGCTGGCCTTCGTGAAGCTGGCCAACGCGACCGACGCGCTGGCCTACAACGCGTCGACCGTGCCGACCGTGCGCGACCTCTCGCCGCTGCCCGGGCGCTCGTTGAAGCTCGGTCTGCGCGTGAGCTTCTGATCCTGGCGGCGATGCTGCGCGAGCGTCAGGGGGCCAGGCGCTCGCGCACCCACCGGCCGGCGTCGTGGCGGTAACGCAGGCGGTCGTGCAGGCGCGACTTGCGGCCCTGCCAGAACTCCCAGCGGTCCGGAACCAGCCGGTAACCGCCCCAGTGCGGCGGGCGCGGTGGGTTGAGCAGGAACTGCGCGCCGTAGCGCGCCGCATTGGCCACCAGCACGGTGCGCGACTCGATCACCTGGCTCTGGGGCGAGGCCCAGGCGCCGATGCGTGAGTCCAGCGGCCGCGACTTGAAATAGGCATCGGACTCGGCCGCGTCGACCTTCTCGACGCGGCCTTCGATGCGCACCACGCGCTCGAGCTCGACCCAGTGGAACTGCAGCGCGGCGAAGGGGTGGCCGGCGAGCTCGCGGCCCTTGCGGCTGTCGTAGTTGGTGAACCAGACGATGCCGCGTGCGTCGTAGCCCTTGATGAGCACCACGCGCGTCGACGGACGGCCGTCGGCGCCGACGGTGGCCACGGTCATCGCATTCGGCTCGGGCAGTTCGGCGCTCAGCGCCTGCTGCATCCACAGCTCGAACTGCTGCAGCGGGTCGGCATGGCTGGCGGACTCGTCGAGTTCGCCGCGTTCGTAGCTCTTGCGCAGGTCGGCAATGACGCGGGATGGGTCGCTCATGATGCATCGAGTATAGAGATGAGGCCCGGCCGATCAGGGTCTACCCGCCTGACAGACATTGCTAGGCAAATCTGCTTACGGGGAAGGCCTTAGGTATACGTCCCACTACCTGATTCGGGGTGCGGATCCCATTCTGTTTCCAGGGCACGAGGTTTGCTCGTGCGATCGACAACAAACAAGAACAGGGGCGGCGCATGACTGCGCAACCGGCGGTGATCGTGTTGGCGGCGGGGCAGGGAAGCCGGTTTCTGGGCGCCGACCACAAGCTCGCCCAGCGCCTGGGCAGCGCAACCGTGCTGGCCACCACGCTGCGCCACGCCGTGGCCACGCAACTGCCCGTGATCGCGGTGACCACCGAAGCCCTTGCGGATGTCGCGCGCCGGAGCGTGGCCGCGCGCGACGTGATCGTGCTTCCCGAAGTCGGCACGCCGGGCCACCAAGGCCTGGGCATGGGCTATTCGATCGCCGCAGGGGTGAGCGCCTGCCCGGACGCCAGCGGCTGGCTCATGCTGCCCGGCGACATGCCGATGGTGCGCACCGCGACGCTGCTCGAGGTGGCGCGCGAACTGGCGCGCCATGCGGTGGTGTTCGCGCAGCACAAGGGCATGCGCGGCCACCCGGTGGGCTTCTCCGCCGAGCTCTACTCCGAGCTGAGCAGCCTGCGTGGCGACGAGGGCGCTCGCCGCCTGGTGGCGCGCTATCCCGCGGTGGGCATCGAAGTCGACGATCCGGGCGTGCTGATCGACGTCGACACCGAGGCCGATCTGGACGCTGTGCGTCAGGCCCAGCAGCGCGGCGATCAAGCCCCGCAGCGGCTCTGAAGCCGCGTCGGCTCAGGCGAGAGCCAGCGCGAGTTTCTCGATCCGCTCGATCTCGCGGTCGCGGATGCCGCAGCGGCGCAGCGAAGCGGCGGTCTCCAGCAGGTAATCCAGCGTGCTGCCATAACGCCCCGAGGCATGGCGCAGGATGTCGAGCAACTGCTCGTCGCTCAGCTCGCCGGTGTGCGCCGGGCTCGCACGGTCCAGCGTGAAAGCCAGCGCGCGCACCGTGCCCTGCGGGGAGCGGCAAGGCACCCAGCGGGGGTCGTACACGCCGGTGGGCATCTCGCGCTGCCACAGGCGCTGGAGTTCATCGGGCGCGCGGCGGCGGTCGATGCGGTAGACCATGCCGCGGCAAGACCCGCCGGACACCAGTGCGAACACCAGGCCGGGGCGCTGCGGCGTGCCACGGTTGATGCGCGAGCGCATGCGCAGAGCGCGGTGCCAGCCGTGCACGACTGCGCCGCGCTGCTCCTCGGCGTCGAATTCGGGGCGCCAGATCAGCGAGGCGTAGCCGAACACCCACAGGTCCTCTTCGCTGCCCCAGGCCTGCAGCGTTTCGTCGAGCATCGCGCGGGGGTCGCGCAGCACCAGGGGATCGCCTTCGGCTGTCATCCCGACACTCTAGAATGAATCGATAGACATTGAAGGGAAAAGCATGAGTGATGCCAATGATGACGTGCAGAACTACGCGCTGGCCGTGCTGGCGGGCGTGGTGGCCCTGGTCGTGGCCGGAGTGATCGCACTGGCGGTCTCCACCAGCCGCAATGCCGTGCAGGTGAAGCCGGCTGCGGCCGCTGTAGCCCAGGAGGCCCAGCCGCGCGTCTATTTCGAGGTCGATTCCGATGCCTTGCCGGCCGACGCCGTCGAGGTGCTGAACCGCGTCGCGGATGCCGCGCGAGGCAAGCCTGGCACGACCGTGCTGATCTCCGGGTTCCACGACGCCACCGGCAATCCGGAGCACAACGCCGACCTGGCCAAGCGCCGGGCGCAGGCAGTGCGCCACGCGCTCGAGGCCAACGGCGTGTCGCCCAGCCAACTGGTGCTCGACAAGCCGCAGGAAACAACGGGCGGCGCCGACGCTCGCGAGGCCCGCCGCGTCGAGATGCGGCTGCAGTAGGGCAACCGCCGCTTGTTTTGACGATGTAACCTGGTTACCGGATAATCAGGGCTAGAGTTACAGCCCCGGTGACGCCATGAAGCCAGTCCTCGTCGAAGTCACGCAACGCATCCGCGAGCGCAGTGCCGCCACCCGGGCGGCGTATCTGGCTCGTGTTCAAGCTGCCATCGACCGCCCGCGCGGCTCCGACCGCATGGGCTGCGCCAACGTGGCGCATGCCTTTGCGGCGCTGCCGGCGAACGACAAGCTGCGCGTGGTGGCCGAGCGCGCGCCGCACATCGGTGTGGTGACCGCCTACAACGACATGCTGTCGGCGCACCAGCCGTACGAGGGCTTCCCGGCGCTGATCCGCGACGAGGCGCGCCGGCAGGGCGCCACCGTGCAGGTGGCCGGCGGCGTGCCGGCGATGTGCGACGGCGTCACGCAGGGGCTGCCGGGCATGGAGCTGAGCCTGTTCTCGCGCGACACCATCGCCATGAGCACGGCCATCGCGCTGACGCACGACGTGTTCGATGCCGCACTGCTGCTGGGCGTGTGCGACAAGATCGTCCCCGGCCTGCTGATCGGCGCACTGCATTTCGGGCACCTGCCCTGCGTGTTCGTGCCGGCCGGGCCTATGAGCACCGGCCTGTCGAACAACGAGAAGTCCAAGGTGCGCGAGCAGTTCGCGCAGGGCCTGGTGGGGCGCGACAAGCTGCTCGAGGCCGAGTCGGCCGCGTACCACGGCCCGGGCACCTGCACCTTCTACGGCACCGCCAACAGCAACCAGATGCTGCTCGAGGCCATGGGCCTGCACGTGCCGGGAGCCGCCTTCGTGCACCCGCACGCGCAGATGCGCGAGGCGCTGACGCGCGAGGCCGTGCGCACCGTGCTGGGCATCACCAAGGCGAAACGCTTCACGCCCATCGGCCGGCTGGTCGACGAGCGTGTGATCGTCAACGCGATGGTCGCGCTGCTGGCGACCGGTGGCTCCACCAACCACCTGATCCACTGGGTGGCGGTGGCGCGCGCGGCCGGCATCCAGATCGACTGGACCGACTTCTCCGACCTCTCGCACGCCACGCCGCTGCTGGCGCGCGTGTACCCGAACGGCAGCGCCGACGTGAACCAGTTCCAGTCGGCCGGCGGCCCCGGATTCGTGATCCGCGAGCTGCTCGAAGGCGGCTTCATGCACGCCGATGTGGCCGCGGTGGTCGAGGGCGGCCTGCACGAGTTCGGCAAGGCGCCGCACCAGGACGGCGCGGCGTTGCGCTGGAACGATCTGCCCAGGGCCAGTGGCGACGAGTCCATTGTGCGGCCGGCTTCCAAGCCCTTCAGCCCCGAAGGCGGCCTCAAGCTGCTCACCGGCAACCTGGGCCGCTCGGTGATCAAGATCTCGGCCGTGCCGGACGACCGCCACGTGGTCGAGGCGCCGGCACGCGTGTTCGCCTCGCAGGAAGAATTGCTGGCGGCTTTCAAGGCCGGCGAGCTCGAGCGCGACCTCATCGCCGTGGTTCGTTTCCAGGGCCCGCGTGCCAACGGCATGCCCGAGCTGCACAAGCTCACGCCGCCGCTGGCGGTGCTGCAGGGCAAGGGCTTCAAGGTGGCGCTGGTCACCGACGGCCGCATGAGCGGCGCCTCGGGCAAGGTGCCGGCGGCCATCCACGTGAGCCCCGAGGCGCTGGCCGACGGCCCGCTGGGCAAGGTGCGCGACGGCGATGTGATCCGCCTCGACGCCGTGGCGGGCACTCTCGATGCATTGGTCGATGCAGCGGAGTGGGCGGCACGCCCGCTGGCCCGCATCACCGACGCGGCGTCGGACACCAACGCGCACGGCCTCGGGCGCGAACTCTTCGGCGGCATGCGCCGCAACGTGCTCAGCGCCGAAGAGGGCGCCTGCACCTGGCTTTGAATCTCAAGGAACCCGTCATGAACACGCTGGAACTCGCCGACCACGGCCCGGTGATCCCGGTGATCGTCATCCAGAAGCTCGAAGACGCGGTGCCGATGGCGCAGGCGCTGGTCGACGGCGGCGTCAAGGTGCTGGAGATCACGCTGCGCACGCCGGTGGCGCTGAAGTGCATGGAGGCCATCGCGCGCTCGGTGAAGGGCGCCATCGTCGGCGCCGGCACCATCCGGACCGTCGAAGACGCCCAGGCGGCGCGCGACGCCGGTTGCCAGTTCGGCGTGAGCCCGGGCTACACCAGCGAGATCGGACACTACTGCCGCAACATCGGCCTGCCGCTGCTGCCGGGCGTGGCCACGGCCAGCGAGGTGATGCGCGCCAACGGCGACGGCTACGGCTTCCTGAAGTTCTTCCCGGCCTCGGCGGCCGGCGGCATCCCGCTGCTGAAGGCGCTGCATGGCCCGTTCGCCGACGTGGCCTTCTGCCCGACGGGCGGCATCAGCGTCGAGACGGCCCCGCAGTACCTCGCGCTGCCCAACGTGAAGGTCTGTGGCGGCTCGTGGCTGACGCCCGCCGACGCCGTGGCGGCGAAGGACTGGGAGCGCATCACGCGCCTCGCTCGGGAAGCCGGGAAGCTGCGCTGAAGCGGGGCGGGCGGCTCAGCGCCGCGCGTCGAAGACCAGGCAGGTCGTGCTGGCGTGGGCGTAGAGCTTGCCGTCAGGCCCGACGAGCCGGCCCTCGGCCGTCGCCACCTGGTTGCCGCCGTGCACTACGCGCCCCTCGGCGCGCACCAGAGGCACCTTGTCGGTGAGTGCACGCACGATGTTGATCTTCAGCTCCAGCGTGGTGTAGCCCTTGCCTGCGGGCAGCGACGAGTGCACCGCGCAGCCCACGGCGGAGTCGAGCAGCGTGGCGAACCAGCCGCCGTGCACCGTGCCCAGCGGGTTGTAGTGCTGGAAGCCGGGCTTGCCCTGGAACACCGCGAAGCCGGGCTCGATGTGCACCGGCAGGAAGTCCAGCGTCGTGCCGATCGGTGGAGAGGGCAGGCGGCCGTCGAACATCGCCTCGAAGACCTGCATGCCGCTCAAACCTGCGACCTGGTCCGGCCGGGCCACGCCCACCTCGCCACGCCGGGCGCGGACCGCCGCCTCGTCCTCGCGCCAGCGCGCCAATGTGGCTTCGCCGTCGATCGTCTTGCTCATCCTTCGCCTTTCACTTGCAGATGCAATAATTGCAGCTACAATAATCGCCATGCTCGATGCTGTCAAGCCGCAAGGCTGCACGAACCTGAAGCTGCGCCAGCTCAGCCGTGCGGTGACGCGTCACTACGACGCCTACGTGGCGCCCACCGGGCTGAAGAACTCGCAGTACTCGCTGCTCTCGCACGTGGTGCTGCTCGGCCCGCTGCGGCCCAGCGATCTGGCCGCGCGCATGAAGATCGATGCCTCCACGCTCACCCGCAACCTGCAGCCGCTGGTCGCTGCCGGCTGGGTGGAGCAGGGGCCGGGTGACGATGCGCGCAGCCGCTCGGTGGTCGCCACCGAAGCCGGCCGCGCCAAGCGCACCGAGGCACAGCGTGCATGGAAGCAGGCGCAGCTCGCCCTCAACGCCCGCCTGGGCAACGAGCGCGTGCTCGCGCTGCACGCGCTGATCGACGATTGCCTCGAAGCCCTCGACGTCTCGGAGTCCGACGATGAATGATCCCCTGCGCCGCGCCTTGCCGCCGGTGGCCCTGGTGCTGCTGGCCGCCGCCGGCACCTTCGCGCTGACCATGGGGGCGCGCCAGTCGATGGGCCTGTTCCTCGGCAACCTGAACACCGCTACCGGCCTGGGCCTGGCCAGCATCAGCCTGGCCTTCGCGTTCGGGCAGCTCTGGTGGGGCCTGACCCAGCCCTTCGCCGGCATGGTGGCCGACCGCATCGGTGCCGGCCGCGTGCTGATCGCGGGCGTGTTGCTGGTGGCGCTGGGCACCTTCCTGATCCCCTTTATGACGACGACGCTCGGCCTCGTGATCGCCATCGGCGTGCTCGCCGCCGGCGGCGCCGGCATGGCCGGTCCTTCGGTGCTGATGGCCGCGACGACGCGCCTGATCCCGCCCGAGAAGCGCGGCATGGCCACCGGCATCGTCAATGCGGGCGGGTCGTTCGGGCAGTTCCTGTTCGCGCCGATCGCCGGTGCGATCTCGACGGCGGCCGGCTGGGCCGTGGCACTGCAGAGCCTGGCCGTGATGACACTGCTGGCCCTGCCGGCGGCCTGGGTGCTGCGCGGCAATTCGATGCAGGCGGCGTCCGCCACCGGCGCCACGCCCGCGAAGAAGGTGGGCACCCGCGAGGCCGTGTCGCGCGCGCTGGCCGACCGCAGCTACAGGCTGCTGTGCGCAGGCTTCTTCGTCTGCGGCTTCCACGTCGCCTTCATCGCCACGCACCTGCCTGGTGTCGTGGCAGCCTGCCAACTTCCGCCGGCGGTGGGCGCGTGGTCGATCGGCGTGATCGGCCTGTTCAACATCATCGGCAGTTTTGCGATGGGATGGGCGGTCGGCCGCTGGCGCATGAAATCTCTGCTGTCGATGGTCTATGCGGCGCGCGCCGTGGCGGTGCTGGTGTTCGTCTTTTCGCCGAAAACGGAAGCCGTGATGCTGGTGTTTGCCGCGGTGATCGGCCTGACCTACCTGTCCACCGTTCCGCCGACCGCGGGGCTGGTCGCCAAGTTCTTCGGCCCGCAGCACATGGCCACGCTGTTCGGCATCGTGATGGTGTCGCACCAGGTGGGCGGCTTCCTCGGCGCCTGGCTGGGCGGCAAGGCCTTCGACTGGACCGGCAGCTACGACTGGATGTGGTACGCCGACATCGTGCTTGCCGTCGGCGCCGCGCTGGTGCACCTGCCGATCCGCGAGAACGAATTGCCGCCGCGAGTGGCGGCCGCGGCTTGATAGGGAACTGCGCTCGAGGATCGAACAAGGAGCTTGCCCGCAGCATCTGCTTGCGGCCCGTTGCGGTCTTTCGACGTCTGCTGTGCGGGTTGCGGTGGGCGCGGCAAAGGCACGCCCGGGCAGGCTACGGCGCTTCGCCTCGGCGGTCGGCGCGTTGCGCCGACTCCCCTGCGATGCTCGGTCTCATGGCCCCGTCGCCGAACTCACTCCGCGACCTGCGGTCGCTGCGTTCGAACAGCGTCGACGAGTCAGAAGACGATGCGCGCTGCGCGCGCGGCCACGAGCCCTGCGCTTCTCGGCACCTCAGAGGCGCGCCTACGCCTGCCCGGGCGCGCCTTTGCTGAACCAGCGGTGGCATGCGAGACGAGACGAACCAGGGGTGGACTTCGCGGCAGGTGCTGCCCGCGGGGGGCGATTTCTGTGGCGACGAGAAGCGCAGCGCCAGGGTCGGCGCGCGTGAGCGCGCTTCGTGAACTGACTTGCCGCGGCTGTTCGAACGCAGCGACCGCAGGTCGCGCAGTGAGTTCTGCGGCACGACCCTGGCGCGAGCATCGCAGTGGAGTCGGCGCACAGCGCCGACCGCCACAGCATGAGCCCCCCGCGGGCAGCGCCTGCCGCGATGCGCGAACCCGGCACGAAAGCGGCCACAAGCGAAAGACAGCAAAGGGCCAAGTGCGGCCACCGCGGTCAAGCCTGCGGCTCGATCATTGAACGCCAGTCCGGATCAGATGCCGGCCAGCGAAGCGAGCGAAGCCGTGTCCAGCGAGCCGGCATGCATGCCGTGCTGGCCGGTCTGAGCGTTGCGATAGACGATCAGCGGCACGCTGTCCGCGTCGAGCTGACGGAACAGATCGGTGTTGGCCTTCACCTTGGCCACCACCTCGTCGGGCAGTGACGAGGCCACGCTGATGCCGCCGCCGCGCTGCAGCACGCTGGCCTCGTTCTCGGTCATCGCCTTGGCCGGGTCGGCCGCCGCCAGGATGGTGGCGCCCTGCGGCAGCGACGAGGGGCGCAGCAGCCCGATCGGCATCCAGACCATCTTCAGCTTGCCCAGCAGCGGCTGCGAGGCGTTCCACAGCTCGGCGCAATGCGGGCAGGTGGTGTCGAAGAACACGTAGACAGTGTTGGCCGCCATCACCGGGCCCATCGTGAAACCGCTGCCCTTGCTGGCGATGGCGTAGGCCTCGATGCCGCTGAGCTTGCGCGCGGGGGCAGCAGCGGCCGGCGCGGCCTCGTCGTTCTTCGAGCACGCGGCCAGCGGCGCGAGCACGAGCGTGGCGAGGCCGAAGGCGAGGGGACGGCGTTGCATGGTCAGTCTCCGAAAGAAGGATCAGGGGTTCGCGTGCAGCCAGGCCGCGGCCTGGCCGCGCGATTCGAGCGCGAGCTTGTCGAGGATGTTGGCGACGTGGCGCTTCACGGTGTGCGGGCTGATGTCGAGCGAACGCGCGATGAGCTTGTTGCTGTCGCCCGCGGCGATGCGCTCCAGCACCTCGCGCTCGCGGCTGCTGAGCAGCTCCGGCGCCGCCGGCTCGAGAGCCGGCGCGGCGGTGCCGCGCAGCGCCGCCGATTGTGCGGCCAGCGCGGCCAGCGCCTGCCGCTGTGCTGCGCTCAGGGCGGCGCCAGCGTCGTGTGCCGCCAGCGCCGCCAGCACCACCGGGCCGGCCATCAGCGCGTGCCCGGCCGACTGCGTGTCGATCACCCGCTGCAGCGCCTGCGCCAGCGGCGCGCCGGCTTCGCGCGGGCGGCCGGCGCGCAGCAGCGCATGCGCCGCGCGCAGTTGCAGCTCGATGCCCTGGCCGAGCAGGTCCAGCCGCGCGGCCTGCGGCAGCAGCGCCGTGAAGGCCTCGGCGGCCTCGGCCCAGCGCCCCTCCGCGGCCAGGGCGCGGGCCTCCAGCGGCCCGGGGCCGGCACCTTCGTGCACCGGATGCCAGGCCTGCCAGTGGCGCAGCGCGGTCGCATCGGCGCCGAGCAGGTCGAGCACGCGCACGGCAATGCGCGACACATGCCCGCGCCAGAAACGCAGCCGGCTCGCCGAAGCGTGCCCGGCCTCCTGGTCGAACAGTTCTGCCAGGCGGCGGCGTACGGAGTCGCCTTCGCCGTGCAGCGCGTCGAGGAAGGTGCGAACGATGTTCAGCGCCACCGCGATCTCGGCCGCGCGCGACAGCCAGCGCGCGTCGGATTCGGCCTCGCGCGTGCAGGCCACGGCCTCGTCGATGCGCCCGGCCCACAGCAGCGAGGCCGCCTGCAGCGAATGCAAGGTGGCGCGCATCGGCAGTTCGCTCTCGCCGACGCGGCGCAGCGCCTCGCGACCGTAGCGCTCGAGCAGCGGCGCCATGCCGGGCAGGCCGGCCCACGAAGTGGGCGGCGAACACTCCCACCAGTTCAGCAGCGATCCGTGCGACTCCAGCCGCTCCAGCACCTGCTCGAAACGGGCGCACAGCGCGTCGAAGTCGCCGCGGTCGTGCAGCAGCGTGCACTCGGCGTCGAGCAGCAGCAGTTCCGCCTCGGGCGGCATCGGCTGCCCAGTGAGTTCGGCCAGCAGCGCTTGTGCAGGCTCGATCTGGTCGTTGGCGTTCCAGGCCGCCAGCAGCAGCGCCTGCGACAGGCGCAGCTCGTCGACATCGCCGGCGCGCTGCGCCGCAACGACTGCCGCTTCCATCAGCGTGGCCATCTCGCTCCAGTGCCAGCGCATGCACGCGGCAATCGCGTCGCAGCGCAGCAGTCGCGACGATGCGTCGCGCCACGCTGCCGGGAACTGCGCGATCAGGCGCCGCACGTCGGCCGACAGTCCCTTGAGCAGCAGCTCGTCGGCGCACTCGGCCAGCGTGGCTTCGGCGCCAGCCCAGTCACCGGCGCGCAGCAGCAGGCCGACGCGCCGCTGCGCATCGCGCTCCACCTCGGCGGCGCGGCGCAGCAGCAAAGGCAACTCGTCCGGGAAGCGGCGATGCAGACGGTCGTCCAGCGCATCGCGGAACAGGTCGTGCAGCACCAGCGTGCGCTCGTCGGCATCGAGCGCGGTGACGAACAGGCCGCGCCGCTCGATCTCGTCGAGCCGCTGCGCGGCGCGGGCGTCGCCGGTCACACCCGCCGCGGCGGCCGCCGTCAGCACCGGCAGCACGCTGCTGCGCACCAGGAAGTCGTGCAGCGCGATCGGCATCTCGTCGAGCACCTCGCTGGCGAGGTAGTCGAACAGGCTGCGGTCGACCGCCGTGTGGCGCCCGCCCTGCAGCGCCGCGCCCGGCGCGCGGCCGCGCAGCGCCGCCAGGCACAGGCGCAGGCCGGCCGGCCAGCCCTGCGTGCGCTCGACGAGCTCGGGCAGGCGCGCCGCCAGCTCGCCGGCCTGGTCGGCCTGGTCGGCCTGCACGAGCGCGCGAGCCTCGTCTGCGCTGAATCGCAGCTGCTCCTGCGTGAACTCGGCCAGCTCGCCGGCGGCGCGCCAGCGCGCCAGCGCCAGCCGCGGCGCGACGCGGGTGGAGATCACCACCGTCCACTGCGCGGGCAGCCGCTCGATCAGCTCATCGAGAAAGGCGTTCACCGCCGGCGACTGCACACGGTGCAGGTCGTCGAGCACGATCACGCCGTGCGGCACGCCGGCGGCAGCCAGCGCGTTGACCAGTTCGGCAACCGGGCCGCGCAGGCTGCCGCCGTTCTCGCCCTGTTCGCCCAGTTGCGCGGCCAGCGCCGCGGGGGCGCTGCGCCACGGCAGGTCCAGCGGCTCGAGCGCGCCCGCCAGCCCGGCGAACAGGTGCGCCGCGTCGTCGTCTTCGTCGAACGAGAACCAGGCCAGCGCCGTGCCCGGCCCCAGCGACTCGATCTGCGCGGCCAGCGCCGAGGTCTTGCCGAACCCGGCCGGCGCCATCAGCAGCACCAGGCGGCGCGAGCGCAGCGCCTGGCCGAGCGCCGCATCGAGCGCGGGCCGCTCGATGCGCGCGCTGCGCGCTCGCGGCGGCTGGATCTTGGTGGTGGCGAAGCCCGTGGCGTTCATCGCCGCGGTATTGTGCAGTCGCAGGAGCCGTTCAGCGCAGGTGCGGCGCGTCCGGCAGCTCGTTCGGATTGGCCTGGCCCGGGGCGAGCGGGAAGTGACGCGCGAGCAGGGCGTCCACCGCGTCGATCGCGTCGTTCAGCCCGGCCTCGAACTCGCCCTTGCGGAACGCGCCGCGCATGCGTTCCATCACTTCTTGCCACTGTGACGGGCTCACGTGCCGGTTCAGGCCGCGGTCGGCGACGATCTCGATGCAATGCTCGGCGAGCAGCAGGTAGATGAGCACGCCGTTGTTGTGCTCGGTGTCCCACACGCGCAGCTTGCCGAACATCATCACCGCGCGTTCGCGCGCCGACGCGCCTCGCCACAGGTAGCTCATCGGCAGGCCGGCCTCGGCGCAGACGCGGATCTCGCCGCTGTGGCGCCTCTCGCTGGCCGACACGCGGGCCTGAATGCGAGCGAGGGCAGCGTCGTCGAGCGCGCGGGCGAGGTCGCGTTCGTCGGTCCAGCGGTGCCTGAAGATGCGCTGCAGCTTGTTCATCACCAGTCTCCCGACGCGCCGCCGCCGCCGAAGTCGCCGCCGCCGCCGGAGCTGAAGCCGCCGCCGTCACCTCCCCCGCCGGAGCCCCAGCCGCCGCCGCTGCCGCCGCCGAAGATCACCGGCCCGCCACTCGAGCGGCCGCGCCGAGAGGCCCCCGAGCCCATGATGGCGACGAGGATCAGCGCCACGACACCGGCACCGGCCGCGATGGCGATGCTGGCGCTGAGCCACCAGCCCATGCCGCCAGCTGCCGCGCCGGTGGCCAGGGAACCGAGCTTGCGGCCGAAGATGCCGGTGAGCACCGCACCGATCACCGGCACGGCGACGAACAGGAAGATCGCCAGGTCCTGCAGGTTGAAACCCTGGCCCGAGGGCGGCGTCTTGGCGCCGGGCGCCGCGGGCTCGGGCAGGCCCTCGTTGCCGATGCGCGCATCGAGCCGGTCGATCGCCGCGTTCAGGCCGCCAGCGAAATCGTTCTTGCGAAAAGCCGGCGTGATGACGTCGCTGATGATCTGCCGCGCGGCGAGGTCGGGCACCGCGCCCTCCAGCGACTTGGCCACCTCGAAACGCACGCGGCGGTCGTCCTTGGCCACCACGATGAGCAGGCCGTCGCCGACCGCGAGGCGGCCGATCTTCCAGCTGTCGGCCACCCGCTGCGCATAGGCGGCGATGTCTTCGGGCTGCGTGGTGGCCACCATCAGCACGACCAGCTGCGAGCCGCGCTTCGTCTCGACGGCGGCGAGCTTGTCGCTGATCGCCTGCGACTGCGCGGCGCTGAGCGTGCCGGTCTGGTCGATCACGCGGCCCGACAGCGGCGGCACCGGCAGCAGTCCCTGCGCCTGCACCAGCCCTGCCGCCCACAACAGGGCGGCAGCGAGCCAGGGGCCCCAGCGGCGCATCACGGGTTCACTTCGATGCGGGCTTGTCGAAGCTCACGGCCGGCGGCTGCGAGATCTGCGCCTCGTTCTGCACGGTGAAGTTGGGCTTGACCGGGTAGCTGAACAGCATCGCCGTCAGGTTGGTCGGGAAGCTGCGCGCGAGCACGTTGTAGTCCTGCACCGCCTTCACGTAGCGGCCGCGCGCCACGGTGATGCGGTTCTCGGTGCCCTCGAGCTGCACGCGCAGGTCCTGGAAGCCCTGGTTGGCCTTCAGGTTGGGGTAGTTCTCGGTGACGACGAGCAGCCGCGACAGCGCGCTCGACAGCTCGCCCTGCGCGGCCTGGAACTTGTTGAACGCCTCCGGGTTGTTGACCAGCTCCGGCGTGGCCTGGATCGAGGTGGCCTTGGCGCGCGCCTCCACCACCTTCGTCAGCGTCTCCTGCTCGAAGTTGGCTTCGCCCTTGACGGTGGCGACGATGTTCGGGATCAGGTCGGCGCGCCGCTGGTACTGGTTGAGCACCTCCGACCAGGCCGACTTGGTCTGCTCGTCCAGGCGCTGGAAGTCGTTGTAGCCGCAGCCGGTGAGGGCCAGGGCAGCGCCCAGCGCGGCGATGGCACCCAGCAGGCGGCGGGCGATGGAGAAGGTCATGGCGGGTCTCCGTGATGAGGCGCGGCGATGGTACTCCGCGAGTCCCGATATGGGACTGACCCGCCTCATTTCAATCACGCCTTCGCCAGCGCCACGTCCAGATCGGCCTTCAGGTCGTCGATGTGCTCGATGCCCACGCACAGGCGCACCGTCTCCTCGCTGACGCCGGAGCCGGCGAGCTCTTCGGGGGACAGCTGCCGGTGCGTCGTCGACGCCGGGTGCGTGGCCAGCGACTTGCAATCGCCGATGTTGACCAGCCGCGTGAACAGCTGCAGCGCATCGAGGAAACGCTCGCCGCCGGCGCGCCCGCTCTTCACGCCGAAGGTCAGCAGGCCCGAGGCGCGACCGCCCATCATCGACTTCACGAGACCGTGGTCCGGGTGGTCTTCGAGACCGGCGTAGTTGACCCACGAGACCTTCGGGTGCTTCTTCAGGTGCCGGGCCACCGCGAGCGTGTTCTCGCAGATGCGGTCCATGCGCAGCGCCAGCGTCTCGATGCCTTGCAGGATCTGCCAGGCGTTGAAGGGCGAGATCGCCGCGCCCATGTTGCGCAGCGGCACGACGCGCGCGCGGCCGATGTAGGCCGCCGGGCCGAGCGCCTCGGTGTAGACCACGCCGTGGTAGCTGACGTCGGGCTCGTTCAGGCGCTTGAAGCGCGCCTTGTGCTGGGCCCAGGGGAACTTGCCCGAGTCGACGATCGCGCCGCCGATGCTCGTGCCGTGGCCGCCGAGGTACTTGGTCAGCGAGTGCACGACGATGTCGGCGCCGTGCTCGAAGGGGCGGCACAGGTAAGGGCTGGGCACCGTGTTGTCGACGATCAGCGGCACGCCGTGCTTGTGCGCGATGGCGGCGATGGCCGCGATGTCGGTGATGTTGCCCTGCGGGTTGCCGAGCGACTCGACGTACACCGCCTTGGTGCGCGCGTCGATCAGCGGCTCGAAGCTGGCCGGGTTGCGGTAGTCGGCGAAACGCACGCTGATGCCGTACTGCGGCAGCGTGTGCGCGAACAGGTTGTAGGTGCCGCCGTACAGCGCGCTGCTGGAGACGATGTTGTCGCCGGCCTCGCTGATGGTCTGGATCGCATAGGTCACCGCCGCCTGGCCCGAGGCCAGCGCCAGCGCAGCGATGCCGCCCTCGAGCGCGGCGACGCGCTCCTCGAGCACCGCCTGCGTCGGGTTCATGATGCGCGTGTAGATGTTGCCCGCGACCTTCAGGTCGAACAGGTCGGCGCCATGCTGTGCGCTGTCGAAGGAATAGGCCACCGTCTGGTACAGCGGCACGGCCACCGCGTGCGTGGTTGGTTCGGGCGAGTAGCCCGCATGCACGGACTTGGTCTCGAAGCGCCATTGGCTGGTGTCGCGGGTCATCTCGGTCTCCTCGGGTTCGTTCGTGGAAGGCGGAGTCTAGTCGCGCCCCGCCCTCAGAATCCGCATATGGATCTGCTCCCCCATGCCTTGCGCGGCGGCCAGTCGGCCACGCCTTCAACGACCTCGCGGCAGGGCGTGCTGGTCGCCGGCGGTGGCGGCGCGCTCGGCGCTGCCGTGCTCGAAGCGCTGCTCGCCTCGCGCGCCTTCGCGCCGGTGCGCGTGCTGGTCATGCGCGACTTCCACGCCACCGTGCAGGGGCTGGAGACGGTGGATGCCGAAACGCTCGGCCAGACCGCCGACGCGCAAGTGCCGCTGGGCGTGGTGGTGTTCGATCGCCCGCGCCACGCCAACGGCCGCGACGCCGCCTTCGCGCAGCCGCAGCCGGCCGACCTGCTGCCGCTGGCGCAGCGCCTGCTGGCCGCCGGCGTTCGCCACCTGCTGGTGGTGCTGCCGCATGTCAGCGCCTCGCTGCCCGAGGCCCTGAAGGCCGGCCTGGCCACGCTGGACGAGCAGGCCGTGGCCTCGCTCGGCTTCACGCACGTGGCCCTGGTGCGCTCGGCGCAGCGCCCGGCCGACAGCGAGTCCCGCGGCCTGCAGCGCCTGGCGGACATGGTCCTCGCGCAACTGCGGCTGATGGTGCCGCAGCGCGAGCAGCCGGTGCGTGCCGCGCAGGTGGCGGCGCTGGTGAGCGCACTGGCCCGGCAGCTGATCGATAGTCCGAGCGGCACGCGCGTGATGGCGCCCGAATGGGTGTGGCAATCGGCGCAGGGCGGCGATGTCGATGCGCTGGTGCGGGCCTGGCTGGGCGGGCAGGCGCTGCCGCAAGGCTCGACGCCACGGCAGCGCCTGTAGGATGTCGCCACGGGCCGACGAGCCTGGAGGGAGTGTTCCATGAATGTGATTCGCGCGCTGCACGCGGCGCTGGCGGCCGGCACCCTGGTGCTGGCTTCGATGGTCGGCGCAGTGCAGGCGGCCGAAACGCTCCCGCCGGTGGAGAGCTTTTTCCGCGACCCCGACATCACCGAGGTCGAACTCTCGCCCTCGGGCAAGCGCATCGCGGTCACCACCTCGGCCGGCTCCAAGCGCATCGCGCTGTCGGTGGTCGAACTGGCCACCGGCAGATCGACGCCAGTGGCCAACTACGACGATGCCGACGTCGGCGAGTTCGAGTGGGTCAACGACGAACGGCTCGTCTACAGCCTGGAAGACCGCCGCAATGCGATCGGCCAGCAGCGCTTCTTCACCGGCCTCTTCAGCGTGATGGCCGACGGCAGCGACCCGCGACAGCTGATCGCGCTTCAGAGGGACATCGTCTTCGTGCGGCGCGTCGGCCGCGAGCCGCTGTCGGTGTTCCACGAGCTGCTCTCCGTGCCGAGTACCGGCGGCAACGAGGTGGTGGTCGGCCGCTGGCGTTACGACGGCCGGTACAACCCGGTGGAGGTGACGCCGATGCTGCTGGACACGAGCACGCAGCGGATCCGCTCGCTGGACATCGGCGGCCTGGGCGACGTGCTCGGCTGGCTGTTCGACCGCAAGGGCGAGCCTCGCCTGGCGACCACCTTGAGCGGCGGCACGATGCAGTACCACTGGCGCACTCCGGGCGAAACGACGTGGAAGAAGATCGCCGAGTTTCCCCGCCTGGACGCACCGTTCACGCCGCGTTTCGTCGACACGGATGGCCAGCTGTTCGTCAGCACGCCATCGGGTGCGGCCGGCGAGTCCGAGTTGCGGCGCTTCGACTTCGCCACCGGCAAGCCGCAGGCGCAGGCGCTGGTGCGCACGCCGGGCTTCGACTTCGATGGCCGGCTGCTCACCGATCCGGAGAGCGGCCGCGCCGTCGGTCTGCGACTGCGCACCGATGCCGAGACGACGGTGTGGTTCGATCCGAAGATGAAGTCCTTGCAGGGCACGGTGGATGCTCGCTTCCCCGGCCGCGTGAACCGCGTCAGCTGCCGCCGCTGCGGCGCCGACGACGGGGTGGTCCTGGTGAACAGCTGGTCCGACCAGGATCCGGGCAGCTGGTGGGTGCACTACCCGGCCGGCAACAAGTGGGTCGGCGTGGGCCCGGTGCGCAAGGACATCGACGCGCGCCGCATGGCCACGCTCGACCTGCATCGCATCAAGGCGCGCGACGGCCGCGATCTGCCGGTGTGGGTGACGTTGCCGCCGGGAGCAGCCAAGGGCGGGCCGCGGCCGGCCGTGGTGCTGGTGCACGGTGGCCCCTGGGTGCGCGGCGTGCACTGGGGCTGGCACGACACCGCGCAGTTCCTCGCCTCGCGCGGCTACGTGGTCGTGGAGCCGGAGTTCCGCGGCAGCGATGGGTACGGCGAACAGCACGAGCGCGCCGGCTGGAAGCAGTGGGGACGCGCGATGCAGGACGACGTGGCAGACGCCACGCGCTGGGCCGCCGGAAAGGGCTGGGTCGATGCCGGCAAGGTGTGCATCGCCGGCGCGAGCTACGGGGGCTACGCGACGCTGATGGGCCTGGCACGCCACGGCGACCTGTACCGCTGCGGCGTTTCGTGGGTGGCCGTCACTGACCCGCGGCTGTTGTTCAGATCTGACTGGCTGAGCGACTTCAACGACGAGTTCCGCCAGTACACATTGCCGCAGATGGTTGGCGATCCGGTAGCCGACGCGGCCATGCTGGCCGAAGTCGCACCCGTGGAACTGGCTGCGAAGCTCAAGACGCCGCTGCTGCTCGCGTTCGGAGGGCAGGACAGGCGCGTTCCGCTCGAGCACGGCCTCCGCCTGCGCGAGGCGATGCAGGCAGCCGGCAGCGAGCCCGAATGGATCGTCTACGACGCCGAAGGCCACGGCTGGATCAAGCCCGAGAACCGCTACGACTTCGCTCGGCGCATGGAAACCTTCCTGGCGAAGCACCTGAAGTGAAGGCGATCAGCGAGGCAGCCGCCGCCCGATCGGCGGCCGCCAGCTGACCAGCGCGTCGAGCTCGGCCTCGCGCCGCTCGCGCGGCAGCCGCTTGATGCCCTTGAGCACCCAGGCGGCGCGCTCGCGGGCCGGCTCTTCTTCCAGCGCCCAGCGGCGCAGCTGCAGGTCGGGGTTGATCAGCAGGCTGGCCAGCCAGGCCGCCTCGCGCGGCTTGAGCTGGTTGGCGGGCTTGCCCAGGTGGTGGCGCGCCGCCGCCTCGGCGCCGCAGATGCCGTCGCCCCAGGGCAGCATGGCCAGGTACAGCTGCAGGATGCGCCCCTTGCCGAGCGTGCGCTCCATCTCCACCGCATAGAGCCACTCGCGCAGCTTGCGCATCGCGTCGCGCTCGTCGCCGGTGTAGACCAGCTTGGCGAGTTGCTGCGTGATCGTGCTGGCGCCCTGCAGTGCCTGCGGCTCGGTCTGGTTGCGCTTCCACACCGCGACCCAGGCGTCGATCTCGTAGCCGGGGTGCTCGAAGAAGCGCTGGTCTTCCGCGGCGATCACCGCGTTCTGGATCCAGCCTTCGACACGCCCGCCGGCGGGCTGCGGGCGGCAGCTGGCGCCAGGGTCGGCATCGGCCAGCGCTTCGGTGCCCAAGCCGTCGACGGACACATCGGCCAGGCGCGGCACGAGGCGCTGGAACATCAGGCCCTGCTCGCTCAGCGTGGCGTCGGCAACGAGCGAGAAGCGGCCCTCGACGCGCGCCCGCTTCATCTCGGGCAAGGCATCGCCGAACAGCGCAAGCAGCGGCTGCAGCGGCGTGGGCGCCAGCTCGACGTGCAGCTTCAGGCCCTCGGCCTTGAGCTCGGCGCGCCACGGCAGCGACACCGGCGCTGCGCCCGCACCCAGTTGCAGCATGCCGTCGTATCGGTCGGCGCCGCGCACGTGCAGCGTGAGGCGCGCCTGCTCGACGACCACCGGCTGCGGGCCCAGTGCATCGAGCTGCACGCGGCACGGCGCGCAGCGTGCGTCCAGCGTGCTCTCGCCCTGTGCCTGCAGCAGCCAGGTGCCGGCCGAGGTGGCCAGGCGATGGCCGTGCAGCCGCGGCAGCAGCAGCGGGTGCGTGCCCCAGCGCAGCAGCGTGGGCACGCTGGCCTCGTGTTGCCAGCGCCACAGGCTGAAGGTGGTGCGCCACTCGCCGGCTTGCGGCGTCAACGCGCGCAGCGCGACGGCGGCCAGCGTGCCGGCCACGAGCAGCGCGGCCAATGCCACGCCCGCCAGGAACATGAGGATCTTCTTCACAACGCCTCCACCACGGTGATGGCCTGCCAGGGCCCGGCCGACTGGCCGAGCGCGGCGGCCCAGAACCACGACGACGGGTCGATGAACGACGCGCCGTCGGGTGCTTCGATGCGCTCGCGCACACGCAGGCGCCGGCCGTCGGCCGAGACCGCGTCGAAACAGCGCCACAGCCGCTGCTGCGCATCGCGCTCCAGGCCGGCGCGCTCGATGCGGTAGCCCAGGCCGCGGAAGCAGTCGGCCGCCGGGTGCAGCATGCGCGTGGGCTGCTCGACGCGGCGCAGCACGATCACGTGCTCGCCGTCGCTGAAGCGCGCGATGGCGCCGGGGAAGCGCGCCGCGAAGCGCTGCTCGACCTCGCTCATCGCCAGCGGGCGCAGCGCGCGGCCGTCCCACTGCGTGGGCCACTCGACGTGGCGCGCCGTGCCGTCCGCGCGCGACGCCGTCGGCGCGAGCAGCGGCAGCGCCGCGGCCAGCGCGAGCAGCAGCACCATCAGTGCCGGCCAGTGCCTAGGCCAGGTCGTCATGGCGCGCTCCCTTCATCGTCACGGCCACCGCCGCGCAGACCATCGCCAGCACCACCAGGCCGATGGCCTGATGGATGTCGGCGTCGAGCCCCTGCGGCCGCGACTCCAGCGCGACCAGCAGGCTGTTGCGCAGCACGTTGCCCACCAGCACCAGCGCGCCGATGGCCGGCAGGCGCTTGAGGAAGTCGCCGTCGCGCAGCGCCGTCAGCGCGGCCACCGCGCAGGCGCAGAAATACGCCATCCAGACCATCTGCACGCCCGAGCAGGGCGCATCGACGATGACCAGCTGCCCGCGCACCAGCATCGAGGTGCCGGCGCGCTCCGCGGCGATGCCGGCGAACTGCAGGGCCCAGGCGCTGAGCTGCGCCGTCAGCACGCGCAGCGGGTAGCCGCCGTAGTACTGCAGCGACGAGATCAGCGGCAGCGCCAGCACCACCAGCCCGGCCAGGGGCGCCCGCGGCCCGCGCGCCGGCAGCCAGGCCATCAGCGCGGCGGCCAGCGCCAGCGCGCCGATCAGCGCGCACAGCAAGGGCGGCGCGGCCAGTAGCGCCGCGTTGGCGGCCAGCGTGAGCAGCGCGCTCGCCGCCAGCCAGCCAGTGTGCGGCGCGATGCGCAGCGTGTGCGAGCGCGCCACCAGCAGCATCAACAACAGCGCGAGCGCGGCCAGGCCGAGCGGCTCGTCGGAGCCGTCCTGCACGCGCCGCGCCATCCAGGCGCCGTGCGGCCACAGCGCTGCCGCCTGCAGGCCCAGCCAGGCCAGCGGCGAGAGGTACGAGGGCCGGCAGGCCAGCACCGGCGCCGTGCCGATGAACGTGGCCCGCGGGCGCATCCACATCGAGGTGACGAGTTGCATGGCGCCCGCCGCTCACCACTTGCCGCGGCGCGACAGCGCCACGCCGACCAGGCCCAGCACCACCAGCAGCGACAGCCAGGCCGCCGGCTCCGGCGTGCTCGGCACCGCGGCGCCGACTTCGCCGACGGCCAGGTTGCTCACGCCCTGCGGCAGCGGCAGCGGCCGGTTCACCGGCACGGCCGCCTCGCTGGTGCGCACGATCTGGTCGATGGCGATGAAGCTGGTGTACTGCGTCAGCAGGCTGTAGTGCAGGCCCAGCGCGGTGATGGCGTCGCGCTGGCCGCTGCCGCCCTCGAGCGCCTCCTGGTCCGACAGCTGCTGGATGCGGCTGCGCGCCCACAGGTGGCGCAGCGCCGATGCATCGGCATCGGGGGCGCGCACCGGCACCACCTCGGTGTGCGTGCCGGTGGCGGCCTGGCCTTCGAGCACCAGCTGGCCGCGCGGCTCGCCGCGCCACTTGCCGTACAGCAGCACCGGGCGGCCGCCGAGCACGTCGGGCAGCGCGTCCAGCGTGGCCGGCTCGACGTCGTACACCTCCAGGCCGTCGAAGCGCGCCTTCAGCTGCGTGAGCACGGGCGCGTCGATCATCTTGCGCAGGCGCTCGGCTTGGGCGGCGGCCATCTCCGGCTTCGTGACGACGAAAGGCTCGCCCTGGCCGGCCCGCGCGATGCCTTCGATCAGGTGGCGATTCACCGACGTGCCGATGCCGAAGGCGAACACGTTGCTGTTGCCCAGGTTCCTGCGCACCAGCTGGAAGACCTCGTTCTCCACCGTCACGTAGCCGTCGGTGACCACGATCACGCTGCGCGAGACGTCACTGGCCTTGGGCAGCGCGGCGATGCGCTTGAGCGCCGGCACGATCTCGGTGCTGCCGCCGCCGCGCTGCTGGTCGATGGTGGCGATGGCGCGGTCGATGTTGGCGCGCGTGGCCGCCACCGGTGCCGGGTTGAGCATCTGGCTGCTGCCGGAGAACAGCATCACGTTGAAGGTGTCGGTCGGGCGCAGGTGGCCGATCAGGTTGCGCAGCAGCACCTTGGCAGTGTTCAGCGGGTAACCGTGCATCGAGCCGGAGATGTCGACCACGAACACATACTCGCGCGGGTTGATCTGCGCCGGCGCGATGGCCAGCGGCGGCTCGACGACCGCGAGGAAGAAGTTCTCGCCGCCGCCGTCCGGGCCGTCGCCCTGGAACAGCGTCAGGCCGGTGGCCGTGCGCTCGCCGGCCAGGCGGTAGTGCAGGATGAAGTCGCGGTTGTGGCTGACGGTGTCGTTGACCGTCACCTCGGCCTGCGGCGTGCCTTCGCCGGCCACCTCGATGCCGTGCGAGGGCGAACGCAGCTCACCCACCGGCAGCGGCGAGGCGAAGCGCACCGTCATCGCGAAGCTCGAGTTCGGCGCTTCGCCTTCCTTCAGGTGGGGCGTGGCCGGGAAGCTGCTGCTGCCGCCGGCCGTCGACGGCTTGTGGTACCGCGGGCCGACGACGGTGGGGAAGACGAACTCGTAGCGCCCTTCGGTGGGCGCCACCAGCTCGGTGTAGCGCAGCTCGACCAGGATGTCGTCGCCCGGCAGGATGTTGGCCACGTTCATCTGGAACACGTTGGGCCGCTCCTGCTCGAGCAGCGCGCTGGTCTTGCCTTCGCGCTTGGCCGTCTCGTGCTGGATGCGCGCGCGCTGCTTCTCCTCGATCTTCGCGTTGAGCACGCGGCCGCCCAGGCGCACCTGCATCGCGTGCACCGCGGCGCGGGTGGAGCCCGGGAACACGTAGCGCGCCTCGATCGGGCGCTGGCCTTCGTTCTTGTAGCGCTGGGTGATGGTCACGTCGGCGATCACGCCGGCGATGCGCGCGTCGACCTGCGTCGACTTCAGCGGCAGCCGGTCGATGGCCGGGTCGCCGCCGGCGAGCTGGAAGTACGGCCCCTCGGCGGGCGCGGCCTGCGAGTCGTCGGCAAAGGCCGGCGACCAGGCCACCGACATCGCGAAGGCCCAGAGGGCGAACAGCACGCACACGACCACCCGGCCGGTGCGAGACAGCGGCGCCAGCGGGTGGCGCAGCAAGGGGAACACGGGACCACGAACACGGCGCATTTCGGCTTCTCCTGAAGGCGTGCCGCACTCGATGGCGGCACGGACGTCAGGATGGAAGGCGCCTGCGAAGCCGGTTCGAAGCGATCCGGCCTTGTGTGAAGTCGGCGTGAAGTCGCCGGCCGCTCAGTGCACCGGCAGCCCGTAGAAGCGCTGCGCGTTGCCCTGCCAGACGCGCGCCTGGTCGGGCGGCGACAGCTCGCCGATCAGCGAGTCGCACACCGCCACCCAGCGGGCGTAGTCGGCCACCAGGGTGAGCACCGGCCAGTCGCTGCCCCACATCAGCCGCTCGGGGCCGAACCATTGCAGCAGCGCGTCCCACACCGGGCGCAGCGCGTCCACCCCTTCGGCCACCGAGCGGCTGGCCGCCGGCGGGGCCTCGCCGAGCAGGCCGGAGAGCTTGCAGCTCACCTGCGGCTGTGCCGCCAGGCTGGCCAGGTGGCGCCGCCAGCTGCCGGCCCAGTGCGCCTGCCAGCCCTGCACGAGCTGCGGCTTGGCGGCATGGTCGATCACCACCGGCAGCTGCGGGTGGCGCTTCACGAAACGCAGCAGCGGCTCCAGGTGCCAGGGCTTGACCAGCGCATCGAAGCGCAGACCCAGCCGCACCAGGGCCTGCACCACCTCGGCATGCGGCTCGCGGGCGATCCAGTCGTTGGCCGGCAGGTCCTGCAGCATCGGCCGCACGCCCTTGAACTTGGCGTTGCGCGCCCAGCGCTCGAGCGTGGCCACCGATTCGGGCCGGCTGAGGTCGACCCAGCCGACCACGCCGGCGATGAACTCGTTGGCATCGGCCAGCTCGAGCAGGAAGTCGGTCTCGGCCTCGCTCGCCGCGGCCTGCACCAGCACGGTCTGCGTGATGCCCAGGGCCTTGAGCGTGCCGACCAGGTTGGCGGGCAGGAAGTCGCGCATCAGCTTCGCCACGGCGGGATCGCCGGCGCGCAGCCAGCCGTAGTCGCCGCGGGAGATGCGCCAGAAGTGCTGGTGGCTGTCGATGCGCGCGGTCATGGCCGCGCCCGTTCAGGAGCGGCGCGAAGGCTTGTCGATCGGCATGAGTTCATCGGGTGGGATCCTGTGAGTGGCGGGTCGGGCCGCCACAGGGTCTCACAGATGTCGATACCGGCGACGCGCGGGCTGCAGCGTCAGCGCACCGTGTAGCCGCGGCCGGCCAGGCAGGCCAGCGTGGCGCGGTGGAAGACGCTGGCGTCAGCCAGGGCGCCGGGCTGCGTGGTCGCCCAGCGGTGGCAGGCCTGGCGGTCGGCTTCCGTCTGCGCCGGGCTCTGCCCGCCGCTGGGGTAGACGATGGGCTCGGGCGGTGCCGGCGGCATGGCCGGCGCAGCGGGAGCCACGGGTGCCGGCTCGGTGTAGACCACCGGCGGTGCCTGCTGCACGACGACCGTGCTGCGGCTCAGGCCGTAGATCAGCGGCAGGCCGATGGCCAGGCCCAGCCCCCAGTGGCCCCAGTGGCCGCCGTGGCCGCCGCCGTGGCCACCACGCGCCTGCGCGAGGCCGGAGCCCAGGCCGAGGCTCAGGGCAAGTGCCGTGGTGAGGATGCGTGTGCGCTGCATGGCGATCTCCTTGTCGTCGGGTTGAAGGTCCGGTGTGCTCAGGCGGCCAGGGCGAACGGCGCTTCGGCAGCCTGAGCCGCTGCTCGGCGGCCGATCGGCGTGTAGTCGAATCCGGCATCGCGCACCAGCTCGGGGTCGAACAGGTTGCGCCCGTCGACGATCACGCGCTCGCGCATCAGCGTGGCCATGCGCGCGAAATCCGGTGATCGGTAGGCCTTCCATTCGGTGACGATGACCAGCGCGTCGACACCCTCCAGCGCCTGCATCGGCGTGGGCGCGAACTCGAGCGCCGGCAGCTCGGCGAACACCTTGCGCGCCGCCGCCATCGCCTCCGGGTCGTGCGCGGTGATGCGGGCGCCGCGCCGCGCCAGCTCGGCCACGATGACGCGGCTGGGCGCCTCGCGCAGGTCGTCGGTGTCGGGCTTGAAGGCCAGGCCCCAGAGCGCGAAGTGGCGGCCGCGCAGGTCGTCGCCGTAGCGCGCCACGATGCGATCCACCAGCACGTGCTTCTGGCGCTCGTTGGCGCGCTCCACCGCGGCGAGCACGTGCAGCGGCTCGCCGACGTTCGCGGCGCTGTGCACCAGCGCCTTGACGTCCTTCGGGAAGCAGGAGCCGCCGTAGCCGCAGCCGGCGTAGAGGAACTGGGTGCCGATGCGCGGGTCGCTGCCGATGCCGCGGCGCACCTGTTCGATGTCGGCGCCGAGCTTCTCGGCCAGCAGCGCCATCTCGTTCATGAAGCTGATGCGCGTGGCCAGCATCGCGTTGGCGGCGTACTTCGTCAGCTCGGCGGAGCGCACGTCCATCAGGATCAGCTTGTCGCGCTGGCGCTGGAAGGGCGCGTACAGCGCCTGCATCAGGTAGCGTGCACGCACGTCGTCGGCACCGACGACGATGCGGTCGGGACGCATGAAGTCCTCCACCGCCGCGCCCTCCTTGAGGAACTCGGGGTTGGAGACGACGCTGTACGGCACGTCGACGCCGCGCGCGGCCAAGGCCTGAGCGATCGATTCGCGCACCGCGTCGGCGGTGCCCACCGGCACCGTGCTCTTGTCGATGACCAGCTTGTAGTCGGTCATGTGCTCGCCGATGGAGCGCGCCGCGGCCAGCACGTGCTGCATGTCGGCGGCGCCGTCCTCGTCGGGCGGGGTGCCCACCGCGATGAACTGCATGGTGCCGAAGCGCACACCCTCGCGCACATCGGTGCTGAAATGCAGGCGGCCCTGCTCGACGTTGCGCAGCACGATCTCGCGCAGCCCCGGCTCGAAGATCGGGATCTCGCCCTTTTCCAGCCGCGCGATCTTGTCGGCGTCGACGTCGATGCACAGCACGTCGTTGCCCATCTCGGCGAAGCAGGCGCCGGTGACCAGCCCCACGTAGCCCGTACCCACCACGGTCAGTTTCATGTCGTTCCTCCTGCGGATCAAAAGTTCAGGGATGCGCCCAGCTCGATGGCCTGCGCAGGGTCGCGCTGGTCCTCGGCGAAGGCGGTGCCGGGCGTGAATCGCGACCAGCGCAGCGTCAGTTCGAAGTGCTTCCATTCGCGCAGCGCGAGCAGCACGTCGATCTCGCGGCCGATGTCGCCGCTGACCCCGAGCGGATCGGCCGACAGGCGCGCGCCGGGGATCGATGTCGAAGGCACGGGCTGCCGGTAGCGGTAGCCGATCAGTTCGAGCGAGCTGTTGTCCAGCAGGCGCACGCCGGCCGACAGGGAACGCACTTCGAGGTTGGACAGCTCGGGTTGCAGCAGCTCGCCGTAGATGCGCAGGCGCTTCACGCCGGCCAGCCGGGCCTTGTTCTCCTGCAGGCCGGTCTGGCGGAAGTTGGCGTCCAGCGTGGCGCTGCGCTCGCCGCCCGAGCCGCGCGCGTAAGCCGCTCCGATCGACGGCCGCAGCGGCAGCGGGAAGATGAGCACCGAGCCGAGGTCGACCGCGTGGCCGCGCACGCGGCGCTGGGTGGTGTTGCCGGCCAGGAAGCTGCCGTCGCCCTGCTCGGTGTAGTCGGTGCGCTGCTCGGTGCCGCGCAGCATGGCCGCGTCGGCCCAGTAGCCCAGGCGCAGGCCATTGGCCGGGCGCCATTCGCCGCTGGCACGCACGCCGAGCCAGCGCGCCGTCAGGTCGCTCGGGTCGGTGGCGTCCTCGTCGATCGCGGTGGCGCCCACCGGCGTACGCGGCGAGCCGTCGCGGTGCACCAGCCAGAACAGGTCCAGCGCATGCCGCGGCGCGAGGCGCCAGCTCGCCTGGCCGAACCAGCGCAGCACGCCGCGCGCGCTCGGCGACAAGCCTCGCTCGGCGCTGGACACGCGCATCAGCTCGCGCGCCAGGCCGCTGTCGAGCTTCCAGCCATCGCCGGCGCCGGTGACACGCAGCGCATCGAGGTCGTCGTCCCACCACCAGGCGCGGCGGTCGATCAGCGGCACCCGCCCGGCCTGCAGCGACCAGCGCGAGCCGCCCACACGGTCGAAGCGCACCCAGGTCTGGCCGCGCTCCAGCGACTTCGCCTTCGTGCTGCCGGTGCTGCCCTGCGTGCGGCGCGTCTCGTGCAGCCCGACCGCCTGCACGAAGACCTCGCTGTCCGCCGACGGGCGGGTGCGCGCCTCGAGCTTGATCTCGTGCTCGCGCACGCGCCGGTCTCGCTCGCGTGCACGCTCGAGGTCGAAGTTCTTGCGCTGCTCGTCGGTGTACTCCCAGCTGCCGGTGAGCTGCACCGGCTGGCCGAACGGGCTGACGGTGAACGGCTCCTCGGGGCGGCGGTCGTCGATGCGCTGTCCATCGCGCTGGGTTGCCGTCCGTGTCGGGGCGGCGCCCGACGCGGCGCCTGCGGGTGCCTTCGGGTCCTTGGCGACCTGCGGGTCGAAGAACAGCGCGAGCTGCGTCTGGCGCTCGCTGACGGGGCGTGCTGGCTGCGCCTGTGCGGTGCCGCAGGCGAGCAGGGCCAGGCACAGCAGGGCAGGACGGGAGATTGAAGTCATCGGAGGTTTCGTTTCTCGGAGGCTGGGGTTCGGGCTCAGGCGGCAACAGGCA